>FWPV01013332.1_pt1 | contig 12383 bp, 10 predicted proteins | sample 2228371 | NCBI WGS metagenome assembly FWPV01 (sample SAMEA103939776, study PRJEB20133) | metagenome | reverse complement strand
GGCCGAACCGGCGGATCAGGGTATGTCCGTGGAACAAATGCGCCTGGCGTCTTAAAATTTGGCGTCTTTGCCTTTATCATTGCGCAAGAGACAGAACACACCATCATCCACCCAGGACGAGCGCAATGATCAAGGTAGCCATCAGCGGCACGGGGCTTTTCGTGCCCAGCCAAACCATCACCAACGATGAATTGGTGGAGTCATTCAACGCCTATGTGGCGAAGTTCAACGAAGAACATGCAGCTGAAATTGCCAGCGGAGAACTTCAGCCACTTCAGCCTTCCAACTCGGCCTTCATTGAAAGCGCATCCGGGATCAAGCAACGCTACGTGATGGAAAAGGAAGGCATTCTGAACCCGGACCGCCTGCACCCTTATTTCAAGGAACGACCAAATTCTGAACTGTCGATGATGGCCGAAATTGCCGTGGATGCAGGCCGCAAAGCCATGGAAGATGCAGGGCTTGTGGCTGCAGACATTGACGCCGTGATTTGCTCAGCCTCGAACATGCAGCGCGCCTACCCGGCCATGGCCATCGAAATTCAGGAAGCCTTGGGTATTGAAGGTTTCGGCTACGACATGAATGTGGCCTGTTCTTCTGCCACCTTCGGGATTGAACAAGCGGTGAATGCCGTGCGCAGCGGCACAGCCCGCGCCGTGTTGATGGTAAACCCGGAAATCACCTCCGGCCATCAAGCCTGGCTGGACCGCGATTGCCACTTTATTTTTGGCGATGTGTGTACAGCTGTGATCGTGCAGCGACTGGAAGACGCCAAACCTGGCAGCTGGGAAGTGTTGGGCACCAAGCTGGCCACCAAGTTCTCGAATAATATTCGCAACAACTTTGGCTTTTTGAACCGCTCCGAGAGCGCAGACCGCGACGGTCGCGACAAGCTGTTCATGCAGGAAGGCCGCAAAGTGTTCAAGGAAGTGTGCCCCATGGCTGCCGAGCACATGAGCACCCATTTGCAAAGTCTGGGTTTGAGTTCGGCCACTGATGTGCGTCGCTATTGGCTGCACCAGGCCAACCTGGCCATGAACCAGCTGATTGCCAAAAAATTGCTGGGCAGCAGTGAATTCACGGCCGACAAAGCGCCGGTGATTCTCGATGAATTTGCAAACACCGCTTCGGCGGGTTCAGTAATTGCATTCCATCGCCACAAAGATGATTTGGGCAGCGGCGATGTGGGCGTAATTTGCTCCTTCGGCGCGGGTTATTCGATTGGCAGCGTGGTGGTTCGGAAAAGCTAAGCCGTTATGCGCGCTGCGTCGCTTGGCTCTGTGCCTGCTTGCTCAGGTGCATACCCTCTCGCGCCAGAAAACCTGTATTTCCCTTTTTGAGATTCACCCTGACTCACCTCGCTCGGCAAAAAAGCGGGCCGAGTCTCGGTGCCGGCCTTTGGCCGACCGTGGCGGTTGAATTCAAACGGGCAGGTTTTCTTGATCGGCACTGCGAGGGCATTGCAATCTGAGCAAGCGAACTACAGCGCTGGCGACTTGCGCGCTGGCTGCCTTGGTTCAGGTGAGGCTTGGGTGCGGCATTGGCTGGCCGGCTTTGCAAGGCTTCCCGGCGGCTTCGCAGCGCAGGGCGACCTGCAAGGTCGATGCGAAGACGCTTAAGCGTTTCGCATGCCCCGAGCCAGAAGCGTGAAGCCGGAATCAGAAGCATTGCTTAGGCCAGCCAATGCCGCACCCAAGCATCGCCAAGAACCTTGCAATTCAAGCACTGTAAGTCTTGTCCAAATACCGCAGAATATCGTTGGACTCGTACATGGCCACACCCGTGTTCGGATCGATCAGATAAGGCACCTGCACCTTGCCAGTGTTCTCGGCCAACCAGGCCCGGTTGCGCGTGGTGCCTTGTGGCGCCTTAAACAGCTTGTCGCGGAAAACAGGCGGGCCCATGTCCGTCATGGCGCCCTTGGGCGTGTTCTTCAGCAGATATGGAATTTCCAGTTCGCACAAACGCGCACGCACAGGCTTGGAGTATGGGCTGCTCTCGAAGCTATACAACACCAAAGGCTCCGCGGGTGCTTTTGATGGTCGAGCTTTCATGCCCTGAAACCCGCCGATTCGGTACTGGAAGGTGCTGGCCAAAGCCGAAGTCCCCACCGCCACTTTGCGACCAAAGCCCTGCTGGCTTTTCAGTTTGCTCTCGTAGGTTTTGGCCAGGTAATCGATGATGTCGGCGGATTCATTCATGACCACGCCGGTGTTGTCATCCACCAGCATTGGAAACTTGGTGCCGGGCAACAATTGGCGAGCCTCGTCGCGAAAACGCTTGCCACCTGCGGGGCAAGGCAAAATCATCACATCCAGGTCCATTTCGCTCAAGGCCTCCCGCACCAGTCTGCAAAACGGGCTGATCTCGATGTCATAGAGCTTCAACACTTTTTCGGGAGTTTTGCGGGCACGGGCGGTAATACCTGTGCCGCGCCAGCCGCGTGCTGTGCCTGCCAGCAAGTTGAAAATTGCGTCGATGTTGGTGTTCATGGCTTGCCTCTGTCCTGGAATTATTCGAAATTGTCGTTATTTTGTGCGCGAACGTGTCCGCAGTGTAGACGAAACCCCCTAGCCCACCGCATTGCTTGTTACTATTTTTTCAAACACACCCGCACCGGAGAAGAAACTTGAAAAAACTGCTGCTGATCAACGGTCCCAACCTGAACCTGTTGGGCACGCGCGAGCCCGGTATCTATGGACACATGACACTGGCTGACATTGAAAAAGCCTTGAAGAACATTGCTTTCACCGATGGTTTCGAATTGATGACCTTTCAAAGCAACCATGAAGGTGCCTTGATTGACCGTATTCACAAGGCAAAAACAGAAGACATCGCAGGCATTGTGATCAACCCGGCCGGTTACACCCACACCAGCGTGGCGCTGCGCGATGCACTGGCCGGCGTGGCCATACCATTCATTGAAGTGCACCTGTCCAATATTTACAAACGCGAGAGCTTTCGCCACAACAGCTATTTTTCAGACCTGGCGGAGGGCGTCATTTGTGGATTGGGTTGGCAAGGCTATGTTTACGCCTTGCGGCAACTTGCCTCCAAGTAAATAAAACAGGGGCATGGTGATTTTCGGTTCAATTTTGTAAAGATCAGTTAACCGCTGAACAAACAGCCCAAGACTGTGGTCTGATCGGCACTCAACAATAAAAACGACACCATGAAGCACCACCTCAAACCCCTGCTGCCCCTCGCCTTGGCATTATTGCTGGGGGCTTGCGCCACTGTTGAGTCCAGAAAGCCAGAAATCGACACCCGGTTTGACAATGCAACTTTCAAACCTTTGGTTAGCCCTGATGCAGTTCAGGCACCGGCTGACTGGTGGACGGATTTTTCAAGTGCACAGCTCAACACCCTGATGCAACAGGCGCAGGCCGACAACCTGAGCCTGGAGGCCACTGAGGCCCGCTTGCGTGCAGCCCAGGCCAGTCTGGACGCGGCACAGGCCAGTTTTTTCCCCTCGCTGACCCTGAATGTTGGCCGACAGGAGAACACTGTGAAAGGCACCAGCATTCAGGGACAGGCTACCAACAATCGCGGGCTGTTCACCTCGGCCTCGTTTGTGGCCAGCTATGAAATTGATGTGTGGTCACGGGTTCGCAACACGGCCAAGGCCTCAGAATTGCAGCTTCAGGCCACGCGCTATGAACTGGATGCCGCGCGCGTCAGTATTGCAGGCCAGTTGGCCACCACGTGGGCGCAATGGGTGGCTGCCGATCAAACAGTGCGACTGTTCGAACAAGAACTGGAGAGTTTTCAAACCAACCTGGAACTGGTGGAACTGCGTTTTCGACAAGGTATCGCCGTGGCGTCCGATGTTCTTCAACAGCGACAACTTGTGGAGTCTGCAAAGGGCAACCTTTCTCTGGCGATGTCCAATCGGGATGTCATTCAAACCAGCCTGTCAATGCTAGTGGGCCAGGCACCCAATTCGCTGAACCTGACTCGCGAGCAACTGCCCATGCTGCCCCCCATCCCGGCCACCGGCATTCCGTCCGAGTTGCTGAACCGACGCCCCGATGTGCAACAGGCTTGGTCCCTGGTGCTGGCCACCGACCGCAGTGTGGCTGCGGCCATTGCCAATCGGTTCCCGCAACTCAGTTTACGCGCAAGCTTTAGCGATCAAACCAACGATTCCGATTTGCTGTTTGACAACTGGGTGCGTAACTTGAGCGTGAATCTGGTAGCGCCTCTGTTCGACGGTGGTGCGCGCTCCGCAGAAGTTGAACGTCAGCGCGCCTTGCTGGATCAAGCTGTGGCGCAATACCAGGACGCTGCAATCAACGCGCTGGCCGATGTGGACAATGCATTGGTTCAGGAAACCCGTCAACGCGAAGCATTTGAAAGTTTACAGCGTCAACTCGACCTGGCTGAACAAAGCCTTAAACGCTTGTTCGCGGGTTACCGCAACGGCACGGTCGACTACCTGGCCATTCTGGATGCACAACAAAGTACCAGCCAGTTAAGGCGTAACCTGGTGAACGCACAACAACAACTGGTGGGCTTCCGGATTGCCCTTTACAGGGCGCTGTCCGGCAGCATTCCACAACCTACAGCAGCAGAGCAGTCATGAGCAATCAATCTTTTTTCAAACGCAAATGGGTACAAATTGGCTTGGCTGTTGGCGTGGTTGCGCTTGGGGCAATCGGTTCTGAATTGCTGGTGGCCACAGCGCCGACTGCAAGCCGCAAACCACCGGAGAAAACAGCACGACTGGTGACCACTGAACCAGTCAAGGCAGGGGACTACACCGTCAGTTTGCTGGGCTACGGAGTGGTTGAACCTGAGCAACAAATCACTTTGCAAGCGAGGGTGAGTGGCACAGTACAAAGCCTTGGCCCGAAGTTTGTGCCGGGTGCATCGTTCAAAAAGGGCGAGGTATTGGTACAACTGGACAACACCGACTACCGAATTGAATTACAAACTGCGCAAGCAGCACTGGCGCAAGCACAATCCACTTTGACCTCGGAACAAGGTAATCAGGTGGTGGCCCAATCCGACTTCGAATTACTGGGTTTGAATGTGGATGAACGTGAACGCGCATTGATATTGCGCAAACCACAACTGGAAGCCGCCAAGGCCACTGTTCAGTCTGCTCAAGCGGGTGTTGAGCGCGCCAAGGTGAACCTGGAGCGCACCATTTTGCGGGCACCTTTCGATGGTGTGGTGGTAAGTCGTGAAGCAAGCGTGGGCGCGCAAGTCAGTGCTACCACCGCACTTGGCGTGTTGGCGAGCAGCCAGGCCTACTGGATCAGTGTGGCCGTGCCGCAAGCCGATTTGAAATGGATCAAATTTCCTGAAGGCAAACAGCCTGGCTCAACCGTGTGCGTGAGCGATGCAAGCAGCCGTGAAGAAGGTTGCCACAAGGGCACGGTGCTGAACCTGCAAACCAGTGTTCAAGACAACGGCAGGCAAGCCCAGGTGCTGGTCGAAGTGCCCCGCAGCCAAAACAACAACAAAAACCTGCAGCCACTGTTGCTGGCCCAGTATGTGAAAGTTCGCTTTGATGGTATCGAGCTCAAGAATGTGTACAAGCTGGCACCCTCTTCTGTGCACGACAACACAGTGTGGGTCAATGATGGCGGCGAACTTGATATTCGCCCCGTCAATATCGCCTTTCGTTCCGCCGAGTATGTGCTGATAGATCGCGGCTTGAACAACGGCGACAACATTGTGACGTCCAACCTGGGGTCACCGGTGAACCGCATGGCCATTCGGACGAACGAAACACCCACGGCGGTCAAACCATGAATGCTGCAAGCCGACGCCGGGTAGACCGGTCAGGCCCATTGGCCTGGATGACCAAAAACACAGTGGCCGCCAACATCCTGATGTGGGTGTGCCTGATCGGTGGCGTGTTCGGATTCATGAACATGACCAAAGAAGTATTTCCTGAATTCGAACTGGATTTGGTCACCGTGTCAGTCGCCTACCCAGGCGCAAGTCCAGAGGATGTCGAACAGGGTATTGTTCTGGCTGTTGAGGAGGCCATCTCAGCGATTGAAGGAATTGTTGAAGTCAATTCCACCGCCAACGAGGGCGTGGCCAACGTGGTCATTGAAATTGATGAATCCGAAGACGCGCAAGCTGTTTACGACCGCATCAAACAGGAAGTTGATCGCATCACAACCTTCCCCGGTGATGCTGAAGTACCGAATGTGTCATTGACCGCGCGCAAACGCGGCGTGGTCACGCTGGTGGTGCACGGCGACACGGATGAATTGTCGCTGCGCAATCTGGCTGAAGAAGTACGCGACGGTTTGCTGCAAAACCCTGGCATTACTCAAGTTGATTTAACCGAAATACGTGAACAGGAAATTCATGTTGAAGTGCCAGAAGCCCGGCTAAACGCCTATGGGCTCACGCTCCAAGGTATCGCTGACAATATTCGGGCCAATGTGATTGAGGTGTCCGGCGGCAGTATTTCCACTCAAAGCGGTGAAATATTGCTGCGTGTTTCTGAGCGGCGTGACTTTGCCAATGAGTTCGCTGCCTTGCCGATTGTCTCGCCCGTCAGTGGCACCCCCCTGAAACTGGGTGACATCGCTACAGTGCGAGATGGCTTTCAGGACATCGACAAATACGCCACGTTCAACGGCAAACCATCGATAGAAATTTCGGTGTCGCGCATCGGTGATCAAACCCCCATTGGAATTTCTGAGGCCACACAAGAGGCGCTGGAGCGTATTCGCCCCTTGATGCCTGAAGGCATCGAAATTTCGGTGGTCAGTGATCGTTCCGACACCTACAAACAGCGACAGGAATTGCTGGCCAAGAACGCGGTGATGGGCTTGCTACTCGTGATGGTGTTGCTGACCATTTTCCTGGACTGGAAGCTGGCCTTCTGGATCAGCTTGGGCATTCCAATTGCCTTTCTGGGCGCCATGCTGTTCCTGCCGCTGTTCGGGGTCACGTTTAACATGATCTCGATGTTCGCCTTCATCATTGCACTGGGTATTGTGGTGGACGATGCAATTGTTGCGGGCGAAAACATTTACGAATACCGACAACAAGGCATGAGCATGCTGGACGCATCCATTCAAGGTGCGCGCGATGTGGCCGTGCCGGTGACCTTCAGTATTCTGACCAACATCGCAGCGTTCGCCCCCTTGCTGTTTGTACCAGGCTTTCTCGGAAAAATATGGGGTGTCATTCCGCTGGTGGTGTGTACGGTGTTTGTGGTGTCGCTGATGGAAGCTATTTTCATCTTGCCAGCCCACTTGGCCCACAGCAAAGAAAGCAAGGGCAAATTTCACAACTGGCAACAAAAGTTCTCCAAGGGATTCAGCCTGTTTATTGAACGCCGCTACACCCCAATTGTTCAAAAGTGTGTGGAATACCGCTACCTGTCCATGGGTGTTGGCATTGCCCTGATGGTGCTGGTGATCAGTTGGCCGGTCAGTGGCCGAATGGGCTTCGAACTATTTCCACAAGTGGAAGCGGATCAGTCTGAAGTGCGGGCGCAATTGCCGCTGGGCAGCACCAATGAACAAGTGAACCTGGTGCGTGATCGAATTGTGGCCAGCGCTTTGAAAACCGTGGAAGCCACGGGTGGCGAGCAACAGAGCACCGGCATTTATGCCAGTGTGAATGAAAACAACATCACCGTTCGAACCTACCTGACGCCGCCGGGCGTACGCCCCGTGCCCACCGCAGAGTTCACCGATCAATGGCGACTCGACGTTGGCAATATTCCCGGTGTAGAAACCATTCGCTTTGCGGCCGACTCGGGTGGCCCTGGCAGCGGCCCTGCTTTCACCGTGCAGCTTAGCCACCGCAATGTAGACACCTTGCGTCAAGCCAGCGAAGCATTGGCGCGTGAACTGGCCAACTACCCCATGGTGTCCGAAATTGACGATGGCTTTCAGAATGGCAAGGAGCAATTCAGCTTTACATTGAAAGAAGAAGCGCGCCGCTTGGGGCTGACTTCAAACGACATTGGTCGACAGGTTCGCGCTGCATTTTTTGGCTCTGAAGCCCTGCGCCAGCAACGTGGCCGAAACGAGGTCAAGGTGTTGGTGATGCGCCCCGAGACAGAACGTTCAGCGCAAACCGACGTACGCGACCTGTTGATTCGTACACCGCAAGGCACACTGGTACCCCTGCACTCACTGGTTGAATTTGACGACACGCGCGCCGTGGCCAACATCACTCGCCGGGACGGACGACGAACCATTTCAGTGACGGCCAACGTGAACCCACGCAACCAGGCACAACAGGTACAAAACGCCACAGTGCAAGACCTCATGCCGAAATTGATGGCCGACTACCCCGGCTTGAGCTACAGCTTTGCAGGCCGCCAACAAGATTTTTCTGAAGCCTTGGGTGGACTGGGGAAAGGTTTTCTGGTTGCTTTGCTGATGATCTATGTGTTGCTGGCCATTCCATTCAAAAGCTACCTGCAACCGTTCGTGGTCATGCTGGCGATTCCATTCGGAATCTTTGGTGCAATACTTGGGCACTTGATGATGGGCTACAGCATCAGCATTGTGTCCATGATGGGCATTCTCGCGCTGGCCGGCGTGGTGGTGAACGACTCTTTGGTGATGGTGGACTACGCCAACGAGAAAGTGCGTGAGGGCATGACGCCCTACCAAGCCATTTGTACTTCCGGCGTGCGGCGTTTCAGGCCCATCATGCTGACCACCATTTCCACATTTGGTGGCTTGGCGCCCATGATTTTCGAAACCTCACGCCAGGCAAAATTCATGATCCCGATGGCCATTTCACTGGGCTACGGCATTTTGTTCGCCACAGCCATTACACTATTGTTGGTGCCTTGCCTGTATCTGATGATCGACGACATTCGGCGTTTGATGGGTACAAGCCCTGGCCTTGAGCCTGATGAAATTGATTTGACGAAACTGGAAGAAACCCGCGCCACATGAGTTCAGGTTCAGACACCACCGAATTTTTAACCACCAAAGAAGTGGCTGAACTGTTGCGCATCAAAGAGCGAAAGCTCTACGACCTGGTCAGTGCACAAGAAATTCCTTTCGTGAAGGCCACCGGCAAACTGCTGTTTCCCAAAGCCGAGCTTTTGCACTGGATACGCACGGGCGAATTGATGTCGACCCCCAAAAACAATGCACGATTGAATGTGCTGGCGGGTAGCCATGATCCGCTTCTGGAATGGGCCATTCGCGAATCGGGTTGCGGGCTGGCCATGCAATTTGATGGCAGCTTGAGCGGGCTTGATGTGTTTGAGAACAAGGGTGCGGTGGCCACCGGCTTGCACATACTTGGTGTCAACACCACCTCCAACACGCACGTCTGGAATACACCTGCCGTACAGGCTCGATTCGCGACGAGCAATGTGGTGTTGGTACATTGGGCCAAGCGGCAGCAGGGTTTGATTGTGCCGCAAGGCAACCCGAAGAAAATAAACAGCGTGGCGGATTTGCCAGCGTTGAAAATTGCCACGCGACAGGCTGGTGCAGGCGGCATGATTTTGTTTGAGCATTTGCTGCGTGCTCAAGGCCTTGATTTGGCAGCGTTGAATATCTCGGAAAACTGCCGAACCGAAAACGACACCATTGCTGCAGTGGCCAGCGGAAAAGCCGATGCGGCGCCAGGTTTGCAAGCCTTGGCCTTGCAATTTGGCCTTGGCTTTGTGCCCACACAACAGGAAAATTTTGATTTGTTGGTTTGCCGCAAAGCGTGGTTTGAGCCCCCTTTTCAAACACTTATTCAGTTCACCAACAGCAGCGAATTCAAGAAAAAGGCACAACAATTTGAAGGCTACAACACCACGGCAATGGGCACCGTGGTGTGGAATTCTTAAGGCTTATTGAGACGCCTCATTTGCCAGCATTGGGAAAAAACAAAGACTGCCCATTCTGCTGAAACCCTGCAATCGTGGCTTGCCCTTTGGCAGACACCAACCAGTTCACGAATGTATTGCCCAATTCACTCTTCACATTCGGGCACTTCGCAGGGTTTACTGCGATCACCCCGTACTGGTTGAACAAGGTGGTATCGCCTTCAACGGCAATCTTGAAGTTGCCTTTGTTGCCAAATGCAATCCAGCTGGCGCGATCGGCCAACACATATGCGCCCATGCCCACACCGGTGTTCAAGGTGGCCCCCATGCCTGAACCTGTCTCGCGGTACCACTTGCCACTGGCTGCCTTCACATCCACATTGGCCGCCTTCCACAACTCCTGTTCTTTCTTGTGGGTACCGCTGTCGTCCCCGCGTGAGGCAAACAATGCCTTTTTATCAGCAATCGCTTTGAATGATTTCACAACATCCTTGCTGCCTGCCACACCCGCTGGGTCATTGCCAGGACCAACCACCACAAAGTCGTTGTACATCACATCAAGGCGCTTCACGCCATAACCATCGGCCACAAACTTTTCTTCAGCAGCCTTGGCGTGCACCAGCACCACATCGCCATCGCAATTTTGCGCGTTCTTCAAAGCCTGGCCAGTGCCCACCGCCACCACGCGAACTTCAATGCCAGTGTCCGCTTTGAATGCGGGCAGCAGGTGATCAAACAAGCCGGAGTTTTGCGTGGAGGTGGTGGATTGAACAATGATGAATTTGTCAGAAGCTTGTGCTTGCGCAAACAGACCTGTGGCCAACAATGCGGCAAGCAATCGAATTCTTTTTGTCATGATGGGATCTCCTCGTTTTAAATCAGCAACTCGCCTGCCAGGTAAGCCTTCGCCTCCCGGCTGGCGGGTGTTCTCAAAAATTCATCCGTGGCTTGAACCGCGTGAACCTTGCCCTTGTGTACGAAGATCACCTCATCGGCGAGCCGCAAGGCTTGGCCTTGATCGTGCGTCACCACAATCACTTTCACGCCGCACTGGCTGGCACGCAACACAATGTTTTCAATCAATGCGGTGGCTTGTGGATCAAGACTGGCGCTGGGTTCATCCAGAACAAGTAAACCTGGCTTGACCGCCAGGGCGCGCAGCAGCGTCAGGCGTTGTTGTTCACCGCCTGAGAGCTTTCGTGCGGGGGATTTGGCGAGGTGCTGCATACCACCCAACTCGAGTAGCGCATCCGCGCGGAAAGGTCGTTCGCGCCGATCGACACCCGCAATCGCCAGTGCGTGCAGCAAGTTGTCTTGCACACTGCGGCGCAGCAGCACAGGGCGCTGAAATACAAAACCAATTTGATCGCGGGGAATTCGGCTGGCTTTGTTGAAACGTACAGACCCTTGCGCAGGCGTCAGCAAACCCGCCAACAAACGCAAAATCAGGCTTTTGCCTGCGCCATTGGGCCCCATGATCGCGGTAATGCCTTGTGCGCCAATCTCCAGGTTTAAATTACTGAAAATAAAGTGCTTGCCAAATGAAAGGTGAACGCCTTCAAACTGAATTGGCAGGTGGGCTGAAAACGGTTTTGCGGGGGCCAGCAAAGCAAGATCGCTATTCATCTTAAGCATAGGCCCTCTTTTGCGCGCTGTTTTTCAGCAAGAAGAGGCCTGCATTGATCAGGATGGAAAGCGCAACGAGAATGATCCCCAAACCCAACGCCAGCGCCAGCTCTCCTTTGGAGGTTTCCAGTGCAATCGTGGTGGTCATCACCCGGGTTACATTGGCAATGTTGCCACCCACGATAATCACGGCACCTACCTCGGCCAGTGCGCGCCCCAAGCCCGCCAGTGCACTGGTCAACAGCGAATAACGGGCATCGACAATCAAAGTGCAAATGGTTTGAATGCGACTGGCATTCATGGCACGCAGCATTTCATCGTATTCGCCATACAGGTCTTCAATGACTTGCCGGGCCAGCGCCGCCACAATTGGGGTGACCAGTACCACCTGCGCGATCACCATGGCTGTTGGGGTGTACAGCAATTGAAGAAAGCCCAAAGGGCCAGCGGCAGACAAAAACAGGTAAATCACCAAGCCGACGACCACGGGCGGCAAACCCATGAGGGAGTTCAAAAACACCACCAAGACCATTCGCCCCGGAAACCGGCCGATTGCCAAAGCAGCACCGATGGGAAAACCCAGCAAGCATGCGATGGAAACAGCCGTGAAGGTGACTTGAAGCGACAATGCAATGATGTCGATCAAGGTGGGATCAGCTTGCCCGATCAGGGTAAAGGCTTGAACAAAGGCTTGGGAGAAGTCTTGCATTTATATGCATTTTTTACGGAATAAATGCAGTTTAATGCGAAAATGCGCGTGATGTCATTGGTAGTAACACCAGCGGGGAGAAAAAAGGCAGAGGACGAATGGTCCGAATCCGGGAATGTCCCCTGCCGAAACCAGCTGATCCGATGCTAGTCAGATCAGCCAGTGCTTGGTCAATTCAGGGCTTACTGCAACAGGCTCAGTACGTTGTTGGGCAACTGGTTGGCCTGGGCGAGCATGGCGGTACCGGCCTGCTGCAAAATCTGCGAGCGGGTC
>FWPV01013331.1_pt1 | contig 12384 bp, 11 predicted proteins | sample 2228371 | NCBI WGS metagenome assembly FWPV01 (sample SAMEA103939776, study PRJEB20133) | metagenome | reverse complement strand
TATACATAATTAATCTAAAGGGTATCAGTACCAATATTAAAAATTATGTTAAAAGTTTTCACACACTCTGACGTACCCGTTTTCCATCTCCGTTTTGCTTAAAAGTAATTTACAATTTTTTTAAATCTTTTAATAAAACCCCCACATTTTCCTAAAAATGTTATAATTTTTTTATGATTAAAGCAATTATAGGAACTGCAGGGCATATAGACCATGGCAAAACATATTTACTTAAAGCCCTTACAGGAATAGATTGTGATCGACTTCCAGAAGAAAAAAAAAGGGAAATAACTATTGATTTAGGTTTTGCTTATTTAAAAAATGAAAATTTTCAAATTGGTTTTATAGATGTACCTGGACACGAAAAATTTTTAAAAAATCTTTTAGCAGGAATTGGAGGTTTTCAATTTTTTTTATTTTGCATTAGTTCTGATGAAGGAATAAAAGCCCAAACAATTGAACATTTAAAAATTTTAAAGACATTAAATTTGAAAAAGGGCATATTTGCTTTGACTAAAATTGATTTGGTTGATAAAGAAGCCTTAGAATTAAGGAAAATGGAGTTAGAAGACCTATTAAAAAAAGAGGGATTTGAGTCCTATAAAATAATTCCTGTAAGTGCCTTAAAGGGAATAAATATAGATCTATTAAAAGAAGAAATTTTCAAGTTAATTAAGGAAAATCCACCAGAAGTTAATTTAAATTTGCCAACTATCTTTCCAATTGATAGGGTTTTTATAATTTCAGGCGTAGGGGTTGTAATTACAGGAACTTTAATAAGGGGAAAACTTGAAACCCAAAAGGAATATTTTCTCCTGCCTTTAAAGAAAAAGGTAAAAATAAGGGCAATGGAAGTCCATAATGAAAAAAGAAATTTTTCAGAAGCTGTTGAAAGAGTTGCCTTAAATATTTCTGGTTTGGAAAAGGAAGAGATTCAAAGGGGGGATATTTTAACTTCCCAAATCTTTTCTTCCACAAAAATAATTACTTTAAAGATAAATTTGTTAAAAGAAATAAAAGAAAACACCCGCTTGAGAATTTATCACCATACAAGAGAGGTCTTTGGAAGGTATCATTTTATAAACAAAAATTTTGCCCAAATATTTTTAGAAGAAGAATTATTTGCTTTAAGAGGAGATAAAGTCATTTTAAGGCAGTACTCTCCTATGGATTTCTTAGGTTCAGGCGTGGTTTTAGATATTTTTTTGGGAAAAATAAAGAAAGATGAAAATTTTGAATTGGGTAAATTATTAAAAGAAGATATAAATTTTTGGTTAAAAAATTCCAAAGAATTAGGTTATAATTTTGAAAAATTAATTGAAAGGTCTGGATTTTTAGAAGAAAATAAATTGAAGGAAATTTTAAGAGAAATAGAAGCTGTAGAAATAAATAAAAAATTATGGGATAAGGAAAGTTTTGAAAAATTAAAGGAAAGAGTTTTAAAAAACATTAAAGAATTTAAAGAAAAAAATCCCTTTAGTAGTTCAATTCCCTTAAGAATAGCTTTTAATTTTTTAGAAATACCAGAGGTATCCCTACAAGAAATTTCAAGGGTTATAAATTTAGAAGTTGAAAGGGGAAATATTTTATTAGAAAAGAAAGAGGAACTTTCAGAGGACTTAATAAGAGTTTTAAAAATATGGAAAGATGCAAACTTAAATCAGCCAGATTTAGAAGAAATCTCAAATGTTTTAAAAATCCCTTTAGACCTTTTAAAAAAATTAATAAAAGAACTGGTTCAAAGGGGATTTTTAGTTCAAGTTTCTGTAAATTATTATGTAGAAAAGGAAAATTTAGAAAAAGCCATAGAAAAATTAAAAAGTAAGGGATGGGAAAAGTTTAAAATTTCAGAGTTCAAAGAGTTATTTAATTTAAGCAGAAAATATGCCATACCCTTACTGGAATATTTTGATAGCATACATTTAACAATAAAAGGAAAGGAGTTTAGGATTTTAAAGCTCAAATGAAGATAAAGAGGGTTTATCTTTTAGCATTTATTATTTTTGCCCATTTATTTGCCTTACCTTTTAAATATAAACCCCATACTTTCATAAGACAAGATGGGGTTGCTTATGCCTTTATGGACTTATCCTTAGCAAAAGATGGAGATTTATATCTTGAAAATAATTTACCCTTAGCAATAGGTGATAGACCAGAAAAATCTTTTTTATCTATAGGAAAAAATGGAAAAATGATGCCAAAACATCCCCCAGCCCTCCCCTTCCTTGCATTTCCTTTTTTTATAATTTTTGGTTTTAATGGTCTTTTAATTTTCAATTATTTAATTTTTTTTCTTTCCATATATTTCATTTTAAAATTTTTTGAAGAATCCCTTTCTTTAAATCAATCCTTGGCTTTACTTTCTCTTTTTCTTCTGCCTTATTTTTATTATTATGCTTACAACTTTTCACCTGATATTTTAATTGGTTTTTTTATTGTAGTTTCTCTATGGGCTATTTTAAAAGAAAAGGAATTTTTAGCTGGTCTTTTTACAGGAATTATGTTTTTTTTAAGGCCCAATTATATAATACAAATATTACCTTGTACCCTTATTTCAAAAAATAAAAGGAATTACTTTTTTGGTTTAATCTTTGGATTTTTGCCTCCCTTAATTTATAATACAATTTCCTTTGGAAAACCATATATCACTGGTTATCATAATGTCCTTGTTTTTACAAAAGAGGGTTTAAAAGTTATAGACCATATTGAACTTTTTTCTTTTGAACCCTATAGATTCTTAGGAATATTTTTTCACTATCCAAAAGGGATAATTTTTTCAGCACCTATTTCTTTGGTTTTGCTTTTTGCTCTATTATTAAAAATAAAAGAAAATAAAAAATTAGGAGCTTTTGTCTTTTTAACTTGGATATGGCATTACATTTTTTATTCTTTTTATGTTCCTTGGCTTGCAGACCATTCAGGAATTAGGTTTTTTCTTCCTGTTATTATGCTTTCTTCTTTGGGGGCTTTAGTATTTAAAAAAATGTGATATTATTTTATTATGAAAAAATTAATCATTTTTTATCTTATATTTTTTTTAATGGGTTGCACTTCAATTAATTTAAAAAGAGAAAAATCTGGGGATACTATAATTTCAATTTCTATTTTTCCAAACCAAGGTGAACAAAAAAAGGCAAACCCTGGTCCCTATGGAGTACTGTCAGAAATTTATTATTTAAAAGAAAAAAAATGGGAAAAAATTAAAACAACAATGGTTCCCTCCTATTCCTTAATAGGGGTAAAAGAAGGAAAATATCTTATAAAGGTTGAAAAATATATTTCAAAGGAAGGGCATATAGAAGATATAAAGGGCAAAAAGGAAAAAATTTTTAAAGTAAAAGATGGGGAAAAGGTAAATATTAATATAATTTTAAAAGCACCTCCTCCAGCAACTTTGCTTATAGTAGGAGTTTTAGTGGGAGTTGCTGTTATATGGGCTTTATATGAAATTTTAAAAGATGGAGAACTGCCCCAACCCTTTCCACCTCCCATTGAAATTTCGCCTTTGCTACAGGACTTCCTTTTCAACATTTCATTAAATTATCCTTATTATTATTCTTATGAAAAAGGAGATAAAATTCCTCCAAAACTAATAGCCAATTATCCTTTACATAAAGATCCAGCAGTTTCAAGAGATACCCATATCTTTTTAAATTTTTCAGAACCCATAAAAGAAAACTGGGATGAAGATACCTTTCAAATATTAGGTGAAAAATCCGGGGTTGTAAAGGGAAAAATATTTTTTAACTCAACAAAAGATATGGTGGAGTTTATACCCTCAACAAAATTTTTATCCAATGAAGTAATATATGTAACTTTAAATGGAGATGATGTAGAAGACCTTGCTTCAAATAAAATGGGAGATAAGGTTACTTTTTCCTTTACTACAAAATAATAATTAGGCAATAAAATTAAATTAAATTGTGTTATAATTTAATGGGGGGCGATTTGGTTTCGACGAGGTTTGATGTTTTTGGAAGGTTGCATGTAGAGGTGCTCCCTCTTAAAAAAGAGTAAGGCATAAAGTGCCAATACTCAACTTGCTTTAGCTGCTTAATTTTAAAGCAGCAGGATTTTTCTTCCTTGCCTTAAGGGAAGATAAATCCTTGGATTTATTAAGGCAAAGGGAAGTTTGATTGCTCTAAAACTTCCCTTAAAAAAAGAGCAGGGGTTTTTTAAGGGCTTGTCCCTTCAGACCTTAAAAGACCTCAAAAACTTTAAGAAGGGACTAAACATGTAGGAGCCTTCCACAAAACCGCCTTCGGAAGGGGGTTCGATTCCCCCCGCCTCCAATTAACTTTTAATTAAAATCTAAAATTTAAAAAAGGATTGTTTTCAAATTCAAATTGCAAAATAGAGCTTTCTCCATGACCTGGATAAATCACTGTATCTGCTGGTAAGCTTTTTAATTTATTTAAGGAAGCCATTATCTTTTCGGGGGAACCCCCTGGCAGGTCAGTCCTTCCTATGGAACCATTGAAAAGCAAATCCCCTGTAAAAAGCATATTATTTAATAAATAGCATAAATGCCCTGGAGAATGACCTGGGGTATGTAAAGCTTTAAATTTTAATTTCCCAACAATTATTTCTTCACCATCTTTTAAAAAATTTTCTGGCTTTGGTGGTTTTGGAACAAATACTCCAAACCACATACCTTGTTCAGACATTGAAAGAAAAATTTGTTCTTCATCTTTATGCATATAAAAAGGGATATTCCATTCTTCTATTAGTTCTTTTACACCTACGGAATGGTCTAAATGCCCATGTGTAAGAAATATTGCCTTTGGTTCTAATTTATGAATCCCAACAACAGCAATGACTCTTTTTGCCTCTTCTCCTGGGTCAATTATTACACATTCCGGATTTGGATCATCCCAAATTACATAACAATTTGATTGAAAACTTCCTAAGGTCAAAATATCTATGGTAATCAAGCTAGATCAATTAAAATTTCTTTCAAAAATTTGTAAAACCTTTCCACAGAAGGAATATTTACCCTTTCAGAAGGGGAATGAACATTTTCTATTTGTGGACCTATTGATATCATATCCATTCCACTGTAATGTTCACCTATAATTCCACATTCCAATCCAGCATGAATTGCCTTATACTCTGGTTTCTTTGAAAAAAACCTTTCAAAAGTTTGACTTGCACTTAACAAAAGAGGAGAATCCAAATTTGGCTTCCAACCAGGATAACCCTTTGAATTTATGACTTTTGCCTTTGAAATCTTTCCTATGGAAGATAAAATATTTGATGCCCAGTCCAATTGACTTGATATAGAAGACCTTTGAGAAGTTCCAATTTCAATTTCCTTTTCATTTGTTGTAATAGTTGCAAAATTTGTAGAGGTCTCAACCAAACCTTTTATTTCATAACTATATTTTAAAACCCCATGGGGAATTGAAGATAAAAGGTTTAAAAGTTTTTCTTTAAATTTATCCTCTAAGGGTTTTAATTCTACATTAACTTTTTCCAATTCAATTTCTATTTTTGGTTCAATTCTTCCAAATTCAGCTAAAAAGATTTCCTTTTGCTTTAATAAAAATTTATCCAATCCATCACCATCAATTCCAATTATTGCTTGACTTTCCCTTGGAATTGCATTTCTTTTTGATCCCCCATTTATGGAAAATAAATCGTAGAGCTTTTCCGTAGATAAATTTACCAAAATCCTTGTTATAAATTGATTTGCATTTCCCCTTCCTTCATGTATATCTACACCAGAATGTCCTCCTTTCAATCCCTTCACACTAATTTTGTAAAAATTTTTATAATTTGAACTCTCTTTTCTTTTTGCTTTTAATTTAAGAACAGTATCCCTGCCACCTGCACAACCAATATAAATTACATATTCTTCTTCAGAATCCAAGTTTATCAATTTTCTTCCCTTAACAAAATCAGGAGAAAGCCCAAAGGCACCATTTAATCCCGTCTCTTCGTCTACGGTAAATAAAAGTTCCAAGGGTCCCCTTATAAAATTATCTTTTTCTTCCATTAAAGCAAGGCAGGCAGCTACACCAATTCCATTGTCAGCACCTAAGGAAGTGCCTTCTGCCATAACCCAATCTCCTTCAACTTTTAACTTTATAGGATCCTTTGTAAAATCGTGTATAACATTTTCATTTTTTTCACAAACCATATCTAAATGGCATTGCAAAACCACAATTGGTGAATTTTCTTTTCCCTTTGATGGAGGGATTTCAACTAAAATATTTCCCACTTTATCCTTTTGAGCTTTCAATCCTAAATCTTTTGCCAAACTTAATATATAACTTCCAACAGCCATTTCATTTCCACTTCCCCTTGGAATTTTTGAAATTTCTTCAAAATATTTCCATAAAGTTTCAGGCTTTAAATTAAGCATTTTTCCCCCTTAAAAAAATTTGAAAAATAAATTAACACAAAATAAAATTTTTATCAAATCATTTTTAAAAAATGAAATTTGATAGGGGTTAAAAAACCCAAGTGCAAAAAACAATATTTAGCATTCAGTAAATGACATTTAAGGGATAAATCCCTAAATACCAAATGTTGTTTGTCTTATGCCAAAAGATCCACTTTTTAATATAAATTTTCTTTTAAAAACTTGAACACCTCTTCCCACCATACTTTTGCATTTTGGGGTTTTGATACAAAATGGGTTTCATCTGGAAAGTACAATAATTTTCCCTCCACACCCAATCTCTTTAAAGCAGTAAATATTTGAAACGCTTGGTTTTCTGATACTCTAAAATCCCTTGCTCCATGGATTATAAGCATTGGAACTTTTAAATTTTTTGCATAAGTTGCTGGGCTCCACTTTTCGTAAAGTTCAGGATGGTTGTAAGGATCTCCTCCAAATTCCCACTCTGGAAACCATAATTCATCTGTGGTTCCATACTTGCTTTTTAAATCCCATATCCCTGCATGGCTTATTATGCATTTAAAAGGATGGGGATGGGTTGCAATCCAATTGGCAAGATACCCACCATAAGAAGCTCCTGCTGCTGCTAATTTTTCTCTATCAATAAATTTATAATTTTCTATTAAATAATTTACACCAGCAATTACATCTTCATAGGGGTAAGAACCCCAATTTAAAGTAATGGCTTCCTTATACTTTTCTCCATACCCCGTAGAACCTCTAAAATTGGGCATAAAGATTATGTAACCCTCTGATGCAAATAATTGAGCATTCCATCTATAATGAAAAGTGTCTGTAAAAGCCCATTGAGGACCTCCATGCAATAAAACTAAAAGGGGATATTTTTTATCTTTATCAAAGAAAGGTGGTTTTAAGAGAAGCCCATAAACCTCTGTCCCATCCATACTTTTATAAACCAATTCTTCTAAATTATTTAATTCTAAACCTTTTAAGATATCATCATTAAAGGAACTCAACTTTTTTACAAAATTTTTTGCTAAGTCATAGGAAAAAACCTCTGGTGGAAAAGTTGTTTTTTGATTAAAAAAATAAATTTTGCTATTTAAATAGTTTATATTTGAGGGAGATTCCCCTTCCAATAAAACTTTTGTTTTAAAATTTTTCAAGTCAATTTCATATAAATTAAAATCCTTATGGTATTGGGATGTAAAGTAAATTTTCCCTTCTCCAAAGACATATTCAGAAACAGAAAGGTCTAAATTTTCAGTTAAATTTTTTTCGATTTTATTTTTTAAATCATATAAGATTAAATCTGTCTTATCTGCTTCATAACCATACCTTTTCATTCTTAAAAAAAGCAAATATTTTCCATCAGGAGAAAAAAGGGGACCAAAATCACAACCCTTATTTTTTTCAGTTAAATTTATTTCTTCAAAATCCTTTAAATTTAATAAGATAATATCGTGGTTTGTGGATTTTTCAATTTTTTCATCCCTATTTGTTACATAGGCAAGCTTGCTTTCATCAGGGGATAAGGAAAAATAAAGATTATTGCCTAAGCTTTTTGGGGGAATATTTCTTTCTTTTTCTGTCAAATCCTTTAATTCCTTTTCCTTTGCCTTATATAAAAACAAGTGGGAAGACCTCCCATCTTGCCATTCATCAAAAACCCTATAATATAAATTTTCAATATGTTTTACCTTCACTCTATTATTTTCTGCTTCTTCTAATCTTTCCTTTGTGCATTTTAAATCTTCTTTACACTCTTGAAAAATTGAAAACCTTAAAATAAAATCTCCATTACTTAAAGGTAAAAAATCCTCAACATCTAAATTAAAATCTGTGACCTTAAATGCCTCCCCTCCATTTAAGTATATTCCATAAATATTTTGAACTCCATCCCTACTTGATAAAAAATACAATATTTTCCCATCCTTTGAAAATTTTGGATTTGATGAGGACTTTTCATGATTAGTCATTTGAAAAAATTTATCTTCTTTTAAGTTATAAAGCCAAATTTGTTTTATAAATTTATTTTTATCAAAGATTGCCTTTGAAACTTCAAAAGCTAAAAAGTTTCCATCTTCTGATGGTTTTAAATTTGACAACCTTGAAAGCATAATAAATTTTTCAAAGTCCAAACCTTTTGCATAAGCATTTAAAGAAAAAATTAAAAAAAATAAGAAAATAAACATATAACCTCCTTTTTAAAGTAAAATTTTATTTTTTTCTTCCCTTGTTTCACCAGAAGAAATTACATAAATGGCAGGGTGGGAAAAGATAGGACATCTGGTTTCACAAATCCCACAACCCCAACAATATTTTAAATCTACCACGGGTTGTTTTAATTTTTTTATTTCACCTCTCACCATAACTTCTTTTTCTACAAAATAAATTGCTTTTGGAGAAGTGGGACAGACCTCTTCACAAACAATACAAGGTGTTCCGTAGGCATAAGGGAGACATCTGGAAGGATCAATTACAGCAGAGCCAATCCTTATGGGTTTTGTTATTTTTTCTTCAATTGTAAAGGGTTTTATGGCACCTGAAGGGCAGGCAAGCCCACATAAATTACAGTTTTGGGCACAATATCCAATCTTTGGAATTAAGACAGGAGTCCAGATTCCTTCAAAGGTTGTTTCTCCAAAAGCAGGGTGGAGGGCATTTGTTGGGCATACCTTCATACAAGAGCCACATTTTATACATCTTTTTAAGAATTCTTCTTCTGAAATTGCACCAGGAGGTCTAATTGTTTTAAAATTTAGAAATCTTGCCCTTCCCGCTGATGTCTTAAACAATGGTGGGATTATTATGGAACCCAAAATTGTGAAAATTAAACCCCTTCTGGAGATATCCAACTTCCCTTTTTCTGTAATTTTTCCCAGAAAAGAATAAGATAAGACATTTTCAGGACAGGGATCTATACAATTTAAACAAACTATGCATTCCCTATGGTAGTGTTCTTTATGGGGTTCATCTCCTCCTTGACAGTTTTTTAAGCATTTTAAACAATTGGTACACCCTTCTTTCTTATTTATCTTAAATAATGGAGAAAAGGATAAAAGACCAAATAAGGCACCCAAAGGACATAAGACCCTGCACCAAAACCTTGGGAAAATGAAATTTAAAGAAAGTAAAATTAGGAAAAAAATTCCCATAAACCAGGCATGGGAATAATTTGCTTGAATAAAATTTGATGTTAAAATTGGGAAAATCCCCGTTGCAAGAGATCTATACATTAAGGATAAGGGTTCTAAAAAACCTTCTAAATTTAAAGATAATAGAGCAGAAATTAAGAAAAAAATTAAAATGAAATATTTTATTTTGTAAATTTTTTTGTAAAGATTTATTTTTATATTTTTGCTTTTGTAATGAAAAAGATTTGAAATAAATTGATGTAAAGTTCCAAAGGGACAAATCCATCCACAAAAAATTCTTCCAAAAAATAAAGTTAAAACTATGATAAAAAGAGAAATTATCAAATTTTTATAAATTGTCCATGTGGAAAGTAAAATTGATATGCTATGCAAAGGAGAAAGTTCTAAAAAAAATGTCAAGGGATAAGGGAGATAGTCAAAACCCTCTTTTTCCCAAATATATGGCGTAGCAAGGAAAATTAAAATAATAAAGGAAAAAAAGAAAAATAATTGATAAATTAATCTTATTCTTTTAAGATTCAAGAGAGATAAATTCATAATTTAAACTTTTATAGTCATCTGTTCCGAGACCCTTTGCTTTTGCAAGTTGGATTGACAAAATAGAAGATGGCTCCTTTCCTAAAAGCTCTCCAGCCCAAAAATCACCAGCCACTTCATCAGTTGTAAAACAAAATAAATTTTTTTCAACAACATCAGACAAGGAACCACCTGTTGGACCATTTGATACCATAATTCTGGAAGCATCAATTATGCAAAGGGTTGATTTTATGGCATTTGAAAGATCTACAAGGGATTGGTGGATGTCTTGATGTAAGCGGTTTCTCCTCCCCATTAAAACCCCATACCAATTTTTCATACAACAAGTTATAGTTGAAAGGGAATGGACTTTTACAACTGGCATATTTACAATTCTATCTACTTTTAAAAAAATTTCACCTACTTCAAACTCTTGAATTGCTCTTCCTTTAAAGTCAACTTTAAAAGAATTTGAAGGAACTATTACCTCTGCACCTGCCTCCCCTCCTTCTTTCAAGATCCCAGACCTTTCCATTACTTTTTTTGGATCATTGCAAGGGACATCAGCAATAATTACTTTTTTTGCTCCATTTTTTAAAAACAATTTTGCAACTTCTCTTATAAGATAAGGGTTTGTATTAGCACCTTGTTCAAAGGTCCTATCCCAAGCCATATTTGGTTTTAGCAAAATTGTCTCGCCTTTTTTGAAAAAGTTTTCAATTCCCCCTAAGCCATTAAATCCAGTTTCTACAATTTTTTGAATATCCTTTCCTTTTAAGACCAAAAACTTTGGCTTTAATTTTAAATTTTTTCTATAATCTGGAAAGGAAAATTTTTTTTCATCACTTTTTTCTCTATTGTGAAAATAAAAAAAAGCTCCAGAAAATAAAAGAGAGGAGCTAAAAATTTTAAAAAACCTTTTAAAAAATTCTCTTCTATCAAATTTTTCTTTCATAACACCACTCCAAAAACTCCTTTATTTTTTTATCAATTAAATTTAAATCAGGAGGATAGGAATTTACTTTATATAAAAAATTTCCTCCATAAGCAATTCCTTGATCTTCAATTATTTCAAAGTTTTTATTTTTTTCTTTTGTCAAAAAATTGAAAAAATCCTTTACCCCTTCTCTTTTTTCAAAATAATAAAGTTCTAATTTTATATCTTTTTCTTTTATTTTTCCTTCCCAAACCTTTAAATACAAAAGTCCAAAGGAAATTATTTTTTCAGCACCTCCATTTAAATAGTCATATAAATTTTCTTTTGAATATAATTTTTCTTTTGTATCTTCTAAATCCCTTAGATTTGGTTTGAAATTTAAAGGAGAAATTGAGGACTTGGTAAAGAAAAAGTAATAGGATAGGAAAAATAAAGGAATTAATAAAAGGAAATATAGTAAGTTCTTTTTCATCTGGTAAATTATACCAAAATATGATAAAATTTTAAAAAATTTGGAGGAGTGACCGAGTGGACGAAGGTGACGGTCTTGAAAATCGTTGTCCTGGCAACAGGACCGGGGGTTCGAATCCCTCCTCCTCCGCTTTTCTTTTTATGCTATTTAAAGCTTTTTCAAAGCTTTAAATTACCAAAAAAATTTTTCATAAAATAAATTCTAAAATTTCTTTTCTCTCCAAAATTTTTTTGGTTCAAAGCATTTTGCAATGCTTTTAAGCATTTAAATTCTCCAGAGGAGGGCTTGGTGAACTTTGATGGGGGGTTTGGCTTCGGTGCTTCGCACCTCGCCACCTTATCAGGCGAATCCCTCCTCCTCCGCTTTTCTTTTTATGCTATTTAAAGCTTTAAATTTAAGATTTAAATTGTTTTTGTAGTCGCAAGCTTTATTTTTCGCAATTTTTTAAAAATCATTAACGATTTTCTCAGGCAAAACTTTTGTAAATAAGCTCAAATTTTCAACGAAACAACCAATCCAATAATTATTGAAAAGCCAACTCTCATTGGAAAATGTTTTTTATATTCATAAAAAGTTATCAAATAAGCCATAATACCTCCAAGAAAACCAAATATTACTCCCATTAGAATTGAAATTGATAAAATTATTTTAAGAGTTTCCATTTCCCATATCCACAATATCCTCTAAATGGACAGACATAAACCATTTTTGTACAATAAATGTTGGTATTACAGCACTTGCAATGACAATTGCTATTAATATTGAATATTGTATTTCATCCAAAAGCCCTGATTTTATTCCAAATACGCTTGCAATTGTTCCAAAAGTTAAACCTGTGTTGGTGTGTTATGGGGAAGTTGGCGTAAAATAAAAGTGATTTGGTATATGGAAGGTAAAAGTATATTGCCGGAGGTTGAAAGGGAGGGCGATTATG
>FWPV01013330.1_pt1 | contig 12385 bp, 11 predicted proteins | sample 2228371 | NCBI WGS metagenome assembly FWPV01 (sample SAMEA103939776, study PRJEB20133) | metagenome | reverse complement strand
CGCCAAAGAGGCCGAGCGTATTCGTGCGACCATACCCAATGGCGCACGCGTCATTGCACTCGATGAACGGGGTGAACGCCACACCAGCAAAGCCTTGGCTGAGCAACTTCAGAAATGGCACAACAGCAGTGAAACCTTGTGCTTGCTAATTGGTAGCGCCGATGGTTTGGACGACAAGCTGAAGCAAGAATGCCAAGGCATGTGGCGGCTTTCCGATCTTACGCTGCCCCATGCACTGGCGCGCGTGCTGTTGGTTGAAGCCTTGTACCGCGCATTTTCCATTACCATTGGGCATCCGTACCACCGCGAATAAGCACCACAATGGACACACCCGTTCGCCCCGAACACAGCGGCCTGCCCGCCCAGGTTTGGCTTGCTTCGCGCAGCCCGCGCAGGCTTGAATTACTTCAAACACTCGGATTCACAGTGCAGGTGTTTCTGGCCCAGAGCAGCCCCGAGGCAGAAGCGCTTGAAGCGCCTTTTGAACAAGAGGACCCCTTGTTGTACGTACAACGCGTAACCCAACTGAAACTGAATGCAGCGCTTGAGGCCATGCGTGCACAGCGCCTAAGCGGGCTGGTATTGGCCGCGGACACCACGGTTGCACTGAACGGCCATATTCTGGGCAAACCGCAAAATGCCACCGAAGCATTGGCGATGCTGAATGGCCTCTCCAACACCACCCACGAAGTCCACACAATGGTGGCACCACTGCCCAAAACGCCGTGCAAACGTCGCACGTGGAATTCTCCAAGATTCCCGAAACCTTCATGGATGCCTACATTGCCAGTGGTGAGCCTTTCGACAAAGCGGGTGCCTACGGCATTCAGGGGATCGCAGGGCAATACGTTCGTCACATTTCCGGCAGTCATTCTGGCATTATGGGTTTACCACTGTTTGAAACCAGCGAATTGATACGCCAACTCCAAACAGCGGCCCAAAACAGAAACTGAGCTGCAAAAAGAATCGATTAATACCCAAGAAGCAAAAGATGATCAATGAACAAATACTGGTGAACGTGACACCGCAGGAAACGCGCGTGGCCATTGTTCAGCACGGTGCTGTGCAAGAACTTCACATTGAACGCACATCCACACGCGGCATTGTGGGCAATGTGTACCTGGGCAAAGTAGTACGCGTGTTGCCCGGCATGCAATCGGCATTTGTCGACATTGGATTGGAGCGCGCAGCGTTTCTGCATGTGGCAGACCTGTGGGAACACCGCACCTACAACCACCACCAATCGAAACAGAATGGCAACCCACCGCCCGCCATTGAAAAAATGGTGTTCGAGGGGCAAACCATTATTGTGCAAGTGAGCAAAGACCCACTGGGCACCAAAGGCGCCAGGCTCACCACGCAAATCAGCCTGGCAGGCCGCATGTTGGTGCACCTGCCGCAAGACCCGCACATCGGTGTTTCACAGCGCATTGAGAATGAAGGCGAGCGGGAAGAGCTGCGCGCAAAACTAACTCGCCTGCTGCCTGAAAACACGGGCGGTTTCATTATTCGCACCCATGCGGAAGAAGCCACCGATGAAGAATTGACGGCCGATGTGAACTACCTGCGCACCCGCTGGCGCGAAATGCTGGAATTGACCCGCACGAAGCCCGCACCCAGCCTGATTTACGAAGACCTGACCATGGCGCAGCGTGTGGTGCGCGACCTGGTGAGTGCAGACACCCAGGCCATTCTGATTGATTCAAAAGAAACCCTGAAAAACCTGCTGACCTTTGCCGAAACCTATGCGCAGGAAACCAAAGACCGCCTTCAACTGCATCAAGGAGAGCGGCCTCTTTTCGAGCTGTACAACATTGAAGATGAATTGCAAAAAGCACTGGGTCGTAGGGTTGATCTAAAGTCGGGCGGTTATGTGATCATTGACCAAACTGAAGCTCTCACCACCATCGATGTGAACACTGGTGGCTTTATCGGTGCCCGCAATTTTGAAGAAACAGTGTTCAAAACCAACCTTGAAGCGGCGCACGCCATAGCGCGCCAACTACGCCTGCGCAACCTGGGTGGCATCATCGTGATTGACTTCATCGACATGAGCACCGAGGAACACAAAAAAGCGGTGCTGGCAGAACTTCAAAAGGCGTTGGACCGCGATCGCGCCCGAACCAGCGTGACAGACTTTTCTGCACTGGGCCTGGTGGAAATGACCCGCAAACGCACCCGTGAAAGCCTGGCCCACTTGCTGTGCGAACCCTGCCCAAGTTGCCAAGGCAAGGGGCAGGTTAAAACTGCGCAAACGGTGGCTTACGAAATTATGCGGGAAATTGTGCGTGAAAGCCGCCAGTTCAACCCCAAAGAATTTCGCATACTGGCCAGTCCAGCCGTGATCGACCTGTTTCTGGAAGAAGAGGCCCAACACTTGGGCATGCTGGAAGAGTTTGTGGGCAAGCCAATTACCCTGCAAGTGGATAACCTGTTCGTGCAGGAACACTACGACATTATTTTGACCTGACCTAAGCGCGATGAACCTGAGCCAAGCCAGCCAGCAACGCCTAGAACTTTTGACCCAAGACAGCAGCAAACGGGTTTTGCTGCCTTGCCCCATCGACCAACGTGTATACGATTTTTCCAGCAACGATTATTTGTGCCTGGCCCAGCGCGGCGAAATCGTAGAGGCGGGTCATGAATACGCCAAAAAATACGGTGCAGGTGCAACCGGCTCACGTTTGTTGTCAGGCAACCCGGATTGCTTTGAGGCACTGGAAACACAAGTTGCACAATTCAAAAACGCTGAAGCCGCACTGGTGTTTTCCAGCGGCTATCAAGCCAATGCCAGCGGGCTTGCCGCATTGCTCGACAAAACACTGTGGGCTGGAGTCGATCCTTTAGTTTTCACCGACCGATTGAACCACGCCAGCTTGCACCATGCCTGCCAGTTGGCGGGCGTGAAACAAATTCGGTTTCGCCACAACGACATGGTGCATTTGGCTGAGCTGCTGGATAAACACACCGATTCCACCCAGCCGAAAATCATTGTTTCAGAAACCGTTTTCGGTATGGAAGGTGATTTGCTACCAGTTGAACAACTCGCGGAAATTGCCCTTCAACACAAGGCTGTGGTGTACCTGGACGAAGCCCACGCCACGGGAATTTGGGGACCGGAAGGTCGAGGCCTTGGGGCGATGCAACACCCCGCCATAGATGCACTGAAAACCTTGGGGCACTGGGTCATCATGGGTACCTTCAGCAAGGCTGTGGGGGTCAGCGGGGCATACATTGCATGCAGCGAAATATTCAAACAATACCTGGTCAACCGTTGCACCGGCTTTGTGTATTCCACCGCGCCCTCGCCTTTTATAATTGGCGCAGTTGGCAAAGCATTGGAAATTATTCCGGGGATGAATACCGAACGTTCCGCACTGCACACCGCCGCCGAAACACTGCGCAGCCGCGTGCATGAACTGGGCTTCGACACCGGCTTGTCGAACACTCACATTGTGCCGCTGGTGGTGGGCAGTAACGTTGCTTGCCTCGATCTCAAAGCCCACTTGCAACAGGCTGGTATTCGAAGCTCTGCTGTGCGCCCGCCCACCGTACCCCCCAATGCCGCACGGGTTCGGCTTGCACTGAACACCGGCCACACCCCTGCCGTGTATGAGCAACTGATCCACGCGCTGAACAACTGGAAGGTGAGCGCATGAAGCAGCCAGAGATCACGCAAGTGCTATTGATGGCCCATGGCTGGGGTTACAACCACCGTTTCTTCAATGCCTTGCTGAATACACTTCCCGCAAATACACGCGAGACTACCTTGTTTGTTTGCCTGGAAGCGGGTTACTTTCCAGAGCAAGCCAGACCAGGTTTGATGATTCATACCCCAGGTATCAGCACGCAAGACCAATGGGTACACTACGCTACCGAAATACTGCACAGCCTGGTACTCGCATACGCCGATGTACCTTGGCTGGGCCTTGGGCACTCGCTGGGCTTTTCAAAACTTCTGGAATTTTCAGTGCGATGGCACAGCCTGTTGAGTATTCATGGCTTTACTCACTTTGTGAAAGGCGATACCAACACCCAAGGTACTCCACCGCGTTTGCTGTCTCGCATGATCCAGAAGGCCGAACAGAACATGCCAGAGGTATTGCGCGATTTTCACAACCGTTGTGGGCACCATGCGCAGTGGGCCACCCTGGACGAACAAACTTTATTGACTGACCTTCGCAGCATGCAAGTGTTAAACACAGCACAGGCATTGCAACAGGCCCTTTCCCATGGCGCCGAATTGCACGCCTGGGCCAGCAACACAGATGAAATAGCGCCACTGGCTTTGGCACTGCAATGCTTTGAGCACACGCTGAAACAGCAAAACCGCGAGTTGCATACACTGGCTTCCGAGCACGCAGGCATTGCCACCGCCCCTGCGCGGTATACTGACACTTTATTGCCTCTTCTCAGCCAGCATTAATTTCAAGCCGCATTGAAATGTCTGAAAACGCCTTGCCGCGAAAACTGAATTCTGCCCAGGCTGCCTCACGCCGCTTTTCCGATGCTGCCCGCGATTACGATCACCATGCGCGCGTACAAAAACATTCAGCCCAACACCTGTGTCAGTGGCTGGATCAAATGCTGCCTGTCGACTTCAACCCCAAAGCTTGTGTGGATGTGGGCAGCGGCACCGGCTTTTTAACCGAGCATTTGCTGAACAAGTTTCCCGAAAGCGCTGTGCATGCAGTCGACCTTGCGCAAGGCATGCTCACGGAGTTAAAACGCAAGTACCCGACTGAGCGCCTGCACACCCACCTGCTCAATGGCGAAGAACTGGCCGTAGAACACCTGTGGATTCCGAACCACTCCCTGCTTATTTCAGGCATGTGTGCGCAATGGTTTGGCAACATTGAAGAGGCGATTCGACGCTGGCTTTCAGTGTCGAACACCGTGGCTTTCAGCGTACTGCTGGATGGCTCTTTTCAAGCCTGGGAAGTGGCACACGAGGACACCGGGCAAACCAGTGGTCTGCGACCACTGCCCCGCGACGATGACTTGCAGGACATCATGAACGCATTGGTGGCCGAAGGCATTGCCGCCAGCACTGCACACCACACCAAAAACTTTCTGGACCATCATCCCGATGGGCTTTCATTTGCACGCAGCCTGCGTGCCATTGGTGCGGACCAGCCCCGCGTAAACCACACACCGGTTAATTTGCGCAAGGTGATATCCGCCTTGGGCGAGGCCTGCACCATGAACTACCACATTGGTTTTTACTACCTGGAACGGCCGTGAAACATTTGTTTGTGACAGGTACCGACACCGGCATCGGAAAAACGATTGTGAGTGCTTGGCTGTGCACTCACTGGCAAGCAGATTACTGGAAGCCGGTACAAAGCGGGCTCGAAGGTGCCAGCGACAGCGAGTGGATTGCCCGCCTGAGTGGCTGTACAGTGCACCCGGAAACGTATCGCCTCACCCAGCCCTTGTCGCCCCACCAGGCGGCAGACATTGATGGCGTCAAAATTCAACTGACCGATTTTACGCTACCCACAGCCGATCGACTCGTAGTGGAGGGCGCAGGCGGTTGCATGGTGCCCCTGAACTGGCGGGACACCATGCTCGACCTGATGAAACACCTGAACAGCTGCGCCCTGCTGGTGGCCCGCAGCGGGCTTGGCACCATCAACCACTCCTGCCTTTCGCTGCAAGCTTTGAAAGCCGCTGGCGTGCCTGTGCTGGGCGTAGTAATGGTGGGTGAAGCAAACCCCGGCAACCGTGAGGCAATCGAACATTTTGGCGAAGTACCGGTGTTGGCTGAATTGCCGGTTTTCAATGAATTGAGCCCGCAGGCACTGGTTGAATTTGGCATGCCCGAGCGCCTTGTTCGCGCGCTTGACAGCTTGTGATCGCACAGCCCTCATGAAACAACTTACCCACACCCAATTGCTTGAACTGGATGCACAATACTGTTGGCACCCCTTCACGCAAATGCAAACTGCTGCGCCACCTTTGGCAGTGGTGCGTGGTGAAGGCGAATTTTTGTTCGATGCCCAAGGCAACAAGTACTTTGATGCGGTTTCAAGCTGGTGGGTGAACATTCATGGTCACAGCAACCCCACCATTGCGAAGGCGATTGCACAACAAGCACTTGAGCTTGAACATGTGATGTTCGCAGGTGTAACCCACCCGCCCGCTGTGCGTTTGGCTGAGCGCCTGATTCAGCATGCCCCGATCCCCATGGCCAAGGTTTTTTACTCCGACAATGGGTCCACTGCCATTGAAGTGGCCCTGAAAATGGCTTTTCAGTATTGGCAGAACAAGGGTGTCATCAATAAAAAACGGATCGTCGCTCTACAAGGTGGCTATCACGGAGACACTTTCGGTGCCATGGCCACTGGGAAGTCCAGCGGTTTTTATGATCCCTTCGCGCCTTGGCTATTTCAAGTTGATTTCATACCCACCGGTGTTTGCGCCTGCACCGAAGAACGGGCCTTGGCTGCACTCGATCATTTGCTGGCAAACAGTGCAGGTGAAATTGCCGCGCTGGTACTAGAGCCCTTGATTCAAGGTGCCAGCGGCATGCGCTTTGTGCGCGCGGCCCATGTGGCTGAACTGTGTAAACGCTGTGAAGCCGCAGGCGTGCTGGTGATATTCGATGAGGTATTCACAGGCTTCGGTAGAACAGGCACCCTGTTTGCCGCCGAACAAGTGGCACAGTTTGGTGGACAGGCCGATATTGTTTGCATATCCAAAGGACTCACTGGCGGCTTCATGCCCATGGCGGCCACGCTGACCAGCCTGGATGTATTCGACGCTTTTTTAAGCGACCAGGTTGGCCATGCCTTGCTGCACGGCCACTCCTACACCGCAAACCCATTGGGTTGCGCTGCAGCCCTGGCCAATCTTGCCTTGTTCGATGAAGAAAGCACATGGGCGAACATTCACCGCATTGAAGCCACCCACCAGCGCTGGTTACCCACCTTGGCTTGCCACCCCCTGATTGAAAACCCACGCGTGTGCGGCACCGTGGCAGCCTTTGAGCTAAAATCCAGTCACAGTCAGTACGGTTCCAGCGCGAGTCAATGGATACGCCAAACGTTTCTCGAATTGGGCATTGTGGTGCGACCCTTGGGTAACACCGTGTATTGGGTACCGCCTTATTGTACCGAGCCCGAGACACTGGAGAACGCCTACCAAACACTGATGCAAGTATTACAACGCTGGGGCAGACTGATTGCACCCGGCCCTGGAAGCGAATTGTTCTGAAGGATGCACATGGAAAGCCAAATTACCTGGGTTGAAAACAAAAAAACAGCCCCACCCGCCGTTGATCAGCAACGCTGGAGCGTCGAGGCCATTGAAGCCCTGTTCGCACTGCCGTTCAACGACCTTATTTTCAAAGCGCAACAGGTACACCGTGAGCATTTCGATGCGAACACCGTGCAGTTGTCCACCCTGCTGTCGATCAAAACCGGCGGCTGCCCTGAAGACTGCGGTTACTGTCCCCAATCGGCCAAGTACAACACTGGTGTAGAAGCCGAAAAGCTGATGCCCATCGATGAAGTGCTGAAAGCCGCACAGGCCGCCAAAGACAAAGGCGCCACACGTTTTTGCATGGGTGCAGCATGGCGCAGCCCCAAAGACCACCAGGTTGACGCAGTGGGCGAAATGGTGACCGCTGTGAAAGCCATGGGACTGGAAACCTGCGTAACCCTGGGCATGCTGAAAGAACACCAAGCCAAGCAATTGCAAGAGGCTGGCCTGGATTACTACAACCACAACCTAGACACCTCGCCTGATTTTTATGGCGACATTATCAGCACCCGCACTTACCAAGACCGCTTGGACACGCTAGACCGTGTTCGCGATGCAGGCATCAAGGTGTGTTGCGGTGGCATTGTGGGCTTGGGTGAAACGGTAAACCAACGCGCCGGGCTGATTGCCCAACTGGCCAACATGGCCGAACCGCCCGAGAGTGTACCTATCAATAATTTGGTGAAAGTTGAAGGCACGCCTTTGGCCGACAATGCCGAAATTGATCCACTCGATTTTGTGCGCACCATTGCCGTGGCACGAATTACCATGCCCACCAGTTTTGTGCGTTTGTCAGCCGGCCGAGAAAGCATGAATGAGAGCACCCAAGCGCTTTGTTTCCTGGCGGGTGCCAATTCAATTTTCTACGGAGAAAAACTGTTGGTAACAGACAACCCGGAATTGGAACGTGACACCAAGTTATTCGAAAAACTGGGCTTAAAGCGACTTGAGAATTAAGCACCAAAACCCATTGTTTTTAATCAATAATTTTCAAACAGCAGGTTAAAATACCTGAGTCAAATCAATGGTTTGGCGGGGTGAAGGCAGGCCTTCTCCCGCTTTATCCACACCAAAATTACGCGCATAATTAAAGCCTTGCATGCGAAACAGCGCAAATTGCTTGAATTGCTGCTGTTGAAGGGAATAAGAACATGAAAAAAACATTGATTTGTGCGTGCCTTGCACTGGCACCCGCTTTGGCCAGTGCCCAAGCAGGTGGCGTGACATTGAATATCGATGGGCAAAACCCGTTGAGCAAATGGGGCCGCTGGACCAGTTCTGAGAACGGTGGCTTGGGCTATGGGTTCAGACTGAACCAGGACCGCAACAAAGCCCCCATGGGTGCCCAATGGGGTACTGGAGACTGGGTATTCAAGCTAAGCCGTGAAGAAGGCAACAAATACCCCGATTTGTTTTTTGGCTTGAAAGTATCCGAGAATCAACTTCAAACCACCTCGCTGGGTTGCATGAGCAACAGCGGCAGCGCTACACGCTACAGCAGCACCTTGTGCGGCGTGCAACTGGACATGAATTTGCAGTAATCGAATTGATCGAAATAGTTCGATTTGAGCTAAGTAAAAAAGCACCTGAATAAACCAGGTGCTTTTTTTTCGCGTGGTTATTTCTGTTTCATGTGCGAATGGGTAAGCGTATTAGGCTGGCTGAAATAGAAAAAGCCACCCGAAGGTGGCTTTTTCAAACTTTGCATTCAAACCAAGCTTAAGCTTGGCGTTGAATTAGAAGTTGTGACGCAGACCGATTGTGAAGTTATCGATATCTGTTTCTGCACCAGTTGCTTTCACTTCACGGTTCAGACGGTTGTAACCAACGTATGTACGTGTACGCTTGCTGAAGTCGTAGTAGTAAGCGATTTGAGTCTGAGTGATGTCAGTGTCAATGTCGTTACGCTCTGCGTCAGCATACATACCGAAAATACCGCTGTTACCGGTCAAAGGCAATGTACCGGACAAAGCGAATTCTGTATCGCTGTCTTCGCCGTTAGCAGCTGCAGTGTACAGACTCTTCTGAGCAACCAAGCCACCCAAGGTGAATGAACCGAAGTTGTAAGAAGCAACGCCCTGAACAACGCGCTCGATGTCGCTAGACACGTCCAGTGCGTTCTGGGTTACTTGCTGTGCGTCGAAAGACTGCAAACCACCACCAACTGTCAACGCACCAATTTTGTAAGTTGCTGCGATTTCAGTAGAGCGGATGTCGTTTTCTTTCACACCAGCTGCTGTGTTGTTGGCCTGGTCGTTTGTACCGTCCAAAGCGTGACGAGCGTTGATCTGCACGCCACCGAAGTTACCTGCGTAACCAAAGGAGTTACCAACGCGCTGGTCACGAGTAATCGCTTGACCAATGCCGTCAACTGAAGAGCCAACAGTTGTCAAAGGACCACCGTTGTTTGATACAGAACCAATCAAAGAAGCTTGGTTGTACAGGGGAGCTTGTGAATCGTTACCACCGTCTTGTGAACCGATCACGAACAGACCGTAAGCGCCCTTCAAACCCAAGTAGGCGTGACGAGTGATCATCGCGTTGCTCGTAGTAACATCGCCTGTTGCCAAGTCGGCAGTGCCGGAACCGTTAGCTACTTCGTCAGTGTTAACACCGAACTCGTAAGCGAAAATCGCGCTCAGGCCACCGCCCAAGTCTTCAACACCACGAACGCCCAAACGTGAGGACACGTCTTCAACGGCGAAGTTGCCACCGCGATCTACGCCGGCTGCTTCTGTTGACTGGTGATCCAAAGCTTGGTGGATACGACCGTACAAAGTTACATTTGATGAATCAGCAAATACTGGAGCGGCAAATGCCAGGCCCAGAGCAGCAGCTACTAGCTTCTTGTTCATATTTCACCCTTATTAGTGTTGGTTGAATCTTTGCCGCCATTTCTAGCGGCACGAGAGACAATGTACACGGGGACCCTTGGGCCGACCAACCAAATCGTGGTGTGAGAATGGGGAAATTGGTGTTTTTGTCGCTGACGTGCAACAGGAGAAATTGATCAAACCCATAGTTTTATGACATCAACAATTCGCCGAAATCGCCCCGAGAGCCGCAAAAAGCCTTGCGAATGAAAAACTTAGAATTTCAGAACCAGGTAAAGCCGGCCCCAAAGCGGGTGGCTTCTAAAGCCAAGCCTTAACTGTGACTTTTAACCAACAAGAGGCGGTCTGAACGGCCCATTTCGGCGCAAATTAGGGTGATCACTTCTGAAGAAGTAATCACCCGGTCCGCGTACGCAATCAAGCCCATGGCTTGCGGCAAAGCCAGTTGTAGCCAAGCTGGCTGGCTGGTGTTTAATTGCCTGGCCAGTAAGCGATTCTCCCCAATCACCGCAGCCACCGTTAAATGCACATTACTATTTAGCTGAGTCAGGTTGCTTTGCAAGGCTTGCCATTGCAAATCCAGACTAGGTGCATTTTCCTCGGCATACAGCAAGGCCACAGCCTTAGGCAGGCCGGGTGAAGTTTTGCGGTAAAGCTGGGTTGCATAAGCCAAGGCTTGGGGCCCAGCCTGCAACAAAGGCCTTTCAGCCTGTAAAAAGTCCGATAACTCTTGCTGTATAAACATTCCGTCGATACCCAATATTTTTTGCACGTGCTGAAACTGCTTGGCCGTTTGCAGGTTCAATTCAGGCGAGGGTACCGTAGCAGAAATCCCAATGCACAGATCAAGCTTCAAGCCGCGTAGCTTTCTAAACTGGGCGCGTTTTTCGAGGTAATAAGAAAGGCGGGTTTGCGCTGGTCGGCGCGGCTCTAGGGCTCGCAAGGGGATGTACACGGGCACCCGCTCATCCATTTCAAACAAAAACAAGTTGCTGCGGGGGCCAAACAACACCCAATCAGCACCGGGATATTCGGCCTGCAATTGCCCCAAGGCGGCGCGTGCTGCCAAGGCATTGTGCAGCCCTTGGCCAAACCACACACCAATTCGCTGAACCGAAGGCATCAGGATCGACCCAGCCTTGGTGTTTGAATGGTGCCCACCAAGCCATCAATATTGCTTTGTTTGCCAAACTGGGCCAGCACGGTTTGCCGGCCCAGTGCGGCCATGTCGCGGGCTTTTTGGGGTTCGGCCAGCACAGCACCCAGTGCTTGAACCCAGGCATCGAGCGCACCGGGCGCATGGGGTGCCGGGCATACATAGCCCGTTACACCACTTTTTACTGTTTCAGGCAGGCCACCCACATTGCTGACCACCACAGGCACACCCAAACCCAAAGCTTCAATTTGGCTCATGCCCAAGGGCTCGTAGCTGGAGGGCATAACCAATACGTCCGCACGCTTAATCAGCGGTGCGACGGGGTTCAACATGCCCGGCAGCACCACATGCTTGCCCAAGCCCAAACGCTGTGCCTCAGTTTCTATGGCTTGGCGGGTTTCACCCTCGCCGGCTGCCACGTACAACAGGTTCGGAAACTGGGGGAGCAAGGCTTTCACCACCTGCAACATGAAGCTGTGCCCTTTCTCAACTCGAAACATGGCCGCATGGGCAATCACAGGGCGCTGCTGCAAATCACTCAAGCGCGCATCAAGTTCAGGGGGCAAACCTAGCGCCGCAGCGGCGGCGATGGTTTCAAAATCAATACCGGGATACAGAACCCCAATTTTGTCGGGCAATACCCCACTGTTTTGCAACAGTTGGTCTTTCAGGGCCTGGCTGGGCGTAAAAGTTTGGTCAAACATTTGGTTGTAAGTGAATGCTTTGGCCGGGCCAGGCTGGTAGGTGCGCATGCGGATTAAAGTGGGCCGGGGCTTGAGCAAGCCAATTTTTGCCAGGGTATGGATGGTAATGGAACACAAATTGGCATCGTGGCTGCTGTGACACACCACCGCTACGGGTTTGTGTTGCCGAACCAAATTGGCCAGCCTTAAAACACTGGGCGGGTGAATGGCATTGCGAAACGCCACAAACTCAACATTCAAACCCAGCTTGTAGGCCTCCTGAGAAATGCGGCTGCCTGGCCGGCACAATATATAAGGCGTGTAGCCTTTGGCTTTCAGGCCCACCGCCTGCTCAAGCAATTGCAGTTCTTGACCACCGATATTTTTGGAACTTTCAGAGAAGAAAATGCTGGTCATTTGAATTGGAAAACAAAATTGGTTGAAAT
>FWPV01013329.1_pt1 | contig 12391 bp, 13 predicted proteins | sample 2228371 | NCBI WGS metagenome assembly FWPV01 (sample SAMEA103939776, study PRJEB20133) | metagenome | reverse complement strand
GGGGGCGCGATACCGCGCCCCTCAGCAGGAAGGGTGCCAGAGTTACGGCTGGTCATGCCACCAGTACTTCACCCACACGGCGTCCCACACTTCGGGCCAGGGCTTGCACAGCTCGCGGTAAGGCATGAACTTGGCGTGTCCGTCCAGATATGCCCAGTTCTGCCCCTGCGTGTGGCGGGTATGACTGCTGGGGTTGATGGGCGTGGGGTTGCCCACACACGCACCCACCGCGCTGATGCCGCGCCAGCACTCCTCGCAGTTGATCGCCTGCAGGGGGTAGCCGGGATAGTTGGCGAAGGGGGCGCGCCAGGCGTCCATGTCCTTGTGCTGACCGTCCATCAGCATCACCTTCGTGGCGGGCGACTGCACCGCCGCCAGCGGAACCGGCGGGAAGACCTGCAAGCATCCCAGCTCACCGCGCAGCTGTGACTCGATATGGTTGGGGTTGGTCAGCGTGTACACGTTCCAGCCGTAGCTGAAGGGGCGTCCCTTGCCCGTGTCGCCGGGGAAGCACATGAAGTCGGGGTACGCCCAGCCGTTCCATCGACACTGACCGCCCGAGGGCACGGCACTGTCTGCCGTCCACACCACCACACCGGTCGCCTGTGTGTTCGCGCTGTTGCACCAGAAGATGTCCAGGTTCTTCAGGTATGGCGCGATTTTGGTCTCGATGCGGGCGTCCACATTGCGCCGTCCGCACGGTCCGTAGTGCCCCAGCGAGCCGCCCGGGCTGGGCCAGATAGAGTGGTCGCGCGGGAGGGTTTCGTCGTAGTCCTGCGTATACATGATGACGCCCAGACCGATCTGCTTGACGTTGCTCAGGCACGCCGACTGGCGGGCTTTCTCCCGCGCCTGGGCGAACACGGGGAACAGGATGGCTGCCAGGATCGCGATAATCGCGATAACCACGAGCAGCTCGATGAGCGTAAATGCGCGTTTCATGGTTTTCAGCCTCCTTAGATTAATGATGTATCGGTTCATCCGGCAGGCTATGCCCACCGGGGTACTCCATCGTTACTGCCTCCGCGACGAGTCGCGCACGACAAGATGCGCGTGCAGGAGCACCTGCTGGGGCGCCACCGACGGGTCTTCGATGCGCCGATGCAGAAACTCCCACGCCAGCCGACACATCTGCGCCACCGGCTGAACCACTGTGCTCAGCGGTCGCTCCAGATACTCGGTGTCCATGATGCCGTCGCATCCGACTATCGCCACATCGTCGGGCACGCGGATACCGCGCTCGCACAGCGCACGGTACGCGCCGATCGCCATTTCATCGTTGAAGCAGAACAGCCCATCCGGGCAGGGATGTTCATCCAGATACCGATGCATCCGCTCACGGGCGCTGGGTCGGGACGATTGCTCGGCAACGATGACCAGAGGCTCGATACCGGCGTCCTGCATCACCGACGTGTAGGCGTCGTAGCGGGCATCGCCCACCCGGTTGCCGTACTCGCACACCAGATAGGCAGGTCGCCGACAGCCCACGTGCAGGAGATGCCTGACCGCCTCGCTTACTCCGGCGTACAGGTCTACCCCCACGAAGTCGCCCTCCTCGAAGTAGTACGCGCCCATGCTGACCACCGGAGTGGGCACGTGCGGGTTCGCCTCGCGGTACACTCGCACGCATCGGGGCGAGTCCAGCGCGATGATGCCGTCCACCTGCCACTGCGGGAACTTCTCGCAGTAGGCACGCCAGTCGGGATGCTTCACCATATCGGTGATGATGAGCTCGTAGCCGTGCGGGCGCATCTGGTCCATCAGCAGGTTCACCACCTCGTTATGGAACGGCGCGAGCGTCTCCGACCACAGCGAGATGATGTCGGTCTTGCCCGTCACCAGTGCGCGCGCCACCCTGTTAGGACGATAGCCCATCTGTCTCGCCGTTTCCAGCACCTTTTGCCTCGTTGCCTCCGAGATAAACACGCTCTCGCGCCCGCTCAGCACCTTGGACACCGTTGCCGTGGACAGGTTCAACCGCTCGGCAATATCCCGTATCGTCACGCGCATCATTGCCCCCAAAAGTAAACGATTAATAGAAATCGCTTATCGGTAAACGTTTACCTACCCATATCATACTGCATCCCGCGCCCTTTGTCAAGGGGTTCTGGGAGGGACTTTGAAAAAATTAGCAAGTGACCTGGAGGGCGAACCTCCTGGTGAGCCAGTTGAAACCCCTTTCCCAACCTCTCCCCGAAACGGGGAGAGGGGTTTGCTCCCCTTCCCTCGCAGGGAAGGGGCTGGGGGTTAGGTTTCGTCGTCGGCTCGGCAGGGATTCCTCGCCCTTCAGGGGCATGTCCCGCCGTGTCATGCTGAGCGAACGCGAAGCATCTCGTTCTTGCGCTCTCCGTCCTGCTGTACGGATGTGAACCATCTCGTCTTTGCACGTTTGAGATTCTTCGCTTCGCTCAGAATGACGTGATTAAATGGCAGAATGAACCCAATTCATGTCATGCTGAGGCGCCAGCCGAAGCATCTCAGAGATTCTTTGCTCCACTCAGAATGACTGGAGTGAGAGACAGAATGACGTAAAACATCGTGTCATTGCGAACCGTCGTTAGAAACCGGGATTTTTGCGGCCGCTTCCCGAATCGTGAACGAATCCATGCGCCTAGTGCATCTAACATGATGGAATGCTGGAGTCCGTTCCTGTCTTGCAGGAAATGTGGGCAGATTATCTAATGAAGAGATACACACGTTTCTTGCAGAAGCCTGCCAGCAAAGGAAGGTGCCAAGCAAATGTGCAGGATACTGTTCGTGACACTGCTCGTGCTGGCATCCGTCGCAAGCACTGCGCAGAACATTCCCGACCCCGTTCGGCAAACCCTGGAGAAGCGGGCACAGTCCCTGAGCGGGCGCAAGACGGTGTGGTCACTGCACTGGAGGAAGGAGCACGCCATCCCCCCTTCACAACTGGCGTATGTACAGCGGCAGACAGAACAGGGTTGGTACAACAAGTATCTCCAGGAGGCACTGGAGCATGGCATGTCTCGCGCCGAGGCAGAAGCTCTTGCCAGGCAGGAAGCGCAAAAGGTTGCCCGCGACCTTGTGCGTCCCGTTCAGTTTCATGTCCCCATGGAGATAGAGGTGCATACCGGACGGGTTCGTGTGCGGGGCGTTGAACCCCTGATCGGCGACGACCCAGCGGCGCAGGTTACGATGGAGGTGCTATACGAACGTGGATACGGCATATCTGTGCCCAGAAGCTGGACGCTTCGTGGGCGCACTTACACCTCACCAGTCCTCGACACCCGCGATCCCAGCGTACCTCTACCACCCCACGTATATGTCTGGAAGACCGATGGTCACGCTGCTTCGTGGCGAAAATCTGCACCTCAGCTGCCCATCACGCCCGAACTCCTCAGTATCCTAACCGGTTTCTCTCCCCTGGAAATGTACAGCGGCAACTGGCGGGTGGAGCGATCGGATTCCAATAGCATGGTGCTCGCCCAGACCGCCAACCTCACCGACCTGGGCACCTGCCGCGTCCGACTGGAGCTGGATATGACGCGGGGAGGAGCGGTGGCAAAAGCGGAGGTACATCACCCTACCGCCGGACTATTGGAACAATACGAGGTGACAAAATGGCGACAGGTGGAAGGAGTCTGGCTACCGGAGGAGGTGCGTGACCTGCGCAACAGCCCAATCGGCGCGGATGTGCGCACGTGGCGACTGGAGAAACTGGAGCCTGCCGTTGAGAAACCGTTTGCTATACTGACCAACCATCCAGTGGTGGACTATCGCCTGCTGGGCAACAGCCCGGGCGTTGAGGAAAAGGAGCGACGCGCCGCGGAGATAGTCGGTTACAAATGGACGGGGAAGTTACCCAGCGAAAGCGAACTGCGCCAGATGGTGGAGAGAAAACGCTCGACCGGCAGTCCTCCGGGCACCGGGAGCTCCGCATGGTGGCGTTTCGGTCCGCCAATTTTGCTTATTACCGCAGGTCTGCTCTGGTACTGGCGACTGAAGGTGAAAAAAGTCTCGTAAACCCGTCCCCTTTTGCGAGGGGATGACGATAGATATTATGGATAATTTCAATTCAAGGAGGTATCGGAACCATGCGACAACACATCGTCGCGTTTCTCGTCGCGCTGGGGGTCTTATGGGCAGTCCATTTGGCAGGTGCTGGCATCGGTGCGCTAACAGCCCATGCGGACCCCCCAACGGGGGCTGTGATAGGCTACTGCAACGTCTACCCAGTACATAAGTGGACAGATGTACTGTGTCAACCAAGCGGTGAGCGATGCGCCGGAGTATGTAGGCGGTATATTGCTCTCGAGGGGGGATGCCGGTCGGATGCAAACTCGTCCCATTGGTGCGCGAACGTCTACCTTAACAACGTCCATCTGCTCGTAGAGGAGGCTGATTGTGTGGGTTCTCCTCCATGCAACACAACGAGCAGTTGTGGCTCGGTGTGGAACTCCAGAGGAACCAGCTCATACACAGCCACCATCAGATGGTGCGCAATCGGTAGTGTACTGCCTCCTCCCGAAGTATGCACTCACCCCGATCGAGGTGCCAGATGATTCCTATGCTGTGGCTCCTTGTGCTGCTGACCTGCTCAGCACTCGTCTGCAGGGCAAGTGCCCAACCCGACCTCCGGCAGGTGGAAGAGGCGCTTCTGCACAGAGAGCAAGCCATGCAGAAGCTGGAGACGGTGTGGCAATGGACGCGGGAAGTGCCTGCCGACCCGGTGGTTCGCAGTCGTCTGGAGGAGCTGATTCAGCGTGCGCTGGAAAGGGAGCCGCCGAGCGACCGTGCAGCGCGAGAACCGGGCATCCGGAGTTTCTATCAACGTCTGGCATACGGGTACCGTCAGGACGCTACGTGGATAGTGCGTGGTTTCAGAGAAGGGTTCTCGTTCGAAGGCGAATTGCCGGTGATAGGCGAGGAACAGTTGCGACAACCGTATCGGGCAGTGTTATACCCCACCGGGCTGGTGGAAGCGGTTAGCCCGTTTCCCGGAGCGGTGGGTCTTTTAGCTGCGCCGTATAGCCAGTGGATACTCAATGAGCCTGCGCTGATGTTTGCCATGACCGGCGCGTCGCCTACACGGTGGCTGACCGACATGCAGGCATTTTCCCGCGAGGGTGAACAGCCAATGGTGACCTTGCGGGGCAGATTCCGTCCGCAGGATGCGCCAAGGTCAGTATATACCGAGCCGGTGGAGTTCGTTCTGGATGCCAGCAAGGGATACGCGATCAGCGAGGCGCGATTCCCGAGACAGAGTGGCAGGACTGTCCTTCTGCGCGTCAAAAGTTGGCGAAAGTATGGCGACCTGTGGTTGCCGGAGGATATGGAAGCCACAGGTGGCAACGGTGACGAAAGACAGAAGCTGACCCTGCTGAAGGTGCGCCCGTCGAATCAGGTGCCACCCGAATGGCTCAAGCCGGGGGCGCCGGTGACAGACCTGAGGCAAAGCGAGGAGGGTGACTCGTACCGTCTACCGGATTATCGCCTGCCCACATTGGAAGAGGCTTCCAGGCTTGCACAGCGCGAACGTGGTCGGCGTGTGCCGTTGAGCACATCGCTCTGGTGGCGTTTTGGTCCGCCGATTTTGCTTATTACCGCGGGTCTGCTCTGGTACTGGCGACTGAAGATGAAAAAAGTCTCGTAAGCCTGTCCCCTTTTGCTGGGGGATGACGATAGATATTTATGGATAATTTCAATTCAGGGAGGTATCCGACCATGCGACAACACATCGTCGCGTTTCTCGCGGCGCTGGGAGTGTGGGCTGTCGCGAATCTGGGAGTAACCAGTTGGGTAGTCCCCGCGAGCGCCCAATCCACAGCTGGAGCATCCACCGGTGCACTGGATTGGAGCTGCAACCGAGCAGCTAGGCTGGTACGGGAAGTTGAAAGAACGTGTCAACCTTCTGGCAGTGCCTGCACAGGCTATTGCATTGCCGACTTTACTACGTTCGGCTACTGCGGTCTGCCGTGGCAATCTCGCTACCAGTGCCAAGAAAGGCAGCAGGTTCCTCGCCCGATCTGGCGCGCCCGTGCAGACTGCAGCTGGGGAAGCTACGGGTGCAGCTGCGGAACAGACTGGCAATATATTCAGGATGCAGGCACATCCCTTGAGACCTGGTGCGACATTCCATGACAAGGAGGATAGCCATGTGGTACGCTGTGGTGCGCGCTTGCATGCTGGCATTGGCGGGCGCGTTTGCGCTGGCACCTGTTGGCTTCTGCCAGCCGGATATGAACGCCGTCCGCACCGCCCTTGCCGAGCGCGAACGCACCATGCGACAGCTCTTCACCCGCTGGGACATGACCCGCTCCCTTCCAACCTTCAACCGCAATACGCCTAACGAGCGAACGAACAAGAAATCGCTTTTCACTGTGGATCACTTCGCGGAGGGAGTGCACCTTGTATTCCAGGATATAGGTGACCCGCCGGGCACACGCTTCGACTTTGCTCTGCCGGTGGAGACTCCCTTCGGTATCATTGTGTACGCTTTCCCGCCGGATGCGAAGCCTAACGCCTCACCCGATACCCTGCCCAAAGGGCTGTTCGCGAACTTCTGCAACTATCTGCCTCCGCGCCTGCTCGGCATTGTCCTGCTCTCCGGGCTGAACCCGCTGCGGTTTGTGGACATTAAGCAGATGCAGGTGTCTGAAGAGGGCAACATGGTGGTCATGCGCGCCCCCTTGGCGGAAGATATGCGCCCGCACGGAAGGCCCATCCACACACTGGTGCTCAAACTAGACCCCCAACGCGCTTTTTCGCCTGTATGGGCACAGGTGTTGGCTGGCGATCGTCCCGCTGAAACCGCGGCCGTCCTGTCATCACGCAAACATGGCACCTGCTGGCTCCCGGAGACGGTCACAGTAGAGCAGGATATTGAGACATGCCGGCTCACACTGCGAGAGGTGCAGCCCAGTTCGGGCAAGGCGCCATGGTGGGCGGGCCAGGGCATCAGCGATTGGCGGCTTGGCTCCGGCATGGGCGAAACGGTGAGGTACGGCTTCACCTGGAGGCTTCCCAGTCTTCGCGAGTTACAGCAGAAAATGAAAGACCTGCGGGAACCAGCAAAGGGCAAATCCCACTCCGGAGGACTGAGGCTCGTTCCCCCTTTCTTCTGATTGTCGGCGGGCTCGCCTGGTACTGGCGCGTGAAGCGGAAGCCCAGCTGAAAGGCGGTGGGGCGCAGGCGATGCAAGGAGAGAATACGTGTGGCGCGAAGAGGACAAGGAGCGGTTACTGCTGGACTGTCGACGTCAGGCACACGAGTTCTTTCGCACGCGAGTGATCCCTCAGGAGGCGGAAGACCTGGTAAGCGAAGTCGTCCTGCGCTCGGCGGTAGCGATGGCGAAGGGTTACGTCCTGCGCCCCCCGCTGGTGCACGTGATATGCCGCGAGGTGCTGGTGGACTATCTGCGCTGGCGTCAGCGTCATGCGGCTGTGGAGACCACGCTCGGCGAGTGTGCAGATTGCTCGGTGGAATGGGAAGCGGAAGCCATCCTGCGTATCGATATGCACTCTGCGTTGAAGCGGCTAACGCGCCGGGAGCGTGCCTTGCTGGAGATGCGCTTTATACAGGACATGGATTATGTGGCTATCGCGGATGCGCTGAACATCCGGGTGGAGACCGCGAAGAAGGGGGTTCAGCGGTCACTGAAGAGGCTTGGGGAATTGCTGGACGAGCTCGAAGGGAGCGGATGACAATGCGCAGGAAACGATGGTTGCCGCTGATGGTGATATGGCTGGGGGTTCTGTGGCTGTTGCAGAGCATGGTGTCACTGACAGCAGATGAACATGGTATGCTGGTAACCCCGCAGAGGGTGGACCTGGGCAGTATTCCTGCTGGCGAGAGCCGAAGCCGGGTGGTCACGATGCTGAACATGTCGAGAGGCTGGGTAGACGTGGAGGTGGAACCGAGTTGTGGCTGTACGGTTGCGGATCTGTCGCGGGATGAGATGTCTCCGTGGCGCGTGCGGCGTTTTACGGTGCAGATTAACACGGAGGGGATGGCGCCTGGGGTATATGGTCGGGTGGTGCGCCTGCGCTTCCGGCGGAGCGACGAACACTGGAAGCAGGAAATCCTGTTCCGGTTCAGCGTGCCGGTCAGTAAGTGAACCGTCGTAAGTATCTGCGAGAAGTTCTTACGAACCCGTCCCCTTTTGCGGGGAGATGACGATAGATATTATGGATAACTTCAATTCAAGGAGGTATTTGACCATGCGAAACCACGTGCTTGCTTTCCTCATTGCGCTGGGGGTGTGGGGCGTTGTTACAACTCTAGACCTACTCGCGCCTGTGTCTGCCGTTCCAACGGCAGGGCTCGGCCTCGAGTGCACCTTCGTGTACGACCCATGGATAGTCCCACAATGCGGTCCAGCTCCATCCTGCTCTGGTTTCTGCTCCAAGCGCATATACCATACCTATCGGTGTCAGCTTGGCGATCTGTTTGACTATTGCACGGAAAGTATCCAGAACGGCGTGTTCTACGAGTACTACACGACCTCGTGCCGCTACCACGCACCTGGCTGTACTTGCGGCACGAACTGGGTATTTCGGTACAACAGCGTTGGCAGCTGGTGGAGATGCTAACTATACGTGCACTGCGCATACGGAGCGGTGCTCGCGCTTCGGGTAGGCTGACGTGGCGCGCCCTGAGACGCGCGATAGTGTTAGCCGTAGTCTCTGTCGCGGCCGCGCTGCGTAGCCTGACCCTTGCCCAGCAGATGTCTGACGTGGTGCGCTCACTCGATAGGGCAGAGCAAGCGTTCAGGTCGTACCGCATGGAATGGACGCTACAGGAAGAAACACGCATATCCGCCGAGGACCACGCCCAGCTAGAGCAGATGGCACGTAACATGCGTCAGGCGATGCAGGCGAAAGGTATACCATCAGCAGTTATTGAGAGAGAAGTCAACGAAGCTGTTCAGAAACAGGCAAAAGGCAGCCACCGTGTGACCCAGAGCACCTGGACGGTGGAGTGGGGCGCTGATTTCCTTCATGTATCTGGTTCCCGCGAGCTGGGTGAGCAAACCGGAAGTCTTCGTTTCCATTCCTACTTTGGCGACGGCTGGATAGTGGAGTATGCAGACCCCAGCAGTAACCGTTGGGCCAGGGAGAAAGGAGGAAAAGTGTTCTGTGTTCCATCTCAAGGCTACCGTTACCAATCGCCCGATCAGGGTGCGTTAGACGTGTTGCCTGCGGAGCTTGCCCTGCTTGCAGGATTAAACCCGCTACGCATCGGCAATTCGCCACGATGGGAGGCAGTCAAGCAGAGCGCAAATGAATGGTGGCTTGAAACCACTCTGCATGGACCTATCAGCGCATACCGACTGCAGATTCATCTTGATCCGCGGCGTGGATATGCACTATCCGGGTTCACCTGCCGTTCGCTGCCTGACGAACAGGAGTGGCAGGTGCGATGTATGGTGACGAAACACGAGCATATAGGGGGACAGTGGTTGCCTGCTCAAGCAGTCGTCGAAGGCAGCTACCTGCGAGGCAGACAACAAAGATGGCGTTTGTGGAAACTCAAATCAGTTACATCGGCAACAAGCGTCTCCTTCATGATCCCTACAGGCATCCCTCTGCTGGATTATCGCCTGGCAGGGTGCGACCTGTTTTCCACCCAGCAAATGTTCGCTGCAAGCGAAGAGGGGCACACGGTTGGCTACCTTTCTAAGGGGCACCTTCCCAGCTTGCCCGATCTACAGCAGATGCGAGCGCGCCAATCGGGAGGGCAAACAACAAGAACACAAGCATCCCATTGGTGGCGTTTGATACCTCCTATCTTGCTCATTACCGCGGGTCTGCTCTGGTACTGGCGACTGAAGGTGAAAAAAGTCTCGTAAACCCGTCCCCTTTTGCGGGGGGATGACGATAGATGTTATGGATGGTTTCAATTCAAGGAGGTATCTGACCATGCGAAACCACGTGCTTGCTTTCCTCATTGCGCTGGGGGTGTGGATGGCGCTCAGCATTGCATTCCATTCACCCGTCGCGGGTCAAACCGGTTCGAAGTGGGGATTTTCATGCCAAGAGCGCATACGTTTTGTCCGCGTTCAATCAGCGAACTGCGTTGCACAGTCCGAGCAATGCCGAGGCTTCTGCGAGATCCTCCTGCTTTACGACAAAGCCTGTGCAGAAGCTACAGACCCGATGTTCGTCTGCCGTGAATGGGAGGAAGAAGACGGTGGACTTGTTCTTCTCGCGGTCACAGGCTGTCACTGGAGTGGGAGCGGTAATGACCGATCCTGCTTCTGCAACCTTACCGGATATGCCTTGATAATAGGAGCAGTAGGATACACTAGTGGCAGGAATTGCCAAACTTCCTACGGCGCTTAAAATAGGAGGTGAAGACCAGTGCGCATCACTCTTCTCTGCTTAGCGTCGCTTGCGCTGGCGCAGTGTACGACTGCTCAGACGGAACCCAAGTTTCTTGAGCGTGTCTTAGCCGAACGGGAATCGCAGATCAGCCGACTTGAGACCGTCTGGCAGGTGGAGGAAAAGTCCCGGTATCCTGATGGGCAGTCGAACACCTTGTCTGCCGCGCTCACTGGCACCGAACAGCAGGCAAGGGTGCAACCCTATGCCGACGGTTGGACATTCACCCTCCATATACAGCGTGTCCCTATCCTTGATACTGAGAAATCGCCTCCGCAAATACGCAGTTTCAAACCTGCAAGCGCGCAGTGGGTGCTCTTGAAACAGAGCCCCATCGCACTCATCGGCGGTCGCCTTATGGAGAACAACTCTGTGGACCCAGATGTGGTTCCCCTCTACTTTGGAGATATGTTCTGGAAGGTCGAAGGCGGAGCAGTTGCCGTACTCACCGGCATGAACCCTCTGCGACTGATAGACCAGGGATGGAAAGCGCAAAAAGAGGGAGACGTGGTGCGCATAGTAGGGCGCCTGGTTCCCGATATTGTGGTGCTTGACGCCGTGCCAGAGATCGAAGTGGAGTTAGACCCTGCCAGAGGATACGCTCCTGTGCGTATAACAGCCCGAACCGCGAACTTCCGCGAGGAGATTGTGGTGCAAGAGTGGAGGCGAACATCCGATCCAGCATTGCCGCGCTGGATGCGTGAATCAAGGATATGGCTACCTGCTCGGTTCGATGGCACGATCCGGCTGGACCTGCGTCAAAATACCGTAATGCTACGGCACAAACAGTATCGTTTGATGGAAGTGCGGAGCGCTTCTGGAACAGCCCCACAGTGGCTAAAAAGAGACGTGGTGGTCAGGGACTACCGGCTTGGCGCACAGTTAGGCAGACACCATGACATGTACCAGCTTCAGGGGCGGATACCTTCGCTTGTAGAGCTTCAGCGGATGCGAGAAAAGAGGAATAAAGCAAACGAAAGCGTCTCTGCACTACCCAGCTGGATGCGTATTGCTCCACCAGCGATCATGATTGCGGTCGGTCTGCTTTGGTATCGCCGGACAGCTCAGAGCACCTGAGGCAGAGGGCGACAGCACCGCGACACGCCCTCCTGCCCCGTTTCAAAGAGATACTCGCCACACTGCTGACGGTGTGGTTGGTGGTGGGGTATGTCCTCCCCTACACCTTCTGGCACAGGCTATCGGCGCGAGCATTGCTTGAAAACGCCCTGCGCGATGCGCCCCCGCTGGCGACACTGGGGCTGGCAGGAGGGCTGTTCACGGCGGTATGGTGGCTGTTCCGACGCGACGCGCAGGCGGATTCGTGGGCGTTTGCGTTGTGGCTGATGCTGGCGGTGTGGGCAAGCGCGTATCTGTTCGACCCGCTGGGCAGAGGCTACACCGGCGTGGAGGCGGTGCGATGCGCCCTCGTGCTGAACATGGCAACCGTCGGGATGCTGGTGGCACGCCTGCTGAAGCCGGTCAACCTGATGCAGGTGGTGGTGGCTCTGGCGAGCGTGCAGGCGGTGTACGCGCTGTGGTATTACTTTGCCGGACGCAACCTGTTCTATACGCACGCTGTGGCGCGCGCCGGAGGCACGTTTGGTACACCGGTGCACGTGTATATCCTGATGATGCTCGCCCTGCCGATGGCGCTGGCGTTGCTGGGCAGGCATCGCTCGCGCTGGGCACGGGCGGGGCTCTGGATAGCGATGGCGGTGATGCTGGGCACGCTGTGGCTGACCTACTCGCGCTCGGCGTGGCTGGCAACGGGAGTGGCAATACCGCTGATGGTGTGGTCGCTGTGGCAACGCCGACGGCTGGCGATCGCGCTGGCTGTCTTCTTTGCCCTGACGCTCGCGGGGATGTATCTGCTGAGGCTGGCGGGTCACCCGCAGTTTCAGGATACAACCGCCGAGGCACGGGTCGAGGTGTGGCGCATGGGCTGGGAACTGTTCGCGCGTCACTGGCTGTGGGGCGTGGGCGCAGACCACGTGCGCCTGCAGTACACCTCCACGTGGCGGGGCTATGCGGTAAGCACCTGGTAC
>FWPV01013328.1_pt1 | contig 12393 bp, 9 predicted proteins | sample 2228371 | NCBI WGS metagenome assembly FWPV01 (sample SAMEA103939776, study PRJEB20133) | metagenome | reverse complement strand
AGCCGGAAAATTATGCCAATTTCTGGAAAGAATTTGGTCAGGTGATGAAAGAAGGCCCCGCAGAAGATTTCGCCAACCGTGAAAAAATTGCCAAGCTACTGCGTTTTGCTTCGACTCATACTGGCAGCGCCGAACAGAATCAATCGCTGGATGATTATGTGGCGCGCATGAAAGACGGTCAGGAAAAAATATATTACATCGCTGCCGAAAACTTCAATACGGCGAAAAACAGCCCGCATCTGGAAGTATTCCGCAAAAAAGGCATAGAGGTCTTACTCTTGTCTGACCGCGTGGACGAGTGGTTGATGAGCCATCTGCAAGAATTTGAAGGTAAACATTTCCAGGATGTCGGTAAAGGGGAGCTGGACCTTGGCAAGTTGGATAGCGAAGAGGAAAAACAAGCGCAGGAAAAAGTAGCCGAACAATTAAAACCGCTGCTGGAGCGCGTGAAAAATGCTTTGGTTGAGCAGGTATCGGAAGTGCGTATCACCCATCGTTTAACTGATTCACCTGCGTGTGTGGTGGTTGGTCAATTCGATATGGGCGCACAAATGCGTCGTCTGCTTGAGTCAGCAGGGCAGAAGGTTCCGGAATCCAAGCCAATTTTTGAACTCAACCCCGAGCACCCGCTGGTGAAAAAATTGGATGCTGAGGCTAACGAGGAGCGATTTGGCGATTTGGCGCATATTCTATTTGACCAAGCAAATTTGGCAGAGGGTGCGCAGCTTAATGACCCGGCAGCCTATGTGCAGCGCTTGAATAAGTTGCTGTTAGAATTGAGCCACTAAGCCGCTTTTCCGCCTGAGAGCAAGCGAATGCTGTGATTAAAAATGACCTTGTCTATAATCGGACAAGGTCATTTTTTATGACCTCAATTTATTTACTCTTCACAAGTGAGCCAGTTATGGATTACAAAAATATTGTACTGCCGGCAAAAAAATCTATTGCTCTTGTAGCCCATGACAATAAAAAACAAGACTTATTGACCTGGTGTAAACAGCACCAACAACAGCTCATAGCACACACTCTTTTTGCAACAGGCACTACCGGCAGTTTAATTGCCGCTGAAACCGGACTGCCGGTGCATAAATTAATTTCCGGCCCGCTGGGTGGCGATCAACAAATTGGTGCGCTGATTACGGAAGGCAAGGTGGACATGTTGATCTTTTTTTGGGATCCGTTTGAGCCAATGCCCCATGACCCGGATGTAAAAGCTTTATTGCGTATTGCGGCGGTCTGGAACATTCCTGTGGCCTGTAATCAAAGTTCGGCCGATTTTATCGTGAGTTCGCCGCTGTTCAGCAGTGAATCAACCCACGTGGTACCGGATTACGATGCCTATATAACTAAACGTTCGAAAACCTAGCAATAAAAATACTCCTTCTTATTACAAACTTTTGTTAATATCTGTTAACTCCAGGTTTTTGGTTCTAATCATTGGTGCCAAATGCCGGGTTGTTTTGGATAACCGCGGGCTTAAGCTGGCGATCATTGGATGAAGCAAACCGAGCAAATAACAATAAGCATCAAGGCTTTAGAGGTGTTTCATATGTCTGAACGTGAAATTGGTACTGTTAAGTGGTTTAACAACGTGCGTGGGTATGGGTTTATTACTCGCGGAGAAGGAGGGGAGGATATTTTTGTTCATTACAGAAATATCCGTGCCGATGGCTACCGTTCTTTGGCCGAAGGCCAGAGTGTTGAATTTCAATTACAGCAGGGAGATAAAGGCTTGCAAGCAGAAGATGTAGTACTGCTGCTAAGCTAGCATAAGTAATTGAAATCTTTTCAACCCATAAAAACACCAGCCTCGGCTGGTGTTTTTGTTTCTACAGCATACCGGCATCATTGGATGGCAGGATTTGTAGCAGGGTAGGGTGTTATTTGGACAATAAGGCCAATCACGGGGTGATCAATATAATGAAGTTCGCCACTGCGCATGTCCCTGCTTTGTTGCAATAAAATAATTTGACGCGTCAGATAACTATTGCTTGCGCTCGCCTCATCTCCCGTCTCTGCAATAGACTCGTCCCATTGCTGATTTTCTATTGCCAGTGCTTGTTCCAGCTCCAGTGAAGAGTCTAAAGACAAGCCCGCAATAGGTGCTGCCAAATAATTTGGCTGCTTGGGTAACTCGGGCCATTGTCGTGTTTGTTCTTGCCCCACATTCAAGTCGAATTGGGAATACCATAAATTAGTTTGCAGTTTCAAATAAGTTGCCACGCTTAAGCGAATGCTGCCTTCGAGTTCTTTGTGTTGGCCAAATTGTTGTCCACCTTGAATCAAAATGGATTTGGCCATTTTTTCATGGGTGATAATTTGTCGCCAGGCGTTATGGAATAACACTTGAAAGCGTGGGTTTCGCTCCAGCTTCTGCGCTTGTGCGTTAAGTTGACGCTCACTGACTGGTAGGCGATAAAAAGCTTCTTTAGTGAGATCAGGAGCGTTAGTTTCAGTATCGCTTATTTCTTTTAATTCAACCCAGTCTGCCGGATAGCGCAGCTTGATATTATTGGGCCAATGCTCCTGACTGGTATCGTTTTTACGGGCGAATACGATCAATTCAACCTGATACCAGCCTTCATGATTGGATGGCTTTGATTGTGCACAACTCGGTGCCGTGTAAAGTATGCCTACAGCGAGAGTTATAAGCCCGGCACTGAATATTTGTTGTAATAATCGATAAGCCATAAATTAAATCCACTGATAGCAAAAAAGTTTTGTTATTTATCGGCACCTAGATGATTGAGCAAATCCATCACAGTTTGAATGCGTTTTTCGGTTGATTCGAGGTCCATGGTAAATTTTAGCTGATTGGCGCCTTCCAGCTTATAGATGCGTGGTTGGCTTTGTACCAGCTTCACAATTTTCAGTGGATCAACTCGCGTATCGCTGGAAAACTCGATTTTTCCTCCGCGCGCATTGGCTTCAAGCTTGGTGATGCCGATATTTTCAGCAATAATTTTGATCTGGGTAACGCGGAACAGGTTTTTGGTTTGCTCTGGCAATAACCCGAATCGATCAATCATTTCTACTTGTAAATCGCGCAATCCATCTTCGTTTTCTGCGCTGGCTAGACGTTTATACATGACCAGGCGGCTGTGCACATCAGGCAAATAATCAGCAGGGATTAGTGCGGGAATTCGCAAATTAATATCAATTGCCTCGCTAAGGGCTTTTTCCAAATCTGCCTGCTTACCTTGACGAATCGCTTTTACAGCGCGGTCCAGCATATCCATGTAGAGTGAGAAACCAATCGTCTGGATTTGGCCGCTTTGTTCGTCACCAAGTAGTTCACCCGCGCCGCGAATTTCCATATCGTAGGTGGCGAGTGTAAAACCTGCACCAAAGTCTTCGGCCGCGCTAATTGCTTCCAGACGCTTTTGCGCATCATCAGTGATTGAGCGACGATCCGGGGTTAATAAATAAGCGTAGGCTTGATGGTGTGAACGGCCAACGCGGCCACGCAATTGATGCAGTTGTGCCAAGCCGAACTTATCAGCACGATTGATAATAATGGTATTGGCGCTGGGAATGTCGATTCCGGTTTCAATGATTGTAGTGCACACCATTATATTGAAGCGCTTATGATAGAAATCAGACATTACTCGTTCCAGGTCGCGTTCACGCATTTGACCGTGGCCTATGCCAATACGTGCTTCTGGAATAAGCTCTTGTATGTCGCGTGCGACTTTTTCAATAGTGTCTACTTCATTGTGTAAATAATAAACCTGACCACCGCGTAAAATTTCTCGCAAGATGGCTTCTTTGATAACAGCTTCATCATAAGTGCGAACAAAGGTTTTTACCGACAGTCGACGAGCTGGTGGTGTGGCGATGATAGATAAATCACGAATGCCAGCCATAGACATATTGAGTGTACGGGGAATTGGTGTGGCGGTCAGTGTGAGAATATCGATTTCAGAGCGCAGGGCTTTAATCTGATCTTTTTGACGCACGCCAAAGCGATGTTCTTCATCAATAATCAATAAGCCAAGATTTTTAAATTTAATATCGGGCGATAAAAGTTTGTGTGTGCCGACCACAATATCTACCTTGCCCTCGGCGATACGCTCAAGAACTTGATTAACTTCTTTGGTTGTGCGGAAGCGGGATAGTACTTCTACGGTAATCGGCCAATCGGCAAAGCAATCCTTTAGTGATTCGTAATGTTGTTGTGCGAGCAGGGTGGTCGGTGCCAGTATGGCTACTTGTTTACCGCCGTGACTGGCAATAAATGCCGCGCGCATAGCCACTTCAGTTTTGCCAAAGCCAACATCGCCGCAAACCAAACGATCCATGGGTTTGTTGGACAGCATATCTTGTATCACTGCTTCAATAGCGCGTTGTTGGTCTGCCGTTTCTTCAAAGGGAAAGCTTGCTGCAAACGCTTCGTATGCTGTTTTGGGGTCTGGAAATGCATAGCCTTTTCGCGCCGCGCGGCGGGAAAAGGCTATCCGGTGTGGCCGGCGTGAGCAGCACGTCCCAGTCCTGGAACAGGGCATTGACCTTGTCGCGGTATGGCGACACGCTGCTGCTTTGCGGCGTGCTTTTTGCCAGGATTCGCTGCCTAGTTTGTGAAGTGGTGCCAAATCATCATCTGCGCCGCTGTAGCGGCTAATTAAATGCAAGCTGGTAACAGGCACATAGAGCTTTGCTTCATCTGCATACTCCAGCGTCAAAAATTCATTGGTTTGGTTATCTATGGTGATGGTTTCAAGGCCGCGATAACGGCCCACACCATGATCTATGTGAACAACTGAAGCACCAATTTTTAATTCGGTAAGATTTTTAACAACAAGGTCGGCATTATCCTGAGTTTGTTTGCGGCGACGCTGCTGTTGAATACGCTCGCCAAATAGTTGTGCTTCTGAAATCAGCGCAATCTTGGGATCGGTGAGCAAGAGACCCTGTTCAAGCGGCGCTATGGTAATTGCAAGTTTCTCTGGGTGATTTAAAAAATCGTTCCAGCTATCTAGCGAGTCTGGACGTATGCGAATTCGTCCCAATAATTCCAGCAAGGTTTCACGACGTCCTGCGGATTCGGCACAAAATAATACGCGGCCATCAAAATCCATTAAAAATGCTTGAAGAGTGGCCAGAGGGTTGTCTGCTTGCGCTCTAATAGGTAAAGCGGGCGTAGAGCTAGAGGCAAAGTTGTAGTTGCCTGCTTTTTCTTCAAGCACTCCAGATTCTATAAATGTTCGCGAATATTTTTTGAGCTGACCAAAAAACTCTTCAATCGCTAAGTAAATAGTGCGCGGTTCCAACAGTGGTCGCAGAGGATCAACCCGGCGACTCTCATAGCGGCGCAATAATTCCAGCCAAAAATTTTCAGCTGATTTTTCGATGTCACCTAGTGCATAAACCACAGTGTTGGCAGGCAAATAATCGAACAGCGTACTACAGGCTTCAAAAAAAAGTGGAAGGTAGTATTCGATACCCGGTGGAGAAATACCTGCACTCACGTCTTGAAATACCGGGCATGCCTTGTGGTTGACATCAAAGCGTTCCAGCCATTGTTGTTTAAATAAATTAATCCCTTGTTTATTTAGCGGAAACTCTTTGGCAGGCAGTAGCTGAATTCTGTCAACTTTATCTACTGTCATTTGTGTTTCGGGGTCAAAAGTGCGCAGGCTTTCTATTTCGTCATCAAATAAATCGATGCGGTAGGGCATTTCGCTACCCATTGGAAATATATCCATCAATGAACCACGCACAGCAAACTCGCCGTGTTCGTATACTGTATCTACACAGTGATAACCAGCTCGCTCAAGATTTTGACGCAGTTCATTGGGGTCGAATTTTTCGCCCACTGATACCATCAAACTATTTCCGAGCAAGTAGGATTGAGGCATTAGGCGCTGTAAGAGAGTGGTCACGGGAACCACTAAGATGCCTTTTTTTACATTAGGTAGTTTATAGAGTGTACTCAGGCGCTCTGAGATGATGTCCTGATGGGGTGAAATATTGTCATAGGGTAAGGTTTCCCAGTCTGCCAGATGTAAAACCGGGAGTGGATGAGTGGAACCCTTGGCGAAAAAGCTGAGCTCTGACTCCAGGCGTATTGCGGTACCGGTATCTGCTGTCACTACCAGACTGAGACCCTCAAAACCTTTTGCTGCATTAACTACGGTGAGCGCTTGCGCGCTTCCGTAGAGTTGTCCCCAATATTGACGGTTGCCAGGTTTGGCTGAAACAGGTGGTTCACTGGTTTTTTGATAAGTCATGACGCGAAATTGAGCTCAGGCTGAATAAAATTGCGATGCATTTTACCTGCGTTTTATGAAAGTGAGTGGCGCGCAGTGTGTCGATTTTGGAAATAAACAGGTGCGCTCAGGCTGACTCCATTTATTTGATAATCATTACTGTTTGTGTTTGATTTTCGATTGTGAGCTGCAATATCAAATCGGAAGCAATAAAACCGCAATAAAAGCTGCGTCAAATTGATGCATGGCTATGGTGCTGGTAGGGAGGCGCGTTTATAATCCCGCTGATTTTCTTGGGCTATCTAAAACTTCACAAAAATCAACCTCTTGTACATATCTTTGGGCTACTAACTGAGTTGATCAAGAGGTGTCGTGAAAGTTGTTGGCCCAGATGCTCCGCTCGTTTATTTGTTGCGTATTGATTGTTTGTTGCAAATAAGCTTGGAGTGCTCGCGGTTCAAGCGCCCTTAAATTGTGTCCGGTTCCCGCCAGGAAGTAACCGGTCTTCAATAGCTGGTTTAGGCTTGTTAATCGCATCCTCGCGGCCTGGTTATCCAGGTCTACATCCACATGAACGACTAGGCAGAGACGTATGATCAAGATTCGTCGAGGATTGGATTTGCCCATTACTGGCAGCCCCAATCAATCTATTGAGGATGGCCCACAGGTTCGCCAAGTAGCTTTAATCGGGTTTGATTACCATGGTATGAAGCCCACTATGGCGGTACAGGTAGGAGATAAAGTCAAACTCGGTCAGGAACTCTTTTCTGACAAGAAAACTCCCGGTGTTATCTACACATCACCAGCAGCAGGCACTGTTTCCGCAATTAATCGCGGCGATCAGAGAGTATTTCACTCAATTGTGATTGACGTGGATGGTAGCGAAGCTGTTGAGTTCGCCAAATACCCAGCATCAGAGCTCGCAAGTTTGTCCCGTGAAAGCGTGCAAAACAATCTGGTGCAATCAGGTCTATGGACTGCATTCCGCACCCGTCCCTACAGTAAGGCTCCTGCGCTGGATTCAATCCCGAATTCTATTTTTGTGCAGGCTCTGGATACCAACCCATTGGCGGCTGATCCCGCAGTTGTGATTGCTGCTAAAAAAGAAGCCTTTGCCAATGGTTTGACCCTGATTGCACGCCTCACACAAGGTAAGGTTTTTGTATGTCAGGCTCCCGGTGCGGAACTGCCAAAAGGCCAAGGCGCCAACCTTGTTGTGGAATCCTTCGCTGGAGTTCACCCAGCGGGCAACCCGGGTACTCATATTCACTTCCTTGACCCCGTAAATGCACATAAAACTGTGTGGACCATCGGCTACCAAGATGTTATTGCAATTGGTGAGCTATTTGTGACCGGTCAATTGAATACTGAGCGTGTTGTGGCTCTGGCTGGTCCACAGGTCGAACGCCCTCGCTTAATTCGCACTCGTTTGGGTGCTGATTTATCGGCGTTGGTCGAAGGGCAGTTAAAGTCAGGTGAGAATCGTATAATTTCCGGCTCAGTATTTGGCGGTCGTCGCTCCCACGGCAATTTGACGTTCTTGGGGCGCTTTCATACCCAAGTAAGCGTTCTGTTGGAAGGTCGCGAGCGTGAAATGCTGCATTATTTGCGTGCAGGTACTAATAAATTCTCGGTGATGGGCATCTATTTGTCCAAGCTGTTCGGCGGTAAAAAGTTTGCCTTTACCACCTCAACCAATGGTTCAGAGCGTGCGATGGTGCCGGTAGGTTCTTACGAGAAGGTGATGCCTCTCGATATCCTGCCAACACAACTGCTGCGGTCATTGATTGTTGGTGATACCGAAACAGCACAAAAACTTGGCTGCCTTGAGTTGGACGAGGAAGATTTGGCGTTGTGCACCTTTGTGTGCCCCGGCAAGTACGAATACGGCCCGATCCTGCGCAACAACCTTACTCGCATCGAGCAGGAGGGCTAATTGATGAGTCTGAGACGTTTACTCGACAATATGGAGCCGCATTTCCACAAAGGCGGCAAGTATGAAAAGTGGTATTCCCTCTATGAGGCTATCGACACTGGTTTGTTCAAGCCGGCAGACGTGACCAAATCCACCTCGCATGTTCGTGACGGTATCGACCTGAAACGAATTATGATTACCGTTTGGTTGTGCGCATGGCCAGCTATGTTCTTTGGTATGTACAACGTAGGCTTACAAGCCAATACCATCCTTGCCGCAACTGGCGCTACCGGGATTGACAACTGGCATGGTGCGCTTGCAGCTATGTTTGCCGGCCATAACCCCGACAGCATATGGGATAACTTGGTGCTTGGTGCTGCGTACTTCCTGCCTATTTACGCCACAGTGTTTATCGTGGGTGGTTTCTGGGAAGTGCTGTTTGCTACTACCCGTGGCCATGAAGTAAATGAAGGCTTCTTTGTTACTTCTATTCTCTTCTCTTTGACTTGCCCTCCAGATTTGCCACTTTGGCAGGCCGCTCTTGGCATTAGTTTTGGTGTTGTTATCGGTAAAGAAGTATTTGGTGGCACTGGTAAAAACTTCCTCAACCCTGCGTTGACTGGTCGCGCATTCCTGTTCTTTGCTTACCCTGCAGAAATGTCTGGCGATGCGGTCTGGACGGCGGTTGACGGTTACACCGGTGCGACAACTCTTTCTATTGCTGCGCAACAGGGGATGGATGCTGTAGTTAATCATGTCAGTTGGTTTGATGCCTTTGTTGGATTTGAACAGGGTTCAATTGGCGAAACCTCTGCGCTGGCTCTGATGGTTGGTGGAGTTGCGCTGTTAATTATGGGTATAGCTTCCACTCGTATTGTGGTGGGTGTATTGATCGGTGCGACCTTGACTACCTTGCTTTATAACTGGGCAGGTGCTGACAGCAGTAACCCAATGTTCCAGATGCCGTTCTGGTGGCACTTTGTTATAGGTGGCTTTGCCTTTGGTCTCTTCTTTATGGCAACTGACCCGGTATCTGCATCTATGACTGATGCGGGCAAATGGATTTATGGGGCACTAATCGGTTTCATGGTGATTACTATTCGTGTAGTCAACCCTGCTTATCCAGAGGGCATGATGTTGGCAATCTTGTTCGCAAACATGTTTGCACCGACCATCGACTACTTCGTCGTTCAATCCAACATTAAGCGGAGACTGGCGCGTGGCTAACCAACAAACAGCAAAATACACCATCACAGTCACATTGATTATGTGTTTGGTAGCATCCGTATTGGTGGCAGGTTCTGCGGTACTTTTAAAACCCGCGCAAGCTGCAAACAAAGCCTTGGATTTTAAAACTAACGTTTTGAAAATTGCCGGCATTTATGACTCTTCATTATCAGTTGATGCCCAGTTTGAAAAGGTGGATGTGAAAATTATCGACTTACAAACTGGCAAATTTACTGACGCAGTTGCGGATGTTGACAAATTTGATCAAACAGCCTCCGCTAAAAAACCTGACTTGTCCGACAAGCTGGCTCCTGAGGTTGATATCGCTAAAATTATTCGCCGTGAAAAATATGCCAAAGTATTTTTGGTGAATGATGAGAGTGGCAATCTTTCCAAAGTAATTCTGCCAGTGCGCGGTTATGGTCTTTGGTCAACTATGTCTGGTTTTGTGGCTCTCGATAAAGACCTGAATACCGTTCTCGGATTTGGTTTTTATGATCAAAAAGAGACTCCGGGCCTTGGTGGTGAAGTTGATAATCCTAAGTGGAAACAACTGTGGGTTGGCAAGAAAATCTACTCTGAATCTGGCGAAGTTCTGGTGAGTGTAGTTAAGGGCCACGTTGATGAATCCACTCCGGATTCTGCTTACAAAGTAGACGGCTTGGCCGGTGCTACCTTGACCAGTGACGGCGTTAGCAAATTGATGAAATTCTGGATGGGTGACAATGGATTCAAACCTTTCCTGACCAATCTGAAAAATGGAGAGGCCTAATCATGAGCGTCAAAGCAAAAGATCTCCTCGTCAAACCTATACTCGAAAATAACCCCGTTATTTTGCAAATTTTGGGTATCTGTTCTGCGCTGGCGGTAACCTCTAGCGTGAAAGTTAGCTTGGTGTTGGCTATCGGTTTAACACTAGTGTCTGCTTTCTCAAACTTCTTTGTATCGTTGATGCGTAACTACTTGCCCAGCAGTGTTCGCATTATCGCGCAAATGATCGTGATTTCTGGATTGGTAATCATAGTTGACCAAGTACTTAAAGCAGTTGCCTATGACATTAGTAAACAGCTCTCAGTATTTGTTGGTTTGATCATTACCAACTGTATCGTCATGGGGCGTACAGAGGCCTTTGCACTCAAAAACCCGCCCATTCCAAGTTTTCTTGACGGCATAGGTCATGGTCTTGGTTATTCGGTGTTGTTGATTGTCGTTGCGACTTTCCGCGAACTGTTGGGTGCTGGAAAATGGTTCGGTATTCAAATTCTGCCTACTATTTCTGAGGGCGGTTGGTATGTGCCTAATGGTTTGCTGTTGTTGCCACCTAGTGCTTTCTTTTTGATTGGCATCATTATTTGGGCACTGCGTACCTGGAAGAAAAATCAGGTAGAGAAAGAGTCGTTCAAGATTGCGCCCAATTCAGTTAAAACTCAGGAGATCGCATAATGGAACATTTATTAAGTCTGTTTGTGCGCTCGGTGTTTATCGAGAACATGGCTTTGGCTTTCTTTTTGGGAATGTGTTCATTCCTGGCGATGTCCAAGAAAATCAATGCTGCTATAGGCTTGGGTATTGCTGTTATTGTGGTGCAAACCGTTACTGTTCCTGCCAATAATTTGATTTTGACTTATTTGTTAAAAGAAGATGCATTGGCTTGGGCTGGCGTTACCGGTGTTGATCTCACCTTTCTAAGCTTTATTTCGTTCATCGGTGTAATTGCGGCAATCGTACAAATCATGGAAATGGTCATGGATAAGTTTATGCCAGCGCTCTACAACGCGCTTGGTGTGTTTTTGCCGTTGATCACTGTGAACTGCGTAATCATGGGTGGTTCCCTGTTCATGGTTGAGCGCGATTATCACTTTGTTGAAAGTGTAATTTATGGACTGGGTTCCGGTACAGGTTGGGCAATTGCTATTGTGTTGCTCGCTGGAATTCTCGAAAAAATGAAATATTCCGATGTACCCGAAGGGTTGCGTGGCCTGGGTATTACCTTTATCACCGTGGGATTGATGTCATTAGGCTTTATGTCTTTTGGCGGCATTTCTCTCTAAGCGAGACGAGGAATAAAATTCAATGAATATCGAGATTGTATTAGGTGTAGTCATGTTCACCGCAATCGTCATCGCGTTGGTGGTGGTGATTTTGGTGGCCAAGGCTAAATTGGTAAACAGTGGTGACGTGCAAATTCTCATCAATGATGAGAAAACAATCACTGTTCCTGCTGGTGGTAAGTTGTTGCAAACACTTGCTGCCAACAATGTATTTTTGGCATCGGCATGCGGTGGTGGCGGCAGCTGTGCGCAATGCAAATGTGTAGTCAATGAAGGCGGTGGTTCTATTCTGCCTACTGAAGAGCCGCACTTTAATCGTCGCGAGCAAAATGAGGGCTGGCGTTTGAGCTGTCAGGTTCCGGTAAAACAAAACATGAAAATTCATGTGCCGGAAGAAGTATTTGGTGTGAAGCAGTGGGTTACTACTGTTGAATCCAATCCTAACGTGGCTACCTTTATTAAAGAGTTGACCTTGCGTTTGCCGGAAGGCGAAAGTGTGGACTTCCGCGCTGGTGGCTATGTCCAGCTGGAGTGTCCGCCTCATCACGTTAAGTTTTCAGACTTTGATATCGAGCCTGAATACCGCGGCGACTGGGAGCGTTTTGGCTTCTTTAATCTGGAGTCTAAAGTCACCGAGCCTGTTATTCGCGCTTACTCAATGGCGAACTACCCCGAAGAAAAGGGTGTCGTTAAGTTTAACATTCGTATTGCTACGCCTCCGCCCAAGTCCCAAGGCATACCACCTGGCCAAATGTCTTCATTCGTTTTCAGTTTGAAGCCGGGTGACAAGGTGACTGTATACGGCCCATTCGGTGAGTTTTTTGCAAAAGACACCAAAGCTGAAATGGTCTTTATCGGTGGTGGTGCTGGCATGGCGCCCATGCGCTCGCACATCTTCGATCAGCTGCGTCGCTTGAAAACTGATCGCAAAATGTCGTTCTGGTACGGTGCTCGCTCGCTGCGCGAACTCTTCTATAAAGAAGATTATGAT
>FWPV01013325.1_pt1 | contig 12396 bp, 6 predicted proteins | sample 2228371 | NCBI WGS metagenome assembly FWPV01 (sample SAMEA103939776, study PRJEB20133) | metagenome | reverse complement strand
CGCGCTTAGGGAGAGGGTAGGGTGAGGGTGGGGCTTCGCCATGGGGGCGTTGCTGGGATTGGGGGCACATACTCGGATGAAGGGGGCGTTCCAGGATTGAGCGGCTCTGACACCCATCCAGCCATCCGGTCATCCAATCATCCCGCCGCCGTTTCCCTTCGGGAGAAGGCCGAAGGCATTGTGCGGCGCCTGGCCCAGGCCGGGCACGTGGCGCTGTGGGCCGGCGGCTGCGTGCGCGACATGGTGCGCGGCGAGGAGCCACACGACTACGACGTTGCGACGGACGCCACTCCGGAGGAGGTGCAGTCGCTCTTCGAGCACACGGTGCCCGTGGGCGCCCGGTTCGGGGTCGTCATCGTCGTGGATGGCGACGACCGGTTCGAGGTCGCGCAGTTCCGAGCCGACGTTGGCTACTCGGATGGCCGCCGCCCCGACGCCGTTCGGCCCTCCGACGCCCGCGATGACGCCTTCCGCCGCGACTTCACGATCAACGGCCTGTTCTTCGACCCGCTGAAGGGCGAGGTGCTGGACTATGTTGGCGGCCGGGCCGACATTGCGGCGGGCATCGTCCGCGCCATCGGCGACCCCGATGCGCGCTTCGGCGAGGACTCGCTGCGGCTGCTGCGCGCGGTCCGCTTCGCGGCGCGCTACGGCTACCGCATCGAGGAGGGCACCGAGGCTGCCATTGTGCGGCACGCTCCCGAAATCCGCCGCGTCAGCGCCGAGCGCATCGGCGAGGAGCTCACGCGGATCCTCACCGGCCCCAACCGCGGCGCGGCGCTCGAGCTCCTCCGCAGCACCGGCCTGCTCCGCGAGGTGCTGCCCGAGGTCGAGGCGATGGTCGGCTGCCAGCAGCCGCCACAGTTCCATCCCGAGGGCGACGTGTTCACCCACACCCGCCTGATGCTCGACGCCTTAGAGAGTCCCAGCCCGGTACTGGCCTTCGCTGCACTCCTCCACGACGTTGGGAAGCCGCCGACCCGGTATGAGAGCGACCGCATCCGCTTCGACCTGCACGACAAGGCGGGCGCGCTGATCGCGCGCGACATCTGCCAGCGGCTGCGCTTTTCCGCCGAGCAGACCGAGGCCATCGCTGCCATCGTCCTTGACCACATGAAGTTCATGGCCGTGCGCGACATGCGCGAGAGCCGTCTCAAGCGCTTCCTTCGCTCCCCCCATTTCGCCGAGGGGCTGGAGCTGCACCGCGCCGATTGCGTGGCCAGCCACGGCTCGCTCGATAGCTACGAGTTCTGCAAAGAGAAGCTGGAGAGCCTGGCCGGGGAGGAGATTCGCCCGCCGAGGCTCGTGACCGGCCACGACCTCATCGCCCTCGGCTACAAGCCGGGGCCCCTCTTCGCCGTCATCCTCACCCGCGTGGAGGACGCGCAGCTCGAGGGCGAGGTCGCCTCACGCGATGACGCGCTGGCCCTCGTGGCGCGCGAGTTCCCCCCTGGCGGCAACTCAGGCGCGCGATAGCCCGGCGCGGCCCCCGCGGCTCAAGGCCGCCGGCAGAGGGGACGGCTGGAATGAGACACGGACACACCCGGACACACACGGACACGGGGTTGCCTGCCTGTGGCGATAAGCGTGGCGCTTGTCGAGGGGCCGGCAGGACCGCAAGCGAGACGCTTGCGGCTACACCGCGCCAGTGGGCGTGCGTGCCGTTTCTGCGCAGGCTGGCGGGCTTGTTGGTCCTGGCGTGCGCCGCGGCCGCGCGCCCTTGGGGGCCTGCCCTGAGGGAAGCCGAGGGGGCCGAGTGGCGCGGGACGCTGGTGGTGGAGGACTTTGAGGCGTTCGTGAATGGCGAGGACTGGGCGGCGGTGCAGTTCTCACCCGGCGCCGATCCCAGGATGAGGGTTGAGACCTACGCGGCGCACTCTGGGCGCCGGGCCTGCCGCCTGGACGTGCCGAGGGGCGAGAGCCTGACGCTTGCAGCCCAGCGGCGAGCAACCGGGGCCGGCGACGGGTCTAGCTTCGTTGGGCGGGGCGATAAGCCGCCGCTTCCCCTCCCAGGCTCGCCGGAGCGCATCGGCATCTGGGTGCTCGGGCAGCAATCGGGCCATCGCCTCTGGGTGCGGGTGTCCGATGCCACTGGCAAGGCCGCCGACGTGGCGCTTGGGGCGGTGGACTTTGAGGGCTGGCGGCTGCTGGAGGCGCCGATTGGCGGGCTTGCGCCACCGCTGGCGCTCAACGCGCTCCTCGTCCGCGGCGGCGAAGGGCCGCTGGTCCTCGACGACCTGACGGTGGCGACCCGGAGCGACAGGCCGCTCCACCTCACGCTTCGGCCCGCCACCGCGGGCAAGGACAACGTGGAGGGCGAGGCGCTCGGGTTCCACGTCTCGCTTCAGTCGCTGGCCGCCGAGCCGGTCGAGGGCACGGGGGAGGTAGCGGCCTACGATGCGGCCTCGCCCGGCGTCTGCCAGGCCCGCACCCGGTTCCGCTTCCGCGTCTCCGCCGCCGAGCCGTTCGCCACCACCCTGCGCCTGCGGCTTCCCGCGGGCATCCATCGCATCGTGGCCCGTGTGGCCGATGGCCGATGGGTGCGGGCCAAGGGTTCTCACGCAGAGGCAGAGGTAGGGCGTGCATACCTGCACGCGGAGGCTGTTGGTGTGCAGGTATGCACACCGTACGTGTGCAATCAACTGGTCGTCTACCCCGCGAAGCCGCGCGGGGGGGAGCGGGCGCTGGCGGCCCTCAAGGGGTTCGGGTGCAGCGGCGATGCGCTGCGGGTTTATGAGAGCGCGCTGTCGCCGGCGGTGGTGGTGGAGACGACGGGCGATTCGCTGACGCTGTTCCAGGGGCTGGCGGCTGCGGGCCTGGGCGTGCCGGAGCACATGCTGGCGCCGCTGCGGGAGGGCCGCATGGAGCTGCGGGAGCCGTGGATGCTCCTGTGGTTCGGCGCGGCGCCCGAATGGAAGGGGGTGACGTTTGCCGACGGCTCGCCCTGCCCGACGTTCGATGTGCCGTTCCTCGTGGTGCTCGACCACTCGCCGAGCAGTTGGAGGGCCGGGCAGGGGGTGGAACTGCGGTTCCCACGCCGCGGCGTCCGGGCGGCACTGATGCCGCTGTTCGGCATTCGGCGCCCCGACCCCGCCGAGACCACCCGCTGGCAGAGCGCGCCGGAGACGATGGCGCAGGTGTCGGCAGCTTGCGCCGGGTGGGCGCGGATGCTGCGGGCCATGCCCGTCGCCGTCTCGGAAGAGTATTGCGTGGACGCCGAGCGCGACCTTGTCGAGGTTCGGGTGCGGTTCAGCTACCTGGCGTCGCGCGGCGGCTTCGGGCCGCCGCCGCGGCGCGTCGCCCCGGTGCCGCCGCTGCTCATGCTGGCGCGGGGGGCTGGCCTGCCTGTGCGCTTCTCCCGCGAGCCGGTGCCGACCGGTTGTTACACATCGGCCGGCCCGTACTGTGTGGTGCCGGACTCCGACGGCTACACCTACTCGGTTTCGGGGCTGCTGCGCTTCGTGCTGAGGGCGGTGGCGGACGTGCCGCGGGGCGTCCCCGGAGCGCAGGTGTCGCTGGCCCGCAACTGCCGGGCGCTGTCCGAGGATGGCGCGAAGCTCCCGTTCTGGGCGGCCCACGGGGGCGTGGCGGGCAAGCGGGCTTCGGAGGCGCTCGCCGCCTTCATGCTCGCGCCCTCAAGTGCCCGCTACTCTTACGAGCCGGAGGCCCGGCGGCTCGTCGCCTGGGACGGCCTGGTGGCCCAGAACCACGGCGATGCGGCGGCTGTGGGCGCGGCCGCCGAGTTCCTCCAGGCCTGCTGGTATGCGGGCCTCCACGCGGGGCACTGGGAGGCCCTTCGCCCGCGCTGGCGCCACATTGCCGCGATGCACGATGCGCTGGCCGATGGGGACGACTGGGCGACCCTGGGCATCGGCTCGCGCGCACTGCCCGCCGACGTGCGCCTCAACGCCGAGCTCTACTTCGCCCGCCTGGCCGCACGGCTCGGCGGCTCGGACGACTTCGCCCGCGCCTGCGCCCAGACCGTGAAGCTCATGGTGGGGGCCTACGCACTGGTCGCCGCCGCGCCGCACTATGCCGAGGAACTCGGGCCCTGGCCGTCGCTGGGCAAAGGCAGGGTGATTGGCCGGATCGAGAGGGGGAGCCTCGGCTTGGCCCCCGGCGCGCCACCCTTCGTCACGATGCCGAGCGATGCCGGCTACGCCTTTGCCGCGGAGTTCCTTGGCGACTACTACCGCGGGCGGTTCCGCAGCGGCCCGCTGGACTACTTCGGGCGCTCACCCGCCGAGTGGTCGGAGCGGCTCTTCGTCGCCCTCGATGCCCCGCCGCTCGGCAAGCGCTTCCGCTCCGCCGAGCCGCCGTGGGGGCCTTTCGCCTCGAACTACGTCTTTGGCATCGAGCAGGGGCCTGGCGGGTGGCCCGCGATGGTGTGGCGGTCCCACCGCGCGCCGGCCGGCGGCCCACTGGTTTTCGGCAGCATTGGGACTGCCCCGTCGGCGGAGGGCCGCCTGCTCCGTAGCTGGACCGTCAACACCTCCCTGCGCCTCTCGGCCTACACCGCTACCGAAGCCCCACGGCCTCCCAGAGAAGCCAGGTGCCAAGAGCCACCGCCGCAAATGCGGCCATGAGCGGCAGAAGCCTGCGGTACACGCGCCCGAGGTCCGCGTTGAAGTACTGGCGGCTGAGCACAAGGCACAGGTGCACGGGCGACAGGAGGACGCCGAAGAGTCCGCCCGCGTAGGCGAAGGCCATTCGCCCGTAGTGAATGGCCCCGCCCTCGACGATGATGGCGACGAGCACTGGGAAGCAGATGCCGACCGCCGCGGGCATGTAGCCGGTGAGAAGCCCGACGATGAACGGCACGACGAAGAGGAGGACGGGCGACGGGACGCCCCAATCGGCGAAGATGCGGGGAAGCTCGTTCGCCGCCCTGTACTCCGGCACCCGCAGCATGTGCCCGAACGCCAGCACGCCGAAGACCAGCACGACCATCGTGGGCTGAAGCGTCTGCCGCGCAAGCCTCCAGGCGTCGCGCCGCGGCACCCCGCTCACCGCCAGAAACAGCGGATTGACCACCACGAGGGCCGCGAGAAGCGCCGTCTGAGTCGGCAGCCCCACGGGGAGCTTGAGGGCCTTCGCCACGGCGAGGGCGACCGTCACGGCGACGATGGCCGCCACCGGCCAGGCCGCGGCACCCAACTCGCGCCAGTTCCCCTTGACGGATGGCCCCGCGTCGTTTGGCGGCACCCTCACGTGGCGCAGGCAGAAGACGATGCCGATGGCGATAGCGCCGATGGTGAAGGGCGAGGCCGCAAGAATCGTCGTGCCCAGCGGCGCACGCACTATCGCCGACGCGAACAGTATCCCAGGATACAGCGGCCAGGTCCACTCCCACAGGTGCCGGAACCAGTAGTTGATGAGCGTGCGGTCCTCGCTCGTGACCTCGAGGTCCTTCGTCAGCTCGCCGACCATCGGGGCCGAGAAGAGCGCTCCGCCGGGCATCGGCAGCAGGCCCACGAACGCCGGGGCGATGGCGATGGCCGCACGCCTGTCGCGCATCAGCGCCTTCAGCGCCCCCATGAGCCGATCGAGGCTCGCGGCGTGCTTCATGGCGTGGCCCAGGAACTGGATGAGCAGCACCAGGCCGACCAGTTCCAGCGTCTCGCGGTCTATCGCCGCCTTGCCCAGGTTCCTCGCGATGCCGCTCAGCGCCTGCCAGAACCCGCGCGGGAATTGCGCCCAGTTCACCCCAAAGAGCAGCCCCAGCGCCACCGCCCCGCCCACCAGCGCGTAGCTTACGTCCACCCGCCGGCGGATGAGCCAGATCATCAGCACGAAGACGAGGGCAAGGCAGATGACTTCAAACAACCGCCTACTCCAAGGCGCACCCGGACGGGATGGGGGTCTTCAATCGTCCTCGTCCTCGATTTCGCGTGCAAGGATGCAGGCCCTGCCCCAGTCCCGTCGGCAGCTCAGCCGAGCAGCACGGTGGGGCGCTCGGAGAGGACAACTGGGATACTGCGGCCTTGCCAGAGGAGCGCCGCCTCGGCGCGGGCGGGGCGGTTGTCGAGGCCATCGGGCGACAGCGCCCAGAGCACCACTGCCTCGCCCTCGGGGGTGGCGAAGCGGAGGCCGGTGGCCTTTCCAGACTTGGCCTCAAGCTGCGCCTGTCCAAGGAACCTGGCCGAGCGGAGGAGTCGCACGGCAGCGGCAAACGACCAGGCGGCGGGCGTGGGGCCGTCGGTGACGTTGAGCGAGTATTCGGACTTCTCCAGGGTCATCGGGCTGTTGCCCTCGGTGTAGCCCTGATACCAGAAGGCTTTGCCGACGCCGAGGGCGAGCACCGTGGCGAGGAGCTTGGGCGCGTAGCTCGCCAACTGGTCGTGGGTGAACGGGCCGATCCAGTTGGCCTCGTGCCGCAGCCCTGCGCCAATCTCCGTCATCCACAGCGCCTTCGCAGAGGCGGCCTCGGCCAGCCAGCGCCGCGTCTCCTCAACCGTCCGCCGCACGTTCGCCACGCTCCAGTACATGTGCACGTCCACAATGTCGCACCAGTTGCTGAGGCCGTTGCGGATGAGCCAGGGGACGAAGCCGTTGTCGTGGTCGCCGCCCATTGCGAAGGCGCCCGAGAGCACGTGGCATTGGGGGTCGGCCTTCTTCGCCGCCTCGCAGGTGACCTGCTGAATCCTCAGATAGCTCTCGCGGCGGGCTTGGAGCCAGCGCTCGTCCTTCTTCTCGGCCGCGTCGGCGGGGGGCAGGAAGAAGCCGTAGTTGTCGGGCTCGTTCCAGGGGGACCAGAAGCGGATGCGGCCCTTGTAGCGCTCGACGACCCGTGCGACGTATTCGCCCCAGGCATCCCAGTCGCCGGGCGGGTAGTTCGACCACCCCCATCCCTGGGTCTTGCTGCGGGGGTCGGCGGGCGCGGCCCAGACGACGTTCGGCCCCAGGCACCCGAGAGGCTTGAGGCCGGCCCTCTCAATAAGCTCAAGGTCGCGGTCGGTGCGGGCGAAGTCCCACGCCCCGGGCTTCGGCTGCACCATTCCTCTGGCCGCGGTGACGCCGCGCACCCACCCGACGCCCATCGCGTTTGCCTGCGCGAGTTGCTTGAACGCCAGCTCGGGCGGGAAGCGCTCGAGGTGGAGGTTGACGCCGAAGGGGTTATCGGCGGCGCTTGCGGGCGTGGCGTCGGGCGTGGGGGCCGCCGCCGGCCCGGCTGCGGCCGCGAGCGCTCCCGCGGCCGCCACCCCGCCCTTGAGAAAAGCCCTACGGCCCGGCATGTTGCGTCCCCCTTGTCGAGCACGTGCCTCCGTCTGCGGTGATGCTCTGGCATTCTTGAGGATGGAGGGATGTCCGCTCAGCCGAGAGGGGCCGGCTGTTGACGCTTATCTCCTGAGTTGACAAGCACTTGGCTCTCTCTGACGGTGTGGTGGTGGTGGCCATGCAGTGCCAGATGCTCTCAGGCCGTTCCCTTCTCGAGGAGGGCGCTGAGGGCGGCGATGGCGGCGTCGAGTGCCGCGGAGAGGCCGGCGGGGTTCTTGCCGCCGGCCTGGGCCATGTCGGGGCGCCCGCCGCCACCACCGCCGATGTGCCTTGCGACGTCCTTCACAAGGTTGGCGGCGTTGAGGCCCCGCTTGACGAGGTCTGGGGTGAGGGCGCACAGGAGGTTGGCGGCTGTGCCGTCGCTGGTGCCGAGGATGATTGCGGCGGAGGGATGCTTCTTGCGGAGGCCATCGGAGGCGAGGCGGAGGTCGTCGGCCTTGCCGCCGTCGAGGATGCCGGCAATGATGACGGTGTCGCCGATGCGGGTGCGCTCCTGGAACGGCCCGCCGCCGGCGGCAGCCGCAAAGCTTTGGCGTTTGGCCTTCTCCAGCTCGCGGGCGAGGCGCTTGGCCTCGTCCACGACCTCCTGGGCGCGCTCGACGAGGCGCTCGCGGGGGACCTTGAGGACCTCCGCGAGGCGGTCGAGGAGGGCCTCGTGCTCGACGAGGCGCCGGTAGGCGACGTGGCCAGTGACGGCCTCGATGCGTCGGACGCCGGCCGCGATGCCGGTCTCGCTGGTGATCTTGAAGAGGCCGATGTCCCCGGTGCGGTTGACGTGTGTGCCGCCGCAAAGCTCCTTGGAGAAATCACTTACGCTTATCATTCGGACGCTGTCGCCATACTTCTCGCCGAAGAGCGCCATCGCGCCCTGTGCTTTGGCCGCCGCGAGGGTCGTCTCGGTGGCAGTGACCTCGCTGTTCTCGAGGATGCGATCGTTGACAAGTTCCTCCACCCGGGCGAGTTCCTGCGGGGTGAGGGGGGCGAAGTGGGTGAAGTCGAACCGCAGGTGGTCGGGGGCGACGAGCGAGCCGGCCTGCTCGGCGTGTGGGCCGAGGACGGTGCGTAGTGCCCAGTGGAGGAGGTGTGTGGCGGTGTGGTTTCGGCGGATGGCGGCGCGGCGCTGGGCATCAATCACCGCCCGCACCCGTTCGCCGCGGCGCACCGTGCCCCGGACGACTCGGCCACGATGGTGGACGTAGTCGCCGGCGCGGCTGGTAGCGTGGATTTCGACGCGGCCGGTCGGGGACTCCAGGATGCCTTCGTCGCCCACCTGTCCGCCGCTGTCGCCGTAGAAGGGGGTGTGGTCGAGGACGATGGTGACCTCGCATCCCTCGCCGGCCTCCTCGACCAGGTGGTCGTCGGCGACGATGGCGAGGACGGTGGCCTGGGCCTCGTCGGCCTCGTAGCCGTGGAAGACCGTGGGGTGGGCGAAGCTCTTGACCTGTGCAAGTGCAGAGGTGTCAAAGACTTGGCCAAATTGCTCGCCGCCCTTGGTGCCGGCTTGGCGGCGCTCCATGTCGGCCTCAAAGGCCGCGCGGTCCACGCTCAGGCCGGCCTCCTCGCAGATTTGCTGCGTGATCTCGAACGGGAAGCCGTAAGTGTCCCACAGGTCGGCAGCTACGTCAGGCGGGAGGGCCTTGGCGCCGGCGTCCTTGGCCGCAGCGATGCGGTCGGCAAGGATAGCCGACCCGCGGCTGAGGGTGCTGAGGAAGCTTTCTTCCTCGGCCTTGATGATGCGGGCGAGGTTCTCCCGGCGGGCCACAAGGTCGGGGAACGCCCGACCCATCGTGTCCACCACTGTGGGCACGAGCCTGAAGAGGAACGGCTCGTCGAGGCCGAGGTCGTGGCCGTCGCGGACGGCTCGGCGCAGGATGCGGCGCAGGACGTAGCCGCGCCCTTTGTTGCCTGGCAGGACGCCATCGGCGATGACGAAGGCGGCGCCGCGGACATGGTCGGCGATGCGGTGGATGCGCACCCGCTCGGGCGAGCCGGGGGCTGGTTTGCGCCCGCTGAGCCGGCTCACCTGGCTCACGATTGGGGCGAAGATGTCAATCTCGTAGTCGGTCGAGACCCCCTGGAGGACGCAGGCGACCCGCTCAAGGCCGGCGCCGGTGTCTATGTTCTTGAGTGGCAGGGGTTTGAGCGTGCCGTCGTCGTGCTTCATGAACTGCTGAAAGACGAGGTTCCAGACCTCAACGAAGCGGCCGCAACTGCACGAGGGGTCGCAGGCGGGGCGTCGGCAGCCGACGCTTTGGCCATAGTCGTAGAAGATTTCGGCGCATGGGCCGCATAGGGTGCCGCCTGGCGCGGTGCTGGGCGCGTCGGCAGGCCAATAGTTGGCGTGCTCGCCGAAGCGGTAGATTCGGCCGGTGGGGATGCCCACGGCGTCGCGCCAGATGGCGTATGCCTCGTCGTCGCCCTCGTAACAGGTTACCACCAGACGACTTGGGTGAATAGCATAGAGCCTTGTGACGAGCTCCCATGCCCACTGCATGGCCTCGAGCTTGAAGTAGTCGCCAAAGGAGAAGTTGCCGAGCATCTCGAAGAAGGTGTGGTGGGAGGGGGATTGGCCGACACGCTCTAAGTCCGCGGCGCGCAAACACTTCTGGCTCGTGCAAGCGCGGCGCAGTCCGCTCCTGTAGCGCCCCTTGCCCTGGAACTCGTCCTTGAACTGGTTCATCCCCGCCCCGGTGAACAGCAGGGTGGGGTCGTTGGCAGGGACCAGGGAGTCGCTTGGGAGGCGGGTGTGGCCGCGCTCCTCGAAGAAGGACAGAAAGCTCTCGCGAATGTCGTCAGTCTTCATCGGCGCCCTGCGTTCGCTGGCGGTTAGCGGCGTCCTGTCACCGGTGTCAGGTGTTGGGGTAAGAGGAAACGACAAGGTGCCAGGTGCCTTCTCTCCGTACCCCAACACCTAGGGGCGTGTTCCCCAGGTCCCCGGCCGGGTTGGAACGGTTTGTAGTTCGGCCTTCAGGCGGCTCTCTGGTGACGGCGCAGGCTCCTGAAGGGGCACCAGACCGCCTGAGGGCCGAACTGCGAACGGGTCTCTAGCCCCTCGTAGGGGTTTGGGCAACAGCCAACGCCTGTCTTCAGTCCTCCCCCCCGCCCGCGTCGGCCGGGCTAGAGACGACAGAGGGGGCGGCGGCGCGGATTTTCTCCTCGAGTTCGGCGGCGAGCTTGGGGTTGTCGCGGAGGCACTCGATGGCCTTCTCGCGCCCCTGGCCGAGGCGCAGGTCGCCGTAGGAGAGCCAGGAGCCCGACTTGTCGAGGAGCTTGGCCGCCACGCCGAGGTCAATTATCTCGCCGAAGCGGTCTATGCCGCGATTGTAGAGGATGTCGAACTCGGCCTTGCGGAATGGCGGTGCGACCTTGTTCTTGGCCACCGTGGCCCGCGTGCGGTTGCCCACGATCTCCTCGCCGCTCTTGATCGAGCCGATGCGGCGGATGTCAATCCGCACCGAGGCATAGAAGCGGAGCGCCCGCCCGCCGCTGGTTGTCTCGGGGTTGCCGAACATCACGCCGATCCTCATCCGAAGCTGGTTGGTGAAGATGAGGCAGGTGTTGGTCTTGGAGATGACGCCTGTAAGCTTGCGCAGGGCCTGGGACATGAGGCGAGCCTGCGCGCCCACCTGAGCGTCGCCCATCTGGCCCTCCAGCTCCGTCTGCGGCACCAGCGCAGCCACCGAATCCACCACGATGACGTCCACCGCGTTCGACCGGATGAGCATCTCGGCGATGTCGAGGGCCTGCTCCCCAGTGTCGGGCTGCGAGACCAGCAGGTTGTCTATGTCCACCCCCAGCCGCCGGGCATAGAGCGGGTCGAGCGCGTGCTCGGTGTCAATGAATGCCGCTATCCCGCCCTGGCGCTGCGCGTTGGCCACACAATGGAGCGTGAGCGTGGTCTTGCCCGATGCCTCAGGCCCGTAGATTTCGACCACGCGGCCGCGAGGGAGGCCGCCGACGCCCAGCGCGATGTCGAGGCCAAGCGACCCCGTGGGGATCACCGCCACGTCGGCCCGCTGGCGCGAGCCGAGCCTCATTATCGAGCCCTTGCCATACTCCTTCTCGATCTGCGCCATGGCGCGTTCCAGTGCCTGGTCGCGCCTTTCGTCCTTCGTCTCCTCGGGCTTCTTCGCGGCCATGCCGGCGCACCCCTGAACCTTGTGAGCAGACGCCGCGGCAAGTGCGCGGCCCTCAGCAGCCTCAATTCTACTTGCCGTCCCGCGCCCCTGTCAAATCCAGATGCGAGCATGTGAGGCGGTTGCGGTGTGGGCAAGTGATGGGGAGTGTGGGAGTCGGACCAGGGCCGCAAAGGGCGTTCCCCCAGCTGTCGGGCAGGGATGGCGGGGAGTCACCCACTGTCAGCGGTAGCCGGCCTTCAGGTCTGCGGGGGTGCGGATGTCGTAGGGCTTGCGCCTTTTCAGGAGGAGGGTGCCATCGGCGATCATCTGGCCGAGGATGCGGCGGGGGTTGCGGACGGGGAGGCTGACGCGGGAGCGGGTGCGGGCGGATTCGTAGAAGCCCATGATGATCTCGTGGGTGCCCATCGCCCTGGCGAGCGAGAGCGGCGGCGCGGGGCCGCCGTCCATCCAACGGACGAGCCCGCGGACGTACTCCACCGGCAAGTCGGCCTCGCGCTTCGGCCCGATGGGCTTCCACTTGCCGCCCGTCGCCGCATTCATCAGGAGCGGGCCGGCGAAGAGGTCAATCGCGCCCTTTGTGCCGTAGACCCACAGGCCGCCTTTCGCCGCGCCATCCAGCGGCACGTCGGACTCGAGGATGGCGTGAACGCCGCCCTGGAAGCCGATGAGGCCCACAAGGCAGTCCTCCACCGGATGGCACCGCTCCCAGCGGTTCGTCGTCCGCTCCACCTGGGCGAGGACCCATTCCGCCTTGGGGTCGCCGAGCACGAAGCGCATCGCGTCAATCGAGTGGGAATGGGTGTTGGTGAGGCCGCCTGTGCCGCGGGCGAGGAGGGTGTGGACTTCGCCGATTGCGCCCTTGGCGACGAGTTGGCGAGCCTTGGCGATTCGGCGGCTGTAGCGGCGCTGGTGGGTGATCATCACCTTGGCCCCGCTCGCGTCCGATGCCTGGGCCATCGCCTTGGCCTCGGCGTTGGAG
>FWPV01013324.1_pt1 | contig 12396 bp, 12 predicted proteins | sample 2228371 | NCBI WGS metagenome assembly FWPV01 (sample SAMEA103939776, study PRJEB20133) | metagenome | reverse complement strand
GGGCTACGAATCGTTGAAAAGAGGAGGAGCGAAGATCCAAAAACGAATCCCGCCGCTGTCATCAAGAATCGAGGACCAAATCTATCGGTGAGCCGGCCAACCAGAATCCCTAATCCCCCTGAGATGAGAAAGGCGAGGGAATGAGCACCAGAGAGCATTGTCCTTGACCAGGCGAACTCGGCAAGAAGGGGTTTAAAGAAAACCCCAAATGCCACATAGGTGCCAATTCCGATGGCCTGAATCCCGGCACAGGCGGCAATGATGTAATATCCATAGAAGAAAGATCTTCGCTCCATCACCACATCCCCATAGGGTCAGCTCATGGACATCTGGGCTAACCTTCTTTGCTTTCGAACTCAGTGATGATTTATCCCGAATGCCTTTTCTTGTCAATCGATGGAAAAGGCCTTGTTCGCCCCCCTTTCTTATGGTCACGCTTCATTCTCACGATTCTGGGACACCATACTCAATTCCAAAAAATAAGTATGATGTCCTCCAAATGGCCCCGTCCGAAGTCGGTCCGTAAAATTCGATAGGTTCATCTCCCCGGTCTCGATAAGAAGGTGAATTATGGGTTGGCATTAAAGCGTAAGCCTGAAGAAACCGAAATGCTCTTTATATTTGCGTAGAGACCCAAGATAGAGTTTATAGTCCACGGTTTCTCGGAAAGTGCTTTCTCTTTAATTTTCCAGAGGGATGGCACGACACAGAGCCCCGGGAAAAAGAACCCGTCGCCTCCTTATATGGCAGACCCATCACAGTTTCGATGTATAGAAGTGTATTTGTCGATATTTAATTATACGAGCTTGACCCCCCACCCATTCTTGGAGAACTCATGGGCTGACTTAGTAGGTGGTTATAACCCTTAAGGGGAGGAAGCGTTCAAGGCCATTTTGCCGGGGTTTAGGATATTGTTGGGATCGAAGAGCTTTTTGATCCCGCGCATTAACTCCCTCTCGAGGGGACCGTGCTCAAGGTGGAAGTAAGGGGCCTTCGCGAGGCCGATCCCGTGCTCACCCGTTAGACTTCCGCCCAACTCGCATGCGAGTTTGAAGATAGCCTCAACGGCTTTATGGAGGCGTTCAACTTGATCTGGGACCGATCCATCGTACATGATTCTTGGATGAAGATTTCCGTCCCCTGCGTGGCCAAAGATCACGAAAGGTAGGTCATAATGGCGGGCGATATTCGAAATCCCTGTCATGAGGTCAACGATCTTTGAAATCGGGACCGTGACGTCCTCCGAAACGTTATGCGTTCGAAGCCGTGCCGCGAGGCTTCCGATTGACTTCCGGATCTTCCATAGATCCTGCGCCTCTTTGGGTGACTCAGCGATTCGAATGTCGACTGCATGATTTTTCCTTAGTACGTGGATCACTCTATCCATCTGAAAGGAAGCCTCCGCTTCGGTGTACCCGTCCGTTTCGACCAGGATCATTGCGAGAGCCGGTGGGAGGTCTATCTTTCCGTGTTCTTTTAGGACGCGGATGGTATTTTCATCCAGCAATTCGAGGGCACTTGGAACGATTCCTGAGTGCATGATCTCGATGACCGATTGACCTGCATGTTCCAGGTCGGAAAATGAGGCTAAGGCAGTTTTCGTGGCCATCGGTTTCGGACTTATTTTCAGGGTAATCTCCGTGATCACTCCAAGCGTGCCCTCGGATCCAACAAAAAGCCCGGTCAGATCGTAACCTGAAGCCGATTTGATACACCCCGATCCTGTTCTTAAGATCCGACCGTCTCCCAGGACCACTTTCAGCCCCAAGACATAGTCGCGCGTGACTCCGTATTTTGCTCCTCGAATTCCACCGGCGTTGGTAGCGACATTTCCTCCTAAGGTGCAGACGCTGCTACTGGAGGGGTCCGGGGGAAAGAAGAAACCGTAAGGTTCCAAAGCCCTCTCGAGGTCGGCATAAACGACTCCGGGCTGGACGAGGGCGACGCGGTCACGAATCCGTATGTCGAGGATCCTATCCATTCGACACATGTCGAGGATAATTCCTCCAAAAGCTGGAACGGCACCCCCGGCGAGTCCGGTTCCGGCCCCCCTGGGTGTCACCGGGAATCGATGGGTGTTGGCCAAGAGAAGAATCCGAGAAACCTGCTCCGTAGTCGTAGGCCATATCACGGCATCGGGTCGGTAGGCGTGGTCGGAAGCATCGTAAGCATAGGGGACTAACTCGACCAGATCGTCGGTAAAATTTTCCTGCCCTACGATGTCGATCAAATCCTTTTTGACTTGCGCCTTCATTCGTTCACGCCAAAGGTATTAGTCTATTTTATTGCTGTAATCTCTCCTTTGCCTTTTTTGGCGACCATGATGAGTCAAACAGCTCTCCAATCGCAAAATGGCTGGCGAGCACCTAAGCCTTCCCGTGGCGTTCATCCTTCGATGAGAAAAGGGAGGGGGCTTCCCTTCCGATAGACAAGAGCCTGGCAAGAGGCAATGAGGTTGTTTCTTTCGTCAACGACCTTGATTTCGTAGCTGGCGGTCCTCTGGGTACAGCTGAACTCTCGTGCCTCAGCTGTGAGGAGACTCCCGGGGGCGGGAGAAGAGACATAGGTGATGTTCATATTCAAAGCTACCGCGATCGTTCCGTGCGAATTCGAAGCGGTTTCGAAGGCTTCATCGATCAGCGAAAAGATGGCTCCACCATGAGCCATTCCAAAGATGTTCTCCATGTCGGGTGTAAAGCTCATCTGGACCTTCGAGTAACCCTCGTCAATCTCCAACAGCTTGATTCCAAACTTTTGCGCGAATGGTTCTCTTTCAACCTGTCGGAAGAAAACTTCTCGTATTCGTTGGTCCATGGAGTCCCTCCTTGCCTGAACGATATTTCGTTCCCAATCTCCTCTCCCCTGGTGAGACCTTTCGGTATCCTTTCCTCCTTCCCCTTCTGCTCCTTTCTCGAATTTGAACCGCATTATAACATTTCATCTATTTTCGGGGGAAGAGATTGAGGTTGAACTTCGGCGGGAAAAGGATCATATTTAATGGAAAGGAGATTGGAGAGTCTCTAAGCTCGAGAGAGGAGAATGCAGGATGGAAAAAACGCATAGGTTCACGAATCGATTGATCAACGAGACAAGCCCCTATCTTTTGCAACATGCTCATAACCCGGTGAACTGGTATCCTTGGGGAGAGGAGGCCTTAGCCCTGGCGAAGAAAGAGGACAAGCCGATCCTTCTCAGTATCGGTTACTCTTCTTGTCATTGGTGCCACGTGATGGAGAAGGAATCGTTTGAGAACGAGGCGATCGCTAAGATCATGAACGAAAGGTTTGTCTGTATTAAGGTCGATCGGGAGGAGCGACCGGATCTTGACGAGATCTATATGAACGCGGTTCAAGTGATGACGGGTGGAGGGGGTTGGCCCATGACCGTTTTCTTAACACCCGATCTCATTCCCTTTCATGCGGGAACCTACTTTCCCCCTGAGGACAGAGGCGGGCTACCCGGCTTTTCGAAGATCTTGCTTGTCGTCTCAGACTATTACCGTTCCCATCGAGGAGAGGTGCGGAGGGTTGAGGTGCAGATGAAGGATGCCCTCCGTCAACTTACGGAGATGGTTCCCTCTCGTGAGAGATTGGAGGAGAAGATTCTGACGAACGCCTATACCGTTTTCAGAAGTCAGTTCGACCCGGTTCATGGAGGATTTGGGAAAGCTCCCAAATTTCCAAACAGCATGACGCTTTCGTTTCTTCTGAGGTACTGGAAGAAGGGGGGAACGCAGGAAGCGCTGGAGATGGTCGAACTGACCTTGGAGAAGATGGCCAACGGTGGGATTTACGACCACTTGGGAGGTGGATTTCATCGCTATTCGGTTGATGAACGGTGGCTGATCCCTCATTTCGAGAAGATGCTTTACGACAACGGCCTTCTCTGCCGGATCTATTTCGAGGCCTATCAAGTGACCCATAACGAGAGGTACCGTTGTGTGGGGGAAGAGATCCTGCACTACGTCCTTCGGGAGATGAAGAGCCCAGAGGGAGGATTCTATTCCACGGAGGATGCAGATAGCGAAGGAGAAGAAGGCAAATTCTATGTCTGGTCGAGAGATCAGATCAAGAAGGTTTTGGGGAAAGAGAGGGGAACCCCCTTTTGCGCCTATTACGGTGTGACCCCGAACGGGAATTTTGAGGGCGGATTGAGTGTCCTTCACATCGCCTCCACCTTGGAAAAGGTTTCAAAGTTGTACGGGGTCCCCATTCCAGACCTAAGAAAGTTGTTAGAGGAAGGGAAGCGGGAACTCTTCACCGAGAGAGAGAAAAGGACCCGGCCCGCAAGGGACGAGAAGATCTTGGCTTCATGGAACGGGCTGATGATCTCGGCCTTTGTCGATGGCTTTAAGGTCGCTGGACATGCAAGCTATCTCCAAACAGCGAAGGAGGCAGCCCACTTTATCCTCGAAAAGATGATGAAGGAGGGTCATCTGATGAGGGTCTTTAAGGATGGGCGGTGCCATACCCGGGCGTACTCCGAAGACTACGCCTTCTTCATTCAATCCTTGATCGACCTCTACGAGGCCACGTTTGAGTTCAGCTGGCTCGAGAAGGCGGACGATCTAAACGAGCGGATGATCCGGCAGTTTTGGGACGAAAGAAAAGGGGGATTTTTCCTCACCGGTACAGAGAACGAGCCTTTGATTGCTCAATCAAAAAGCCCATACGATCATTCGATTCCTTCTCCGAATGCCGTAGGCGTCTTCAACCTCTTGAGGCTCGGTTACTTGACGGGGCAGGAGGTCCTGAAGAAGAAGGCCGAAGAAATCCTCCACCTCTTTCAGACCTTCTTACGCCAGCACCCCGTGGGATTTCCTCACATGCTCTCCGGACTCTCCTTTTTTCTGAGCCCAGAGGAGATCGGTGTGATCGGGTCGAAGAATGACCCACGAACGACCTCGATGTTAAGGGAAATTTACTCGGCTTACCTTCCAAACAAGATTCTGAGCCTGAGAGACCCTAACGAAAAGGGGAAGGAGGGTTGGTTCCCGTTCCTTTCGGAAAAAGAGGGATTGGAAAGGCCCACCGCTTTTGTTTGCAAAGGATTTAGCTGCCTGCCTCCTGCAGAGGATGCAGAAGCACTGAAGAGGATACTGGGTTCGTGACGACCCCTTCATAACCGAAGCATTGGTCGAAGGAGCATGAATCTTCCTCACCGGATTGCCTAATTGGGTCGACGATTTCCTTTCTCCTGAGCCCTCTTGACAGAGCGAGTAGGTAGGCTTACGATTATTGAAAAAATTTTCATTTCCCTCTTAGTCCTATGAATGAAAAGGCTTTTAAAGCCATCATCCGAAGGGAGAGGATCCGAATGAGCCTTCCAAGGCTTTTGGTCTACAGGGAACTCTCCCAGGCGGCCACTCCCTTGGGCCCTTGCGAGATCTTCGAGTCCCTGAGGAAGCGAAAGAGGAGGGTGGGGCTCACCTCCGTATATCGGTCCCTCGATCTTTTCGAATCTTTGGGAATCGTTTTTAGGATTGAGAGAGGGTCGAATTTAAAATATAAACTTTGCGAGTTAGAGAATCACCATCACCATATTGTCTGCCAGAGATGCGGTGAGGTTGCCGAGTTCGATTTTTGTGAGATTTCGGATTGGTCGAGGAAGGTCAAGGAGTCAACGGGCTACGAGGTGACCGGACACGAATTCAATTTCTACGGGCTATGCAGGGCCTGCAGGGACAGGGCTTAGAAGGAGGGAACCATGTCTCACATCCATCTTCCCGATGGGGTCTTGCCGATCTGGCTCTGGGGGGCCGGCTTCATCGGAGCCATCCTCGTCGGTATCGTTCTTTTTCGATTCTTCGCAAAAGAAGATCTGTCGCGACGTCTTCCCTTGTTAGGGATGATGGCGGCCGCCATGGTCCTTGGGGCTTCCGTTGAGATCGTTCCCATCGCCTATCACATCAACCTCACCGTCATCACAGGGATCTTGATGGGACCTTCGCTGGTCTTCTTGGCTACCTTTGTGGTCAATGTGATCCTCGCTCTCTTCGGACATGGTGGGATTACGGTGATTGGTCTCAATACCCTGATCCTGTCTCTCGAGGGGATCCTCGGATACTTCTTCTGCCAATTTCTCTGGAAGATCTCCAAGAGACTGACGCTCGCCGTTTTCTTTGCCACCTTCTTGGCCCTTTTTGCTTCAAGTCTTGCGATGATCGGGGTCGTCAGCCTCGGTACCTCCCATTACGAGGAGCTGATCCATCGCGAAGAGGATGGAGGCCTATTCGAATTCAAGCTGATGAAAGAGGGTCATCCGAAAGACCATGAGCCTGAGAAGAGTGTGCATTTCGAGAGGTTTGTGATCATCGTTCTCTCCTTGGGTTTCGTTGGATGGCTCCTGGAGGGGGTGATCACGTCATTGATCGTGAGGTACATCCATAGGCTAAGGCCGGACCTGTTGCGATTGGGAGGCGAACCTCGATGATTCAGCTTTCCTATCTCGATTATAGCGCTGTGGAGGGGAGAAGCTTCCTCCATCGTTTTTCGACCCAGGGGAAACTCCTTGGAGTGGGTCTCGTCCTATTGGCGATCGTTCTCCTGAAGGATCTTCCCCCCCTCTCTCTCCTCTACGCGATCCTGGTTGCCCTTTTCTTTCTCTCAGGAGTTCCGATGAAGATCTTTCCCCTCACCTTCTACCCTCTCGTCTTCGCGGTCCTTTTCATCTTCATTTCTCGATTTCAACTCCATTTCATTCTTCTCATCTTCCTCAAGGTGCTCTGTGGATCCACGGCGGTGGTTTTGCTTCTTGCTACGACCCCCTATCCTTCGATTTTCAGCATCATGGGGAGATTTCTCCCCTCCCTTTTCGTCGTTGCCCTTTTCTTGACCTACCGTTCGATTTTCATCCTTCTCGATGTGTTAGAAGAGACCCATCATGCCCTTTACTTTCGCGGAGGGGTCCAGTGGAGACACCCACGGCGAAGCTTAATCAATCTCTCCAATGCCTTCGGCCACCTGATCCTCAAGGCTATCGATGCGAGCGAGAGGATGTATGAATCGATGGTCCTCCGAGGCTTCAAGAATAGGATCTATTACAGGGGAGAAAAGCGATGAAGAACGAGGAGAGGATCGTGGAAGTCGACTGTATCACGCATGTCTATCCGGACATGACGAAGGTTCAGATCTGCGGTCTTGACTTTATTGTCAATCGTGGGGAGAGGGTCTCCATCTTGGGAGCGAATGGATGTGGAAAAACGACTTTGCTGAAGCACCTCTTGGGGGTCCTCGTGCCGAGGGATGGAACCGTGAGGGTCTTCGGCATGGATCCCGGCAAGGATTATCCGAAGATACGGCAGAAGATCGGTGTCGTGATGCAGAATGTCGACGAGCAGATCCTGGGGCCCACCGTGTTAGACGATATCCTCTTTGCACCCCTCAATTACGGGATGGGACGAAGAGAAGCCGAGAAGCTGGCAAGGGAGGTGATGGCGAAGCTCAATCTCGAGGCGATCCAAGGAAAGATCGTCCACTACCTATCGGGGGGTGAAAAGAAGAAGGTTGCTTTGGCGGGGGCGCTGGTGATGGAGCCGGAACTCCTGATTTTGGACGAGCCCTTTGCAGGACTCGACCCCGTGTCAAGGAGGGACTTCATCAAGATATTGAACGGGTTGAATCGAGAGAAAGGGGTCTCCTTCATCCTGACGCTCCACGAAGTGGATCTCGTATCGGAGGTGACCGATATCCTCTACCTCATGCATGGGCATGGACATCTCAGTGAAAGGGGGAGGCCAGAAGAGATTTTTGGCAAGTTCAAAGACCTTGAAAGTTTCAACCTCGAAGAACCGACTTTGACGCAACTCTTCAGAGGATTGAGAAGAGAGGGGCTCGATTTCGGTGATCCCCTCCGAATGGATGAGGCGATCCAGGCGATCAAAAAGAGATGGGATGAGAAAAGATAGAGAAAGAATGGAAGAATAGGGTATTAGGTGTGGGATGAAGATCGGAAGTCTTCAATTCAGCAACCCCCTGGTTCTCGCTCCGTTGGCTGGAATCTCAGACTACCCTTTTCGCCAAATGGCTCGAAGGATGGGATGCGATCTCGCTTTCACAGGGTTGATCAGCGCCGAGGGTCTGCTGAGAAGGAAGAGAACATACCTCAGGATAGAGAGAGACGATCATCCCCTCTCTGTTCAGCTCTTCGGTTCGGATCCGAAAGCCTTGGCGGAAGCGGCAGGCTGGGCTGAAGAGGAGGGGGCCGATGCCATCGATATCAATATGGGATGTCCTGCCCCGCAAGTGACCGGGGTTGGGGCTGGGGTTGACTTGATGCGCTCTCCAGAAAGAGTGAAGCAGATCCTCCTTGAGGTTCGGAGAAGGGTCAAGGGTCCCCTGACCATCAAGATTCGTTCTGGATGGGATAGGAATCGGGTCAATGCCGTTGAAGTTTCGAGAATTGCTCAGGATCTGGGCGTCGATGCAATCATCCTCCACCCACGCACAGGGACACAGGGGTTTCGGGGAAAGGCCGATTGGGGGCTCATTGGTGAGGTGAAGCGATCGGTGGACATCCCCGTCATCGGAAACGGGAACGTCACCACCCCCTCTCTTGCAAGGAAGATGATGGAAGAAACAGGATGTGACGGTGTCATGATCGGAAGAGGATCCTTAGGTAACCCCTGGATCTTCTCGCCGACTTCTTTGGCGGTAGCCCCGCCCCTGGAGGAAAGGCGAAGGGGGATGATGTTTCATTTGACCATGATAGAGGAGCATTACGGGCAACAAGAATCCGTAGAAAAGATCAAAACCCAGATCTTTTGGTACACGAAAGGGCTTCCCGGAAGTAGCTCTTTGAGGGATAGACTGAGAGGAATCGAGGAAAGAACCATACTTTTTGAAACCGTCGCGAACTATTTCGATTCGATGCAGAGGAGGAACCTGTGCCTGTCGTTTCCATAGGAGAAAAGAGGATCAGTTATTGGACAGGGAGAGAGGGTCTGAAAAGGGAGAGGGATTCCGTTCTCTTCATCCATGGAGCTGGAGGAGGGGAGTATACCTGGAGCTACCAGAAAGCCTTTTTCGAAAGGAGGTTTAACCCGATCATCATTGAGCTTCCAGGTCATGGAGCCTCCGGGGGAGAGGGAGAAGAAGAGATTGGGAAGTATGCGGAGCATGTCTACGCCTTTTTAAAGGCGCTTGACCTTTCGAAGACCTTCTTCGTGGGCCATTCCATGGGTGGAGCGATCGTACAAACCCTTGCGCTGAGGCATCCGGAGGTGATCGAGGGGATTTGCCTTGTCGGAACGGGAGCGAGATTGAGGGTTCTGCCTCTCATTCTGGACGGCATTAAGGCGAGATTTGAAGAGACGGTGCGAAAGATCACTCAATTGGCTTACGCTCGAACCGCCCCTTCTGAGATGATTGACCGAGGAGTCGCTGATCTCATGCGCTGCAAGCCCGAAGTTCTCCACGGCGATTTTTTGGCCTGCGATCGGTTTGACATCATGAGCGAGGTTGAAAAGATCAACGTTCCCGCACTGATCGTCTGTGGAAGTGAGGACGAATTGACTCCGGTAAAATACAGCGAGTTTTTGCACCAACGAATCAAAGGATCGATCCTTGAGATCCTCCCGGGGGCGGGTCACATGGTGATGATGGAGTCGGCCGAAGCTTTCAACGAGCGTTTGGGAGAGTTCCTCATGCGGAAATCACCCCATTGAAATCTAACCCCACCGTTTCTGAAAATAGTTGAACCAGACGAAGAAGAGGAGCTCAAAGGGGATGGTCACCGCGGACGGGATGGCAGCGCGCTCATTGAAGAGGACGATGGCAATGGATGCTGCGACCCCAAGGTTTTTAAAGGAACCGAAAAGGACATAACTCATCCTCCGCCCACGGCTCACGCCCGCGACCCTTGAAAGGAGGTCAACGAGGTGGCCACTGATGAAGGTTCTGAGGAAGGCGATCGACGCGACGAGGATGAGGATGTCGAAGTTGGAGAAGAAGGATGCGCGGTTGATTCCAATGACGATATAAATGACGAAGAAAAATCCCAGATTCATCAAAAGATTCATGTCTTTCTTAACTCGGGGGAAGAACTTCCAGCGCAGAAGGAACCTTGAGAGGATGAACGGGATCAGGATGAGCTGAATGAGAACAGAGAGAACCTTTAAAGTGTCGATCCTCCCCACGTCTAAGAATCGGAGGGAGAGGAAAGGAGCGACCACCAGGGCGATCAAGTAGAGGCTCGCCGTCCCAACGAGAGAAAGCATGACTTCTCCTCCGAGTAGAGAGGTAAAGGGCAGGACCGCCACGGCGGGAGGGATAGCTGCCATCACCACGAAGCCAGCGTGGAGGTCGGCGTCCGTGATCAGAAGATGATTGGTCAGGAGGATGAGACCGCTCAAGAAGATGTAGTGGATGATGAAGAGGATCAGGATGTCGCGGCCATAGTTTTTGAAGTGCATCAATTCCGCAAGGGTGACTTGGGTGCTCGATAAACTCATCATGATGACGAGGGTAGGTAAAATGAGCGGCTTCAACGAGGATGCGTAGCTTCCGAAGAGAAGCCCGGAGAGAAAGGCGGCGAGGAACATGAAGTTGCTGTTTTTGAGGAGACGGTAGAGAGGAGAAAGCACCTGAACGCCTTTCTGTACCTCGTAAATCTATCTCAATCGAGAACCGATTTCAAGGAATGATAAGAGAAATAAGTAACTGAAGATGTCAAAAGCTGGTGAACAAGGACGAAGCGATTGGCTTTTGGTCTCCCTCTCTCTCCCGGAACGGTTTGTAGACCCTGTCTCCAACTTTCTTATGGAACAGGGAGCCCGAGGGATTGAAGAGGAGGAAGAAGAGTTAGGGAGAGAAAGAATTAAAGCCTATTTTGCTCGGGACGGAGACGAAGGAGGGGTCCTTCGTTCCCTTCGTCGGTATCTGAGATCCCTGGGGGCCATCCATTCGGATCTGCTTCGAACGAAAATCGAAACACTGGTCTTGCCTGAGCAGGATTGGGGCGAAAATTGGAAAAGGTTCTTCAAACCTTTCAGGGTCACCTCAAGGATTGTCGTCCAGCCACCCTGGTCAACCTTCCGGCGGAAAAAGAGTGATATCTCGATTCGCATCAACCCAGGAATGGCGTTCGGGACCGGCACGCATGCCACCACAAGACTCTGTATTCGTGCCCTGGAGGAGGGCTTGAGAAGAAAAGGCCTATCGGTTCTCGATGTGGGGACCGGCTCAGGGATTCTCGCTATTTTGGCGGCAAAGATGCGAGCAGAGGAGATCGTTGGAATCGATACAGACCCCTTAGCGGTAGAGATGGCAAGAGAGAACTCAGAGCTGAATCTGGTCTCTGATTTGGTGAGGATCAAACGAGGGAGTATCGGTTGCGTTCGAGAGCGATTCGATGTCGTGGTGGCGAATCTTGACTTCAGAGGACTGCGAAGGATGAGGAGGCCTCTGCTCCGTCATCTTAAGGCGGGAGGTCTCCTCATCCTTTCTGGGGTTTTGAAGGAAGAAGAGGAGAGGCTCCGTTCTCACTATGTGGAGACAGGGCTTCTGGAAGAGGGGCGGGGTCTCGAGGAGGAGGGATGGGTCTGCCTGACCTTCAGAAGAAAAAAAAGATGAGAAGTGGATGACAAGGGGGCGGTTGAGAAGATCTTCCATGGAGTGGCACACGTATGCCCAGGTTTTATGTTCCTGAGCCCCGAATTGAAAGGGGCGTGATGAGCCTGCAAGGGGGTGAATTGAGGCATCTCCGAAGGGTTCTCCGCCTAAAAATAGGAGACAGATTGACCCTTTTCAATGGAAGAGGGAAGGAATACGAGGGCGTCCTCATCGCAGAGAGCCCTTCCTCAGCGTTGATTAAGATCGAAGAGGTTTTGTCTCCCCAGAGAGAATCCCCCCTCGAGGTGACTCTCGCACAGAGTCTTTTAAAGAGGGAGAAGATGGAGTACGTGATTCAGAAGGCTACGGAGCTTGGCATAAAAACGTTCATTCCCTTTTTTTCCTCCCGATCGGTTCCTCTTTTGGATAAGGCGAAGAGGGGGAAGCGTTCGGAGCGCTGGGAAAAGATCGCCATCGAAGCTTGCAAACAGTGCGGAAGGACTCAGATCCCAAAGGTGGAGGCCATTAGGACTTACTCGGAGGTCATGCAGATGGCTCCATCAGCCGCGCTTTGCCTCCTCCTCTGTGAGAAGGGAGGGCGTGGGATAAAAGAGGTTCTCCGAGAATCGCAAAAAACCTCAGAAATCTTCTTCCTAGTAGGTCCAGAAGGAGGCATGAGCATGGAGGAGGTGGATGAGGCGAAGAGAGCCAATTTTATTCCGGTCACTATGGGCAAGAGGATTTTGAGATCTGAAACCGCAAGCCTTTCACTCTTAAGCATTCTACAGTACGAATGGGGAGATATGGGCTAAATCACGTTTTTTCGAACTCTAAGGGGATAAGCGGT
>FWPV01002178.1_pt1 | contig 12398 bp, 10 predicted proteins | sample 2228371 | NCBI WGS metagenome assembly FWPV01 (sample SAMEA103939776, study PRJEB20133) | metagenome | reverse complement strand
TCGCGCTCATCCTTGCAGCGCAATGTACCGACGAACGGGTCAACCAGGTCACACGTTCCCTGTTCAAAAAGTACAGAACCGCCTGCGCGTATGCCGAAACACCCCAGGAAGTGCTTGAAGCTGAAATCAAGACTACTGGATTTTATCGAGCTAAGGCAAAGAGTATACGAGCATGCTGTAAGGAACTTGTGAGCCGCTTCGATGGAAACGTACCTGACACACTTGAGGAGCTAGTAGGGTTGCCAGGGGTAGGAAGAAAGACAGCCAACATCCTATTAGGCAATGCCTTTGGTAAGCCGGCCATTGGCGTCGATACCCATGTCATGAGGCTGTCCCAAAGAATGGGATTGACCCGGCACAAGGATCCGGATCGTATCGAACAAGATCTGTCTCGCATAGTACCTGAGCACACATGGGTTCGATTCTGCCACCTGCTCCAATTCCACGGCAGGCGCATATGTACCGCTCGCAGTCCCCAGTGCTCCTCATGCCCTATTACAACACTCTGCCCCATGGTAGGTATTGTTTCACAACAAGAGCGCTCTCCACATAGAGGCTCAACCAGAAAGAAAGGAGAGGATCAATGACCTCGTGTCATACCCCAGAAGATGTACTTGCTATTGTGAAAGAGAAAAATGTGTCCTTCATTCAATTTTGGTTTACTGACGTACTCGGACAGCTCAAGAGTTTTTCAATCACCCCTTCGGAATTAGAGCTTGCCTTCACCGAAGGAATGGGTTTTGACGGATCCTCTATACAAGGATTCGCTCGTATCGAGGAAAGCGACATGGTGGCAAGGCCTGACCCCACCACCTTTCAGTTACTACCTTGGCGTCCGAGTGACAGGCCGGTTGGAAGGATGTTCTGCGATATTCTCAACCCAGACGGCACGCCGTATGAAGGTGACCCTCGGTATGTATTGAAACGCGTGCTCAAGAGGGCTGCAGAGAAGGGATACACCTACTACATTGGTCCTGAGCTCGAATATTTCTATTTCAAGAGCAACACAGCGGCTGACATATTGGATACTGGTGGATATTTCGACGTCGCACCGCTTGACATGGGCAATGATTTGAGGCGGCAGACTATTTTTGCCCTCGAGGAGCTAGGGATAGAGGTCGAATACAGTCACCACGAGGTAGCTCCAAGCCAACACGAAATAGACCTACGATACGACGAAGCACTCAGGATGGCCGACAAGACCCAAACACATCGTATCACGGTCCGTGAGATAGCTCGGCAGAACGGAGTCTATGCTACGTTCATGCCAAAGCCCCTGTTCGGCCAAAACGGAAGTGGTATGCACACCCATCAGTCACTGTTTCGGGGCGACAAGAACGCCTTTTTTGATCCACATGATCCGTACCATCTTTCAGAAGAGGCGAGGTTCTTCATCGCCGGCCTGATGCGACACGCCAGAGAGATTACCGCCATAACGAATCAGTGGGTCAACTCGTATAAACGGCTCGTCCCGGGTTACGAAGCGCCGGTGTATATCTCCTGGGCGCGACGGAATCGTTCTACTATGATCCGCGTGCCAATGTACAAGCCGGGAAAGGAAAAAGCTACCCGGATTGAATTTCGTGCACCAGATCCGGCCTGTAACCCTTACCTGGCCTTTGCAGTGATGCTCGCTGCAGGTCTTGAAGGTATCGAAAAGAGGTACCCTCTTCCTGATCCTGTTGAAGAAGACATTTTTCACATGAGCGAGGAAGAGCGTATCGCAAAGGGCATCGAGGCACTACCTGGCAGTCTGTACGAGGCAATTACTGAACTGGAAAAGAGCCGAGTGGTCAGGGAGACCTTGGGACATCACATATTTTACAAATTCCTCCATAACAAGAAGATCGAGTGGGATATGTACCGTATCCAGGTGACAAATTACGAAATAGAGCGCTATCTTCCCCTCATATAGACGCTCGTGCGGCTCTGCCACCGTTGGCGAGGAAGGCATACCAGTGGGCTCTCAAAAGCGAGACAGCTCCTACGAAAAGCACATCAAGGCCCTTACCGAGATCAGTAAGGCCATCACCTCTGATCTTTACCTGGATGACATCCTGGCCCTGGTGGTTACAGTAACAGCCAGAGTTATGAATTCCAAGATATGTTCGCTTTGGCTCGTCGATGAAAAAGAAAAGGCCCTCAAACTCCGGGCCACACAGACAATCAGCAAAGAATACCTCAAGGAACGTAGCCTCAAACTAGGAGAAGGGGTAGTAGGCTATGTAGCGCAAAGCATGAAGCCAATGAAGATCTACAATGTCCTTAAAGAGCCTCGGTACAAGGAAAAGGACATGGCACTAAAGGAGGGCCTGAGCTCCATGCTGAGTGTCCCGCTTGTGGTAAAGGACAAGGTCATAGGTGTCATCAACTGCTATAGTCAAAGGCCCCACCATTTCACTGATATCGAGGTACACCTGCTCACTACGGTAGCGAACCAGGCAGCTGTCGCCATAGAACATACTGAACTCATGGTAAAAACAAGGGTCATCCAGGAGGAACTAGAGGCGCGCAAGGTTATTGACAGGGCCAAAGAAGTGTTGATGACCAAGAAGGGACTCACTGCTGCAGAGGCCTTTCAGCGTATCCAACGCCAGAGTATGAACACAAGGAGATCGATGCGGGAGATTGCTGAAGCGATCTTGCTGACCGAAGAGCTCTGACAGATAGACGATCACCTTTGTCGCTCAAGGTACATCCAGCCGGCACGGCTGACCATTATAATTTCCATAAGGATCTCTGAGAGCCCCTTGTTCTATATACAACCTAGCCGCAGAAGTGTTGCCCTCAAGCGTCAGGACAAAACCTCCCTCGCCTGGATCGTACAATGCCGGCAGAAGCGAAGCACCACCAGTACTGACATTGAGACTGCCTCCAGGTACGTAACGGTCTCTCACAAGGAAATTGATAGAAGGATCTGGCTCTGGATACGCAGCCCTTATAACAACTCTTTTTTGACCCAGTCGCTCGACAGATATCACGTGCACACGATCAGAAGGCTCAATAGAGAACGGGTCAGACGCAACATGGTAGGGCACAGGCCCGTTTGTACCTTGAGCAGCTCCCGAGACGCGAAAACGATACTTTCCAACGGGCGTATCCTTTTTTGTTTCCCAATGCGCCTCCCATACATAAAGGCCATCTCGCCGCGTTACTGTTACGACAAGTCCTAACCGCCCATCCCATAAAAAGTCTTCCCACACATCGGGTGCAACCTCACGCTGAATCGTCACAAATGCCTCATCTGGGTGATGATCCGATGAGGGATTTCCACCGACCCAGCTGAAACGTGCGATATCGAAACGAGCCGTATCTGTTGCCTGGACCATGATTGTTCCAACATGCTCCAGTGCATCGCACGGGATAGGTTTCTCGTTCTTTTCGGCCAGTCGAAGGATAATGCTCATATCGGGTGGTCGAACGGTCGTCTCGGGATCAGGCACGCCCCTAGCCATGGCATCTGCCAGGTTGGAGAACTCCTGCTCGAGAAGAAGGGATGACCATGGGCCATAAAGGGTCGATCCTCCCTCGTAGTGCTGCAATGAGTACTCTTCAGGGGTCGTAAAGTAATCCGCATACTCGTTTGCAAGGCCTACTATCCAGACATCCTCCACACCAACACTCGCGAGCCCATCCATGATCGATGCAGCGATCCGCCTGCCTACTTCGACCGTGGGCTCGCCAGGGACTGCGGCAAGAAGCAGCGTGCCGATTCGGAAGATTTGTAGCGGCACGACCCACGGTGCTAGGTAGCCAGGGTACGCCTTGAACAAGACGATCTTGCTTCCCTGATAAGGATCTTCCTGGGCCTGTCGAGTGCCCTCAGTATGGAGCAGATCGTGAAAGAGTGATGGGCCATCCTCAGCACCTCCGATCATTGGGAATCCGAACCCTGCATACGGACTGGTCAACCGTTCGGTTCCCAAGATCTGCTGACCGTCAAGCCGTATAAAGGCGAACCTGGTATCGATCTCAATCGAAGAGGCGAGTCGGCTACCTGCTTCACGATGAGCCGCAACAATCGCTGTGGCCTGGGTAGACGCTGCTATCTCTGCATCACTGTAACTGTTGTACCCTACACCTCGATACCCATCCCTGACACACGGAGAGATGTCGCCTTCGGCTCCATTGCTGTAGGCGCACAGGACCCTTGTAGGTCCTTCGTAGCCGAAGCCTTCCGACTCGATCTGTTGTTCAACAAGGTGCGCTGCTATCCCTTGGATATCGCCGCTTACGAGGTGGTTATCGTGCTTGAGAAGGGTCCCATGCACTGCAAAGTTCGCAAACACTCCCATAGGTCTTGTAGCGTTTCCTACAACTCGGTCGATTCTCATAACCCTCATGAGCCCATCTATGGGATGCAAAGGGCCATAGGGATCCATCTCAGGCGAGCCCTCTCCTCGTTCAAGCAGCAGTCCGTGGTTGGCAAGATGAGCCTCTATACTCCTGTTTCGCGTCACCCCGGAGAGCGGGGCGTATCCAACGCCCAGGACGGCCGGAACCTTTCCATCATCGGCGTCACAAACAGCCTGGGCGATCTGATCAGCCAAAAAATAAAGGATCGATGGCTTGAGTCCGATACCGAAGTTATACAGGAGATAGAGAAAGTATCCGCCAGGCCCACTATGGGTGTGTGTTCCGCACAACAGTATATTTCTTTCTTCAAAGCCTCTTCCTTGAATCCTCTTCAATACCTCTGTACGAAGGCCCTGCGTTCCAGCTAGCACATCGCAGGTCACAATCGCGACCTTGTGTTCGGCCCTGTCCATGAGCACAAGCGCAGTGGCATAAAGCCGCGTATGGATTCCTTGTGCAATCTGGGTTGGATCGGCCATGCCCATAAGTCCTATACCGAGCGGAGGTGTGATATCTCTGCGTGCAAGACCTGCAAAGATAACCTCGCCCTCCTCTGACTGAGGCATCTGCCTGTGTACACCATGGCTGCACGATACGCAGAAAAGGCACAAGCCTACCAAGGCCTTCCAAAAGATCCTTTTGATCCTATTCATACCAGGGTACTATTCAGTGCTGTCTTCCAGAAACCACAGACAGCACAAAAACAAGGAGGAGTGATGGACTATGGATGCGAGGTCCCCGTAGCAGAAGATCGTCTTTTTAGCCGATGAATTTTTCTGAAATACGTTGTATCCTCGTTCGGAGCCTTTCGATCTCATCAGGGCTGAGTTCATCCGGAAATGTTCCTCCCACTTCTGCCGAGATCTCGGTAAGCCGTATCGCAGCTTTTACGTACCGAACCATGGTAGGTAGGTTACCTTTGAGTCTGAACTTGCCTTGCATCATGCCTTTTACAGTATCCAGCTGCTTTCTTCCTACCTGCATCCAGCAGTCAGCAGACCCAGTGATAACATAGTCTGCTTTTTCACCAATATCTGGTGGGACAAGCCGGACGGATCGACATGCTCCGTGCCAGAGATCCATAAGTAAATAGATGTCTTGGTCCATCCCATATTGAGGCGCTGCCTCGACATGGAGACAAACCGTCCCTTCCCAATCCTTGGCGACCTGCTTGTATTCAGCATCAGCCTTGATAGCACGTTCGAACAGCTCGGCCCACTCCGGCGTAAAATAGATATACGGAGGTGGTGTTGTCATCATTCGAGCAACTTCTGCACGATATTCTTCTTCCCATGCTTCTGTACCGTAGCGTAGAGCCATTCTATACCCCCTCTGTAATGGAGTGACGGTTCCGATACGAGCCCTAGTTCGTATCGATGCCCCAGCTTAGGACTACCCCTGTACCGCTTTCAAGGCCCCAGACGGCCCGTATCTATCGATTGCCTCGCTGCACATTCTTTTGCAATAGCATGTGCCATTTGCGCGCTCAACTCACCCAGGGCCTCGCTCATGGCACCCACAGAACCAGATATAGAGTCAGATCGTGCGGGCTTTGCAGCCCTTGTCTCCTGGCACACAAGGACTTCATCGCTGCGGCCATCCTTCAAGAACCAGCATGCAGTCACTGTCGCAGAATAATCGTCGGAGATTTCACAACGACGTATGTCGATCTGGAGCTTGAAGTCAGGGGCTGGCCCACTGAAAGGAAACAACCGAATATTGTGCGTACCTAGCAGAGAACTAAGATTTTCTGCTACTACCCTATACAGGCTCTGTTCCAGTGGTTCTGCCCATCTCGAAAGATCGAGGAGCTCGAGTCGATTGGCAGAGACTCGTACTACAATCCGCTCTCTATCGAGATAGCCAGGAAGCCGGATAGGGCCAAGGCCGATAGAAACTGAGCCACATGTCGCCTTGGGTTCAAGGCGCATTTCCTCATGATGCCCCTCCATTTCACTCAGAGATGCGAGTAGGTAGTACCGAGTAAGGTCAGGCTTTGCTGCAAAAAGTCCCTTGCATCCAAGTTGCACGAGAGAAGCAACGAGGATTGCACCTCCTATCCAGCACAGGCGGCTCAAGTTCATCATTCTCTCTCCCTTTCTCTTTTTCCTCGCAGCAAGGAACTAGGATTTCGCTCTAAGTAGTCTGCCAGTGACTGAACAGTACGTGCGGCTGACGAGAGATTCTCCATTGCGACCCTGAACTGGTACATAAAGGGTGAATCTGGCTGAAGATTGCTGTTGAGGCTCATGATTGCAACGGTAGCTTCTTGTATTGCCTTGTCTGCATCGTCGACAGCTGCCTGGAGGCTCTTTCGGATCGGCGAGATGTTCTCATTGAGTTGGTTTGCCACGTTTCTAAAGCTCGTAATTGTCTCGTTCAAATTGAGGATTGCTGTATTGAGCGACCGTACCGCCTTCTTGAGTTCAGGCGCATTGACGAGGCTATCCAATCCCTTTGCGACATTGCTTATTGACTTCATAAGCCCTGCAAAATCCACCTGATCGAGCTTCTGAAGAAATTTGGAGGCAACAGCCTGGGCCTCTTCAAGGGGTGTCGGGACTGTTGGAATCTCAGGATAGCGGAGCGTCGGATCTCCTACGACCTTTATAGGGCTGTTGGGCAACAAGTCGAGTTTGACGTACAACAAACCGGTGAGAAAACTTTCCATTGACAGTTGTCCCCTCAATCCGGCTTCTATCTCACGTTCTAGCCACTTGGGATCACCAAGCTTGGCAATGGCCCCTTTTTCTCGGATCCTGGTCTCGTCGAGTTCTATGATAACAGGTATCCTAGCGATTGCTGCCTCCTCAGCATGGCCAGAGGCCTCGCTTAGTTGTAACCGTATATCAGTTACGGAGCCTATCTCAACGCCCTTGAATTTGACAGGAGCCCCTATCTTGAGGCCATTGACATCTCCTTCGAAAAACAGCACAAACGGATATGTCTTGCGAAAGATTTTCCCTGACCCGAGAAGTGCTACCACCACAACAATGAGTGTTATCGCGCCCACCACAAAGCTTCCGATCATCGCAGGACTTGCCCGCTTACTCATCACGTTATTCCTCCGTGCTCGTACCCTCGTGTAAGAAAGCGTTGCACCCTAGAATCCTCGCACCTGGTCCGAAGCTCCTTTGGATTACCACGAGCAATAATCGTTTTGGCCTCAGGATCGAGGAATATGCTATCTGTTCCGATAGTAAAGATGCTGGCAAGCTCATGTGTCACCACGACAACGGTGGTACCGAAGCTATCGCGAAGCTCGAGAATCAGTCGGTCCAGCAAATAAGAGGTTACCGGATCGAGCCCTGCAGAGGGCTCATCACAAAAAAGTATTTCAGGATCCAGTGCCATAGCTCTGGCAAGGGCTGCCCGCTTTTGCATCCCACCACTTATCTGTGCAGGATAGTAGTCTTCGAATCCTTTAAGTCCAACCAGCGCAAGTTTGAGGCGGGCCACTTCGTAGACTTCACTAGGAGTGAGGTCGGTAAATTCGGCAAGTGGAAGCCCGACATTCTCAGCAAGGGTCATGGAACTCCACAGAGCGCTTCTCTGATAGAGCACTCCGAACCTACGGAGCATCAACTCCCTCTGCTCAGGTGAGGCCTTGGTAAAATTCTCCTGCCCGTACCAAATCTCGCCTTGGGCAGGTTCTTTGAGTCCTATGAGATGGTTGAGCAAAGTTGTTTTACCACAACCACTTCCACCCATGATCACGAACACTTCACCCCGTCTGACAGTAAAACTGATGTCCTTCATGATCACAAAGTCGCCGTACGTCATACGGAGGCCTTCGACCCTAATGTGGGCTGCCTCACCTGACGACGACCCACTGGATGTATCCTGACCGAGGTGTGCTGTCTGCTCCTTCATATGATCCGGTGACCTACTTCAAAAGATCCTTCGTGATCCTCACTTCAATTACGTTAAATTCCAAGGATATAGAAAAGAACGGCAAATACCCCACACGCACTTATTATCAGTACGATACTGGTTACGACCGCAGACGTGGTAGCCTCACCAACCGCAGAGGAGCTGGCGCCTGACTGCATTCCTCGCAGACATCCAGAAAAGGCGATAAGAATGCCGTACACAAAGGCCTTGAATACACCTCCAACAAGATCGACCGGATCGATCGAGGTCATCGTCTGCCGGGCATAGCTCGTGATAGAGAGATCCAACATGCCTACTCCGACTGCAGCACCACCTATGATCCCTAACACGTCAGCATACAGGCATAACAATGGCATCATGAGCGCCAACGCAATCATACGGGGGAGCACAAGAAAATCCATGGGAGAAATCCCCATAGTGCGTAATGCATCGATTTCTTGCGTCACATTCATGCTGCCGAGCTGCGCCGCATACGAGGCCCCGGTCCGTCCTGCCATCACGATCGCAGTCATCATGGCTCCCATTTCACGGACCATGGCTATAGCGACAAGGTTTGCTACATAGATCGAGGCACCGAACTGCTTGAGCTGTACAGCTCCTACGAAAGCCAGGATAAGACCCACAAGAAAGCTTATGAGACTGACGATAGGTAAGGCCTCTGCACCTGCCTGCTGAATAAAGACAAAAAGATCAGAAGCTCGATATCGTGCTTTGCCACGAAACAACCTCGCGCATCCGCCAGTAAGCTCGCCAAGAAAACTGAGCATAGCAATTGCAGCTTCACCTCTTGACAGCGTGGCCGTCCCGATCCTGGCAAGGATTGAAGCTTGTAGTTCGTGGGTTCGTGCCTCGACCCTTTCAGGCACCACCTCTGAGAGTTCGATCAAACGCTTCACCCCTGCCTGGAGGCCGTCTCGTGCTACGTCGATGCCGTTTGCTTTGCAGAGATCTATTACACGGCGGACAAATACCAACAGGCCTGAATCCCACGTGGTTACCTCGGCTGTTTCAAAACAAACCTTCTTGACCTGCCTATCCTGGAGGTAAACCTCAACATCGTGCGGCGAAGGGATCTTGTCGCGCAGGCACCACGATCCAGCGCACCGTATCAGTAGCGTTTCGTCGTTGAGTTTTATGACAGAGAGCTGTGGTGCCCCAGTTTTCATCTCGTACCTTACGTAATTCCTGAATTCTTAGCATCGATGAAAGGAGTACGTGGCAAGGAGTCACACTGGCCGTTGAAATAGTACAATAATGAATGACCTCAGGCCAAGTCAACAAAATGCTCCTCGGGCATTGCCGTGCCCAAAAAGAGCAAGCTGCAGCAATCACCTCTGGGAGAAAAGGCCTACCTCGGACAAGTAAGCTACCAGCCGATGAGCAGAGATTGTATCCTCACTACGTCCTGTGCGAGCACGGGCAAAAGCTAACCATCACGTTGTGCCTGATCCGTTGTATCTCATGTAAAGGGATTGAATACCCACTCAACGAATCATCTTCGATGTGCTATGCTTTCGGTGCAGCTTCACCCCGAGCGTAGCTATCTTCGAGTTCCCCTTTACTTCGAAGAGAAGGATGCAATCGCATGGTATGCACACACCCCTACGGCTTGCCAATTCGGGATTATCGCCTATTACGAGCAGCTTTTGTTCTTCTCTTGCTGATAGGGACCACTGCGTGTGGTACTGAAGATGACAAGACGCCATCTCAACAAGAGCCTGAGCCTATCGAGCGAGAACTCTGGATTAGGTGGGTCGACCCTTTTATTGGCACCGGCGGAATTCCGTGGGCCTCAGGCATGGTGTTCCCTGGCGCAACAGTGCCCTTTGGCATGGTGAGACTCAGTCCTGACACGTCGTTCCCTTTTGGCATTGTCATTGGTTCAATGGGTACAGGCGGATACTATTACGGTCATAACCACTTGTTGGGATTCAGCCACACCCGACTCTCGGGTACAGGGGCTACTGAGGGAGGCTTTCTTCGAGTGATACCGGCCCGTGCTGGGGCTGACCACAGACGGCGCTACGTACAACCAATACGTTTGTCGCACGAAAAGGAGGAAGCTGCACCAGGATACTACGCGGTCGAACTTGAGTCGCTCGGAGTCGTTGCAGAGTTGACAGCTACCACGCACGTAGGAGTTCATCGCTACACCTTTGGGCCAGGTGAACCCCCGCTCCTACTCCTGGATGCCACAAGTATACTTGGAAGCGACAGAGGGGTCTCTGAAGGTCGAATCGAGGTCCACGAGGACACTCGGGAGATAGTAGGAGCAGCAAGGCTCTTTGGTGCCTTCTCAGGTCGCTATGGTGGTCTCAAGGGCTATTTCGTAGCGCGCAGCACTATGCCGTTCACTCTCTTAGGCACCTGGCAAGGAGATTCCTTTTTCAGTAATGCCCCTTCTGCCGAAGGAAACGATGTCGGCGCCGTCCTGAGATTGAGCGATCGGGATACGATTACCACTGTTGAACTCAAGGTAGGACTCAGCTTCGTATCACTTGAAAACGCACGCCTCAACCTCGATGCAGAGGTTGGGGACAAGGACTTCGCCAGCATAAAGGCCCAGGCAGAAGATACGTGGCAAGAAGCCTTGGACGTGATACGGATCCTCAGCAAAGACACCAAGGTAAAAAAAATATTCTACACGGCTCTTTACCACTGCCTGCTCATGCCTACCCATTTCACCGACGTGAACGGTCACTACCTTGGATTCAACAGAGAGATAGGAATAGCAGATGATTTCACCTATGTGACAGACCTCTCCCTTTGGGACACCTTCCGCAACGAACATGCCCTCCTTCTGCTTATTGCTCCTGAAATGCAAAGAAATAGCATCAAAAGCCTTATCCGCATGGCCCGTAGTGGCGGCACACTACCCAGATGGCCAGCTGGGGGCGGATACACCGGCTCGATGCTGGGCACACCTGCAGATATGGTTATTGCAGAAAGTTATGCAAAAGGCCTTGATGACTTCGAGGTCCAAGAGGCCTTCGAGTACATGAAGCGTACCGCACTCGCCCCCGCACCTCCAGGGGCCGATGGTCGTGAGGGAATAGCACATTGTATTTCGTGCGGGTACTGCCCAGCTGATCGTATGGAGGCCTCTGTCGCTCGTACGCTTGAATATGCATGGGCCGATGCAAGTATTGCACGCTTAGCCCGTATGTTACACCAGGATGACGATGCCTCTTTGTTCACCGAACGTTCACGTGCCTGGCGTGATCAGTGGAACCCAGAGACGCGCTACTTTCAGCCCAGGAACGAAGACGGCACCTGGGTAGAGCCGTTCTTTCCTGACATGACGACGTACATCGATGAGCTCCTCGGCACAAATTTCGTAGACGCTTATGTGGAAGGAAGTCCGAAACACTGGCGATGGGTGGTTCCTCAAGACCCACAAGGGCTCATCGCTCTTTTTGGCTCTCCGGAATGCTTTGTTTCAGAACTCGAGGCCTTTATGGAGGGTGCAAGTCCAAAGAGAGGCGATGTATACCCTGGGCCTAATTACTGGCATGGAAACGAGCACGATTTCCATGCACCCTACCTCTTCAATGAGGCTGGAAGAGCAGAGCGTACCCAAAAGTGGGTGCGGTGGGTGCTCACAGACCGCTATGGCACTGGGCCTGACGGCCTCGACGGCAATGATGACGGAGGAGCCCTTTCCGCATGGTATGTATTTTCTGCATTGGGCTTTTATCCGATCGCAGGAACCGATTCTTACTGGCTGGGCTCGCCCATCATAGAAGAAGGTACCATAAGGCTTCCTTGTGGAGCGACCCTACGCATCATTGCAGAAAAGCAAGACCCATCCCATCATTACGTACAAAGGGTAACCCTAAATGGGGAGCAGGTTTGTACGCCTCGTCTTACACACCAGCAGATCGCCCTAGGAGGGGTCTTGAAATTCGTGATGGGTCCTGACCCAGCACCTCAGGGAGGATATACATGTGAACCCGGAGATTGAGTCAGGGCAAGCGCCGGGGAACGTACAGAGTGTTCTGCTGCGACTAGCTATCCTCCTACATCCCAAGGCTTCTTAGCGCATCGCCTCCCTTGGGCGGCACCACGTCTGCCTTCCTCACCATTGTCAGGCAGCCTGTAGGACAGACGGTACTACAATTTCCGCATCCAATACACCGGGTCTCGTC
>FWPV01013323.1_pt1 | contig 12399 bp, 12 predicted proteins | sample 2228371 | NCBI WGS metagenome assembly FWPV01 (sample SAMEA103939776, study PRJEB20133) | metagenome | reverse complement strand
TTATATTATTGTTTTATAAGAGAGATACCTGTATCGGCACCTTGATTTTTAAGGAGGTAAGAAAATGAAAAAGGAAGTAAGCGGCACGACTTGGTTAGATTTGTTACCGCGAGAGTTGGAGTTAATCGGAGAAGATGAATTAATTGACCCGGGGGATCCAATGGGGAGAGACGAAGAGCTGATTGGCGAAATGACTCTTAACCAAAAAAAGCTTTACACTTTACTTGAAAAAATGTCAAAAGAGTTAGACGAACTTACTGTTCAGGCAAAATACGCTCCTTACAAAGAGAAAGAGAATTATGTATCGAAACTTCATGAAATTAAAGATAAGGTAGATGTGATAAAGGAAATATTCTATATTTCGTTAAAGGATCACTTTGGCATTTGGAAACAAATACCAAAGTGGCAAGAAGACGGTGTTATTGGAATCGGCGTTCGTGCCGACTTTAAGGTAGTAACAATTAAAGGAAGGGGGTATAGTAGGTTTTTTGAAAGATTTTTTTAATGATTAAGTTTCCATTTTACTGCTACGGCCCGAAATATGGCCGTAGTTTGTTTTATCTTGAAAAAAAATGCTTTTTTGATATAAAGAAAGAATTTGTTAGTCGGCTCTTTTCAAAAGGAAAGGGGGAAGAAGTTATGTGTAAGGTGGACGAAGTTTATATCGTTAGCTGCCCAAATTGCGGAAGTAGTCTAAACGCATACTTTCAATGCCATGGGTGCAAATTCCCTTTTTCTCACATAACCGACCCACAAGAAAGGATAGAGAGGGCGTGGCAGGAAGATTATTTTTCCTGCCCCAATTATCCCTCTGAATATCATCGCTGGAGGTCTATCTGCGAAAGGAGGTTTTTATGAAAATAAACGAAGGCTCTCATTTATGAGAGCCTTCTTCATCGAGGAAAGAAAGGAGCTCCTCTTCTCCATTTGCTACTTTTTGGCATATCGTTTTGAGCCACTCTTCGTATTCCTCTGGTTTTATTTTAGGATCGTACCCCTTCTTCCCTTGAGTGCTTGGATTTTCGCATTTCATTTTACCACCTCCTTTTTTAAAGAGCCAACCTCTATATTTTTTTAAAAAAAGAACAATCTAAACAAAAAACTGACCTTTAGGGCCAGTTTTTTGGAATTTTTATCTTAAAAAACGCCAAAATCACTGGCCCCACGGGTCAGTGAAGAAAAAGAAATAATAATTTCTTTTTGTTTGGCGTTTCATAATTTTATTGAGCAACGCGAAAGAAAATTAATGCGAAGCTCCGCTGTCGAGCACACAACTTGTTATGTGCTCGACTCCCCGAAGGGTCTTATCTTTTTATATAGCAATTTTTGTTTTATTTTTCAAGAGAAAGTAATTTCTTCCACTCTTCATCTATTGTTTTTTGAATTTCAGCAATTTTTTCTGGTGTTTTTGTTAAGTGTTCAAATCTTTTTTGGGTTTTTAAAAATTCTTCAATGGGTTTTTTTGTTACTGGTTTGAAGTTAACTTTATGTTTTCCATTTTCAACCTCATAAAGTGGCCAAAAGCAAGTTTCAAAAGCAAGCTTTGAAATCTCAATTGTTTTTGAGGGTAAAAAACCCCATATTGTCGGGCATGGAGCAAGCACAATTAAAGCGGTTGGTCCTTCTATCTCAAATGCTTTTTTTGCTTTTTGTTGAAGGTCAGTTAAATTATGTACAGCGGCTTGAGCTACATAAGGGCTGCCATGAGCTACTAAAATTTCTGTTAAATTTTTTCTTGGTTCTTTTTTGCCCAAGGGTGTTGTTGTTGTTAAGGCTTCAATTGGTGTTGCGCCTGAGCGCTGTCCACCAGTATTTTGATAACCTTCATTGTCATAAACCACCAAAGTAAAGTTATGTTTTCTTTCAAAGGCTCCCGAGATTGCTTGGAATCCAATATCATACGCGCCCCCATCGCCTGAAAAAGCGACAAATTTAATTTTCTTTTGTTCTTCAGTTAAATCATTTTTCTTTAGTCGATGTTTAAAGGCAACTTCACTGCCCGCAATTGTCGCAGCAGCATTTTCAAAAGCGTTATGAATGCAAGGAACATTCCATGCGTTATAGGGATAAATTGTTGAAGTAACTTCTAAACAACCTGTTGCAACAGAAACAACAGGATATTCTGTTTGCGATAAAATATTATTTACAATTAGAGGAATAGTGCATCCCGCGCAAGTTCTTCCTCCTGAAGAAAATTTTGGTTTATTATTAGGCATTATTTTATAAACTTTATATTATTATCAATTTCGCCTTTTTTTAATTCCTCAAAAACTTTTTCAATTTGGTCTTCATAAATATTTCTTCCCCCAAGACCGAAAACATATTTTTGAATCGGAACCTTATCTCCCAAGCCTTGTTTTATCTCCGCAAAAAGCGGGGGATTGGCGCCAAAAGAAAGGGATCTGTCAAGAACCGCGATTGCTTTTTTCCCAGAAAGTGCTTCCTTAATTTCTTGGTAAGGAAATGGCCTGAAAAGGCGCGGTTTTAAAAGACCAACTTTTTCTCCTTTTTCTCGTAATCTATCAATAACCGATTTTGTGGTTCCTGCGGTAGATGACATTACGCAAATTACATAATTAGCATCGTCAAGTTGATATTTTTCAAAATAGCCATAATCGTTGCCGGTAATTTTTTTAAGCTCTTCTCCTTCCTTTTTAAAAATTTCTTTTACGTTTTTCATTGCCTCTTCTTGATAAATTTTAAATTCAAAATAAGAATCTTGAAGTGCAAAAGGTCCAACAAGTATGGGGTTTTGAATATCTAACAAGTCATAAGGCGGCGTATATTTTCCAAGATAATTTTTAATATCATCATCGTTAAAAATTTTTACTCTTTCTATTTGGTGGGTTGTTATAAAGCCATCTGTCATAACCATTGCTGGTAATAAAACGTTTTTATCTTTTGCGACTTTAAAAGCCAGAATTAAGTTTTCATAAAACTCCTGCGCGCTTTCTGTATAAATTTGAATCCATCCAGAGTCGCGACACATCATTGAATCTGAATGGTCACAGTGAATATTTATTGGCGCGGATAAAGCCCTGTTTGCAACTGGCATTAAAATTGGAAGCCGCAAGCCAGATGCAATCCAAACAATTTCTGACATTAAAGCAAGACCCTGAGAAGAGGTTGCTGTTGCTGTTTTTGCGCCAGCTGCCGCAGCGCCAATTGCTGCTGACATTGCCGAATGTTCTGATTCTACATTTATAATTTCAGCGTCAGCTGCTCCTTTTGACACTAATTTAATAAATGCTTCTGCAATTGGAGTTTGGGGAGTAATTGGATAAAAAGGAAAAACCTCAATTCCAATTTGTCGTAAGGCTTCTGCCGCAGCTTCAGCACCAGATAGGGGTTTAATATTCATAAATTTAAAAATCAAAAATCAAAATGTAAAAATCAAAATGTAATTTAAAATATAAAAAGAAATTATCTCTTTCCTTTAAGGGTTAAAACGCTAGAACCAATTACTTTCGATATCTCATTTATTTCTTGTAAAAGTTTATCTATTTCCTCTTTAAATGCTTGCTTACTTTCTTTTACTAATATTAACCAGTATTTTGTTTCATTTGCTGATTTTAAAGCAATTTCAAAAAATTTAAGGTAATCTTTTTTTGAACTTGATGCTTTAGCTTCAACAACATTAGCACCTACAGAAGTTGCACTTCTGATTAGCTGATCAGTAATTGTCCAAAATATTCTATCTTTTTTCAATTTTTCACAAAATTTTAAAATCTTCAATGAAAATGTCACTAGTCGTTTAATAAAATCCTTTTTGAATTTTTCTTTGTCATTTTGCATTTTGACTTTTGCATTTTGCATTAATCTTCAATCATTTTTATTGCTTTTTTAGGGCATTGTTCGGCGCAAAGGCCACAGCCTTTGCAAAATTCTGGATTATATTCTGCTTTTTTTGTTGCTTGATTTATTGATAATGATTTTTCAGGACAAGATTTTTCACAAATACCACAACCAACACATTTTTCTGTGTCTATTTCTGGTTTTTGGAATTGCCAAGTACCAGTTTTAAAATCTTTACTAGTTCCAGCTGGCAAGATTGGTAATAAATTTTTAGACATATTAGATATTATACCTATTATTTATCTTAAATGGAATATCCTATAACTCAAAACTATGTCTTTAAAAATCAAAAATCAAAAGTCAAAGTGCAATTCAAAATGCAAAAATAATTAATTTTTTCTTTTTAGATTTTCATTTTTCATTTTGTTCTGCTTTGCAGCCCTTTCATTTTTGCATTATGTATTTTTGGTTAGAAGATTTGAGATATATGATTTGAGATTTGAAATTTAAGTTATTTGTTGTGTTTGTTCGTATCCTTTTTCCAGCGCTTTCATATTTTTTTCCAAGATGTCTTGTGGCAGGAAAGAGAATTTTGCTTTAATGCCTTCTTTTAGTTTTTCAAGCTCAACTGCATTACTTACTTTTGCAAGAGCTCCCAGCATTGGAACATTGGGAAGATTTTTTTGAAAAAGGTCAAAAGATATTTTCGTTGCATTTACTGTAAATATTTTAAAATCTCCTAATTTTTCTTTTAGTTCCTCTTTTGATTTTTGAGTGTTTAAAATAATTACGCCATCTTTTTTTAATCCTTCTGTGAAATTAACAAGCCCAATTAAACTATCGTCTAGTACTACAATAATATCAGGTTCTTTTATTGGCTGGTTAGTTTTTATTTCATTGTCAGAGATTTTAAGGTAGTATTGAACTGGGGCGCCGGTTCTTTCTGGACCAAACTCGGGGAAACTTTTTGCATATTTTCCAGAGTCAATAGCAACAGAAGCGAAAATTTCAGAGGCAGCCTTACCACCCTGGCCACCTCTTCCATGAATTCTTATTTGGAGTAAAGGCATATTTTTGATATAATTATTTTATAATTTTAATCATTAAAAAGTCGCAAGTCAAACTTTAATTTTAAATAATAAAAATATGTTAACAAAAAAGGGAAATGTTTATTTTCCAAGCCCTCAATTCAAAAAAAGGGCTTGGGTACAAAATAAATCAATTTATAAAAAGGCATTAAAGGATCCAATTAAGTTTTGGGAAAGTGTTGCAAGCGAGCTCTATTGGTTTAAAAAATGGAATAAAACATTTTTGCACAAGCCCCCTTATTTCCATTGGTTTTTAGGCGGTAAAATTAATATTACCTATAACGCTCTTGATAGAAACCTTGAAACAAGGAGGAATAAAGTTGCTTTAATTTGGGAACCAGAGCCAACAAATGAAAACTCAAGAATTTTTACTTACTATGATTTGTATCGCCAAGTTAATAGGTGTGCCAATGCTCTGCGCAAACTAGGAGTTAAAAAAGGAGATAGAGTTGGGATTTATCTGCCGATGATTCCAGAAATTGTAATTTCAATGTTGGCTTGTGCAAGAATAGGCGCCGTGCATAGTGTTGTTTTTTCAGCTTTTTCTCCAGATGCTTTACGAGTGAGATTGCAGGACACAGGAGCTAAAATTTTAATAACCGCTGACGGCTATTTTAGAGCGGGTCAATTAATTGATTTAAAAAAGAATGCTGACGATGGTATTAAAGAAACAAAAGTTAAAAAAGTTTTAGTGGTAAAAAGAGCAAATAACGAAATAAGAGCGGTAAAGGGCAGAGATTATTTTTGGGATGATATAGTAAAAGCGCAGAGCGATTATTGCAAGGCGGTTCCGATGGACAGCGAAGATTTACATTTTATTTTGTATACTTCAGGCTCAACTGGAAAGCCAAAAGGCATAGTTCATACTTGTGGTGGATATGCTGTTCAGGCATATTTAACTTCAAAATGGATTTTTGATTTAAGGGACGATGATATCTTTTGGTCAACTGCTGATATTGGTTGGATTACCGGACATACTTATTCTTGTTATGGTCCGCTTTTAAATGGCGCAACATTTTTGCTTTTTGAAGGACTTCCTAACTGGCCATACCCTGAAAGATTTTGCAATATTATTGAAGAGCACGGAGTTACAACTTTTTATACCGCTCCAACTGCGATAAGAATGTTTCAAAAGCAAATAAAGAAGGTTAAAGAAAAACTTGCAACCCTGCAAATTATTGCTTCTGTGGGAGAGCCGATAAACGAAAAAGCCTGGCAATGGTATTTTGAAGAAGTTGGCAAAAAAAACTGTCCCCTTTTAGATACTTGGTGGCAAACAGAAACAGGAGGAATTTTAATTACCTCTTTGCCTGGCATTGGTCCCCTAAAGCCAACTTTTGCGGGAGTTCCCTTTCCCGGTGTTAAAATTGCAATTTTAGATGATAAAGGAAAAGAAGTTAAAAGGGGACAGGAGGGGAATCTTGTTATTTTGCCCCCATTTACTCCGGGAATGCTTCGTGGAGTATACAAAAACCACAAAAAATATGTTGAGACTTACTGGTCAGAATATGGCGATAAAATTTATTTTACAAGCGATGGAGCTTACCAAGACAAGGATGGGCTTGTAAGAATTGTGGGTAGGGTTGATGATGTAATTAAAGTTGCGGGGCATAGGGTTTCAACAGGAGAGATAGAAAACGCAATTACTCATAATAAAAAATTTGTAGAGGCGGCGGTTGTTGGTATACCAGATGAAATTAAAGGTGAAGTACCAGCTGCGTTTGTTGTTTTAAATTCCCATATTTTTCCAAGGGTACCCGAGAAGAAAGAAGAAATAGAAAACTTAAAGAAAGAAGTCATTGGAGATGTGATGAAAAAGATTGGTCCGATTGTTTTGCCAAAAGAAGTGTTTATTGTTTCTGATCTTCCAAAAACAAGAAGTGGTAAAATAATGAGAAGAATTTTAAAAAGGCTTTTTACCGGCGAAGAACTTGGTGATTTGTCAACGCTGGCAAACCCAGAAAGCGTTGCGGCAGTAAAAAAGGTTGTGGTGGGTTAAATAATTTTATGAGTTTACCTCCAGAGGTTTTAGTTTTTCTTTTGGCGATGGCGCCAATTTCTGAATTGAGGGGAGCAATTCCTGCTGGTGTTTTTGGGTTTAAAATTCCATTTCTGGATGTTTTTTTATTATCTATCGTTGGAAATTTAATTCCCGTAATATTTCTTTTACTTTTTTTAGAACCACTTTCGAAATTTTTATCTAAAAAATCAAGGTTTTTTGAAGGGGTATTTAATTGGCTTTTTAAAAGAACAAGAAAGAAAATAGATAAACACATTATAAAGTATGAGAAGATTGGGCTTGTGATTTTTGTTGCAATACCTTTTCCCTTAACCGGTGGTTGGACCGGAGCAATTGCAGCTTTTCTTTTAGGATTACCCTTTAAAGTTGCTTTTCCTTTAATTTCTCTTGGGGTTTTACTTGCGGGAATTATTGTTTCTGTTTTAACCATTTCTGGCGTTGTTGTTCAGAATATTTTTGGGTGGCCGGCACTGGTGACAATTATTGTATTTTTGGGTATTATTTATTTACTTTTTAAAAAATTTAAAAAACCTAAATCAGATCAGAGCACAAAATAAAATTTGGAGCTTCGCATAATTTTTCTCTCTAAAAATTTTGTGCTCTGGGCGTTTAGCATAATAACTATTATGAAAATTGGTTTTGTTTCTCCCCACCCTTTTACTTACTATGGAGGTGTTCAAAAACATACTCTTGCCTTAAAAGAGAGATTTGAAGACGAAGGACACAAAATAAAGCTTATTGTTCCCCGGGAAGAATTTCCCCAAAAAAAAGAACGGGATATGATTTTATTGGGGGGCGCTTTTGGTATTACGGGGAATGCTTCAAAGGCAAATTTAAGTTTACAATTTACCCCCCTTAAAATAAAAAGAATGCTCAAGAAAGAAAAGTTTGATATTTTACACTTCCAAAACTTTGGGGTGTTTCTGCCAATTCAAGTTTTAGAATCTTCTGATAGTTTAAAAAGAAAACACGGAATTCCTTTAAGAATTTTAACACTTCATGCCCTTTGGGACGCGTCTCGGTTTTTTAAAGAGTTTCCTTTCGTTATTAATATTTTAAATAATTATTTTTTACCAAAGTTTGACGGCATTATTGGTGTTTCAAAACCAGTCCTTGATCAGATAAAATATAATGGTCCCTCAACGATAATTCCAAATGGAGTTGATTTAGAATTTTTTAAACCAGAGGGTCGAATTATTAAAAGATTTAAAGACGGAAAAATTAATATTTTATTTGTTGGCAGAATAGAAGAGAGAAAAGGACTTTTTTATCTTGTGAGGGCTTTTGAGAAATTAAAGAAGAAAGAAAAAAATATAAGATTAATAGTTGTTGGTGAGGGTAAAGAAGAAAAAGAAAAAATAGAAAAATTTATTAAAAAAAGAAAAATTCAAGATATTATTTTTGAGGGATCGGCGAGAGAAGAAGATTTGCCAAAATATTATAGAACCTGCGATATTTTTTGCTCACCTGCTATTTTTGGAGAATCTTTTGGGATTGTATTGCTTGAGGCAATGGCTTGTGGAAAACCAATAGTTGCTTTTTCAAATACTGGTTATAAAGAAGTATTAAAGGGAAAGGGCGTAAACTTTCTTGTAAAGCCAAAAGATATTGAGGGTCTTGAAAAAAAACTTTTGAAGCTTATTAAAAGTAAAAATTTAAGAGAAGAAATGGGGGGGTGGGGTTTAAAAGAAGCTCAAAAATATTCGTGGGATAAAATCGCTATTGAAACTTTAAACTTTTATGAGAAAGTGTTAAAATTAAAAACAAAATAGTTCGTATTGGCTCATTTAAAATGTAAGTAAAAGGGAACTCTGGGAGAACAAAAATCAAAATGTAAATGTAATTCAAAAGGTAAAAAGGATAAAGTTGTTTGAAATATTGGAAAATTGGAATTTGTTTAGAGTTTAGAATTTGAGATTTGAGATATAGAATTTAGAATTTGGGAACTTGGAAATTAAAAACCTTCACTTACCTAATTAAATGAGTTGACGCGTAATCTTCTATGGAAAAAATTACCAAAGACGATCTTCGTAAAATGATAATTTTTTCATGCGACAGGATTGAAAGAGAAAAAGAAAAAATTAACAAGATTAATGTTTTCCCGGTGCCAGATCAAGATACAGGAGGAAATTTATCAAAAACACTTCTTGGAATTAAAAAAGCAATAGAAAAAGAGGATTTTAAAGATTTAGATTCTTTGGCTGGAGCCGCTCTTGATGGTGCTTTGGAGTCAGCCCAAGGGAACGCGGGTGTTATTTATACGGGATTTTTAGCAGGTTTTTTGCCCGCTTTTCAAAATAAAAACCCAATTAATGCTGAAAAATTGGCAAATGCGATGAGAGAGGGCGCTATAAAAGCAAGGGAGGCAATTAAAGACCCAAAAGAGGGGACAATTCTTGATGTTATAGACGCGACAGCAGACACTATAGAAAAAGAATCAAAAAAAGATAAAGACATTGTTTCTATTTTTAAGAAAGCAGTAAAAAACGCAAACCAAGCTCTTCTTGCTACTCGTGAAAAAATGGAGATTTTTAAAAAAGCAAATGTGGTTGATGCGGGGGGGCTGGGTTATCTTATGATTCTTGAAAGCTATGTTTCGGCGCTCGAGGGCGCAGAAAATATAAACAAAATATCAAAGGAACAAGAGTCAGAGAAGGTTAGAAAATTTGTTCAAACCATTTCTTTTAGGTATGAAGTGGTTTTTTTGATAGAAAATCCAAAAATAGAAAGAGAAGAACTTGCAAGTAAGTTAGCTAAAATTGGAGATTCAATTGAGATTTTAAAGATTAAAAACAAAATTAAGGTTCATGTTCATACAGATGACCCAGATGAGGTAAAAAAAATCGCAAGAGAAAGTGGAGAAATCAAAAGCTTGCGAGTTGAAGATATGGCAAAAGAAATTGCAGGGGAAGAATCAGTAAAAGAAAACCATATCGCCCTTTTAATTGAAGAGACTGCAGATATTCCGGAAAAAATTATTGAAAAATATCAATTGGGCTATATAAAACATATTCTTGATTGGCCGGCAGCTGAAAAATTAAAGGGCGATAATATTTATGAAAAAATGATAGAAGCAGATAAGAAAAAAATTAAACAAATGCCAAAAACAGCTCAAGCTTCTCCAAAAACATTTCTTGATGCTTACAAAAAAATAATAGAAAAATTACCAAAAGACGGAAAAATTCTTGCAATAACTCTATCGTCAAAACTTTCTGGCGCTTATAATTCTGCCTATCAGGCAAGCCAGCTCTCAGGGAATGCTTCAAGAATTTTTGTTTTAGATTCTCTGAATGTTAGTTCAAGCTTGGGGCTTTTAAATTTAAGAGCAATAGAACTTATTCAAGAGAAAAGAGAATTTGATGAAATTGTAAATGAACTCAAAAAAACGATTGGCAAAATACAATTATTTGGAGTATTAGGAGATCCAAAATGGTTAGAATCGGGTGGTAGAATGAGCCACTCCCAAGCAAATTTAGTTAGGAAAATGAGTAAAATTGGAGTTCGCGTTTTAATTACTGTAAAAGACGGAAAGATTGATAAAGGAGGAATTGTTTTTGGCGCAAAAGATCCATCAACAGCTATTTTTAAAAAAATAAAATCAACCTCCGCAAAGGATAGAAAAATGGGAAAGAAAATAAGAGCAGTAATAAACCATTGTAGTAATGAAAAAGAGGCAGAAAAATTAAAAAAGATGTTAAAAAAAATTGGAATTGAGGTTCAATATATAAGTTTAGTTAGCCCCGTAATTGGAGTTCATGTTGGCCCCGGGACTTTAATAGCGGCATGGATGGCGATATAGTTATTTCAAATCTCAAATCTTAAATCCTATATCTCAAATCTAAAATCATAAATTCTAAACAAATTCTAAATTATAAATTCTAAACCATAAGTCAAAAATGAAAAAAATAAAAGGTAAAGATGACAAAAGGCCCCTTCATGTTGCAATAATTCCGGATGGTAATAGGCGTTGGGCAAAAAGAAGAGGAATTTCAAAAAAAAAGGGGCACAGAAGAGGAGTTAAAACATTGGAAGATATTTTAAAAAAAGCAAGAGAACTTGAAATTAAATATTTTACTTTTTGGACCGCCTCTTTTGATAATTTAACAAAAAGGACAAAAGAAGAAGTTGATTATTTGTTTAAAGTTTTAGATGAACAATTTAGAAGGGTTTTAGCTGATAAAAGAACTTTTGAAAATAAGATAAGAGTTAGTGTGCTTGGTAGATGGCAAGAATTAGTTCCTGTTGAAACCCAAAAAATCATCAATCAACTAATCCAAAAAACAAAAAACTACAACAAACACTTTCTAACCTTTCTTCTAGCATACAATGGAACAGACGAAATGTTAGATTGTATAAGGAAAATCTCAAAAAAAGGAATAAAAAAAATAACCAAAGAAACAATAAAAAAGCATCTTTGGACAAAAGACCTACCCCCAGTTGACCTTGTAATCAGAACTGGCTGTGAAAACGACCCTCACAACTCAGCTGGTTTTATGATGTGGGACACCACTTACTCCCAGCTTTATTTCACCAAAACTCTCTTTCCGGCCTTCACCCCAAAAGAATTTGAAAAAATCATAAAAAACTACCAAAAAAGAGAAAGAAGGATGGGAAGATGAGATAAAAACAGCGCTAAAAATATACTAAATCAAGAACGTTTGCGGTCCTTGCTTTTTTAAATTAGATCTTTAAAATAAATATATAAAAAGGTCTTTTAAAAAAGCAAAAAACGATATAAAAATATGTCAAAAAACAAACTATTTTTCCTTGCAAGCACCACACTCATCCTAATGCTTGCTGGTGTTTATGTTTTTGCGCAACAGAAAAACCCAGGACATTCATGGAGTCAGATGGATTGTGATTCAAAAATGTGCGTTGGAGACAATGTTGGGATAGGTACCACGGGCCCGTCTGCAAAATTACACATTATCGGAAATGATGGTTATACTACCAATCCCTCTATAAAAATTCAGGGGGACCATGTTATATCAAACTATGAAAATATAATGACGATGTATGCTAACAGAGCAAACAATGGAGGATGGCGTGTACGTTCTCATAATAATGGTTCTGATTTCCGAACAGATTTGTTGGTTGATAATTCTGGAAACATTGATTACTATGGCCAACTTAAAAAACTTGACGTAGCAAATAAATTTACAGCAACAGTTGGGGCTGCCGATTTTAAGCTTGGTTATTCTGAAAGAAGAGGAACTCCGGGGCGAGCTTTAGTAGACGCGGGAAGTTCTCTTATTTTAAATTATAATAGTGATTGGGAAGGAACAGAGATTCACGGAGGGGCGGTTTATTTTCCGGGCAGGGTTGGTATTCAAAGGGGCGCGGGTTCTGTCACGGCACTTATTGTGCGAAGCTCTCATGAGGGCGTAGGAGATATTGGTATAGGCGGTGGTTATGATCTTGATTTTTGGTATAATGGTGGAAACATTAACGATTTTTACTTTACTTATATTGGCAACCATCCCGACGCTGCTACTA
>FWPV01007405.1_pt1 | contig 12399 bp, 12 predicted proteins | sample 2228371 | NCBI WGS metagenome assembly FWPV01 (sample SAMEA103939776, study PRJEB20133) | metagenome | reverse complement strand
GAATTAAACCCAGCGCTGCTGCGCCACCCACAGCGCCCAAACCGGTTTTTAATAAACGGCGACGGCTTAATTGCAACGTTTGTTCAGTTGAATCGGGAGTATTTTTGTTGTCCATGAGCTAACCTCGGGCAATAACAAGTGGAGTAGGAATTGGGTTAACGATCGTTTGGTGTGAACACAGCGTGACCAACGCATAATTAATGCCAATTTTCGGAGCCATTTTTTTTAAGCGCAGCGCGGCGATAAAAAACGATTTGTTTTAGCGGTTTTGATAAAGGCTGGTGCAGAGAAACGGAAATCATCGCGATCAAGGAATTAGTCTGGTGCGTTTTTATTTTTCTATTTTCACGATAATGGTGCATTTTTAAGATTTCATTCGGTGTATTTTTTTGAGTCCTACTTTTAATGCTTGTTACAATCGCCCCCTTTCTGCGCCAAAGCAGAACCACTCCAGAGTTTTTGCACAACTATGAGTCGCGAACTTTCTCCTACCCCTGCCTTTTCTCGCTGTGTCCTTAAATGGTTTGATCAACACGGGCGCAAACATTTGCCTTGGCAACAAGACATTAGCGCCTATCGCGTGTGGCTTTCAGAAATTATGTTGCAGCAAACCCAGGTCGCTACTGTGATCCCTTATTTCGAACGCTTTATTGCGCGCTTCCCTACGGTCGAATCCCTCGCCGCTGCGCCGATTGATGAGGTGTTGCATTTATGGACGGGTTTGGGTTACTACGCCCGCGCGCGCAATTTGCATAAATGTGCGCAGCAGGTAGTGAATCAATACGGCGGTGAATTTCCCCTGACGGTGGAAGCACTGGCGGAATTACCCGGCATTGGTCGCTCCACTGCCGGTGCAATTGCCAGCATCGCGTTTCAACAGCGCGCGGCGATTCTGGATGGCAACGTCAAGCGGGTACTCGCGCGTTATCACGCCGTGGAAGGTTGGCCTGGGCAGAGTGATGTAGTGAGCCAACTGTGGGACATCGCCGAAACCTACACGCCTAAAAAGCGCGCCAATCACTACACCCAGGCAATGATGGACATGGGCGCCACCGTCTGTACGCGCAGCAAACCCAAGTGCGAACAGTGCCCCTTGCGCGAAGGTTGCATCGCCTACGCACAGGGCAACCCACAGGACTACCCCGGCAAGAAGCCTAAAAAAGCACTGCCGGAAAAGTCCGTGCAATTACTAATGCTGCGTAATCCGGCAGGCGATTTATTGCTGCAACAACGTCCCGCGCAGGGAATTTGGGGTGGTCTGTGGAGTTTTCCCGAATTGGCGATTGATGTTGATGCGCAAACATTTGCAGAGGACCATTACGGCACAGTGATCGAGTTGGAAGCGTGGAATAGCTATCGCCACACCTTTAGTCATTACCATCTGGATATCACACCGGTATTAATCCAGCTCGCCAAAGCGCCGCGCGCTATCGGTGAAGCCACCACACACTGGTACAATCCTCATCAACCCAGTGCGCTGGGTTTGGCTGCGCCGGTCAAAAAACTGCTGGAAAAAATCGCCCGGCTCGATCCGCGCCACAGCGCCCCACCAAGTGCAACCAAACGCACATCAACCGCTAAAAAAGTAAAGTGAGAAAGTTTATGGCCAGAATGGTTTTTTGCCGCAAATACAAAACTGAAATGGAAGGTCTGGACATGCCCCCTTACCCCGGCGCCAAAGGCATGGATTTGTTTAACAACATTTCCAAACAAGCCTGGCAAGAATGGATGGCTCACCAAACCTTGCTCATTAACGAAAAACGTTTAAACGTAATGGACATGGGCACCAAAGTATATTTAACCGAACAAATGGAAAAGTTTTTGTCTGGCGAAAAAGTAGATGAAGCTGAAGGCTATGTGCCACCGGCGAAGACGGAGTAGTTAGCTGCATTAATAAGCAGTTGCCTGTATTAATTTGTAAGTGGATATTGAAAGCAAAAAGCTGGGGGGAATACTGAGCTGGAGGATAATCTGCTTGGTCAGCTGCGGTTAATCTTGTTTTGGTTAAAAGTATCTTTTCAACATCATCCATGGTGTGCCTTATGAATACTTTATCAGCCTTGAAAAATCCCATATCTCCCTTCATTGCCGCACTTTGTGCGGTTTTTTGTTTGTTATTACCGCCGCTAGCCATTGCACAGAGTGAAAATATTGATGCGACATTGCGTGAGCGGATCAAACAGCGGGTGGCTGAGCGGCGCGAGGCGCGACAGGATACAGATGCATCTGCCGCGGAAAAAATCCAAAAGCCGGGCGATTATGTGCGTTCACTTAAATACCATGGTCTCACGCGCACCTATCGCATTTATGTTCCCCGTACATATCAAGCAACAACCGCTACGCCACTGTTGTTAGCGTTTCATGGTGGCGGCGGTGACATGGATTACATGGCCAAGGATGAATATTACGGCTTGATTTCAAAAGCGGAAGCTGAGGGATTTGTGGTGGTATTCCCCAATGGTTACAGCAAATTTACATCCGGTAAATTTGCCACCTGGAATGCAGGCAGCTGCTGTGCCGATGCGCGCGATAAAAATATCGATGATGTCGGGTTTGTGAAAAAAATAATTGGCAGTGTAACGCGCGAGCTAAATATCAATCGCCAGATGATTTTTGCAGCCGGCATGTCAAACGGCGGCATGATGTCCTATCGCTTGGCGTGCGAAATGTCTGATACCTTCGCAGCTATTGCGGCAGTGGCCGGAACCGATGGCACGCTTAATTGCCAGCCACCCAAGCCGATTTCTGTATTGCACATTCACGCTAAAAACGATGACCGGGTATTGTTTACTGGTGGCGCCGGGAAAAAATTCCGCGACGAATCCAAAGTGACTGATTTTGTCTCGGTGCCGGATACTATTGCCAAATGGGTTAAGCTCAATCGCTGTAATACAACACCTTATTCGGTATTAAAAAAGCCGGGAGCCTATTGCGAGCAGTATTCGCAATGCCAGGCGGGTGTAGCGGTGCAGTTGTGTGTGACCGATACTGGTGGGCATTCCTGGCCGGGTGGAACAAAACCCCGTGGCAGTGAGCCACCATCGCAAGTGATCTCCGCGAATGATGTAATGTGGGATTTTTTTATCAGTCAATATAAAGGAAATAACTAGTGGTTACACATCAAGGCTTAAGTATCAAAAATGTGTGTTTTTTATTTATGCTCGCGCCTTTAGCAAGTTTTGCCGACGTCTGCAAAACCACAGAGCCGATTAATGTCGATCCTTACCTCACAGAAATAGGTAGCCGCCAGGTGACTTTTTTTGTGTTGGATTACCGCGACAATAAATGTCGCCATATTAATAAAACAGGTTTGACTGAACGTCACGCCCCCTATTCCACCTTTAAAATTCCACACAGCTTAATTGCGCTGGAAACCGGCGCGGTGAAGTCAGTAGATGAACGGGTTGAGTGGGATCAAATAAAATACCCTGCTAAAGATTTCTGGCCAGAAACCTGGAAACAATCGCACACTCTGACAACTGCATTCAAACACTCTGCCGTGTGGTATTACAAAGGATTGGTGCCACACATTAAGCCCGCCGACTATAAAAAATGGCTGGCTCGCTTTCATTACGGCGACCAAGCGTTTACACCGGGCAGTAATGAATTTTGGCTCGGCAATGAACTAACAATTTCCCCGCAAGAACAAGTCGACTTTATCGCCTGCTTGCTCAAGGACGGCTGCGGTGTAAGCGCCAGAAACCTTGCCGCGTTTGAATCCATCGCCTTGCAGGAAACCAAAAATACCTTCTCGCTCTATGCCAAAACCGGTGCCGGCCCAGTCGACCCGAATAATTTTGATGGTGCGTTCGAAGGTTGGTACGTGGGTTATGTCAAAGATGATGGCGGCAAACCCCTTGCGGCATTTGCGCTCTATATGAAAATGGAAAATTTCAGCGCGCTGAAAGATTACCGAAAGGCCTTGTCGTTACAGTTGTTGGGGAAATTTGGCTTGTGGTAAATAAATTTTTGAGCCTGTTATCTTTACACACGCTTAAAAATCAGTGATGTATTCACCCCGCCAAAAGCAAAGTTATTGCTCATAAAATACTGCGCCTTTAATTCCCTGATCTGATTGCGAATGTAATCCAATTGGCCACAATTTGGGTCGACTTCATCCAAATTCAAATTCGGTGAAAACCAATTTTCGTTCATCATTTCGATGCCGAGCCATGCCTCCAGTGAGCCGCAGGCACCGAGGCTGTGGCCGATATAACTTTTTAAACTGCTGAAGGGGGTGTTGCTTCCCATGACTTCCTGGGTGGCGAGTGACTCTGCAATGTCGCCGTGAACAGTGGCGGTGCCGTGTCCGGAAATGTAATTAATTTGTTCGGGGTTGAGTTGCGCATCGCGCAAACAGTTTTGCATGACCTTGGCCATAGTGACTTGGTTAGGACGCACCAAATGACTGCCATCGCAATTAGTCGCGAAGCCAACAATTTCAGCAAGAATAGTTGCGCCGCGTGCAACGGCGTGATCCCAGTCTTCCAAAATTAAGGTGCATGCACCTTCGCCCAATACCAAACCATCGCGCTGCGGATCAAAGGCGCGCGGTGATAATTCCGGTGTGGCATTTTTTAAACTTGCCGAGTAAACCGTGTCAAATACTGCTGCCTGGGTGGGGCAGAGTTCTTCAGCACCGCCGGCAATCATAATGGTTTGCTGGCCGCTGCGAATGGCTTCATAGGCATAACCAATACCTTGGCTGCCGGCAGTGCAGGCGCTGTTGGTGGTATACATGCGTCCGCTAGTGCCAAAGAGTACGCTGATATTGACGGCTGCCGAATGGCTCATCATGCGCAGGTAGGTAGTGCCATTTAATTTCGCCATGGACTTATGTTCAAGCAGGCTAAAAAATTCCATCGCGGCTTCACTGCTGCCGGTTGCTGATCCGTAGGCGACACCGGTGGCATCGCTATTAATAATCGGGTCTTTAAATAAACCGGCGTGCATTAGTGCTTGTTCCGTTGCCGCCACCGCCATTTGTGCCACACGGCCCATGCCGCGCTTTTTTTTCAGTGTGTAGTGCGCGGGCATTACAAAATCATCAACGGGTGATGCGAGGCGAGTTTGCAGCTCTGGGTATTGGTCCCACTCGTGCATATAACGCACACGATTTTTTAATTGCAAAATATTTTCACGAATGGTTTTCCACTCGTGACCCAAGGCCGAAATTGCACCGGCACCGGTAATGGCAACACGTTTTGTCACGCATCGGCTCCTGTTGGTAAAAAGTGTTGTTGTGCATCTTCCTGTAGCGGTTTGCGAAACACGGATAATTTGGCCGAGGCGCAGTGGCTGTTGTCGCGCAGGTTGAAAATATCGCATTGGAAATTGGCAAGACTGTCGCCAACTACGGCCACTTCTGTGCAGCGTACTTGCAGTTGATCGCCTTCCTTAAAATAGGGAACCAATGCTTCGTATTTACGGGTCCCTAATAACAAGCCTAAATGCGGCGCGACTGTACCTTGCTCCAATTGGTAGCCGGCAATTAATGCAGCGGTTTGCCCCATATATTCCACGCCTATCCAACTGGGTACACCTTTGTCTTGAATAAAAAATGACGAATTTTTATCGATATAAATTTCACAGCAGGAAAAATTGTTGCCCAATTCGGTCACATGATTAATGAGCAGCATTGGCTCACGGTGTGGAATCAGCTCATAAATGCGTGATTCGATCTTGCAGGCTTCAGTCATTTTTTGCTCACTCATGTGTCGCCAGTTTTGGGGCGGTATCCTGTGCCGCCTGGCTGCTGCTCCAGTAGGGATAAAAATTAAACCATTGTAGTGGTGCGCGTGCCGCTTGTTGTTCAAGAGCACTGGCGTATTGTTGGGCATAGGCTTGCAATTGTGCGCCACCGTCTTTGCGTGGCAGTGTGACTTGTTGCGCAAAAGGTACTAATTCAAAATAAATTTTTTGTGCCTTGCGATAGGAGAACATCAGTTGCACTTCGCACTGTAATACCTTGGCGAGCATATAAGGGCCAATAGGGAATTGCGCCGGACGATCGATGAAATTTACAGTCACCGTGCGCGCCTCACCGCTCAATGGAATTCGATCGCCGGCGATAAACAACCACTCGCCCTGATCAATTTTGGCTTTGAGTTGTAATATGAGAGGAATATCCAGCTCATTGACCTGGTAAATATGAATGCGCGACTCCGGATTAATTTTTTGCATCGCAGCAACAAAATTGGCGGAGTGTTGATCGTAAACCAGTGCATTGATTGTGCGCGCTTTATAGCGTTGGACAAAACCGCGGCAGTATTCCAGGTTGCCTAAATGTGAGCCGATAATTAATTGGCCAGTGGTTTTTGCCATGAATTCGGCGAGTATTGGTTCTCTGGCAATTTCAAAGTCCTGTTCGCTAATTGGCGTGCTCCAGGCGAGCAGCTTGTCCAGAATGCATTGTCCAAATGAATACATATGGCGAAATACATCGCGGTAGCCGGGTAGTTTTCCCTGCCAGTAATCGGGGTATTTGGCGGCATGGGTTTGTAAAAAGTCGAGCGAGGCCTGCCGGGCCCGGCGATTAAACATAAAAAAATAAACCATCACCGGATAGAGCAGGGTATTGAAAAAGCGGCGGCCAAATACGCGCTGTAACCAGAGCATCAACAAAATGCCACGGATTGTGCCTGACTCTTGCAGGTTGGACCAATGGACTTGCTGTTTATTGTTATGGCTGTTTTGTTTGGCGTCCATTATTTGCCTCGCAAGCGCTGCCATAACAGCAGAGGCAAGCGCAACAACATGCCAAGCATTAAACGGCTGTGTAATTTGATCAGCAACAAGTTATCGCGCAGGTAATTAAAGTGCGACACGCTTTGCTCCGGGTAAATCACCTTGGTGTCGATAAAAATCAAGGGTGTATTTAGCCATACTGCTTTCACCAATAATTCGGTGTCAAAATCCATGCGGTTGCCAACAAAATAATGATCAAATACGTTTTCAATTTGTGTTAGCGGGTAAACGCGAAAACCGCACAAGCCATCTTTAATCCGCAGCGATAAGGTTTCCAGCGCGACCCAAAAATCGGTGACCTTGCGACCATAGACGCGCGCTTTGGGGGCAGAGGCATCAAACACGGGTTTGCCACAAATAATCGCTTCCGGGTACTGCTGTGCGCGGCGCAAAAATTCTGCAACATCTGCAACATTGTGTTGGCCATCGGCATCGATTTGTAAGGCGTGAGTAAACCCCAGGTTGCGCGCAAATACCGCGCCGGCTTTTACCGCGCCGCCCTTGCCGCGATTGCGTTGCAGCGTAAAAAAATAGGTGTTTTGGTACTGCGCCAGTGCGCTGGCCACTTGCGTGCGACTGCTTTCATGGCTGCCATCATCGACTACAATCAGCGGCAGTCCGGTTGCCACCAGTTGCGGTAAAAACGCGATAAATTGGCGCTCATGGTTGTAGTGTGGAATCAATAAACAACAATTCATAGCGGGATACTGTTCATGGCCGGGATGACTGTTCATCGCGTATTACTGCGCTGAAGTGAGCAAGCGATGAAAGATCAGCTTGCCTTCGGAATAAATAATATCGCCCTGGCTGTAGCGAAATTTAATGACGCTGTGAGCGTCAGTCTCACTGTAGTCGAGTGTTAATTGCAATTGTTGCTGTGGCAGTATCACTTGCTGGAATTTTAAATTGTCGATACGAATAAATTCATCGCCCACCGCAAACAGGAATTTTGCCAATTCTCCCGCCCAATGTGTCTGCACCACACCGGCGACTACCGGTTGCTGCGGGAAGTGGCCGGTGAGCCAGGTGATTTGAGGGGCTATGTACAAATCCAGCATGCACTGGTGTTGCTGTGTTGTTATGCCATCAAAACGTGGCCATTCAGCCGTAGCAAAATGGGTGTGCAGTTTGGAGAGAAGAGTGGTGTCGCTCATTGGTTTTTATCGGCCGTGTTGCGGGCGGGATGGGTTAAGGCGCTTCGGGCGCCATGATACTCCAGCCCAAGCGCCAACCCAAACCCGGGGTTTATGCCGGTTCGCGATACTTGTGGATGTAGTAGCGGCGGTAGGTGTATTCCAATGCAAAAAACACCGCAAAAAAAACATAGGACACCAAGCCATTGTAGAGTGCCCAGCTTTTCAGGCTGGCAAAAATAGCCAGATACAGCGCCACCAGTGCATTGCCAAACAGCAGCAGGGCCCAAATCAGGGTCAGTTTGCGGGTGTAGCTTCTGGCGCGAGGGGTGATGGTTTCGCCCGCAAGACGGGCGAGGCGCTCGATCAGACTTTCGGGTGCGCGCAGGCTCAAGGCAAACAACAGTGCTACACAGAGGCTGATAAGTACCGGATAGAAGCGCAGCATTAATTCGCTGTTGGTAATCACCAGTGCCAGGCTGTAACCCAAGGCGACTATCAGCAGCGCCAATTCCGCGGTTTCCGGTTTGCGCCCCGCGCGGCGTGCCACCATAAACTTGGCTAGTGCAAGGCTTGCCAGCACCAGTGCAAACAGCGCAGGGCTGACGTGCTGGATGCCCAGATATACCAATAACGGATAGGCGACAGAGACCAGTACCAGAATCAGATTCAGTAGTGGTCTCATAGCTATTAGCGAATCACCGGTTGATAGTCATCCATTTCGCGGTGTGGCATAGCGATCCAATTATCAACCGGCAGCGCGGGAATAGGGGCCGGTGCTGCCAGGGGTTTGTGTTCCTCTTGCAGCAGTTTGGTTAGCTCGGTAAGTACAGGATCTTCCTGGGTTTCACTGGGGGTTAAAAATATCTTGCGCAGCCGCGCACTGCGGCCCCAATCCAGACTGCTTGAGTAGCGAACCATTGGTGCCGAGAGCACCAATCCAGTAATAACCGGCAGTAGCCACCAGAAAAATATCGGCGCATAAACGTAGGTGACATAACCCCAAAGAATCGCCGCTATGGTCATTTTGGAGGTGCGCGCTATACATTCCTTCCAGGATAATAAGCGCCCTTCACGCTCTTGGGAATCCCAGTTCACTTTAAAACCAAGCAGTACCGAAATCACGAAGTAAGCATGGTAAATCATCATGATCGGGGCGATGAGTACTGCAAAAATAGTCTCGACCAGTGCCCCTTTGATGATTGCGCGCGTGCCGCCAAACTGTTTGCGTCGGTGGGTGATAGTAACCAGCACACCAAGCAATTTGGGCCCCATCAGCAACAGGGTGGTCAGTAGGATGAGTGCAATAATCAGCTCGGTTTTGGCGATGGGCCAGGTGGGGTAAAGCTGGTGCATCTCGGTAAAGTAAACATTCGCATTAATAGCGCGAACCACAGCGTCGGCCGTGCTTAGAACCAGCAGGAGCATCCACACCAGCGAGGTGATATAGGCTACCGCACCCAGCAGGAAGTGCAGGCGGCTAATAGGGTGTAAATCTTTGGTGCCGAGCAGCCCCAGATGTTGGATATTGCCCTGCACCCAGCGGCGGTCGCGTTTGGCGTAATCGATAATGTTACAGGGCACTTCTTCGTAGCTACCCTCCAAATCGGCGAGTAAAAACACATCCCAACCGGCGCGGCGCAGCATGGCGGCTTCAACAAAGTCATGGCTGAGAATATCGCCGCCAAAGGGCGCGCGACCGGGCAAGCTCGGTAAACCGCAGTGGTCGATAAAGGCGCGCAGGCGAATAATTGCATTGTGGCCCCAATAATTGGCCGCATCGGTTTGCCAAAAGGCCAGGCCGGTTGCCAGCATAGGGCTGTAAAGAACGGCTGCAAACTGCACAAAGCGGCCAAAAAAAGTGGTTTGACGCACCGGAATCGGCACGGTTTGGATCAGCCCGCAGCGCGGGTTGGCCTGCATGGCGCGAACCATTTTCAATAGGCATTCGCCGGCCATCACACTGTCCGCGTCGAGCACAATCATCTGCTCATAGTTGGCGCCCCAGCGCTGGCAAAACTCCGCCAGGTTGCCCACTTTACGGCCGATGTTTTTCTCCCGGCGGCGATAAAAGGTTTGCGCTCCCAGTGCGCCCAAGCGCTCCTGCAGCTGTTGCCATGCATCGCGCTCAGCCTGGGCAATAGTGAGGTTGGTGGTGTCGCTGAGCAGGAAAAAATCAAACTTGTCGATCTGACCGGTTGCTTCGAGTGAGCGCAGGGTAGCCTCAAAACCGGCAATTACTCGCTGTGTATCCTCGTTGTAAACCGGCATAACTACTGCTGTGCGAGTGCTGATTGGTGAATCATCCAAGCCCAGGCTGTTTGTAGGTTTTAAACTCAGCGGATCAATTTTCAGCATTTGCAGGATGAACCCGAATACACCACTCCAGAATGCAAGGCTGAGCCAGGTGAAACTGATGCCAAAGAGCACCATGATGACAGTCTCCAACGGCTTGAGTTCGTTGGCACTTAATATGTCAAACATGATGTAAATGCCGCAGGTCGCAGTTACCAGGCTCAAGAGGGCGTATACATAGCGGCGCAAGGATTTGCCCGGGATGCGAAAGGCATCCGCGGGCGCTTGGGATAAATCAGCAGGGGAGCGAAAGCTGTCGGTCATATCAGATGGCATCCGGGTACCAGACATAGCTCCACACTTCGCTCAGGCGCTGATCGCGTAACTTCAGAAACAGGCGCATATCCGCCACGTTATTGCCATCCGGTTCAAGCTTGAATGACGCGCGCCAGGTGCGACCATCGGGCAGTTGGCGCACGCTCAGTTCACTGATAGCGCCGGAGGATTGCTGCATTTCGGCAATCAACGGGGCATCTGCTGAGAGGTTATCCAATTCACCACCGCGGAAATCAATAACAAACTTGCGCTTGCTAACGGGTGGTGGATTGGCTTGGCCCGGGTTTGCGCCCCAGCCAATTCGCGTGCGTATTACCTTGGCGCCGGTATTTTCAGCCAAATGATCATCAAAGCTGCGCAGGCGATATTTGTAGGTTGCACTGCTGCCGGCCTTCATTGCCTTGGCGGGCACCCAGTAGGCAACTACGTTGTCGTTAGTTTCGCTATCGCTCGGGATTTCCACCAGCTCGGCGCGACCTTTACCCCAGTCGCCCTCAGGCATGATCCACATGCTCGGACGCTTCTCATAGCGGGCTTCCATATCCATGTAATGATCAAAATCGCGGTCGCGCTGCAGTAAACCAAAACCGCGAGGATTTTCATCCAGCATCGATGAAACCCGCAGTTGGCGATGGTTGCTGATAGGGCGCCAGATCCACTCGCCGTTGGAGGCTGCCATTAACAAGCCATCGGAATCGTGAACTTCTGGACGGAAATCATCCACAAAACGGGTGTGGTTTTCGCCCCACATATACATACTGGTGAGCGGTGCTATACCGACTTTCAATATGTCTTTACGGGCGAACAAGCGCGCCTCAACCGCCATTTCCGTGGGCGCGCCGGGGATGATTTCAAAGCGATAGGCACCGCTGATGGATGGGCTGTCCAGCAGCGCATAAATAACCATGCGGGTATCTTCAGGTGCTGGCTTGATCAGCCAAAATTCGCGAAATACCGGAAACTCCTCACCTTTGGGTTCTGCGGTATCGATTGCCAGACCTCGCGCTGAAAGCCCATATGCCAAGCCGGGGCCCACCATGCGGAAGTAGGAGGCACCCTGGAAAACAACAAATTCATCTTTGTATTCATTGCTGTTGAGCGGGTAATGGATGCGAAAGCCGGCAAAACCAATGTTATTGGGTGCAATGCCGGCAAGCGGTGCCGCCGGGCCATCGTAGGTGAAAAAGTCTTGCTTGAATTGCACAAATGAATCGGGTGCGTCGTTGGCCATGTGCAGCACTATGGGTTCGCGGTAGAGAAAACCCGGGTGAAACAGCTGTAACTCAAACAAGGATTCTTTGTGCCAAAGCGCGGCTTCAGGGCGAAAGCGAATCGAGCGATATTGATCGTAATCCATCTTTGCCAAAGCATCGGGAATATTTGCCTCTATGGGTTTGTATTCGCGTTTGGCGAGTTTTTTGGCGCGCTCTGCAATCGCATCGAATAGCTCGGGTTTGACTATGTCGCTCGCTGCTGCCGGTGCAATCGCGGGTGCAGATGAGGATGTTTGGGCGAGCGCCGAATAACTGACTCCCAGTCCCAGCGTGCAGCTCATTATCAGCCCCAGCAGACGCTTGTGTGCGCTTAAATTGCCGGTGGTTTTGTTGTTGTGACACAGGATACTCATCCAGTTTACTCCGCCTTGGATAATTGAGATGGGTTGTGAAAGTGAATCTGCCCGGAACGGGTAATGGCTTGAATCTGGTAAAAATCTATCGCCATTTTTCAATGATATGAAAGGTTATTAAAGGTGAAGCATTGTAAACCATCCGGTGCTAAAAATAGCGGCTGTTCCTGAGCATGGGAAAGTTTTTTTATAGTTGTCCTTGTGGCAATAAGTGGGTTTGAGACTTGGCTTTTCAACGCTTCTTGTTATGACTAATTAGTC
>FWPV01006315.1_pt1 | contig 12399 bp, 13 predicted proteins | sample 2228371 | NCBI WGS metagenome assembly FWPV01 (sample SAMEA103939776, study PRJEB20133) | metagenome | reverse complement strand
TCCTAGGCTTGGGGCGATTCGCCGGCATCGGCCAGCGAGAAGGATAAAACCCGCTCAGCCGTCAGCGAAATTCCCTCCGCCGGCAGGTAGAGGGTGTAATCGGCAGCCGGCAAAGTGCGCGCATCCCAGCCGAGAAAGACGGCTTTGAAGCCAAAATCGCCCCATTTGCCTTTGACCACCTCCTCCCGCCAGCGGGTCAGATTGCTGCCCGCCAGCCAACCTCCGGACAGAGTTGGAGTGCTCAGATCAATGTCCTCCCTGAAATCAGCCAGAATCAGGGTTTGGCTGTCCTGATATTGATTGAGATAAAGGGTATCCGGCAGCCATTCGCGTCCGCGGCGCAGATCCTGAAACAGAGCGCGGTAATCGCTTCGATCCAGGAGAGTATCTTCCAGAAAAGCGCTGACCAGCACCCGGGCAATGCGCTGCTGCTCGGCCTGCGGCAGCAGTTGACGCAGGTTGTAGAGGCGTGGCAGGGGTTCAGCCATGTCTTTATTGCCCCAAACGGTATTGAATTGGCCGTGATTCGCGCCGTAAATATAGATGGCTGCTTTGTAGTAATCGCCCTCTCCGCTAAATTGCAACCGTTCAAACGGCGCAGCGCCCATCATGGTCAGCACGTCCATGTCGTGCGCGCCGTGCAGCAACAGGTAATTGACATCCCGCAAGGGCGTGCGAAAACCACTGGGGCGATACTGTCCATCGGCTGGCGCCAGCGCAATCAACGAGCGGATATCGAAGCCATAGTCGAATTTCAGGGCAGCATTATCCGGATAGTAAGGAAGTTGGTTGAAAGCCGCGGCAATGACAATGGCCTCGCCGCCGCGCGAATGCCCGATCAGCGCAATCCGGTTGAGATCAACCCGCTGGTAAAAGGGATTTCCGGGCTGTTCGTTCCAGGCGCGCCACTGACGAAGGTGCTCCAGCACCAGCCAGCCGCGTGCATCCGATTCGCCCTTCAACGAGTTGAAGAACCACACATCGCCCCACGCCGAAATGTTGAGAAAGTTCTCGTCCACGGCCACAAAGATAAATCCGCGCGAAGCCAGCAATTCCCCCAAATAATCATACCCGCTTTCGGAGTATTCCTCCATGGGGTGGTTGCCGTGCACCGCAATCACCAGCGGAAAGCGCCCCTCTGCCTGCGGATACCACACCCGCGCATTGAGCGGCAGTTCTGCCGGCGAAAAGCCCCAATACGCCGTGCGCAAACCAGACCATCCTTCCAAAAGCAGCGAGCCGTCCACGGTCGGGGTCAACAGAGCCGCCCCCCCGCCGTATTCAGGGCGGCGCTTGTCGTTTCCGCTCCCGTAGGTCAGCATGGCCGACGGCATGCCGCCCGGTTCGGCCGGATTGGGCAACGCCAAAACCGGGATGTGAGTCAAATTCTGGGCAGCAGCATAGATGGGTGGTCGAGCAGGGCGCCCCTGCCAGCCAAGAAAAACACCAACCAAAACCAAAATCAGCAGACCGGCCCCCGCCTGCACCCAAAAAACTGTCCGGCGCTTGCCGTCGAAGCCGGCAGGTGTTCGTTGCCGCAAACCTGCAACCCCGCTGCCCAGCAGCCCAGCCGCAGCCAAAATCACGAGAAGCGTCGCCGCCAACCCCGGTAAAAGCGGCAGACTCAAAAACGCCAATCCGGCAGTGGAAACGAGCGCAATCAGCAACGCAAAGCGGAAAAAGCGCGGCAATTTACCCAGCAAGACCCCCACCCCGAACAACAACGCCGCCGCGCCAACTGCCAGCCCCAGCGCCCCCAGCGCCACCCCCAGCAAGACCCCCACCCCGAACAACAACGCCGCCGCGCCAACTGCCAGCCCCAGCGCCCCCAGCGCCACCCCCAGCCAGACCGCCGCGCCGCCATGCCGGGAGAGGAAGAAAGCCGTCAGAGCCAGAATCATCAAAACAGCAGCGATCACTCCGCCCGCCGCGCCGCGCCACGCCGCTGAACGGGAGGAAGCCAACGGGGAGATCTTTTTTAGAGAATCAGAAAGCGGATCAGGCAAGAAAGAACGGGGCATCGTACGACTCCTTTTGCAAATTTGCGGGGCATGCTTATCATAAATGCTCAACAGGATTGACACCTCCCGCCAGAGAAGGAAGCCGGCCTATCTAAACGGCTAGTCTGACCATCCCGCGCCGAAGTCAGGGTAAAATTGGACTGTGCCCACCAACCGCATCTACTTTGGCGATAACCTGCCCATTCTCCAATCCCTGCCTTCGGGCAGTGTGGAGTTGATTTACATTGACCCGCCCTTCAATACCGGCCGGGTTCAGCAACGCGTCCGTCTGCGCACGCTCAGCGACGGCAGCGGTGACCGGGTAGGCTTTGGCGGGCGGCGTTACCGTACCGTGCGGCTCGGCTCGAATGCCTACGCCGACATTTTCGATGACTATCTGGCCTTTCTGGAACCACGCCTGCGCGAAGCTCACCGCCTGTTGCAGCCCAACGGCAGTTTGTACTTTCACATTGATTATCGCGAGGTGCATTACTGCAAAATCCTGCTCGATCAGATTTTCGGGCGGGAGTGCTTTCTCAATGAAATCATCTGGGCTTACGATTATGGCGGACGCACCCGCCGCAAATGGCCGCCCAAGCACGATAACATCCTCTGGTACGCCCGCGACCCGCGCCGTTACATCTTCAACGCCGATCAGATCGAGCGCATCCCCTACATGGCGCCGGGGCTGGTAGGCGCAGAAAAGGCGGCGCGCGGCAAACTGCCCACCGATACCTGGTGGCACACCATCGTCCCCACCAACAGCCATGAAAAGACCGGCTACCCCACCCAAAAGCCGCTCGGCATCCTGCGGCGCATCCTGCAAGCCTCTTCCACGCCGGGCGGGCTGGTGCTGGATTTTTTTGCCGGCAGCGGCACGACCGGCGCAGCCGCGCTGGAACTGGGACGGCGATTTATCTTAATAGACAACAACCCGCAGGCCATTGCGGTGATGCGCCAACGGTTTGCGGGCGCAGCCGACATCGAATGGATTGAATGTCCCTCATCCCCACCGGAGAATCCATGAACCAAAATCACCTTGTGCCGATACTGGAATTCGACCCCGCCGAGCGAGCCATTCTTGAACCCCAGCCGGTTCGGTTGACCCGGCCGGCTCCTCCCCGCGCTGTTTTGTGCTTTTTTCAGGACGTGATCAATCGCCTGCGCCGTAAAGGCCGCCTCAAAGTCATCGGCCGGCTCAAATCGGAAATCGGTCCCAATCCGCTCTATCTGCTGGAAGAAGGCGGAGAAAACCTGCTGATTGCCCACCCCGGCGTAGGTGCGCCGCTTTCAGCCGGATTTTTGGAAGAAATCATCGCGTTGGGCGTCAATCGCTTCATTGCGGCGGGCGGATGCGGCGTGATAGACCATGCCATAGACGCTGGTCACCCATTGATTTTGACCGCGGCAGTGCGGGATGAGGGCGTTTCCTACCATTACCTGCCGCCCGGTCGTGAAGTTTCTGCCAGCCCGGCAGCCGTGGCCGCCCTGCAAGATACCCTTGAAGCGACAGGAATGCCGTACACGCTCGCCAAAGCATGGACGACCGATGGGATTTACCGCGAAACGGTCGAGCGCCGCGCCAAACGGTTGGCAGAAGGCTGCCAGGTGGTGGAGATGGAAGCGGCAGCTTTCTTTGCCGTTGCTCAATTCCGCCGGGTTACCTTTGGACAGTTGGTCTATGGTGGCGATCTGGTCGTGCCAGAGGGATGGGACAGCCGCCGCTGGCACAAGCGCGCCGATGACCGCGAACGGATTTTCTGGCTGGCGGTGCAGGCCTGCCTGCGCCTGTGATTTGTGATATAAAAAAGATATGCTCGATCCCAACGCAACCATGCCCACTTTCGATTATGACCCCACCGCGCTGGTACTGTTCGGCGGCGGTGGTCATGGCAAAACGCTGATTGAACTGGTGCGCGCCGCTGGCGCTTACCACTGGGTAGCTGTCGTGGATGACGGTCTGCCGCCGGGCAGCGAGGTGCTGGGCGTTCCGGTCGTGGGCGGCGCCGACGCCCTGCCGGATTTGTACCGCAGCGGGGTTCGGCTGGCGGTCAACGGCGTGGGCGGCATCAACCACCCCGAAGTGCGCCTGAAAGTATTTGAAATGCTGGCAGCCGCCGGGTTCAACTGTCCGGCATTGGTTCATCCGACGGCCTGGGTGGATTCATCGGCACGGCTGGAAGGCGGCGTGCAGGTGCTGGCACAAAGTTTTGTCTCCGCCTGTGCCGTGATTGGCTATGGCAGCGTGCTGAACGCCGGAGTGGTCGTCTCGCACGACTGCGTCATCGGCAAATGCGTCAACCTTTCGCCGGGCGCGCTGCTGGCTGGGGGGGTACGGGTGGAAGACTTTGCCCAAATTGGGATGGGCGCAACCGTCAACCTCAATTTGACCATTGGACGCGGCGCGCGGGTCGGTAACGGCGCCACCGTCAAGGCGGATGTGCCGCCGGGCGCGGTGGTGTATGCCGGCAGCGTTTATCCGCCGCGTTGAAAACCTGAGGAGGAACACTATGTTTCGTAAAAATCCACCGGCTGGTTCTCCGCCGCCCCCGCCCACCGAGCGGGTTACCTCGGTGCTGGGGCCGGGTATCAACTGGAAAGGCAGCCTGCACGGCAGCGGCGGGGTGCGCATTGAAGGCACCTTCGAAGGCGATATTGCCGTGCGCGGTCTGGTCGTGATTGGCGAAACCGGACGGGTAAACTGCCCGGAACTGCGCGCCAATACGGTGGTGGTTGCCGGGGCGCTGCGCGGTAATGTGCTGGCAGAAAAGCTGGAAATCCGCTCCACCGGCCGGGTGTGGGGCGATGTAACCGTGGTTTCTTTTTCCACCGAGGAAGGCGCTTTCCTGCGTGGTCAGGTGCGCATGGAAGAGCAAGTCCAAATCGTGGTCGAATCGCCGGAAAGCGAAGAAGACCTTTCTACCCCAGTATCCAGCGATTCTGAATAAACCATGCCGGTACTGAGTACGGCTCAATGGGTGGGGTTCATCAGTGAAGCGCTGGGGGTGATCGCGGTCATCCTGCTGTTGGGCATCAGCCCGCGCTTGCGGAATGTGCCGCCAGTGCAGTTTCAGTATCCACGCCGCGAGGGGTGGATTTCGCTGGCTTTGGGGGGCGGCATGGCGCTGTTGTCGGTTTTGATGTATGCTCAACCTGCCACCGCACAGGAAATTCAGCGCGGCGGGGCTGCCTCTCTGCTGCCGGGGCTCAGTCTGGCAGCCCTGGCGGCGCTGCTCAGCGGGGCAGCCCTGGTTTACCGCCGTCAACCGCCGCGCAGCGCGGGCTGGGGGCGGGCGCTGCTCGCGCCGGCGCTGCAAATCGGCATTGCCGTCAGCCTGTTGAGCATCTTCCTGCGCGGGATGCTGTTGCGTTTGTTGGGCGGCATCGGCGCGGATCAAGCGCAAGCCTTATGGATGCTGCTGGCAATAGCCGTGGGGGAAGAAACCTTGTTTCGCGGCTACGTGCAGCCACGCGTTTCAGCCTGGCTGGGCAGCCTGCCCGGCTGGCTGTTGAGCGCCGGGCTGTTTGTGCTGATACAAACCCCGCGAATTTTGCTTTTACCCGCCCAAAGCCAGTGGACGGGCTGGGGGGTTACCGTCTTGCACAGCCTGCTGGCCGGCTGGATGATGATGAAGGTGCGTCATGTGGCAGCGCCGGCGCTCTACCGCGCCATTTCCGCCTGGCTGCTGTTTTTGTTGTGATTCGCGGTCACCTTTCACTACGGCCAGCCAACAGGATACTCTCGCCCCATGCCTGTTGAACAAAGGGATTGCCTTCCTGCAAGGCGCGCTGAACCTCGGCACGGGTGTACACCAACAAATCCACGCCTCGCGAGAGATCGAAATACGGCAGGTAGCGCAAAATCCGCGCCACCGGATCGCTTTCCGCGTCTTCGCTCACCACGATCAACACATCCGCATCACTGAAAGCGGTGGCATCGCCGCGCACCAACGAGCCGAACAGTCGCACTTCTTCAACTTCGGCCCGTTCATGGATGAGCCGCTTGCCCACCTCTCGGATTTGGCGCAACAACTGCTCATAATCCAGCGAGAAGATTCTGACAGAATTGGATGATTTCATCGGCAGCCTGAATAGCCTGTTCGGCTTTTTCACGATTAAAGTAATCGGCCGGCTTACCCGAAGCAAAACCGTTCGGATAACGAGCCGGAATGTAATAGGCGTCCAAGAGTTGCGCTGCGAGGATCAATTGTGGTGGAACAGGCGCTTCTTTCAACTCGCGCAACATGGGGGTAATCGCATGACCCCAGACAACTTTGCCATATTTCAACAGCAAACCTTTAACGGCTTTTTCGGCAGCCTGCTGCGAGGTGAAGCAAGCCCATTCCCAATATTCATATTGGACGTCAAGACGGGCTTTTTCTAAATCGCGAATGGCCTGTGCCATCCAATCGGTCGAACGATTCATGCAAAGACCTCTCTTGCTTCTATTGTAACATCTCGCTGAAGAGAAAGAAACCGTTTTTATAGATGGTTCGGCCGCAACGGAGTACCTGCGTTTGCGGCGCTTTGCGGTAAAATCGAGCGTATGAGCCCATATCCACCTCCGATTATCCCCATGTCCTCCCCCGATTTGACCGATGCCGAACGACAGGCGGTTTTGAATGTGCTGAACACCCCCCACCTGAGCATGGGCGGGCAAATCGAAGCCTTCGAGCAGTCCTTTCGTGATTTTACCGGCTGGCGGCACGCCATCGGCGTCAATTCCGGCACGGCCGGCCTGCACCTGTGCGTGCGGGCGGCCGGCATTCAGCCCGGCGACTGGGTGATCACCACGCCGTTTTCATTTGTCGCTTCCTCCAACGCCTTGTTGTTTGAAAATGCCGTGCCGGTTTTTGTGGACGTGGACGAACGCAGCGGCAACATCCACCCGCAGCAGGTTGCCGAAGCCGCCCATGACCTGATGCAGGGCGGCAAAGCCGCCGAGCGCTGGCTGCCGCGTTGCGGCGTCCACGCCCGACCCAACGGCCGCCTGAAAGCCATTTTGGCGGTGGATGTGTTCGGACAGCCGGCCGACTATGACTCGCTGCAAGTCACCGCCAGGCAGTACGATCTGCGCCTGATCGAGGATTCGTGCGAAGCGCTTGGCGCTGAGTACAAAGGCCGCAAAGCCGGCACGCTGGGGGATTACGGCGTGTTTGCCTTTTATCCGAACAAGCAAATCACCACAGGCGAAGGCGGGATGGTGGTTACCGACGACGAGGCCGCCGGGCAGCTGATGCGCGCCCTGCGCAATCAGGGACGGGCGCCGGGCGACACCTGGCTGCAACACACCTTTTTGGGCTACAACTACCGTCTGGATGAAATGAGCGCGGCGCTGGGCACGGTTCAAATGAGCCGCCTGGAAGAATTGCTGCGCAAACGCGAGCAGGTTGCCGGCTGGTACCGTCAGCGGCTGGAACATATTCCCGGCATCGAACCGCCCTACCTTGAACCCCACACGACCCGCGCCTCGTGGTTTGTGTATGTCATCCGCTTGGCGCGCGGGCTCAACCGAGCCGCTGTTGCCCAGCGGCTGGCCGAGCGCGGCATTCCGGTGCGGCCGTACTTTCTTCCCATCCACCTCCAGCCCTACATGGTAGAACGCTTTGGCTATCGAGCAGGCGATTTTCCGGTCACCGAGGACTTGGGGCAGCGCGGACTGGCGCTCCCGTTTTCCGGCGTGATGGATGAGACTCAGGTGGAACTGGTCTGTGATACGCTTCGGCAGGTATTGTGAGCATGGCGGAGGGTGATACCCAGATATTCTATCCTCCCCGACGGCGCGGGCTGATCGTTCACCTGCTGGCCGGCATCCTCCTGCTGGCTGGCAGCATTGCCTGCCTGATTTTGGCCTTCAATCAACCGCAAGAGGGGCGTTTTGCGCTCCTGTTGATGGGCAGTTTGGTCCTGTTCGCTCCCTTGCCTTGGGTGTTTTACCGCGCTTATGCGCTGATGAACGCCTTTTACCGTTTGGAACGGGATGGCTTACGTCTGCGCTGGGGTTTGCGCGCCGAGGACATTCCCCTGCCGGAAATCGAATGGGTGCGTCCCGCCCGCGAATTGGGTTTCAACCTGCCGCTGCCGCCGTTGAGCGCGCCGGGAGCGGCGCTGGGCAGCCGGCAGGTGGCCGAACTGGGAACGGTGGAATTCATGGCTTCGGAAACCGACTCCCTGCTGCTGGTGGCTACCCCAGAGCGCGTCTATGCCATCTCCCCGCAAGACGAGCGCGCCTTCAACCGCGCCTTTCAGCGCATGATCGAACTGGGCAGTCTGACGCCCCTGCAGCCCTACTCGGCCCAGCCGGCGGCTTTTGCCCGCCGGGTCTGGGACGACCGTCCGGCGCGCTGGTCTCTGATGGCCGGACTGATTCTGACCGTGCTGCTGCTGATCGTGGTGGCGTTGGCGATTCCTGCCCATCCTCAAATTTCGCTGGGGTTCGATGCGCTCGGCCAGCCGCTGCCGCCCGTGCCTGGCGAACAGTTACTGCTGCTGCCGGTGTTGGGGATTTTGATTTACCTGACCGACCTGCTGGGCGGCATCTACTTCTACCGCCGCGAAGCCGACCGGCCGGTTGCTTTTCTGTTGTGGATTGCCTCTGCCTTTACCCCCCTGCTTCTGCTGATCGCAACAGGGGTGATTTTACTCGATTGATGAGCGACAAGTGGCAAATCTCTCCATTTCACCGATTCAGATTGGTTTGGGTTTTGGGCTGGCGCTGATCATCTCGCTTGCCGCCTATCGGCTGCGCTCGCTCAGCCGCAGCGGAGCGCTGGCTGCCGTTCTGCTGGGAACAGCCGTATTTGGGTTGGGCGGGCTGGCGTGGGCGGCGCTGTTGCTGGGTTTCTTCATCTCATCCAGCCTGCTTTCGCGCCTGTTCCGCCGCCGCAAACAGAGCGTGGAGGAAAAATTTTCCAAAGGCAGCCAGCGGGATGCCGCTCAGGTAGCCGCCAACGGCGGAATCGCCGGTCTGCTCGCGCTGGCGCAGGTCTTTTTCCCCGCTTCTCCCCTGCCGTGGCTGGCAGCCGCCGCCGCGCTTGCTGCCGCCAACGCCGATACCTGGGCAACCGAATTGGGCGTACTCAGCCCGCGCAAGCCGCGCCTCATCACCACCGGCAAAGTCGTGGACAAGGGCGCTTCCGGCGGCGTCAGCCTGCTGGGTACGCTGGCCGCCACAGGCGGGGCGGCTTTCATCGCCGCGCTGGCGGTTTTGTTTCCACCCGCCGACATGGGAGTTGCCCCGTTGTGGGTGGCGCTGCTGGTCAGTCTGGCCGGTTTGCTGGGCAGCCTGATCGATTCGCTGCTGGGCGCCACCGTGCAGGCCATCTACACCTGTCCGCAGTGTGGCAAGGAAACGGAACGCCACCCACTGCACAATTGCGGCACGCCAACCGTGCCGTTGCGCGGCTGGCGCTGGTTGAACAACGACGCCGTCAATGCCGCCTGCACAATCAGCGCGGCCGGCGCGGCGGCCTTGTGCGCCGCCTTGCTTCTGCCGGTGATCGGGTCACCGGCTCAATTGCCTGTCGAAGGAGGTTATTCGATGAAAATCAGCAGTCCTGCGTTCAGCGATGGCGCCAACATTCCGGCCAAGTTCACCTGTCAGGGGGAGAATGTTTCCCCCCAACTGGATTGGAGTGGAGTTCCGGCTGGGACGCGAAGTCTGGCGCTGGTAGTCAGCGACCCGGACGCGCCCGGCGGGACGTTCATCCACTGGGTACTCTACAACCTGCCGCCTCAAACCGCCGGTTTGCCGGAAAGCGTACCCGCCAGCGAACGGCTGAGCGGCGGCGCAGCCCAAGGCCGCAACGACTTTGGACGGATCGGGTACGGCGGGCCGTGTCCCCCGCCCGGTAAGCCACACCGCTACATCTTCACCCTGTACGCCCTGGACATAGACCCCGACCTGCCGGCCGGTTTGAACGCCGCCCGCCTCAACCAGCTCATGCGTGGCCACATCCTCGAACAGGCCTCTCTGACGGGGGTGTACCGGCGCTAATTCATACCCCTCATCAATATCCATCGTCCTCGTCATCATCGTCGTTGTCCTTGCCGCCCTTGCCGGAATCGTCATCACTCCCTTTCCCGGATTCGCGGGTCGCTTTAGCGGAGTCATCGGAAGGGGTTGAGGTGAGGATCAGGCGCGGGGTAGCCGAAGGCTGCGGAGCAAACGTGGCTGTTGCAGCCGGTCGGGTCAACGTTGGCGTGATCTGATATGGGGTAAGGGTGGGGGTTGGCGGCGGGTTCAAGCGGTCGGCGCGTGCGCTGAGCGCCAGAAAATCATTTTCACCCACCCGGATGGCGGTAACCGAAATCGGTTTTCCCACTTGTGGTGTACCTTCCATTTTCGCCAGACTGGCCAGGCGCACCCGCACACCCTCGATGATCCACTCTTGATCCGTCTGCGATTGCAGAATCCCCCCGAGCTGATACAGGCGGAGGCGTATTTCAGTCACTTCCAGGTTATTTTGGCCGCTGACAAAACCTTGAATATCCACATACGCGCTTGCCATCGAAGGAGCAGCCAATTGCAGCCGTCCACTGAGCGTAAAATCAATCCCGCCAGCCGACCACTGATTGTAGCCATCCTGAATGCGCGGGGTGAGAAAGCCGCTGAACTCAACCGGTTGCTCTTTACCGGTCAGAATCAACTGCCGCACTTCTTCCGCCCGGCGTTGATCGAAGGTATCTTCGAGGGTGAGACGCGCCAGGGCATCCCCGCTCAGCGCCAGTTGAGCCTGCTCGACCGTGCGTTTCATCCCATACAAAGGCTGGCCGGGCAGTGATCGTCCTGAAGCCAGCGCCAGCGCAAAACCTGCCACCAAAAGCAGCAGGACGGCCGAAAGCGCCAGCGAGGCAAACCGCGGCCAAGCGAAATGGATTCTCGGCTGCTGGTGGGCATGCTGGGCAGCTGCTTCCAAAAACTGCGCACGGCTGTTCCGTATTCCGCTGACCGGCGGGAGGTACAGAGCATTTGCCTGAGCCAGACGAGCGCTTTCTAAAAGCGGTCGTAATTCTTCCACCCGTTCGGGATAATCCGCCAGTATCCTTTCCAGTGGTTCACCGATTTGCATCCTCTGCAAGCATTCTTCCAATAATTGAGCAGTTTCGGCAGGCTTCATCGCTTACCGGCTCCCTTCCAATTGGCGGCGTAAGGCCGCCAGCGCTCGAAACTGTAAAACTTTCACCGCTTCGACTGATTTTCTCATCACCTTGGCGGTCTCATGCACGGATAATTCCTGGGAAAAGCGCAACGCAAGCACATGCTGCTGTTCATCGGTCAACTGCAACATCGCCCGGCGAATTTGATGACGAGCGGCGTTCTGTTCGGCCACCTCAGCCGGGTCGTGACCATTGGGCAGGTTTTCTTGCTGCTCGATCCGCGTTATCGGGCGACGGTAAGACTGCCGGTAAAAATCCTGAACCAGATGATGGGCCGTACCCAGCAGCCATGCCCGCAGGTTATCAATCGTCAAATCCTCTTTCTTGAGGGCTTTCAGCATACGCAGAAAAACTTCGGCGGTAATGTCTTCACAGGTATGCGGGTCATCCACGCGGTAAGAAACATAGCGAAAGACCTGCGGATAGAGGGCATCGTGAATGGCAGTCAGCGCCTGCGGCTCGAACTGTTTAGCCCGCCGGAGTAATTCGGCGGCCTCTTCTGCCTGCCGGTTTTGAACAGTTGAGGGAATTTCGGTCATAAAGGCGTTTTCTGTAATGGGGTAATTATACATCCAGCCTATGCGAAAAGGTTTCTGCCGGGCGTAAGGGAACGTACACCCGGCAATCTGAACAATCTCACCCATCCAGAGGCAGAAATTACTCACTTACCCTTTCCTTTACCGTAATCATCGCCACCTTTGCGATCATCGTCATCATCATCGTCATCGTCACCACCCCTGCCTTTGTCCGAATAATCATCCTCTTGATCGTCCCCGCCGCTTCTGCCGGAATGATCATCCCCGCTGCGGTCGTCATCTCCCTGAGAAAGTTCGATCTCGCGCGCCAGATAACTGCCATCGGCCTGCAAAGTAGCATGCACTTTGACCATTAGCCCAACCGCCAGCGCGCCTTTGATTTCCGTGCCGGCTGTGGTGCGCACTGTGCGCCCGCCGATCACAACCACGCCGTTTTGAATGGACTCCACCTTGCCAAAAAATTCCACCTCGCCGCTGCCAGCTGCGCCGGGCGTGCTGGTTTTACCCATGTCCTCCGCTTCGGCCGGTTCGATCTCGCGCGCCAGATAACTGCCATCGGCCTGCAAAGTGGCATGCACTTTGACCATTAGCCCAACTGCCAGCGCGCCTTTGATTTCCGTGCCGGCTGTGGTGCGCACTGTGCGCCCGCCGATCACAACCACGCCGTTTTGAATGGACTCCACCTTGCCAAAAAATTCCACCTC
>FWPV01013322.1_pt1 | contig 12400 bp, 11 predicted proteins | sample 2228371 | NCBI WGS metagenome assembly FWPV01 (sample SAMEA103939776, study PRJEB20133) | metagenome | reverse complement strand
GGTCCGCAGCTCGCCGGCTTCCGCCGAGAATGTGGGGCGCGGACCTTCGTGAATCCAACCCCGCAAGGTGCGCCCGTCGAACAAAGGGCGAAACTCGGCCCACAGGAACGCGGGCGCTAGCAGCGCCGCCGCAAAAAGCCGCTTCATGTGCGCGCTCCCTCCCTTTTCAGCAGATGCTTTCCCAACCCTAGCCCAAAAGCGATTCCGCAATAGAAGAAATAGAGGAGGTGCAGCGCAGCGCCGGGGAGGGCGAAAAGCGCGCCCCGCCGCCGCGCCAAAAAGCGGTAAAATCCGGAGTTCATCGCCAGCACAGCGCACAGCGCCACGCCGCCTGCCACAGCGGGAACCGGGTTACCGGCCAAGAGCGCCATCGGCGCGGCAGCCGCTGCGCACCACACCAAAGCCACGCTCGCCCGCTGCGTCCCGGAGACGTTCAAATCGTTCGGCAAGCGCCGGTAGCGCAGCGACAGTTCGGTCCACGGCAGACCCCGTAACAAGATATCCGTCCGCAGGAGGGACCTCAGCGTCCACCGCTTGAAGTGCTTCACTTGAGCGCTCTTTTCGAGCACGATGCGGCGCCCGGCGGCGCGCAACCGGTATCCGAGTTCGATGTCCTCGATCGAAGGTTCGGCGAAAGCCTCGCTGAATCCGCCGGCTTCGAGAAACACATCGCGGCGGATCATGCCGCACCCCGTCCAAAAAGTACTGGCTTCCGGCGAGCCCTTCTGGTGAACATAGTGGTGCTGCAAGTTCTTGTACTGTGAAATGATCCCTCGGCTTGCGGGCGCGTCATCATAGGAGCCGATGACGGCGTCCGGCGCGGGGGACGCCGAGAACCGTTCGAGCATGCGGCGGATCGTGTGGCGGTGCACCGTCACATCGGCATCCACGAAGAACAGCAGATCCCCCGCGGCGGCGCGGGCGCCGAGATTCCGCGCAGCGGCCGGTCCCCGCCGCCCGCCCGTGCTCAAAACCTTGGCGTTCGCAGCGCGGGCGACGGCATGCGATTCGTCGGTCGAACCGTCGTCCACCACAATGCATTCGAGCGGCGGAATGCTCGACTGCCGGAGCGATTCAAGACAGCGCGCCAAGTCCGCTGCTGCGTTATGAACAGGTATGACCGCGGAGACCGAAAGCTGCACGAACCTCCAGTCTGTCAAATCGCCGCCGCCCGCCTCAACGGTGGCTCTGGCAGCATGCGGGGTCGGTGTACTCCTCGCCGGCGCGGACTTCCTCCAAGTATTCCTCGTCCGTATTGACGCTCCAGAGATCGTGAGCGGCGCCCATTACGTTGCCAGCCGCCAAGATGCCGCTCAGCATGGCGTGGTCCTGGTTGTTGTAGCGGTGCATGCCATTTCGCCCTGCGCAATGCAGATTCGGGAAGTTGCTCAAGAACTGCCGGATCTCCGCCAGGGCCGCCGGGTAGTTCGAATCGTACACCGGATACGCCTTAGGCACGCGCACGACGGCGCCGTCAGTGACATGCGTAGCCGCTGCGATCCCCAAACTCTCGCACTCACCGGAGGCGAACCGGATCAAGCCGTCATCGGACATCCGCCAGAGTTCGTCGCCCGCATTGCAAAAATACTCCATCCCGAGGCAAGTGGTCTCCGGATCGGGCGTCATCTCCGGACTCCAGTTCTTGAAGTTTTGGATCCTCCCCACCCGTACGCCGGGTTCGTGAATGTAGATCCATGTGTCCGGGAATACGTCCCGCCGCCGCACGATCAGAGCGACGATGAGGAAGTCCCGGTAACGGAGCGAGCGGGCGGCTTTGAGAATCCGATCCGGAGGCGGCGGGTCCATGATGAGACAAAGCGTGCTCACCGGCAGCGTGCTGATCAAGTGGCTTGCCTCGAACCGCCTCCCAAGCGCTTGGATCCCCGTGACGCGCTCCGCCGTTCGGAAAACCCGTTCGACGGGCGCTTTCAAATGAACCACCGAACCCTGCCGCTCCACGATCTCCCGCATCCGCTCCCACATCATGCCCGGTCCGCGGCGCGGATACAGAAATTCGTTGGTCAGCGTCCTCAAGCGGGACTTGCGGTCCTGCTTGCCGCCAAATTCGAAAGCGTCTTTGAGAAGCGTGCGGAAGCTGAGCCCGCGAATCCGCTGAGCCGCCCACTCCGCCCGGATCTCTTTGCAGGGCAGTCCCCAGACTTTTTCGGTATACGAACGGAAAAAGCGCTCAAAGAGACGGCGGCCAAAACGGTTGCAGATGTAAGTCTCAAAATCCTCTTCCGGACGCTCCGGAAAGCATACGGCTCGCAGATAGCTCAGGGCGCAGCGCGCCGCCTCGACGACGCCCAGCCCCCGCAGCGCGTCGAAAGGCTCGAGCGGGTAGCGGAAGAAGCGGCGGTGGTAATAGATCCGGGAGAGACGCGGGCGGACGAGCAGATCAGCGCCTAATACTTCGCGCCAGATAGTCTCAATGGACGGAACTTTGGTGTAGAAGCGGTGCCCGCCCAGATCGAAGAGATATCCCTTGTATTCCACCGTTCGGGCGAGACCGCCTACCTCGGGCGCGGCTTCAAACACTTGCGCCGTTCGCCCGTGCCGTCCCAATTCATACGCCGCGCTCAGTCCCGCGGGACCTGCGCCCAGGACGAGCACACCTTCCTTCGGGCTTCCCTCTCCTCCGTTTGGTTCCGTTATACGCAATCTTCAGGTTACCTCACAGCGCGCTGCGGCGGCTTCGCCGGCGTCAAGCGTGAGGCACGAACAGATGGACGAGGTGAAACGCCAGCCAGCCAACCAAGGCGGACGCCGGGATGGTGAGAATCCACGCCCAGACAATATTCGTCGCAATGCCCCACCGCACCGCCTTAAGGCGTTGAATCGATCCCACGCCGGCGATGGCGCCGGAAATCACATGCGTCGTCGAAACCGGCATGTGCAGCTCGGTTGAGAATAAAATCGACATCGCGGCAGCCGTCTCAGCGCAAAAGCCGCTCCGCGGTTTCAGCCGCGTCAAGCGGCTGCCCATCGTGTGCACGATGCGCCATCCGCCCGCCATGGTGCCGAGCGCAATCGCCGCGTGGGCGGAAAGAATCACCCATACCGGGACTTCGAATGTCTTCAGGAATCCCGTGGTCACCAATACCCCGGTGATGATGCCCATCGTCTTCTGTGCATCGTTCGTGCCGTGCGAGTAGCTGAAGATGGCGGCGGACAGCAACTGAAGCTTCCGGAAATAGACATCCATCTTGCGGGGCGTCGAATGGCGGAACAGCCAGTAAATGGCGGTCATCAACATGTACGCCAACAGAAGCCCCAGCAGAGGCGCCAGAACGATGAATAGCAGGGTCATCGTCCAGCCGCTCGCCAGGATGGCGTCGAAGCTCCGCTCAAAACCCCGCAAGTACGCCACGCGCGCCATGGCGGCTCCGGCGTAGCCGCCGAATAGCGCATGGGAAGAGCTGGTGGGCAGTCCGAAGTACCAAGTGATCAGATCCCACACAATCGCCCCAATCAGCCCCGCCAGAATCACATACGGAGTCACGAGCGAGAGATCGATCATCCCTTTGCCTACCGTCTTGGCTACGCCCGTTCCAAAGCTGAAAGCCGAAACGAAGTTGAAAAACGCCGCCCAGAGAACCGCCTGAAACGGAGTCAACACCCGCGTGGCGACGATGGTGGCTACCGAGTTAGCGGCGTCGTGAAAGCCGTTGATGAAGTCGAAGATCAGCGCGACCGCTATGATGACGATGGCGAGCAGCAGCAGGGGGTCCATAGCGTTCCGGCTAGCTGTTCTTGACCACGATGTTTTGCAGCAGGTCCGCCACGTCCTCGCAACAATCAGCAGTTGATTCCAAAAAGTCGTAAATTTCTTTTAGCTTCATCAACCGTATGGGGTCCTTCTCGTTTTGGAAAAGGTCGGCGACCGCCCGGCGCTCAAGCTGATCCGCCATGTCCTCCAAACGGTTTATCTCGATGCATTGCTCGATCAACGGCTTGTCGGAATCGAGCGCCATGAACGCGCTTTCCATCAGTTGACAACTGGAATGGATGATCTTGCACATCTCAACGGCGGTAGGGGGAATTTCGCCTACCCGGTAAGCCACCATGCGGTGCGCCACCTCCTCAATGCCGTCAAGCACGTCGTCCATGTGCGCCGCCACCGAATGTATGTCTTCGGGATCCAAAGGAGTGATGAACGTCTGGTTCAGCTTCACAAAGATCTCGTGGGTGATATCGTCGCCTTCCTGCTCCAGACGCTTGATTTTCGCCGATGCGGCTTCGAGGGCGGCGTTCCCAGCCTTCACCCCGTCCACCAGCGTTTGCGACGCTTCAGCCAGGATCTTGGCTTGTTTCAAGAACAGAACAAAGAACTTTTCTTCGCGGGGCAGGAAGCGCATGGGTCCTCAGGGTTACTTCACAACGTTACGCAGAAAACCATCTTCTCACCCGCTTTTGCGGCGGGTCAACCACGCACGCGTTACAATTCCGTCAAATCGCGCCGGTCGCCAGTTGCCACAATGCCGCCAGCCTTCGCGAAGCCGCGCCTCGTGGTCTAAACACCGCGGCGCCGCAGCGCCGCATCAGCCGGTCCCATTCGCGTCCAGAAACCGCGGGTCGAGGAGCCTTTCGGGCTCGATGTTGCCCATCGCCGACAGCAGACACTCCTTCAGGTGGGGGTGCCGCGCCTCGACCTCGGCGAATAAATCGCGAAGCAGACGGCGCACCGTGCCCGTCTTCTGCGAACATCCGCACGGGACGAGCGGCAAGCCTTTCGCCTCCGCATACGCGGACGTGAGCTCCTCCGGAACCAAAACCAGAGGGCGTATCAGCCGGAACTCTTTGTCGCTCGAATAAGTCACCGCCGGCAGAGCCGAAAGCCGCCCGGTGAACATCGCGTTCCTCAGGAACGCCTCACAGAAATCGTCCGCCGTGTGTCCAAAAGCGATAACGCTCGCCCCGAGATTCCGCGCCACTTCGTATACCGCCCGCCGCCGGTAGCGGCTGCACAGATCGCAACCGTGCTCCGGTTGGTCGTCAATGAGCCGTAAGGAGGCGTTATCCCGAAAATAGGTCCAAGCGACGTTTCGCTTCTCCAAGTACTGGCGCAGCGGCTCAATTGGGCGCAGGAACTTGCCCTGCTCCACGGTGAAAGCGCAGACGCTGAATTCGATCGGGGCGCGCTTCTGCAAAAGTAGAAGCACCTCCAACAACGTGAACGAATCTTTCCCTCCCGACAAAGCGACGGCGACACGATCCCCCTCCCGGATCATCTTGAACCGGTGTATTGCTTCGCCGGTTTTTCGCAGCAGGGATTTTTCGAGCTCCAATGCTCTCATTATAGAAGGCCGCGGTATGGGACAATGCGGAGGTTAGGGACTTATCCAGATGAGATGCTTGGCTTTAGCGATTGCGGCGGCGGGCGCGCTCTGCGCTCAACCCCTCACTCAAGGCGAACGCAACAGGCTGCTGAGCGAGTTGCACGCCACCCGGAAGCAATTCCTTGACGCCATCGAAGGGTTAAGCCCGGCGCAGTGGAAGTTTAAACCGGCGCCCGAACGGTGGTCGATTGCCGAGTGCGCCGAGCACATCGCCTTATCTGAAGACTCGCTCTATGAAATGCTCATTGGGAAGCTCTTGAAAGCTCCACCCCAACCGGTGGACCGGAAGCAAGCCGCCAAACTTGACGAACAAATCCTGAATCGCATGGCGGACCGGTCCCAAAAAGCTCAAGCCCCCGGGGAACTCCAACCCAAAGGGCGGTGGAAGGATGCCGCTACCATCGCCGCGCATTTCCGGGAGAGCCGCGAACGGCTGCTCGAATACGTCCGCACAACGCAGGATCCCCTCCGCGCCCACCGCCTCACGCTCGGCGGCGAACATCTGGACGGTTACCACTGGGTGATGCTCATCGCCGGTCATACCGCCCGGCACGTGGATCAAATCAACGAAGTGAAGTCCTCGCCGGGCTTCCCCAAGTGAGCTTCGAGCACTATTTCGGTAGTTCTACATCCGAATATCATTTTTTACTTGACGCGTCGCTCAAGCAGCTTTAAAGTATAGATGGTTTAGAATTCCGCCGGAGCTGCGGCCGGGTATGCCGGGCGTTCATACGACTGAACTCGCGCGCGATCTGCTAGGAAGCGCGCGAACTTTCGCCTCGTTCTTATTCTCCGTTTGCGAGGAGCAGCCCCTCCAACGGATCGCCCGCGGCGAACTCACGGTATCGCAGGCCCGGATTCTCCAGCTCGTGGGCATTAGCCCGGGATTGACTATTCACGAACTCGCTTCCTGTCTGAACGTCACGGTCGCCGCAGCCGGTCAGGCTGTGGAACGGCTAGTTCAGCGGGGCTATCTGACCCGTCGCTTAAAAGAAGGCGACCGGCGCGCTTCGGAGTTGAGCTTGACCCGCAGCGGGCGCCGGCTGCTGGAAAATTACCGGTCCGTCCAAGAGGCGACTTTGCAGGAGGTGATGCGCAGCCTTTCTCCTGGAGAACTACGGCGCGCCACCGAGATTCTGGATCGCCTCGCTCTCGCCTTGACGCAAAAACTGAGCGCCGCGGGGGAGTTGTGCCTCGAGTGCGGCGCATTTTTCCGCGAACGTTGTGTCATTCGCGGCCTAGGCCGCAGAAACTGCTTTCATACACATAAAGTGGAGCGGCGCGCAGACTAAGGCCTGACCTGCGGCGCCGGCTCTGAAAGGGGGAGTGTGTCCATGGCAAGCGCCGCTTGCGTTCTGCCGGGTTCCATGCCGATCACAATCGAAAACTTGATGCAAACGCCGGAGGGGCGCCGCGTGATGAGCTGCCTGCAATGCGGCGTCTGCGTGGGGTCCTGCCCGTATGGGGAGGTGATGGACTATCCGCCGCGGCGCATCATCGCCTTGCTGCGCGCCGGAATGGTGGAAAAGGTGTACCACAGCGACAGCCTGCTGGCATGCGTGGCTTGCTACACCTGCATGTATAAGTGTCCTCGGGACATCCGGTTGACGGACACCATCCTGCCCTTGGCCAAAGAGCAGGTGCTCATCCATCAGCCTGATTTACCCGCGGAGTTGCAGCGCGCCCTGCAAAACACGCTGCGCTACGGGAATCCCATGGGCGAATCGTCGCGCAAGCGCGCCGCGTGGGTTAAGACGGCGCCGGTCCCCATCCGGATCCTCTCTGAAGATCCACGCCCCGCAGACGTGCTTTGGTTTGTCGAATGTTATACGTCCTATTACCCGCGCGGGCAAGACGCCTCCCGAGCGACGGCGCTGCTGTTTCATGCTCTAGGCATCGATTTCGCCATTTTGGGTAATGAAGAAAAATGCGCCGGCGAATGCGGGCGGCTTACTTGGGAGCCTGGTCTGTACGAAACCCTGATGGATTACAACATGGCGGTATTCGCCAAGTACAAGTTCCGCCGCATCGTCACATCGTGCCCGCACGCGCACAACGCATTCAAGTGCCGCTACGTGAATTTCGGCTTCAACTATGAGCTGCACCACGTCACCCCGTACTTGGCGTCGCACCTGGACCGCCTGAAGCCCCTGCTGCGTAAGAAGCTGAATTACACGGTCACCTACCACGATTCCTGCTGCCTGGGAAGGCAGAACGAGTTCTTCGACCCGCCGCGGGAACTGCTGCGCGCTATCCCCGGGGTGAAACTCGTGGAAATGACGCACAACCGGGGCAACTCCATCTGTTGCGGGGGCGGCGGCGGCGGCATGTGGCTTGACACCTACTACAAGAGCAAGGGGTACGAGCGGCTGTCGGAACGCCGCATCCGGGAGGCGCTCGCCACAGGCGCGGACGTGCTCGCGATCTCCTGCCCCTATGAGGTTTCCCGCTTCGAAGACGCGCTGAAGGTCCTCGGAGGGGACAAGAAGATGGTGGTTCGGGACGTCACCGAACTGCTGGCCGAATCCCTGGAGGTTTGAGCCATGAAATTAGTCGTCTTATTGAAGATGGTCCCCGACGTCGTCGAGGAACTGGTCATCGGTCCGGACGGCAAGTCCCTCGATTTGGAGGCCGTCCGTCTGACCCTCAATGAATCCGACGACCATGCGCTCGAAGAAGCGCTGCAGCTGAAAGAGCGCCTTGGAGGCACGGTCACCGTCTTGACCCTCGACTCACCGGAGGTGGACGAGGTCCTGTACACGGCGGTGGCGAAGGGCGCCGACCGTGCTGTGAAGGTCACCGGTTTCGACATGCCGCCCCCCACCCGGGAAGCGGCCGCTATCCTCGCCGCGGTTCTGAAGTCCCATGAGGGGCTGATGCCTGCCGACTTGATTCTCACCGGCAGCCAAGCCATCGACGATTTGGACGGTCTGCTCGCGCCGCTCGTGGCGCACGAATTGGGGCTGCCGTATCTTGGGATTCTCACGCAGATCACCCCGAGCGCAGATCTCCAATCGGCCACTGTCATCAAAGAATTCGCCGGGGGATTGCGCGGCGAGTTTGAGATCCCGCTGCCGGCGGTGGCGGGAGTTCAGTCGGCGGAAAAGCCGCCCCGCTACGTCCCGGTGGCCAAGGTGCGCGCAGCGATGAAGAGCGCTCAGATTGAGACGGTCGAGGCGCCCGCGGCCGCAGCCGCCCCCAAGATCAACATCGCCGCGATGAGTATCCCTGAAGAAAGCGGCGCCGCCGAAATGCTCAGCGGCGGTCCGGATGAAGTGTGCGAAAAGCTCTGCGCCGTTTTGGCGGAACGCGGGCTGGTGTAAAGGAGGAGGAACGCCATGCCGGGCAGCATTCTGGTTTTAGTCGAACATTTTCGCGGTGAAGTTGCGGACGCGTCATACGAGGCTCTGGCTCTCGGCCGCGAAGTCGCCGGCAAGCTGGGCGCCCCGCTCGAGGCGGCGCTTCTCGGGTCCGGACAAAAGGAATTGTCCTCGCGCTTGGGCGCGGCGGCGCGCGTACTTTCGGTCGATCATCCCGCGCTCGCGGAAGTCGTGCCGGAAATCCACGCCGACGCGCTCGCGCAAGTGGCGCGCGCTGTCGAGCCCGCAGCCATTCTCACGCCTTTGAGCAACCTCACGATGGGCGTGGGCACGCTGGCAGCCGCCCGCCTGCAAGCGCCCGCCGTGAACTTCTGCGTGGACCTCGACGTGTCGGACGGGGGCTTGGTCGCCAAGGCGGTTCTGTATGGAGGGAAGATGGAAGCCACCGTTGCTCCGGAGGGCCGGCCTCTCGTGGTAGGCTTGTGGCCCGGAACCCGGCCTCCGGACGTCGGGCGAAGCTCCGAACCGCCCGCGGCAGTCGAAGATTTCACCGTTTCTTTGCCCGAGCCGCGCATCAAGCTGAAGCGCTACATCGAGCCTCAAGCGGGCGACATTGACATCCGAGAGAAGGATGTCCTGGTGGCGGTGGGCAGGGGCATCCAAGGTCCGGAGAACATCGAATTGGCCGAGGAACTCGCCGCGGCTCTCGGCGGCGCGGTGTGCGGTTCGAGACCGGTGATCGACCAAGGGTGGCTCGACCTGTCCCGCCAGGTCGGGAAGTCCGGCGCCACGGTCAAGCCGAAGCTTTATCTCGCCGCCGGCATCAGCGGCGCGCCTGAACACGTCGAGGGTATGCGCGGCGCTTCCCTGATCGTCGCCGTGAATACCGACCCGCAGGCGCCGATCTTCCGCGTGGCGCATTATGGCATCGTTGGAGACGCTCTGGATATTCTTCCGGCGCTGACCGAGGCGGTTCGCAAACGGAGGTCGGCAGCCCATGCATGACCCCGTAGCCGGGACCGTCTTTGGCGTCCCGGGCGTATTGATCTTGTGGGCGGCGGCGGCGATCTCTGTGTCGCTTTTCGCCGCCCGGGTATGGAAGTACATCGCGGTTCTGCGCACCGCGCGGGCCGAGGTTCGCTGGGACCGTCCGCTGGAGCGCCTGAAAAGGTTCGCCGAGCACGTCCTCTTGCAACGCAAGTTCCTCCGCGAGCCCTGGATCGGCATCGCCCATTTGGCGCTTTTCTGGTCATTCGTCTGCTACGCGACCACATTCTGGTGGAACCTCGTGCGCGGGCTCTTCCCGATGCTGCCCGTCCCCTACGCGGAACAGATCCCTGTCGTGGGAAAAATGCTCGAATGGTGCGGCATCGCCGGTCTCGCCGCTCTGGCTGTGGCGGCGGCGCGGCGTTACTTCTTTACCCCGGACAGGCTGACCCGCTCCGCCGACGCCACCCGCATTCTGATTCTGATCGCGCTCGTGCTCAGCTCCTATCTGGTTAGCGCGTTGACGCCATCGCACGAAGTGCAGCGAGCCGCCTGGTGGGTCCACATGCTCACGGTGCTGGGCTTCCTTGCGTATTTGCCTTACTCGAAGCACCTGCACCTGCTAGCCGCGCCCTTCAGCGTATTCTTCACTTCGCTCGAACGCACGGGAATGCCCGCGCCCTCCGAAGGAGCAGCCAAGCGGGAGGAGTTCACGTGGCGGCAGTTGTTCAGCGGTTTGGCTTGCGCCGAATGCGGACGCTGCGACCGTGAATGCCCCGCCTTTCAGTCCGGCTACCCCCTGTCCCCTAAGGAGTTGATGGAGCATATCAAGCATCTGGTGCGGGGGGACAACGGCAAACCCGTGGATGCAGCCGCCATTTGGTCTTGCACCACCTGCATGGCGTGCATGGAACGGTGCATGTGCTTTAACGAGCACTTGCCTGTGATCATCGAAATGCGGCGCCGCCTGGTGGCGGAAGGCGCAGTCGACGCTTCGCTCCAAGAGGCTCTGATGAAGCTCAACCGCTACGGCAACTCTTTCGGCTCCCCGGCGCGCGCCCGTCCGAAGTGGACGCAGGGCTTGCCGGCGCCGGTGCGCGACGCGCGCAAGGAGCCGGTCGAGTGCCTCTGGTTTGTGGGCGACTATGCCTCGTTCGACCCGCGCGTGCAGCCCGCCACCCGCGCCTTGGCGCGCCTGTTGCAAGCCGGCGGAGCGGATTTCGGCATCTTGGCCGAAGCCGAGGTGAATTCCGGCAACGACGCCCGCCGCACCGGCGAGGAAGGGCTCTTCGAGGTCCTGATGGAAAAGAACCTTGCCGCCATCGCCAAAGCGCGGCATCAGTGGATCCTCACCACCGACCCGCACTCGCTGCACGCCCTCAAGAACGAATACAAGTGGGCGAACGGCCACGGGACGGTAATGCATCACTCGGAGTTGCTGGCCAGCTGGTTTGCGAGCGGCAAACTCGCCCGGCAACGCCGGTTGGAGGAGACCGTGACGTATCACGATCCCTGCTACCTCGGGCGTTATAACGCCATCTATGACGCTCCGCGCCGGGTGCTTGAAGCGGTGGGCGTCAGGTTGGTGGAGATGCCGCGCAGGCGGGAGAAAGCCTTCTGCTGTGGCGCCGGCGGAGGGCGGATCTGGATGGAGGACACATTTAAAGTCCGCGAGCGCCCGGCAGAGTCCCGTGTCCGGGAAGCTGCCGCTACCGGCGCGACTACGCTCGTAGTGGCTTGTCCAAAGGACCTCGTGATGTTTCAGGACGCCATCAAGACAACCGGATTGGAAGGAAAGCTCCAGGTGAAGGAACTGGCGGAACTGGCCGCCGAAGCCTGCGCGGTCTGAGGAGGAACGAATGCGATGAGTAAAGGGAATGGCAATTCCAACAACGTTCGGATTGGAGTTTATGTCTGTCATTGCGGCGCCAACATTGCCAGCGTAATCGACGTCAAGGCGCTCGCTGGTTACGCCGCCAGCCTTCCCGGCGTGGTGGTGGCGCGCGATTACAAATACATGTGCTCGGACCCCGGCCAGGATCTGCTTCGAAAGGACATCTCTGCGCACGGGTTGAACCGCATCGTCGTGGCGGCATGCTCGCCGCATTTGCACGAGCATACCTTCCGGTCGGCGGCGGAGGCGGGAGGGATCAACCCGTATTTCGTCCAGATGGTGAACGTGCGGGAGCACGGCAGCTGGGTGCATGAAGACAAGGCTGCCGCCGCCGCGCGAGCCCGCGATCAGGTGCGGGCGGCGGTGCGCCGGGTGGCGTTGCACAAGCCGCTCGAGCGCCGGGAAGTGGCCATCCATCCCGACGCTCTGGTGGTGGGAGGCGGCATCGCCGGCATTCACGCCGCGCTCACGCTCGCCAACTCCGGCAAGCATGTGTATCTCGTCGAGCGGGAAGCCACCATCGGCGGGCACATGGCCATGTTCGACAAGACCTTCCCCACGCTCGACTGCGCCGCTTGCATCCTCACGCCTAAAATGACCGCCGTCAAGTCCCACCCCAACATCACGCTGTGGACGATGTCGGACGTAGTCAAAGTCGAAGGCTACGTTGGCAACTTCCGCGTGACTGTCCGGCGCCGCCCGAGGTATATCATCGAGGAACTGTGCATCGGCTGTCAGGAGTGCATCGAAGCCTGCGTCTTCAAGGAGGGCAAAGCCCCGGACGAGTTCAACCTCGGCTTGAGCAAGCGCAAGCCGGTCTACCTGCCCTTCCCGCAAGCGGTGCCGCAGGTAGTTCTGAT
>FWPV01013321.1_pt1 | contig 12401 bp, 10 predicted proteins | sample 2228371 | NCBI WGS metagenome assembly FWPV01 (sample SAMEA103939776, study PRJEB20133) | metagenome | reverse complement strand
CCGCCGCAATACGCGCTACCCACGGTTCCTCAAGCCCCGGGTAGAGTGCATAGGGCGGCAGCTCCTGAAACGAGCGCTGCCACGGCTCGGCCAGCCACTAAAGCCACAACGTCGGATAAAGAGCACGTGGTGCGTCGAGGAGAGACCCTCGGTGAGATTGCGGCGCGATGGCGCGAGGGTCAAGCGCTGGAGGCGGCGATGTATGCCATCTGGAAGCACAACCCTGAGGCGTTCATCGCGGGCGATCCGAACCGCCTCAAGGCTGGTGCAGTGCTCAGCCGCCCCGATATCGAGCAAATCGCAGCGGTCCCAGCACGTGACCTTCAGCAATGGCGGCAGACGCATCTGCGTCCCCGGAAAATGGTCGGTATCGATCGTATGGCCGAAATGCCTGATGCCGCTACGGTTGCCACGCCAACCGGTGGGCAGATCGTGGCACGCGAAGCGCTGGATCAGCGACCGGCCGTACCCTCCCACGACCGGGTGGAGATCTCACCGACGCGGGCACCGAACGGGGTGCGTTCGGAACGTACCGCTGGAAAGAAGGGAGCAGGGGAGGCTCTGGCGCCGGAAGATGTGCTTGCTTTGAAGGGTCAGCTTCAGGAGGCACAGGAACGTATTTCGGCGTTGCAAGCGCAAGTCGCGCGCTTGGGGCAGTTGATCGAACTGCAGTCGCAGACACTCGCCGCTTTGCAGGCGGGCCCTGCACAGCCGCCGGTTTCCCCTGCGGTAGCGCCCCCCCAACCCGCGATCCCTGCCCCGTCGCCCATGCCTGCCACCGCCCCGGAACAAGCCCCAGCGCCGGCCTCGGTGTCGCCGTCGAGCGTTTCGGCCTCTGCGCAAACATCCCCTGCCGCGCCCGTAACCACCGAAACCACTGAACCGGCAGCCGCCCCGCAGTTGCCCAAACGGGTGGCGGCACCTGCGCCGCAAACGGAAGTCGCCGAGCCTGGCTTCATCGACTTTTTGTTGGAACAGCCTCTGGTCTTGGGTGGGGCGGCGGCCGCGCTCCTTGTTGGCGCGGGCGCACTCATGTGGCGGCGTCGACGCGCTCAAGGGTCCCGCGACGAGGAGCAGGCAAGCTCTCCTGCGACGACCGAAACGACGACCCAGACCATGGCCTTGACTCATCCCTCTACCGAACCGCCTACCGTGGGGCTGGGCGCAGCCGCGACTCGGCTAGGTGCGGCCACTGGCCAAGAAGTGGATACCAATGTCAGCATCCTGGGAAGCGACTTCACTCAGGTGGCGTTCAACGCCTTGCAGGCGGATGAGGGTATCGATCCGGTGGCCGAAGCCGAAGTCCTGTTGGCGTATGACCGCGACGCGCAGGCTGAGGAAATCCTCGTCGATGCACTCAAACAGACGCCTTCGCGTGTCGCGATTCCGCTCAAGCTGCTCGAAATCTACGGACGTCGCCATGATGCTTCCAGTTTCGAGCATTACTTTGCCATGGTCGGCGCGTTGTCCGGTCGGGCGGGACGAGAGTGGGATCAGGCCTTGGCTTTGCGGCAGAAGTATTTCCCTGAATTGCCTCAAGAAGAAGAGGAAGCGGTACCCGCGCCATCCTCGCTAGCAGATTTGAGTCATGTCGCAGATCAGTCGCCTTCCGACGAAATTGCGACCCCGACAGTCCTTCCCAAAGCAGGGTCTGAGTCTCCACCCGAGGTAGCCACCGTATTGTCATTCGAAGAAACGGAGGAACCCGTCTCGACAGCGGCCAAAGACGAAACCTCCGCTACCGAAACGGCAACTCAGGAAAGTTCCGTGCTCGATTTCACGCTGGATCTGGACTTGCCGACTTCTTCACCCCGGAGCGAACAGCCGCGCGAAGTGAGCACCCTGCCGCCGACGCCGGAAGCGTCCGGTCTCGACTGGGCCGAAGCATTGGAGAAAGTTCCAGCCGTATCCGTGGCTGAGTCTCTTCCTGAGGTGCAAGAGACTGCCGAGGCATCTAGCGGCCAAATTGAGGAAGAAGCCATCCTTCTGCCCGAGATCTCGCTCTCCGAATTGCCAGAGCCGACTCCGCCGTCTGCGTTCCAGGAGGAGGGAGGGGCAGAAGTGGCGCCCCTTACCGAAACGTCCAGCCCTAGCGACAGCGCGTCATGGTTGTCTGAGGAAACAGCCGCTGGCGGGGTGACCACCACTTCGGCAATGCCCGAAGGGTCGATCATGACCAACATTTCCGAACTCCCGGCGATCGATCTGGATACTTTGGCGATTGAACCTTCAACGCCCGAAGGGGCCAACGATAGCCGCTTGCAGCTGGCGCGCGCGTATATCGACATGGAGGATTACGAAGGCGCGCGCGAGTTGATCGAAGAAGTGCTGCGCGACGGCGACGAAGCAGCGCAAGCGGCCGCCCGCGCGATGCTGGCGCAATTGCCGCAAGCAACGGCGTGAGCGTCATTCGTCTGGGTTTGGGTGCGTTGGGAGTCTCTATTTGGGAGAACGAGCCACTCTTGTTCGTCGCACTCATGAATCGTTCGGATAGGCCGTTTGAGGGTTTGCGCTCTCTCTAGCTTCGTGCTGCGTCTCAAGCTTATCGAATCCTCTTCCCCCTGGCGGGTCTGGGGGTGGGGCAGTGTGGCGATCGTCGCGCAAGTTGCGCCTATGCCACAACTGCTGTGGCTCACGATGGCGCTCTTTGCCCTGGCCGCTGGGTTCGATCGCTCGCACCTCCTGCGCCTGTTTTGGCGGGCGCGCTGGTTATTTCTGAGCATCGTTGTGCTCTTTGGCTGGTTTACCCCGGGTACCGCCGTGCTGCCATACGCGGTGGCGTGGATGCCGACATTCGAAGGTCTGGCGTGGGCTGCGGAGCATGTCCTGCGACTGGCGTTCATGGTCGCTTGGCTGGTCTGTTGGTACCACTGGCTACCTGCAACGGTGCAACCCCTGGCGCTTTACCGGGCGCTGCGCTGGCTGACCTACCTGGGTATCCCCATCGAACGCTTCGTCGTGCGGCTCAGCCTCGTGCTTGCCGCGCTCGACTCACCACCCTCGCGCCCGCTGCGCTCACTGGCCGAGTTGCGCGCCTGGTTGCACGAGGAAGGACGTAAAGGCAGCCAGCCGTTGCGTGCCGGTGGGGAGTGAGACGATGATGCGCTGGATGATGCTACTGGAATACGCTGGCGACGGTTTCGAAGGCTGGCAAAGCCAACCGCACGGGCGCACGGTGCAGGACGCGCTGGAAGCGGCGATCGCTGCGATTGCTGGGGAACCGGTGGCGGTGCATTGCGCCGGACGAACGGACACCGGCGTGCATGCATTGGCGCAAGTGGTGCATTTCGATACCACCGCGGTACGGCCCGCCAGTGCCTGGGTGCGTGGCGTCAATGCCCATCTGCCCGCCAGCATACGCGTCTGGCACGCGCAACCGGTGCCGCCAACGTTTCATGCCCGCTTTTGCGCCCAAGCGCGGCGCTATCAGTATGTGCTCTACAACGCTCCGGTGGCCCCGGCGGTGTGGCACGGCAAGGTGGGCTGGTTCCATGTGCCGCTGGCGTTAAAGCCGATGCAGGAAGCGGCGCAGAAATTACTGGGTAGGCACGATTTTTCGGCGTTTCGCGCCGCGTCTTGCCAAGCCAAAAATCCGGTGCGCACGCTGCATGCCGCACAGGTGAGGCAACACGGCGCGTTCTTTCTTTTCGATTTCGAAGCCGACGGCTTTTTGCACCACATGGTGCGCAACCTGGTGGGAACCTTGGTTTATATCGGCAAGGGCTATGCCGAACCGGACTGGGTGGGGCACTTGCTGGCCTGTCGCGACCGTCGTCATGCCGCGCCGACTTTTTCTCCCTCTGGCCTGTATTTTTGTGGCGCGGTCTATGACGCACACTGGGGACTGCCGCAGGAAGGGCGATTGTTCCGTGGCTTGCCGTGGTTTGGCGAACATGAGGACAACGCGCTCACCAACGCCGCTGAGGCACGCCTTGATGAAGTTACGAAAGGAAATCCAACGAAATGAACGCTTCTTTACCGGATCGTTTCGCCTTAGCCCAACCCCGTCGCACGCGCATCAAGATTTGCGGTATCACCTCTAAAGAGGAGGCACGCATCGCCGCGCAGGCGGGAGCGGATGCCATCGGGGTGGTGTTTTACCCCCCCAGCCCGCGGGCGGTGACGATCGAAGCCGCGGCAACTATCGTGGCGGCGCTGCCGCCGTTCGTGACCGCGGTCGGTTTGTTCGTCAACCCACGCGCGGAAGAAGTGCGGGCGGTGCTTGAACGCGTACCGTTGTCTCTACTGCAGTTTCATGGCCAAGAATCTGCCGAGTTCTGCCGGCAGTTCGGCGTACCGTACCTCAAAGCGTTTCCCGCCACGGCGGCAACACCGTGGCGGACGCACGCGCACGCCTACGACGATGCGGCGGGTTGGTTGGTCGATACCCCCAGCGCGCAACATGGCGGCACGGGACAGACCTTCGATTGGTCGCTGTTACCACCGCCTCAGGAACGACCGGTGCCGTTGGTCCTCGCGGGCGGTTTGACCCCAGAGAACGTCGGCGCGGCGATCCGACAAGTGCACCCGTGGGCCGTGGACGTTTCCAGCGGCGTGGAACGTGCCAAAGGAGTGAAAGATCGCGCTAAAATCGAAGCTTTCGTTGCCGCCGTGCGGGCGGCGGATGCCGCGAATCGCAACGGGGCAACTTGAGGCGCTTTGGATACCGCCGCGGGTCTTCGTTGATGTTCGCAGGGAAATAGGCTGACCAGGCTCCTGGATCGCGCCCAGCGTTATGTGAGCTTCGTCCCAGCGAACCAGGTGGAAGGTTTTCATTGAAAGGCAAAGCAGAAGATGGCTTACCAATACCCCGATGAGCGGGGTCATTTCGGCCCCTATGGTGGCACGTTTGTGGCCGAGACGCTCATTCCGGCGCTCGAGGAACTGAGCGCGGCGTACCGTGACGCCCAGCAGGACCCGGCGTTCCAGGCGGAGTTTGAAGCCGATCTTCGCCACTACGTGGGGCGGCCAAGCCCCATCTACCACGCCAAACGATGGTCGGAAATGCTTGGCGGCGCGCAGATCTACCTCAAACGCGAAGACCTCAACCACACCGGCGCGCACAAGATCAACAATTGCATCGGCCAGGCGCTCTTGGCCCGCCGCATGGGCAAGCCGCGCGTGATCGCCGAAACGGGGGCAGGACAGCATGGTGTGGCCACGGCGACGGTCGCGGCGCGCTTCGGTCTCAAATGCGTGGTCTACATGGGTGCCGAGGACGTGGCGCGGCAGGCGCCGAACGTCTACCGCATGAAGCTACTCGGGGCCGAAGTGGTGCCGGTGCACTCCGGCTCGCGTACCCTCAAGGACGCGCTCAATGAGGCGCTGCGCGACTGGGTCACCAACGTGGCCGATACCTTTTATATCATCGGTACCGTGGCTGGCCCACATCCTTACCCGATGATGGTGCGCGACTTTCAATCGGTGATCGGCCGCGAATGCCTGGAGCAGATGCCACAACTGGCCGGCAGGCAGCCCGATTACATCGTCGCGTGCGTGGGGGGCGGTTCGAACGCGATCGGTATTTTTTACCCCTACATCGAACGCGAGGAAGTGCAGCTCATTGGCGTGGAAGCGGGGGGCGAAGGGCTGGCGACGGGTCGGCACGCGGCCAGTCTCACCGCCGGACGTCCGGGGGTGCTCCATGGCAATCGCACCTATCTGCTGCAAAACGAAGACGGTCAAATCATCGAGACTCACTCCATTTCCGCGGGGCTGGATTACCCGGGCGTTGGCCCGGAACACGCCTGGCTCAAAGACCTCGGGCGCGCGCAGTATGTGACCGTGACCGATGAGGAAGCGCTGGCGGCGTTCGAAGCCTTGTGTCGTTTCGAGGGCATCATCCCCGCCTTGGAATCCTCACACGCGCTGGCGTATGCTGCCAAGCTTGCCCCGACCCTGCCGCGCGATCGCATCATCCTGGTTAACCTTTCCGGCCGGGGCGACAAAGACATCGGCACCATCGCGCGTTTGCGCGGCATCCGCTTGTGAGCAAGGAATCATCGGCATGACGCAAACCAACGACATCGCACCGCGAATCCAGACGATGTGGCAGCGGTTGCAGCGGCAGCACAGACGCGGCTTGATTCCCTTCATCACTGCCGGCGATCCGGTCCCGGAAACGACAGTACCGTTGATGCACGCGCTGGTTGCTGCTGGAGCCGATCTCATCGAACTCGGGGTGCCGTTTTCCGACCCGATGGCCGACGGCCCGACGATCCAACGCGCCAGCGAGCGGGCGCTGGCCCGAGGCATGAACCTGCGCCGGGCTTTGCGCTGTGTCGAGGAGTTTCGCCAACGCGACGCCACCACACCGGTGGTGCTGATGGGCTACCTCAACCCGATTGAAGCGATGGGACTGGAGGTATTTGCCCAGGCCGCCGCCAAAGCGGGGGTAGATGGCGTGCTCACCGTTGATATGCCGCCGCAGGAAGGGGAGGAGTACGCCGCGGTATTGCGGGCGCACGGGTTGGCGCCGATCTTTTTGCTCGCCCCGACTTCTACGGCTGAGCGTGCGAAAGCGGTCGAGCGGTTGGGGGCTGGGTACGTGTATTATGTCTCGCTCAAAGGGGTCACCGGGGCAGGACACTTGGACATTTCGGAGGTGACCGAGCGCGTGCGCTGGTTGCGCCAGTCCGTGCACCTGCCGGTTGCGGTCGGCTTTGGCGTCAAGGATGAGGCCAGCGCCGCGGCCATTGCACGGCTCGCCGACGCGGTGGTGGTGGGTAGTCGCCTGATCGAAGAAATCGAAGCCCAGCCCGAGGCGGCGCTGGAACGCGTGCCGGCGTTGCTCAAGCGCTTGCGCGCCGCGATAGATTCGGTGGAGAACGCTTCATGAGCTGGTTGGAAAAACTCATCCCACCAGGGATTCGCCGGGTGGCGGGTGGCGCCCGTAAAGCGATCCCTGAAGGGCTTTGGACCAAATGCCAGGGTTGCGAAGCGGTACTGTACAGCGCCGATTTGCAGGCTAACTGGGGGGTATGTCCGCAGTGCGGGCATCATCATCGCCTGAGTGCGCGCCGGCGCATCGACCTGTTGCTCGATGCCGACGGGCGAGTCGAAATCGGCCGCGAGGTGCGCGCGAGCGACCCGTTGCGCTTCAAGGACAGCAAAAAGTACCCCGATCGCCTCAAAGAAGCGGCGCGCGAAAGCGGAGAAAGTGAAGCGCTGGTCGTGGTCTCAGGCACGATCGAACAGCTGCCGGTGGTGCTCGCGGCGTTCGAGTTCGCGTTCATGGGTGGGTCGATGGGGTCGGTGGTCGGGGAGCGTTTCGTGCGCGGCGTGCGCGCGGCGATCGAGCGACGTGCCGCATTCATCGCGGTGGCCGCCAGCGGCGGCGCGCGCATGCAGGAAGGGTTGCTGTCGCTGATGCAGATGGCCAAGACCAACGCCGCGCTCGCCGAACTTGCCGCCGAACGGTTGCCCTACCTGGTGGTGCTGACTGATCCGACGATGGGCGGCGTGTCGGCAAGCTTTGCTTTTCTGGGCGATGTGGTGATCGCTGAGCCCGGGGCACTCATCGGTTTTGCCGGTCCGCGGGTGATCGAACAGACGGTGCGGCAGCAATTGCCCGAAGGTTTTCAGCGCGCCGAGTTTCTGCTGGAAAAAGGCGCGATCGACGCGATCGTGCCGCGCCGGGAGCAGCGCGCGTGGATTGCCCGTACCTTGGCGATGCTCATGCCGGCCGTGTCATCGACGCCGGCGCAACCCTCGGTGGCCAGCCCCACCCACGATGCTTGACGGCTGGCTCGAACGGCTGGAAGCGCGCAGCGCTGCGCACGTGATCGCGCTGGGGCTGGAGCGGGTGCGCACCGTGGGGCAACGCCTCATGCCCAAGGCTTTTCCCCATCCGGTGATCACTGTCGGTGGCACCAACGGTAAGGGCTCCACCTGCGCGTATCTGGAACGGATGTTGTTGTGCGGCGGCTATCGTGTTGGGTGTTATACCTCGCCGCATCTTCTGCGCTTCAACGAGCGGGTGCGCTTGTCGGGGGAGCCGGCCGCGGACGAATGGTGGGTCGAGGCGCTTGAAGCGGTGGAAGCGGCACGGGGAGAGCTGGCGCTGACCTACTTTGAACATACCACCCTGGCAGCGCTATGGGGGATGGCGCGGGAACCGCTCGATGCCGTAGTCCTGGAAGTGGGGTTGGGCGGGCGGCTCGATGCGGTCAATGTGCTCGATGCCGAGGTGGCGATCATTACCGCGGTCGACCTCGATCACCAGCAGTATCTGGGTGCGGATCGCGACGCGATCGGTCGAGAAAAGGCCGGCATCGCGCGTTGCGATCGTCCGGTGATCGTTGCGGATCCGAACCCGCCTGTGGGGTTGCAGCAAGCGATTGCCGAGATTGGCGCCAAGGCCTGGTACCTCGGTCGAGATTTCGGCTTCGAGCGCGAGGCGGTGCAATGGCGCTGGTGGGCCAGGGGGATGGGGACAAAGGCCGGCCTGCCGCCGCCAGCACTGCGCGGACAAGGGCAATGGCACAACGCTTCGGCAGCGATTCTGGCGCTGGAATTGTTGCGGCCGCGGCTGCCGCTGCCGCAACAGGCCATTCGCGAAGGGTTGCTCACGGTGGAACTGCCGGGGCGATTCCAGGTATTGCCCGGTCGTCCGCAGATCGTGCTTGATGTGGCGCACAATCCCCACGCGGCGCGGGCCCTGAGCACCAATTTGCTCGATCTGGGTTTTGCTCCCCGAAGTGTGGCAATTTTCGGTTGCCTTGCCGACAAGGATGCAAGGGGTATTGTCGCGCCGCTGGTCAAGCGCTTTGATGCTTGGTACGTCGTGCCAACGCCCGGTGCACGGGGGCAGGCCGCGGAAACGTTGTCCCCCATCGTTGCGGCGGCGGGCGCCAAGCAGGTGCATACCGCACCGTCGGTCGCAGCGGCGCTGGAGGCAGTGCTTCGTACGGCGAGTGGGGATGATAGAATTGTTGTCTTCGGCTCCTTTTACACCGTCGCGGACGCTCTGCGTTGGCAGCGCAGCCACAGACCATGAACGAAGCTCCGTCTCCTGAGTCGCGCTTGGTGCGGGCGCGCCGGCAGTTTTTGGGCGCAATGTTTTTGCTGGTGCTGACGGCAATCGTCTTGCCGTGGGTCATGGACGCCGTGCCACCCGAAACCTTGCGCGAGCCAGAGATTCGCATCGTTCAAGGCGATAAAGTCACGGTCATCCCGCCACGCCAAGCCGGACCGACTGCCGAGGCGCCCAGTGAGGCAGTCCCGGAAACGCCACCCTCCGACGCGGTTCAGACTCCGTCCGCTGCCTTGGCAGCAAAGAGCGACGCTTCCGCCGACGCGTCCCCTCCGTCCAAAGCGCCGGAGCCGGCAGCGACCGCCTCTGCCCAAAAACCGACCCCTTCGCCTGGGGGGGCAGCGAGTGCCGAAGCGCCCAAAGGGGCAGCGGTGCCGCCTACCTCTGAGCCGCCGAAAACGACCGCGATTCCTCCCGGGCTGCGCTTCGACGCCAAACGGGTGGGCGAACGTGCCCGGGCCACCGCCGCGCTCAAGGGCGTCGCCTCTCCGGATCGGCCATTGACGCGCTATTGGCTCGTGCAAGTGGCGGCGTTGCGTGATGCGGAATTGGCAGCCAAAGAAGCGCAGCGCTATCGCCAAAGTGGGCTGACCGCCTATGTGCTCGAAGCCGACGGCCAGGGGTGGTACCGGGTACGCATCGGGCCTTATGTCAGCGAGAATGAGGCGCGCGAAGCCGTGCAGTTGGTGCGGGAGCGCTTCAAGGCACAGGCGCATTTGGTGGCGGTGAATGTGCCATGAACGGTTGGGATGTCTTTGTCGTGACGGCGCTGCTTTTCTCGGTGATCGCTGGCCTCTGGCGCGGCTTCATCACCGAACTGTTTTCGCTCGCCTCGTGGCTGCTGGCGGTCGCCGCGGCCCTGGTGGTGGGGGGGGAAGTTGGGCGTCTGGCCGCGTCTTCTTTCACTGAAGACCCCTTGCTGCAGTGGCTTGCCGGTGCCGCCGTGCTGGCGCTGTTGGTTTTCGCGGTTCTGACCCTGCTGCGTTATCTGCTGGTGCATGTGTTGCACGCGGTTGGGCTGCGGGGGTTGGATCGCTTTCTCGGCTTCTGGTTCGGGTTGGCGCGCGGCGGGGTCGTCGTGGTGCTGGCCGCGCAAGTAGCCCTTTGGCTGGGCGCGGAGCAAACCAGCTGGTGGCAAAGCGCCAAGACGCGCGTTTGGGCAGAACAAGCCATCGTCTGGGTTCAAACGATGTGGCGCGAGCGCAGCGGCAGCAAAGAAACCATGGGAGTGTGTCGATCATGTGCGGTGTCATTGGCGTAGTGGCGCATCAACCGGTCAACCAGCTGCTCTACGATGGGCTACTGGTGTTGCAACATCGGGGTCAGGACGCGGCGGGGATCGCCACGGGGCACGACGGACGGTTTTACTTGCACAAGGGGCCCGGGCTGGTGCGCGACGTTTTCCGCACCCGGCACATGCGTAGCCTCATCGGTCACTGGGGTATTGGCCACGTGCGCTACCCCACGGCGGGCGATCCTTGTAACGTGGCCGAAGCGCAGCCGTTTTACGTCAACTCGCCGTTTGGACTGTTGCTCGCGCACAACGGCAACCTCACCAACGCCACCGAACTCAAGGAAACGCTTTTTGCCCTCGATCGACGGCACATCAACACCAACTCGGACTCGGAAATCGTCCTCAACGTGCTGGCGCACGAGCTTGCGGAACATTGCCGCGGCACAGAACTGACCGACGAGGCGGTGTTTGCGGCGGTGCGCGGCGTGCATCGGCGCTGCCGCGGTGCTTATGCGGTGGTGGTGATGATCGCTGGGTACGGGCTGCTGGCGTTTCGCGATCCCTATGGCATTCGACCGCTGGTCTTTGGCAAAAACGAAACGCCTCAGGGCAGCGAATGGCTGGTCGCCTCCGAATCGGTGGCGTTGGACGTGCTGGGTTTCACGCTGGTGCGCGACGTCGCGCCGGGCGAAGCGATCCTGTTTTCGCACGACCGCGGTATGCGGGCGCGCCAATGCGCCGATGCGCCGCGGCTGGCGAGTTGCCTGTTTGAGTTCGTGTATCTGGCCCGACCCGATTCGATCATCGATGGGGTGTCGGTTTATGACGCGCGCGTGCGCATGGGCGCGGCGCTGGCCGAACGAGTGCGCTTTTTGCTGCCGCACGAGCGCATCGACGTGGTGGTGCCGGTGCCGGATTCGTCGCGCCCGGCGGCGATGGAACTCGCGCATCGCTTGAGCGTACCGTACCGCGAAGGGTTTGTGAAAAACCGCTACATTGGCCGCACGTTCATCATGCCCGGGCAGGCGGTGCGCAAAAAATCGGTGCGACAAAAGCTCAACGTGATCGAACAAGAATTTGCGGGCAAGAACGTGCTGATTGTCGATGACTCGATTGTGCGCGGGACCACCTCGCGCGAAATCGTGCAGATGGCACGCGATGCCGGTGCGCGCAAGGTGTTTCTTGCCTCGGCCGCGCCGCCCGTGCGTTTTCCCAACGTCTATGGCATCGACATGCCCACGCGTAGCGAACTCATCGCCGCACGCCGCAGCATCGAAGAAGTGCGCGCCGAGATCGGCGCTGATGCGGTGATCTATCAAGAGCTTGCCGACCTCAAGGCGTGCGTACAGGCGCTCAACCCGCAGCTCCACGAATTCGAAGCCTCCTGCTTCGATGGCCGTTACATCACCGGCGATGTGGACGAGGCCTACTTGCAAGCGCTGGAAGCGTCGCGCAACGGTGCCCAATCGACCCCCACCTCGAGTCCCGGGCGCAACCAGCTCGATTTGGTGTTGCCCACTGCCGAAGACGAGGAGAACTGAGTGTCCCTGCCGTGGTCCCTGGAAACGCTCGCGGTGCGCGCCGGGCAAATGCGCAGCGACTTTGGTGAGCACGCCGAAGCACTGTATCTGACCTCGAGTTTTGTCTTTTGCAACGCCGCGGAAGCAGCGGCGCGCTTTGCCGAAACCGAACCCGGCTACATTTATTCGCGCTTTACCAACCCGACGGTGGCAATGTTTGAGGCGCGCCTTGCAGCGCTGGAAGGGGCGGAGCGCTGTGTGGCCACCGCATCGGGCATGTCGGCGATTCTGGCGTTGGTGATGGGCTTGCTGCGTCAGGGCGAGGGGATTCTCGCCAGCCGCGGCCTTTTTGGCGCCACGCAGCAGCTGTTCAGCCAGATTCTGCCGCGCTTTGGAGTGGTGACACATTACGTCGACGCCACCTGCCATGCGGCGGTAGAAGAGGCGTTGCAGCGACATCGACCGCGGCTGGTCTTCGTCGAAACCCCGACCAATCCGCTGACCGAACTGATTGACATCGCGGCGCTGGCGCAGCGCGCGCACGAAGTGGGGGCGCTTTTGGCGGTGGACAACTGCTTTGCCACGCCGATCGGCCAGCAACCGCTGGCGCTAG
>FWPV01013320.1_pt1 | contig 12401 bp, 9 predicted proteins | sample 2228371 | NCBI WGS metagenome assembly FWPV01 (sample SAMEA103939776, study PRJEB20133) | metagenome | reverse complement strand
TTGGACTTGACTTTTTTGAAATTTTGAGTATAATTAAAGTTAAACCGAAAAGGACTTGACAAGTTTGAAAAATTTGGTAAACTAAAAGATTTGGAGAACCCAAAGCCCTTTGATACCCCTCCTCCCTTTTTGCCGGGAAAGGGAGGAATCTTTTACCGGCGGCTTCCCTCTCGGGCAGGAGGGAGGGTCAAAAAAAACGCCCACGGAGGAATTTATGAAGTTGGGAGTAAAGATTTGCCTCTTTTTAGGCATAGTCAGTTTCCTGCCGAATATTACGGTGGGACAGTTGACCTGGACCAGGATAACCGGTAATGCTGCCTGGGTTCCGAGAGAACTTCACGCCAGTGTGGTCTTTGATAGCGCAATTTGGGTCATCTACGGTCGTAACCCTGGTGGTGGAAAGGATATCTGGCGTTCCGAAAACGGCGCGGACTGGACCTTGGTGACTACTACTTCTGGGTATCGCTACGACCATATGGTCGTAGTCCACAACGATAAGATGTGGCTTTTAGGAGGTTACGACAACGGTGATTACAAAAACGATGTCTGGTATTCCGAAGACGGAATTAATTGGACCCAGGTTCTTCCTGCCACCCCAATCTGGAGCCCAAGACTCGGACATGCCGTTGTAGTCTTTAATAACAAACTCTGGGTCCTTGGTGGCTTCAGTTATCCACCGCAACCTTATAACGATGTCTGGTATTCAACCAATGGCGACTCCTGGACATTAGCCACCGCTTCTGCTGGCTGGTCACCCCGTTTTTGGCATCGGGCGGTCGTCTTTGATAATAAAATTTGGGTGATGGGTGGCTGGGACCCGGGAAGCCGACGAGACCGGAATGATGTCTGGTATTCAAGTGACGGCATAAATTGGACCCAGGCGATAGATTCAGCTCCTTGGCTACCCCGCCATCTGCATACGGTTGTCAATTTCGAGGGAAAGATGTTTGTATTGGGAGGATATTACACAGCTCGGGAATTATTCTTTAATGATGCCTGGTACTCCGGTGACGGAATAAATTGGACCGAGGCCCGACCCACCGGTCTCATCTGGGACCGGAGACAAGCCCATACCGCTGTCGTATTTAATAATAAAATCTGGATTATGGGGGGCGAAATTAGTTTTAACGTGTTTCTCAATGATGTCTGGTCAACTACTCAACCCACTGGTTCAGAAGAAAATCCAAATCCAGCCGCCAGTTACCAAACCGCTCTCTCTTTCACACCCAATCCCGTGAGCCAAGGTTTCCTCACCGTCCATTTACCTAATTGGCAAGGAGAGGAAAGTGGTCAATTAGAGATATTTGATTGTTTGGGACGGAATCAGGGAGTCTGGCGAACCTTAAATCCGACCAAAACCTTCACCCTTGACATTAGTCAACTTAATCCCGGCATCTATTTAGCAAGGTATCGTCAAGGAGATTATAAGGTCACCGGGAGGTTTCTGGTAAAATGAATAAAATGAAAAGGACCTTTAATTGCCTTTTTGCCCATTTTTTATCTTTGGTCATCTTCTCTCTCCTCCTCTTCGTCCCCAACTTAACTGAGGGTGCCCGAAAGATGGAGATAAGGCTTAAAGACCGGTGGCTAAGAATGAAAAGGGGTGAGACCAAAAGAGCCGCTTACCATCTGGATGAGTGGGAGCCATACCAACGTCTCACTTATGCCGGAGGGCATTCTTGGCTGGCGAGCGTTGGTGCCCGACCAATCGCCGTCTGTGGCGATACCATCCATATCACCTGGTATGATGAAAGAAACGGCAACGATGACATCTACTACAAACGCTCCATTGACCGAGGCAATACCTGGGGTCCGGATATCCAAATTACTACTGATAGTGCCTATCAGGCGATGCCGACAATTGCCGTCTCGGGCTCAACAGTCCATATCTTCTGGACGGATGAGCGGCATCATCCCGGTCGGATTCGGGAGTGCGATATCTATTACCGCCGTTCTACTGATAATGGCACAACCTGGTTACCCGAGACTCTCCTTTGCACCCATCCTAATGGCGAATACGGTGGTTGGAATCCCTGCGCGGCGGTCAGCGGTGATACCGTTCACCTGGTTTGGGAGGACGACCGGAATGGTGACGACCTTATCCACTACAAGCGCTCAACTGATGCTGGTCGCACCTGGACTCAAGATTTACCCATCTCCAGTTGCATGGGAGACTGGTTATCCTCTATTGCGGTCTGGGGGCAGAATATCCATATGGTCTGTGAAAATTTCTGGCAGAATGTCATCTATTACCGCCGCTCCACTAACGGCGGTCAGAGTTGGCAACCAATTGTTTCTTTCCCTCGTCCCTGTATGTCTTATTTCCCTTCGGTGGCGGTAAGTCACGAAACGGTCTACGCCGTCTTCACGGACTGTGGTGATTCAAGTTTTAACCAAGTCTTTTTCCGGCGCTCGCTCACTAATGGTGACACCTGGGAACCGGAGAGGATGATTACCTATGACCGGAGTCATACCTGGTCCGCGGCGGTCGCCGCCTCGGGACCTAATGTTCATATTACCCGGATGCTTATGACTTATTATCACATTTGGTATCACCGCTCAACGGATGCTGGTCTTATTTGGGAACCAGGGGTAGAGATCTCCAATCTTTTCCGCATGCAGTGTGACAAATCTAACCTCGCCCTCTCCGATTCAACCGTCCATGTCCTCTTTGATGGCAACATTCCGGATAGCGCCGGTTTCTATGAAATCTACTACCGTCGCAACCAGGGCGGTAATCCAACTGGTTTCGGTTCGTCAAAGCCAGTCAAAACTCAATGCCCACCGGCGTGGCGAATAGAGCCTAATCCCCTAATCGGAAGCAAGGCCTTCATCCGTTCTTTTTTTCCGGAACCGGTAGAGATAACCTTTCATAACTCCCTTGGGCGTCCGATTTATAAATACTATCTTCTGGAAATCAACCAAACCCCGGTTGGACCAATAAACTTAGAGTTTCTTCCCCCTGGTCTCTATTTCGTTCGGTTTGAGACCAAAAACCGGTTCTTTCTTCAGAAACTTATCGTCCACCGCTAACCGGACCGAATTTCTATTTCCGCGATTACCGCCAAGAGAATTCTTGACTTTTAAGGATTTTCTCCTAATCTAAAGGGTGTCAGATTTTTTGGTCTTCTTAGGAAGTGGCGGGGCAAGGATTGTGGTCTTCAAACAGATTCGGGCATCCGGGGGCATCTGGCTCTCCCTCCAAGGTGTCTCCCTTTTAATTGACCCAGGTCCGGGCTCTTTGGTCCGGATCACCCAAAGTAAGCATAAGCTTGACCCGACAAAATTATCTGGGGTCATCCTCTCCCACCGCCACCTTGACCACGCCGCGGATGTGAACACAATAATTGAGGCGATGACAAGCAGCGGGACAGTAAAGAGAGGGGCTCTCTTCTGCCCAAGAGACGCCTTAGAAGGTGATGACCCAGTTGTCTTAAAATACCTCCGCGCCTATTTGGAAAGGGTCGTCATCCTAAAAGAGAAGGGAGAGTATCAGGTTGACGGTCTAACCTTCACCACCCCAATCCGCCACCAACACCGAGGGGAGACCTATGGCTTTAAGTTTTTGGCGAAGAACTTAACCCTCTCCTACATCGCGGATACCCGTTATTTCCCGGAATTGGTGGCGGCCTATCGGGCGGATTTTTTGATTATGAATCTGGTGAGGGAGAAACCTTCGGAATTGGACCACCTATCCCTCGTTGATTGTAAGGAGTTGATTTCGGCAATAAGACCAAAAATCTCTTTCCTCACCCACTTTGGGATGACAATGTTGAAGAGGAAGCCTTGGTTAGTCGCGGAGGAGTTGACAAAGGAGTTGGGTTGTAAGGTGATTGCCGCCTCGGATGGGGCAAGGTATGAACTTTCTTAAATACCGCGTCAAGCAAAATTTATTTTGAGAAGAAATGGAAGAATAGGGTTCCCTGCCAAGAAACCCTTTTTAACCCGTCTTTTTCATTTAAGCCTATGATTTTAGTTAATTTATTCAACTTCAGCTCATTTTTCGGGTATAGCCCCCTCCACCCCTTTGATAACCTCTTCTTTCGCCTTTAAACTCGTCTCTTTTCTAATCCCATCTCTCTTTTTTCCCCTTTCCCCTTTCTCTTTCCTAACCAATTATTAGTTTCTCATTTCCCGTTTAATCTCTCAGAAGTCCTCATTCCCTTTCCTCTAAGAGAGGTCTTCTTTTACCTAAGATTCAACCCGTTTCCCAAACTTTGACTTTGCCAATTGACAGAAACTCGTCTTTCGGTAAAATTGGAATTGAAAATGGGAAGGATTAAATCCCTACCCAAAGAGACGATAAAGAAGATTGCCGCCGGGGAGGTGATTTTGCGACCGGCTTCGGTGGTTAAGGAGTTGATTGAGAACTCCCTTGATGCCGAGGCGAAGAAGATTACGGTTGAATTAAGGGGTGGGGGAAGGGATTTGATTCGGGTGATTGACGATGGAGTGGGGATGTCCCGAACTGATTGCCGGCTGTCCATCTCCCGTTATGCGACAAGTAAGCTCTCTTCAATTGCGGAACTCTCTTCTCTAAAGACCTTTGGCTTTCGGGGTGAGGCACTGGCGGCAGTTGCCAGCGTCTCAAAGTTGAAGATTGAGACGAATGACCAGCCGAATTCTTTGGGGACCTTTCTCTATGCGGAAGGGGGAGAGATTAAGGAGATAAGAGAAGTGGCCCGGAGCGTCGGGACAACGGTCTCGGTCAATTCCCTCTTTTATAACCTGCCGGTGCGGCGGGGATTTTTGAAGTCGGCGAATTACGAGTTGCGTCTGATAATGGAGGTGATGAAGAATTACGCCCTAATCTTTCCCGAGGTCACCTTCTCCCTCAAGAACGAAGATGAGGTCGTCTTCATCTGGCCAAAGGCAAATGGGATTAAGGAGCGGCTCTCTACCCTCTTGGCGAAGAGGGTATTTGAGAGTTTGGTGGAGTTTAAGTTTGAGAATCCCCTCCTCTCCTTCTCTGGCTTCCTCTCTCGCCCGGAGACGGCGAAGCCGAGTTATGAAATCTCAGCCATCTTCTTCAACCGCCGACCGGTGAAGAACCGGGTGGTGAGCAAGGCGATAATTGATGGCTACGGCGGCACTCTGAGGGGGAATAACCCAAATTATTTAGTCTTCCTCACCACTGACCCGAAGAACTTAGATGTGAATATCCACCCGACGAAATTGGAGGTCCGCTTCTTTGACGAGAAGTTTCTCTTTGACTTTGTCTCTGAGGCGGTGCGAAAGACAGTCGGGGGCGAGAAGAGGGAAGAGGTGAGTCTGGACAGTTTCCTGAACCAAGGAAAGATTTTCTCCGAAGAGAGACCTTTCACCTTCTGGCAGTTGCACAACTCTTTCATCTTCGCCCAGGTTGCCGGTGGTTATTGTGTGATTGACCAGCACGCCGCCTCGGAGAGGATAATCTACGAAGATATCCTAAAATCCGAGAAGCGGGAGGTGGTCCAACCTCTCCTCTTCCCGATAATTTTGGAACTCACCCCGGAAGAGTTTTCGGTTTATGAGGAGGTGAAAGAGGAACTCTCCCTCTTCGGGATTGAGACTAAGGAATTTGGTCCAAAGACGATTCTCGTCTCCGCAATCCCTTTCAATTCTCATCTGGGTGAGGAGTCCTTAAAGGAACTCTTTCAGGAGATATTGAAGATGGAGAGAAAAGGCGAGGGTTATCGGGAGGAGTTAGCCAAGGCGGTCGCCTGTAAGGGGGCGATAAAGAGTGGGGTTCGCCTCTCCCAAGTTGAGATGGAGAGTTTGATAAATAAATTATTCGCCTGTGATCTGCCTTACTTTTGTCCCCACGGAAGACCGGTGGTGTTGAAATTTAATCTTGAAGATTTGGTGAGGAAATTCGGAAGATGAAGGTCTTGACCATTGTCGGTCCAACCGGGGTTGGCAAGACCGAGGTCAGTTTCCGCTTGGCCAAGAGGAATAAATTGGAAATTATCTCGGCGGATGCCCGCTCCATCTATCAGGGTATGGATATCGGCACCGCCAAGCCAACAAGCAAGATGCGAGAAGAGGTCAATTTCCATCTCTTAGATCTCATTACCCCGGATCAGGTCTTTAACGCCCAAGATTTTGGCAAGCTGGCACGCGCGGTAATGGATAAATTGCGAAGGGAAGGGAAGAAGTTTTTCGTCTCGGGGGGAAGCGGGCTTTATCTCAAAGCGCTCTTTAAGCCATTGGCGGAATTACCCAAAATTGACCCAGATATCCGAGAAGGGTTAAAGGGAAGAGAATTGGGTTCGCTTTATCACGAGTTAAAGGCAATTGACCCAATCTCGGCATCTAAGATTCATCCCCGAGACCGGCAGAGGGTTATCCGAGCCTTAGAGGTCTTCTACCAGACAAAGAGACCTCTCTCCTCTTTCTTTGGGCGAGAGGAGGTTAGCGAATACGAGCCAGTTTATGTCGGTCTCATCCTACCAAGAAAGTCTCTCCACCAGAGGATTGAGGAGAGGTTGGAGAGGATGGTTGAAGGAGGTTTCCTAAAAGAGGTTAAAAGGCTACTTTCCCTTGGTTATGCCGAAGACCTTTATGCCTTCAATGCCTTCGGTTACCGAGAGATGATGCTCTACCTCAAGGGGAGGTTGGCATTTGAGGAGGCGATAAGGCAAGCGAAGAAGAAGATAAAGGATTATGCCAAGAGGCAGATTACCTGGTTTAAGCGGGAGGATGTCTATTGGATCGAAAATTACGATTTTAACGAGACGGTCTTAGAGATTGAGCGAATCTTTCCCGAAATCAAAAGATAATTGCGCCCCTTGAGCAAAAGGCTCCTTTTCTCTTTAATCTTAGGCATCCTGCTTGGGGATTATCTCCCGATTAACTTAATCCTTGCCCTGCTTCTTCTCTCAACAATTCTTTTGCTCCCGACTCGCTTCTTCTCTCTCTATTTAATCTTCGCTTCGCTCTTCGGTCTAAACTATAAACTGAGCTCCCCCTCTCTCCCATCTTCTCTTTATCATCAGGAGATTTTGGTGCGGGGGAAGATTGGCGAGAGAAAAGAGAAGTTTTATCACTTCTCTCTTTGCTCCATCCGCTTAGAAGATAGAGAGGTTCCCCTTTTTGGCAAAGCCTCTCTCTTCTTAAAAGACCCTTCCCTATCCCCCGCTGACCTAATTGAGGTGGACGGGATTTTAACCCCCTTCTCTTATCCCAAAAACCCGAATCTCTTTGATCAGAACACCCATCTGCGCCGCCAAGGCTTTGTCGGGAGGCTTCATCCAAAAGAAATTAGGGTTATTAAGAAAGGGAAGGTCTCTCTCCCCATCAACTTGATTCACCTCTTTCGTCAATACGCCGAAAGGACGATTGGAACCCATCTTGTCGGGAATGAGCGATTAATTCTTTCTGGTCTTCTCTTTGGTGAGAAAGAAGGACTTCCTTATGAGGTGAAAGGCTATTTTGCCAAATCCGGTCTTTATCACATCTTGGCGGTCTCCGGACTCCATATCGGTATCCTCGCCTTCTCTTTATTAATCTTCTTTTCGGTGATCAGATTAGACCGTTGGTTGAGAGGGTTTCTGATTACCCTTCTCTTATTATTCTATTTGGCGGTTGTCGGTTTCCCCCCCTCGGCGACCAGGGCGACGATAATGTTTCTCCTCTTAATTTTCTCCTTCCTCCTTCAGAGAAAGACCGACCTCCTCCACCCCTTAGCGATAGCTTGCTTCTTAATCCTCTTCTTCGCTCCTTCTTCTTTATTTCTCATTGGCTTTCAATTGTCCTTTCTGGCGACTGGGTTTATCCTCCTCTTCGCCCAAAGGATATATGGGCTGGTTTCCTTCGTGAGGTCAAGGTTCTGGAAGAGATATCTGTTTTTCCCCCTCTCTCTTTCTTTTGCTGCTTTTCTTGGGACCTTCCCCCTCGTCTGGTATTATTTTTACCGGATTCCATTTTTTGCCATCATCGCCAATTTATTTATCCTTCCCTTGGTCGGTTTTGCCCTCCCCCAAGCCCTTTTAATCCTGTTTTTAAGTTTATTTTCATTCCCTCTGGCGCAATTTATCTCGCCGAGCCTCAATCTATCCTTAAATTTAATCTTAGAGATAACGCAATTCTTTGGTTCACTTCCGTTGGCGAACCTCACTTTTCCTAAACCACCACTATTATCCATCTTTTGGATTTATCTCTTGATTCTTCTACTCCTTAAATTTAAGGATAGGCGGATAAAAAAGCTTTGGTTCTTCCTCTTTTTGGGTGGTGCCAACTATTTCCTCTGGTTACCAATCATTAAAAATAAAAAGGAGACAACTCTTACCTTTCTTGATACCTACCGCTCGGAGCCAATCTTGATTGAGAGGGGGAATAGAAACTTCCTCATCTTTACTGGCGAGTGGGATGGTCTCTTTGAGAGCTTTCTCACCAGCAAGGGGGTTAAGGAGATAGAGGCGCTCTTTATCCCAAAGACGGGAGGGGGAGTAAAAAGAATCATCCGAGAGGCGAAGAGATTTAATGTGAAGCAGATATTTTTACCGAAAGGCGAAAGCCTCTCCTCGGGAGAGATAGTGAGGGTTGAAAAGGATGGTCGGGTCACTTTTTCGGAAATGGAATTCCTTTTCTTTGCCGGAGGCAATTCCTTTAATCTCCTCTTCAAGACAAACCAGAGAGAGATTTTATTTTACTATAACGAAGAGCGAAGCGAAGCCAGGGGTGAAGTCATAAAGGTCGGTAGCAATCTAAGGAGAGAGGCGATTGAGGCGATTATGGAGAGAAAGGGGGTAAGATATTTGGTCTTTCAAAGAAAAAGATTTACTGATTTAAATAAAAATCCAAGGGTATTGGCCACAACCTCTCACGGAGCGGTCGTGATGAAGATTGGGAAGGGGTTAGATATCCGCCCATTGCGAAAGCCTTTCTTTTAGGAAAGACGAAGCCAATCCTTTTCATTCATTGAACGCCGATGGGATATCTTCAACCCCAAAACTCAAAAATGGGTCTTCCTTTAGCCAAGACTTCACATCGGTTGTTCGGTAGAGCATCCGGCGGTAAGAGAAATTGAGGATTAGAAGGGGAATACCGGTAAGAATCAGGCTCTTCTTTGCCGACCAAATCCGCTTAAAGATGGAGGAGTAAGAATAGAAGTTCCACCAGGTCCAATCTAAACCCTCCTGCAACTCCTCAATCGTCATATTCTTCGGTCTAAAGACAGTGTGCCCGCAATCGTATAGCCCCCAGTTGGTCGTAATTATTCGTCCCTCCTCCCTTAACCTCTTCTCTAAGCGGGTCCCGGGATAAGGGGTTAAGATACCGAAGGAGGCCAAGGCCAAATTATTATCCTTGGCGAAGGCGAGGGTCTTCTCAAATACCGACTTATCATCGGAATCAAGCCCAAAGATGAATGAGCCTTCAATCATAATCCCCCAATCGTGGATTTTCTTTATCTTCTCCGCCATATCCTTCACCTTCTGAAACCCTTTATTCACCTCTTTTAAGCCCGCCTGGTTCACCGATTCAAAGCCGATGAAGAGTCCTTGGCAACCACTCCTTCTTGCCAACTTCAGGAGTTCTAAGTCATCGGCAATCGTTAAATCCCCCTCTCCGAGCCACTTCTTTTTGAGGGGGGCGAGTTCGGTGAAGAGTTCTTTGGCATACTTCTTATCGCCGACGATATTATCGTCAACGAAGGCAATCAGAGGTCTCTCCACCTTCTCAATTTCCGCAATCACATCCTTAATCGGTCGCTTCCGATAGATATTACCAAACATAAGATGGGCAGAGCAGAAATCGCAGTTAAAAGGACAACCGCGCGTCACCTGGAAGAGGGAGGTTAAGAGATAACCCTTATTCTTAAAGATTTCCCTCTTGGGAAAAGGGATATCCTCCATCTTTGTCCTTTCCCTTGCCTGATAGATTGGCTTTAACTCTTTCTTTTTGAAGTCTTCCAATAACCTTGGCCAAATATATTCCGCCTCACCAATCACCACACTATTCGCATAGCGGAGGGCTTCATAAGGCAAGAGGGAAGGGTGGATACCACCTAAGACGACCTTGGCTCCTCTTTCCTTATACTCCGAGGCGATTTGGTAGGCACGGGGAGCGGTAACGGTCATCGTCGTTATTCCGACCAAATCGGCGCCGGTATCAAAGTTTAGGTCCGCCATATTCTCGTCGTAATAGAAGACCTCAAACTCAGGTGGGGTTAATGCGGCTAAGATACCGAACGAGAGTTGCGGTACCCGGAAGGCCTTTCCCTTTAACCGCCGTTTCTTCTCATTCTCAAAAGATGGCACAACCAAATCAATCCTCATCAACCCCCCATAATTTATAGCATTTTATTAATATCCCCTTCTTATTCTCTTTCCCTTCCAAATAAAGTAGTCCAAATTCCTCTCTTCATATCCTCACCCCTTACAGGCGACAATGCCGTAGACCTCTTTTGCTCCCTTCTCCTTTAAGACCGATGCGGCCGCGTTGAGGGTGGCACCGGTCGTCATCACATCATCAACCAAGATGACCTTCTTCCCCTTAACCTCATAACCCTCCCTAAATCCGAAGGCTTTCTCCATATTCCTAAACCTCTCTTCTTTGGAGAGTTCGGTTTGACTTTTGGTATTCCTGATCCGTCGGAGGCAGGGGCAAACTGGTATGTGGGTTCTCATCTCAATCTGGTGAGCTAAAAGTTCCGATTGGTTATAACCCCTCTCCCTCATCTTTGCTGGATGTAAGGGGATGGGGATAAGGCACTCCCCTTCCCTTAAGATTGGGTCGTAAGCCAAGAGGAGGGATAGGGCATCACCCAAAACCTCCGCCAACTTCGTCTTCTCTTTATACTTGAACTCTTCAATTATCCCCGGAAATGGTGGGGCATATAAACCGAGTGCCCTTATTCGCTCTAAGTTTAATTTTATTTTACATTCTTTACACTTCCTAAAATAAGGGACTGGCCGATGGCATTTGGGACAAGAGGCTAAGGCGGAGGTGAATACCTTTTCGTAGCAGTGAGGACAAAGGAGCGCAAACCCTCCCCCCCACCCTTCAATCTCCTTTTCGCAACCAACGCAAATTGGTGGGTAGAAAAAGTCTAAGATATTTCGGAAGAAGTTCTTTGGGAAGGAGAGCGAGAAATTAGCCATTGCCTTTAGAAAAACGAATCAGTAATATAATCCCGAGAAGGAAGAAGAAGAGGGAGATGATTTGGTTCGTTAAGAAGTTGGCGAAGTTTTCGTAATACCTTAAGAAGTCAATGAAGAAGCGAAAAGCGGCGTAGAGGGTAAGGATAATGGCAAATAGGGAGCCATCTTTTCGCTTCTTCCTCTCCAAGAAGAGAGCGAAGAAGAAGAGGATTAAGCCGAATAGAGAAGAGTAGAGTTGGGTTGGATGGACTTTCTCAAAGATACCGGCTGGTGAAGTCTTGGGAAACCTTACTCCCAAACAGGAGTTGGTTGGTTTACCAAAACAGCAGCCATTGAGAAAGCAACCGATGCGGGTCAAGAATTCACCGAGACAAAGCGCCGGCGTTGAGGCATCAAGCATTTTTCTTAGAGGCAAGTCTTTTTTCTTCACATAATAGATGCCCAATAGAAGTCCACCGATTAAGCCGCCGAAGAACATCAGACCGCCAAGTCCACCCCGCCAGAAGGCAAAGATACCAACCAAGTCATTTTTAAATTCGTCCCAGTGCAGAAGGACATATAAAAGGCGGGAGCCGATGACCGAGCCGACTAAGATATATAAGGCGAGATTGCTCACCACCTCTTCTCTTACTCCAAATCTCTTTGTCCGCTGAGCGGTTAATTTAATCCCGAAGAGGAAGGAGAGGAAGAGGAGGAGACCGTAGGCGTAGAGATTAAATTGCCCTAAGCGGAAGAGAATCGGAAACATCTCTCATTCTACCCCTTTTTTGAAAATTCGTCAAGTAAGACGATAGCCAGGCAGAAACCCTTGAAAAAAACTTGTCTTTGTTGACAAAGGTTATTCTTTATAATATTATCCCTTATGTGGCTTTTATTTTTTGCCTTTATCCTCTTTCTCCTCTTCGGGGCGAGAGAATACCTTTATCACAAGCTAAGGCGGGAAAGGATTCCGGTGAGGATTCAAGTAAACGGGACAAGGGGTAAGTCTTCGGTCACAAGACTTATCGCTTCGGGTTTAAGGGGTGGTGGATTAAAGGTCGCTTCAAAGACGACTGGAACCCAACCTCGCTTCTCAATTGATTTCTTGGCGGAATTTCCAATCCGGCGTTTAGGACCGGCGAATATCATTGAAGAGGTGAGAATCGTCCGGGAGGCGGCAAAGAGGAGGGTTTCCGCCTTAGTGATTGAGTGTATGGCCTTAGTTCCGGAATATCAAAAGATTGAGCGGGAGAAGTTGATTTCGCCAACGATTGGGGTGATTACGAATGTGCGGGCGGACCATTTAGATGTGATGGGACCAAGATTGGTTGATGTCGC
>FWPV01011129.1_pt1 | contig 12401 bp, 10 predicted proteins | sample 2228371 | NCBI WGS metagenome assembly FWPV01 (sample SAMEA103939776, study PRJEB20133) | metagenome | reverse complement strand
TGTCTTACATAGAGTTATGCTATTTTTGAGTAAAACAAGCTGTCCAGCTTGTTCCCTTATATTCAAATACAAGATAATTTAATTTTATATGCTTCGCATATACATAAGAGCATGCTGTAGAGGCAGGTTTCGTTAGTATTTTTTATTGATTTTTGTTAAAATAGCCCCTCTTTTGGCGATAAAACTTAGTTTAATATACAAAACCTGCCCTACGACGACTGTATGCTTAAGTGCTTAAAGTTGGTTCTATCAATGCAAAAAGAGAGGCTTGTAATTTTATGCTTAAATTATTCAAATTTAATACATTTTATTTTTTATTGTTTCTTTTTATAGGGGAGTGCCTGGCAATGAAACCGTTAATAAAGGTATATTCTATAAAAGATTCTGATACAAACCTTCTACAGAATGGTGACTTTGAGATAACTGATGGTAACTTAATCCAATCATGGTATTTTTACAAAAATGGATATAAGGTCGCAACAGGACGAAATGACTTAATATCAGCATATTGCAAAAACGAGCGTATTGGTAATGAAAGTGGAATAAGTCAGAGAGTTGAACTTAATCAGAAGATAGCAATGCCGATCATTGTTCGCGGATGGAGCAAAGCTGTTAATGTCAGTGGTAGCAAAGATTCTGGCTATTCTATATATATAGATATTATTTATCAGGATGACACTCCTCTATGGGGACAAACAGCTGAGTTTAACACAGGAACCCATGATTGGGAAATGCAAGAAGTAACTATCTTGCCATCTAAACCTATAAAATATCTTACTGTATATGGCATATTCCGAGATCATGCTGGTGAGGTCTTTTTTGATGATTTTCAGCTCTATGAGATTGGAAACAACTCCGCATCATTATTCGACGGTGTTTCTATTGAAATTGCTGAAACTCCTATCAAAAAGTCGGATAAAAAGATCTCAATGATCACAAAAGATAATTTTGAGATAGTTTACAATTTGGATCATGGATCGATAAATTCAATTAAAATTGATAGCAAGGAGCTATCTCATAATAATATGCCTTCTGGCTTTATTGCTCGTGATGTTTCTGTCAATTCAGATTTTTATACATTTGAGAATAACTTATGTCCAGAACTAGGTTTGGAACTTAATACAAATATTGGCTCATCGGATCAATATATATTTCTAGAAGGAAAAATTAGTGATAAGACTGGTAGTGATAGAGCTATAACACTAGCATTTACATTACCAATTAATGCTATTGGATGGAAATGGCATGACGATTTGCGTCATTATAAGATCATAGTAGAAGATATGGAATACATTAATGGTGTAAATATACATACTGGTTCTTCAGGAATAATGTCACTCTATCCCCTTGCATGTATCAGTAATCAAGATGTTGGCATAGCAATAGCTATCGATATGGGTATGCCAGCCCAGTATCGGATTGTATATAACTCTTCAATAAAACAATTCTTTATTTCCTATGACTTTGGCTTAACAAAGGATACAGATAATTTTCCTTCATCGGCACCATTTAGATTCATTATTTATAAAACTGATCCTGAATGGGGTTTTCGTTCTGCTGTAAAAAGGCTTTATGATATATTTCCTGATTATTTTGTTTGCCGTTCTAAAGATCAGGGCATTTGGATGCCTTTTACTGATGTAAGCACAGTGGAAGGTTGGGAAGATTTTGGATTTAAGTATCACGAAGGAATAAACAATGTGCCTTTTGATGATAAGGCGAATATACTAAGCTTTAGATATACCGAACCATCAACATGGTGGATGCGTATGGATCCAAAAATTGAACGGACTGATGAAAATATAATAAAAATGTTGCACGAATATGCAAGCTCCGATGATCCAAGATTACGCAGACCTGCCGAAGCCACTATAATATCAGGCTCTTTCAATGAACAGGGAAGGTATCAATATCGCATACTTGACACTCCATGGTGCAATGGAGCAGTATTTAGCTCTAATCCGAATCCATACATACCTGGAAATTCAGAAGCAAAGATGAATTGGAATGAGGAAATCAAACAAAGGCTGTATGGCGATAAATCAAGAGGAGATCAGGACGGAGAATATCTTGATTCACTAGAAGGTTATGTTACCGCAGATGAAAATTTCCGTAGAGAGCATTTTCATTATGTCAACGTTCCTCTAACATTTTCAATTTCATCAAGAAAACCTGTTATACATAAGGCTTTTTCAGTATATGAATTTTCAAAATGGCTTGCAGAAGATATACATAAGATGGGAAAATTGATGTTTGCCAATTCTGTTCCTCATAATTTCGCCTTTTTATGCCCATTTTTCGACGTTATGGGAACAGAGATGAATTGGGTGGGTAGTAATGGAAGCTGGCAACCAGCAGGTGATAGCTGGATGCTTTTTAAACGCACGATGTGTTATCAGAAACCATACCTTTTTTTGATGAATACCAGGTTTGAATTCTTTCCTCCAGTTCTGGTAGAAAAATATTTTCAAAGAAGCCTTTTTTATGGAATGTTTCCGAGCATGTTCAGCCATAATGCTTCAGAAGACCCATATTGGCAATCACCTGAACTTTATAATCGCGATAGGCATCTCTTTAAGAAATACATACCTTTAATAAAAATGATAGCTGAAGCTGGTTGGGAGCCAATTACTTTTGCTGAAACTGACAATAATAGAGTATATGTCGAAAGATTTGGTCCAGATAGAGAAGGAAACGTATTTTTTACAGCGTTAAATGATTCCAGCGAAACATTAAAAGCTGTTATAACCATAATTGATGAAATAGGGCTATCATTTTCAAAAGAAATAAAAGACCTGATTAATGATGAAAATATAAGTGTTATGAAAAATGGAGAAAAGATTCAAATACCAATAAATATGTCACCTGAACAGGTGAGATTGTTTTGTTTTAAATGTCGATAATAGGTAATCACGAATTACATGAATAGAACAAATAGTAAACAATACCATTTCTATAAGTCTTTTGTGCAAAAATATAGGATAGTAATATGGATATGGATTTTACCGTTTAAAAAAATTGTTTATAAAGATCTCCTAACCCCTTTTGGAAAAGAGAAAGTAGAGGCTTGCTGCCGCAAGCCCCTACAATCCAAAGGGAGATTTAGAGGGATTTTATGATAAATCATGACTGTAATGAATAATTATTTTTTAAAATGGTATTATGTATGCAGATTGATTGATTAGACATTATACTATTTGCGTTTAATGTAAAATGCTGTAGGGGCAGCTTTTGTATGTTATCTGGCGATCTATTTCGTGCAAACTGGTTTTTATGTTATATAAAACCTGGACATAACAGACCAAACCTACCCCTACTACTTTTAATTTGCGCAAATACAAGAAAAATATATAGTATATGCTCCGCATATAAAATTTAATTATCTTGTATTTGAATATAGGGAACAAGCTAGACAGCATGTTTTACCCAAAAATAGCATCAAGCCTACCCCAAAAGAGAAACTTTAATAATTCCTATGTCAAATTCACTTTACTAATTTTTTCAATAACATCCTCTATTATCCACTCCGGCGTTGATGCCCCTGCTGTAATCCCAACCTTTTGAACTCCTTTAAACCATAATTCTTCAATCTCATCAGAAGTTTCAATATGGTAAGTAGTAACTCCAAAATCTTTGCATAAGGATGCAAGGCGAGTTGTATTTGCGCTATTATGTCCGCCAATAACTATCATCAAGTCTACTTTTTTTGCTAGCTCCAAAGCTGATTCCTGACGCTGAGCTGTTGCATGGCAGATAGTATTGTATATCCTTAATTCATTGCTCTTTTCCATGATTGCAGAGACTACAGCTCTAAAGTTTTCAAAAGATTGTGTCGTTTGTGCTATAACGCCAATCTTCTGGTTTCTTGGCAATTTATCCACATCATCAGGTTTTTCAACAATCCATGCCTTGTTTTCAACGTGACCCATTATACCTATTACTTCAGGATGCTCACCTTCACCTACAATTACAACCTGGTAACCTTCTTTGTAAAGGGTTTGTGCATATTTTTGAGCATTGACCACAAAAGGACATGTGGCATCTACAATTTCAATACCTTTTGATTTTGCCTTTTCAATAATTTCAGGGCTTGTTCCATGAGACCTGATTATTAGAACATCTCCTTTTTTTAATTCTTCAATATCCGATATTTCATGAACGCCCTTTTGGGCTAATAATTCCACTTGCTGTGGATTATGTATCAAAGGACCCAGGCTATAAATGGGTATATTGCTTTTATTAGCAGACTCAAAAGCTATCTTTAATGCCCTTTTAACACCAAAACAGAATCCAGCATTTTCAGCTAGTATTACCTTCATTTTCTATCCTTATCAATACTTATTTTTAATTCTGGATGTCTTTCATACATCAATTCTTTAATTCTGGACATTATCTCTTCGCCGATCTGTGCATAAGTTTCCCTGGAAGGTTCTTTTTTTCTGAAAAAATCCATATCAATAGGTTTCCCAAATGAAACCGTTATTTTCCCTGTTTTTGGGATTTTAGCCCCTCTTGGTAAGACTTTTCTGGTGCCATCGAGGTAAACTGGTATAACACAGGCTTTTGTCCTATAGGCAATGAATCCCACACCATCCTGTGCTTTCTGTAGGTTTCCATCAATTGTCCTTGTTCCTTCGGGAAAGATAAGCAAGACTTTCTCCTCTTCTAATATCTGCAATGCTTTCTTTATGGCTGATCTATCAGGAGAGCCAAGATTTACTGGAAATGCATTCATATTTAATAAAAACCATCTTATAAATCCAGGCTTAAATAATGTAGACCTTGCCATATAGTGAAGATTTCTTTTAATAGCTGCACCTATAAATATAGGATCAAAATAACTTGCGTGATTCATCATTAATAGAACACCACCAGAAGTTGGCACATTCTCATAACCAAAGACTTCGAATTTAAACAGAGCCTTAAATAAAGGTCTTACTATCACATGGAAAAAGTGATAATGAAGTCGCATATCTCTATAGTTCATTATCATTATACCTTTCTTTACCATTCAATTATTACGCCCATAGCCTGTGTTCTATCTTCTAATAGAAGATTATACAGTTTGACCGCATCATTATAAGGTGCTCTATGGCTTATTAATGATTTAACATCTATCTCTTTATCTGCCACAAAGTCAAAGAACAATTCAGCATGGCGTTTTTGTGTCCATTGGTTATAAGGTGTTTCATATTGAGGATGTGTGGAGTTATGCGCGCCAATTATTGTATATCCAGGAGAATTACAGAAGTCGTGAAAGTCAAAATTCCTGGTTTGTCCATAGGGACTACTCAAAATAACGATCCTGCCCTGCCTTTTAAGGACAGCAAACTCGTGTGGAATTATATCAGGATTTCCTGTAACTTCAAATACAACATCTGCCATACGAGATTTAGTAAGCTTTCTGACAATTTCTGTAATATCAGATTTTTGAGAATTTACTCCAATGATTCCTGGATGGTCTGGCAGTTTTCCGATACGATTATCAGATATATCTACTCCGATAACAGGTCTAGCACCAGCAATATTACAAAATCTCACAGTAAGTTGTCCCAAAATTCCCAAACCATAAACAACTACTGATTCTCCCCATGAGACCTGACCACGACGAACACCGTTCATGACAATTTCTGCTATAGTGAAGAATGCCGATTCTTCATCTGTTATATTGCGATGCACTATTCTAACATGTTCTGCCTGCAGTGTTACATAAGCTGAATGCGATGCATAACTAGCTACTTTACGACCAATCCAGCTCTTATCTACATTTTTTCCGACATCAACCACAATTCCAATATTATCATAGCCCGGCACAAATGGGAACCTTCCATATTCCGCCCATTTTGAATTCGCAGGAAATTCACCCCTTAAAATTGTTAGTTCAGTGCCTGTGCTTATTAATGTTCGTAATGTTTTGACAAGCATATTGTTATCACTCAACTGCGGAATAGGTCTATCTTCAACAACAACATGTTTGGGTTCAACAAAAACAACTGTAGGATTATTATTCATCAGGCAACTCCTTACTCTCGGTAGAATGTTTCTTCTTACCTTACTCTCGGTAGAATGTTTCTTCTTATCAATCGGGCAATAAGCAAAGCATCGCCCGCATGATATACATTCTGTTCTATTAACTTCATAGTTAATTCTGGTGCGCCTTATAGATAGAAGTATCATCTTAGAACAAATGACCATTCCAATGAATCCACCGAAAATACCTCCACCTATAGTAAATTTTCTATTAGTTTTCAGCGCATATTCATACAATTCTTCTTTTGGCTTTCCTGTGCCACGGAATGCATCACTAGATTCAGTTGTCCCTTTAACCACTCCTGTTTCTTCCATCCATATTCGTTCAGAAAGTGTTACATTTCTATTAACTCTGGATAATGGAGAGCCAAGCTTTATACCTATCAATGTTCCAATTATAATAAATATAGGTAACAAAAGAAATAGAAAAGCGAGTGTTCTTTTGCCTTTGTTTCTATCTAATTCTTTTTCTTTGGTTGGTTTAACAATAGCATTATAAGGGCAGGAGTCTTCACATAACCGACATTTAATGCACTTATCAGGTGTAATTGATACATGCCATTTTGCCACACTTGATATAAAGCGTAATAAAACACTGTAAGGACAAATATATCTACAATATGGTCTTCCGACAAAGATCCCAATTACAAGTAAGCATCCCCCTAGTAACAACATATTTAAAGTTCCTGTTAGGCGGAAAAAAGCTACGAATGGATCATATCTGCAAATTATAAATGCACTACCAGTCGCGGAAAAAAGAACAGAAAGTCCGAGATATACATAGGCAAATAAGCTTAGTGCATATTCTGTCCATATTGGCACCTTTATTGGACGCATAACCATAATATCCTGTATTGCACCCAAAGGACAAACCGACGCACAGAACGTTCTGCCGAAAAGTAAAGTTGATATCAAAGGTAAGATAAAGAAAGCTATAGCTGTGATCGGAATAGTATAGTTATTATCAAAAAGTGCAAGAGTGACGTTTTGAATTGAACCTATTGAGCATACACAACCTTTTCTCCAGAAACCAAAATATATTAGCGAAAATATACCCATAATGAAGACACCACGACGAGAACGCCTTTTTAATGCAAGATATGATGATAACAATAATGAAACAATCAATACAAAAACATCAAGATATTCATAGAATTCAGCACGGGGACCTGGTGTTGTAGTTTTAGGTAATTCATAGTCTGATTCAAACTCAGGAGGAGGAAACCTTTGAACTCCGAGAGCATTAATCGCTATGAACAAAAAAAATATTATTAAATAAATTTTTGTGAACATCATGCTATTATGGGTTTTCTTTCAATATATAAGGTTTATCTGCGGGAACTCTCCTGAATGCATCAGCTGGGCATGCTTTTGCGATCCAGCATTCGTTACAATTTAAACAACGATCATGTCTTACCTGTAAGAATAAAGAGCCATTGCCAAAAGAATTACATCCTTTTACACATTTACCACATCCAACACATAAATATTCATCGATCGTATATTCATAATATGGGTCTTCGACGAATGTTCGTTTTATTGCACCTGTCGGGCATAATTGATTTTCTGCTCCTGTATTTAGTGCATTTGGTTGAGGTTCAAAGTAACCTGTGCATAACCTGCAATATCCACAAAAAGCAAAGTTATGGACACATTTGACCGCAGATACCTCTAACACGCAATTATCTGCACACTTTCCGCATTGTATGCATTTATAAGGGTCAAGTTGCCATACCATATCATTTGCACGTGCACGATTGAAAAGCAATCCAATTGTGCTACCTATACCTAATAGACATAAGCCACGTATTCCGCTCTTTATAAAATCTCTTCTTGTAAACTTTTCATCAGACATATTTGAAACCTTATTGATTTCCTTTTAATTTTAATGCATAAGGTAAATTACAATTAGATAGTTTCACACAATCCTGACATATAAAATAGTTTAAACATTTTTCGTCATCAGACGCTTTTATTCTCTTAAATATCAAAGCACCTGCTGATACACCTAATACACTGGATATTAAATAGCGCATGATTTTATGAATAAACTCACGGCGATCTAAATCTTGATCAATATCTTTATTCATTACTCACAAATATCCTGAATGATGATTCTACTGGATCTAGAACTAGAATGCGATCTCTGGAATCAACTGCTATATCTAAAGCTTTTGTTAGATCTTCAACATCTTTAGCTGGGTTATATATCCCTACTGTTTTTGCAAAGACTTCTGCACCAGCTACAACGCTTTCAAAAGTGCCATCATTTTGATATACTTTAACCCTTGGAATTCCCTTTTCGCATGTCACAAACCTACCATCTGATAACACAGCTAATCCTGCAGGATTGCTACAACCACTAAAAAGCTTTATATCCATTCCAGGGTCTCCCCATGCAGATATTATTTTTCCATCAATTGTATAAGTTTCGATCTTATGTCTTCCTGGGTTGACAACACTAATTAAGCCTTCAGGTGTCATTGCCATATCAAAATGTGGACTCGGTATTACAAAACCTAATATATCCTTTTCGATATCTTTTTTGCCTATATAACCGATGACATTACCATCTTTATTATATCTAACTACAACACGCTTACCTGCATCTGCTACGAATATATTATCTTTATAAACTATAATTGATGTTATTATTGAATTTTCTTCAAAGTTTTCCCACTTTGATCTAAGCTTACCATTATCACTATAAATTTCTATATGCTTTCCTAATCCAACATATATATCTCCATTATCAGCAACTGCCAAACAACTTGGCAACTCGTTCAATTTGATTTCTTTCAACTTGTTTCCATTCTCATTAAAAACTCTTACTGAATTATTACCAGCTACATATATGTGATCGGTTCGATCTGTTGCAATGGCTACTGCAAACTTGAAACCTGTATCTATTTTTCTTAGCTCTTTATATTTAATAAGGGATGGTTCAGTCTTATAAAACTCGCCTAAATCGTAGTTGAATGATTCACCAAGCTTTCCTGATCTTTCGCCTGATATAGTTACATTTATTGTAGTTATAATAACTACTGTTACAGATATAGTTAGAATTAAACCAATAATTATGATAGATTTGGATTTTCTCATTTTTTATGCTTTTTCTATTTGACCAAAAATACGGATAGCGTTTTCCACAGGGTCAATAATTAAGATTCTACCACGAGAGTCAGTAGCAACGTCAAGCCCACCAGATTTGCAATTTTCTATTCCACTGTTTATGCAAACTTTACTATTTAGAGTGAAAGTTTCAGGTCCTGCAACGACTCCATCGAAACTACCATCCGGTCTATAAATTTTTACTCGTGGAATACCTTTTTCACATGTGGCATAACTTCCATCTGGAAGTATATCAAAGTTTATTGGATTGCAACAACCGCAGAAGCCATCTATGGACATGGAAGGATTGCCCCATGCATATTCAAAATCCCCTTTTGTATTATAAGCTTCGACACGATGCCTTCCTGGATTCGTAACAATTAAAAGCCCTTCAGAAGAAATTTTTACATCAAAATAAGGACTGGGAACAACAAAACCAGGAATATTTCTATTATCATCCTTTTTGCCAATTTGATTAATCAATCTGCCCTTTTGGTCATAGTTTAATATTATTCTATTCCCTGCATCAGCTACAAAGATACTATCTTTATGAAGAGCAATAGATGTAAATACAGCATTTTTCTCATAAGGCTTCATCATGAATTTTAACTTGCCATCAGGACTATACACTTCGATATGATCTTGCATACCTAAATATATATAACCATCTTCAGATATAGAAAGACAGCGCGGTGTATTATTTAGTTTGATTTCATTAAGAAAATGTCCCTCTTTCGAAAAAACTTGAAGGCAATTATCTAAAGCCAGATATATTTGATCATCTTTATCTACTGCAATAGCTCTCGGTGTTTTTAAACCAGTGCTTATTTTCTTTACTTCTTTATATTTAATAAGCGAAGGATCAATTTGTGAGATTTTTTCTATTTCACTATTTATCTCTATAATTTCATTGGGTCTTTTGTCTAAAACCCTTTTTGCTGTTACACCAACTATACTGCCTATACCAACCGCTGCAGCAACGCGTGCTCCTGTAATTAAAAATTCACGCCTAGTAATAACTTTATTTTCATCTGCCATTTATTGCACCTCCTTTTACCAGGAATATTTTTAAATTACTTGATTATATTTTATAATAACATTAATCTCTATTTTATTTCATTTTTATTAGGCTATGATCTAATAATTCGTTGATTATTTGTTCGACTGAGCAATCTTTTTTTTCTGCCTGTATTTTTATTAATTGATAAATTCGCTCATTTATTGGCACCAGAAATTTGTGGTTTTGAATGTCAAATTCCATTTCAACTTCTTCCATTTCTTCCCAATAATCGCCTGCTGAATGAGTATCCCAAAATTCTCCTGCTTCTTCATCGCTTTTGAAATGCTCCGGAATCGCCTCTTTTCTTTTAACCATTACTATATCTCCTCCTTTCTTTGTTATCCATGTCACGCACATTAAGATGAGATTCTGTTTTAATATTCCAGGAAATAATCTATCAGTAAGTAATGAATAAGGTTATCAATGACCACCTTACTATTCTTTATTATATCATTATCTTTATCTTAAACAGTAGAAAAGTTATTCTAATTCCCGTCATTTACTATTTAGCTGAAACATCCAGACAAACCATAGTTGTTAAATCACGAAGAATTAATCTTCCTCCAGCCATTGCCATCGGTCCCCATGAATCATGACCATTAAGCACCTGTGCCTGTGCAAGTTGTTTGTAACCATCTGGTGTAGCGGAAGCTAATGTGAGCAAACCTGTATCATTCATTACATATATCATGCCATCTGCGATCATATATGGTCCCAAGCCAAAACGGTTTTGTGTTCCACTTGTCCATACTATTTTACCGTTAATATCCAGACAAACTAATTGCCCATCTGGTCTAACTCCATAAATGTAACCATTATAGAATATCGGGGTCTGCTGGTCAGAGCCGAAAACATCCGGTTTTAGCCTGAAAATAGGAACTACATTTATTTTTCCTGCATTTTCCTTTAGCTGGATCATCATACATCCAGAATTATATCCGCCTGACAAAAAAATTTTATCATTACCGATCACTAATGGTGATGGTATATTTGCAATCCCAATCTTCCATATATCAGTTTCCCAAAGTATTTTCCCATCTATAGCAGAGACACCAACTACACCACCGCTAGCACAATACACATACATCCGTTTGTTGTTGAATACCATCGGCATTATTGATGAGTGGGTCATATTCCAATTATTAGGATTTGGTGTTTTCCATAAAATATTACCAGTAGCATTTTCAATTGCGATCATAAGAGCATCGCCACCAGGAGCTATTATGGTCCTGTCAACATCAATTAATGGACATTGTCCTGCATACCATTCCGGGACGATAGTATTATAATCTCTTACAAGGTCTATTCCCCATTTGAATTCGCCAGTAATAGAGTCAAGGCAAAGAACATGGCATTTAGGACCTATTGAAACAACATATTTTTCTGTTACCGCAGGAACAGTTCTTGACATTCCATGATTACGTTTAACTTTGACGGGATATGAATAACGCCATATATCTTTACCATCAGAAAGTGTCAGGCATCTTAGAACATCGGTCTGGTTTCTTTGATCATAATCTAACAAGTAAACCCGACTATTAAAGATTGCAGCAGATGCATAACCCTCGCCCACGTTAATTTGCCAGAGCATTTTCGGTAGTCCTGTGCCCCATCTTCTTGCTAATTTGATATTTTCTTTATATATGGCATCAAAATCTGGACCACGAAATCTTTGCCAGTTTCCAGGTATATCAACTGGTACTGCATTAAATTTTGTGAGTTGCCCGCGTAAAACACCAGAAATAACTGGAGCAGTGCCATCAGTGCTAACTGCATCTGCTCCTGGAACTCTCTTTTTTAATTCCTTGCCAGGAGCTTTTATTAGCCATAACCATATAAATACCAGACCAATAATCATAACAAGTATTGGCGTTATTCTAATAATAAATAGCAAAGTGGATGTTTTCAGGAATTTCATACGGTAGTGCTTTATAAATTGGCAAATTATTCAGGAATTAATATTTGAAAATTTTTTATTACCCAATCATTCAATTTATTAAATTAAGATTAGAAATTAATCATTTTAATTATTATAGGTCATTAGTTATATACAGGCAAGTACTAATTTGTTGAAGAGTGTGATTCGAATTTTAGGTAACTGTAAATAATACCATATATCAATTATATAAAATCCCTCTAAATCTCCCTTTGGGAAAGGGAGACTTAAATGATTCCTATAAATCTCTCTTTAGAACTTTTA
>FWPV01013318.1_pt1 | contig 12402 bp, 8 predicted proteins | sample 2228371 | NCBI WGS metagenome assembly FWPV01 (sample SAMEA103939776, study PRJEB20133) | metagenome | reverse complement strand
GCTCCACCAACGGTTGTAAATGTTATTCTCATGATTGCCTGATGAAGCAACCCCTACCTTGAAGAAATCCGGATAGACCAGCATCGCCGCCGCCGTCATGAACCCGCCGCCCGAGTGGCCATAAATTCCGACGCGGTGGAGGTCGATAAAAGAGTGCCGGATCGCCAGCTGTTCAATCGCCCTTTTCTTGTCAGCCAGGCCATAGTCGCGCAGGTTCCCATAGCCATAGTTGTGGTACCACTTCGACCGCTGCGGATGCCCCCCGCGGTTCCCTACCTCAACGACAATGAAACCAAACTGAGCCAGAGTGATATTCTGGTTCCGTGGAGAAAAGCTCTTGGCAACGCTTTCTGTCTGGGGGCCAGGATAAACATAGGCAATAATCGGATAGGATCTGGCCGGGTCAAAATCAAACGGCTTGTACATGACGCCATAAAGGTCAGTAACACCATCGTCCGCCTTGACATGGAAAGGCTCCGGATACTTGAAACCGGCGGCAAGGAGGGCCGAGACATCAACGGTTTCAAGCGGCAAAAGAAGATTCCCGGTGGTGTCTCTGAGCTCTGCTTTAGGAGCAGTATTCACCCGGGAGTAATTATCGACGAAGAATTTTAAGCTGTCGGCCATGTCCACGGCATGCATGAAATCTCCTGGATTGAGGAGCTGAAGGCCGGTTCCATCGAGGTTCACCCGATAAAGATGCATGTAATAAGGGTCCTCACCCCTCTCCCGGCCGCAGGCATTAAAATAGAGAACCCGCGCTTTCTCGTCCACCCCTACGATTCTCTGGCCAGTAAACTCGCCGGCGGTGAGCTGGGCTTTGAGATTTCCGTTTCCATCGTAGAGGTAATAGTGGCCCCAGCCATCGCGCTCTGACCACCAGACCATCTCTCGGCCGCCGTTGATGAGAAAAAGAGGCTGGACATCAATATACGTATTCAGCCTCTCTTCAATCAGGACTCTAACTTCTCCTGTCGTCGTGTCGGCCAGACAGACGTCGTACTTGTGAAGATCCCGGCTTTGACGGCCAAAATAGAGTTTATCCGGAGTCTCGCTGAGCCACATGGCGGGTGGAGGATAATCGCGCTCCCTGTCGATGGCGCGGCGCGGAGCCATCGAAATGAACAGAGATTGGTCTTTAAACCGGTCGGATTTAATCTTGAGGATATTCTTGGTCGGAATGTCAATCACCAACAGCTCGGACTGAGGCTGCTCCTCTTCTCCCGGCATGGCATAGCGATAGGTTTCAAGCGTCGGCCTTGGGTTGGCCAGAGAATTGATGACCCAGAGGTCCGCCACTTTCCGCTCATCCTGACGAACGCAGGCAATCTTTTTCGAATCCCGGGACCAGACAAGGCTGATCGGAGGCACACGGTAATCCTTGCGCCCTTTCTCGTCTTTCTGAAATTCTTTCTTTTCTTCTTCGTTCAGACGTCGAGCATAGCTATAGTGTTCCTCGCCATCGGTCGTCAGCTGCACTTCCTGGATGGATTTGTCGTCTGGTTTTTTTAAGGCCAGGGCGAAATTCTCAGCATCCATCAAGAAAAGGTTGTGCCCCCGAGCAAAGACAACCGTCTTTTCATCGGGCGATACAGACGCCCACCGCGGCCTCTTCGGAGGAGCTTCATAATCGACGAGCAAGGCGAGTTTGCCGGTCGCCAGTTCATACTCAAAAAAGAGCGTCACCGTATCTTTCTTCTCCTCTTCCTTTCTCTCTTCCACTTCCTCTTTTTTCTCGAGCTTCTTTTCCTCCTCTTTCTTTTGTTCTTCCTTTTTCTCGACTTCCTCGGCCTTCTTCTCTTCCTTCTCCTTTTCTTTCTTCTTGACCAGCTCCTCAGCGAGGACAACTTTGTCGCCAACCCTGACCTGGGAGTCCTTCTTAACCTCGAGCTCGAACCGCACCGCCGTATCCTTTTTGATGAACTTGAGAGTTCTGATCGGCAAGTGCTGGGCATCGTATGGAGTCAGTACAACCTTGGTCAGTTCAGCGGCCATCCGAGCATTATCGAAGACCGGCTTCTTCGTTCGACGCACCGGGTCGACCAGGTAAAAATACTTGCCCTCGCTTGTTTCCCAGACATACCAGAATCGATCCCCTGTCTCGAGCCAGTGGGGCTCAACAGACGTCTGAAAAATAAGCTTGCCGATTTTCGCCGGCGTCCACTTGGCGGCCAGGTCGTAATTGGCCTTCTGAGCTGGCGGCTTTTCCGCAGGGGAAACAGAGAGTGCGAGCACTCCCAAAAAGAGAATCATTAGACTCCAAATCATAGTCAAGCGTTTCATGATTCCTCCTTCCTTGACCTATCTTCTTTTCCGGTAGAGGGTGGCATCGACAGCTGAAATCATGTCAGCCAAATTTGCCTCCTGCCACCCGAAATGCTCGCAGATTCTCCGGACTTGCTTCTCCGGCTCGGCGATGATTTGGTTATAATTGACAAAAAGCACGTCCGTATCTTTCCTGGTGGTCAGGAGATGCTTGACCATCTCGTTCAGCTTGAGGAAGCTTGCCCTGGTCTCGTCGCGATTCTCGTCCCGGATTCTGGCCATCTTTTCCATTGAATCGAGCACTTCCTCGATATTCCGTTCGGTATAGATGACCCGGTAGCGCCCTGGTGGAAGAAACTTCAAGCCATAGGCGGTAATCTTGATAAATTTTCCTCTGTACTCGGCGAGCGGAAAAGAACCGTCCATCAGGCGGTTGATAATTTTTCCGCCTTCTAGCTCAAAATAACCGCGAGGGTTGTTGTCATCTGGCGGCCGCGATGCCATATCGAACGCCGTCGGGATGCCACCCGCCTGAAGAATCTGCATGAGAAGGGAGGTCCCCGAACGCTCGAGGCCGGAGACGATGTAGTTTACATTTCTGTCCAGCTCAATCATTCAACCTATGATAGGTGATTTGCTGGTCCTCTTCAACCCTTTGTCAACACATCATCTTCAAGTCCAGGACATAAAGCAGGCGACCAGTCTATTTTATTCTATTTTTAACGGAATAAACGGCCCGATGAGAGAAAACCCGGCCTCCTGGAGGAGTTTCTTAAACTCTTCGACATCTTTTTGGTAAAACGCGTTGAGCTGGGCGGCAAATTCTTCAACCCGGGTTTTCACTTTTTCGTACTTAACCTGGGCGGCCTGAGAAATCGGCTCAACCCCAGCCCTAGTGATACCCGAAACAGCTGACATCACCTGATTGCTCAAGCCAGCCGAGCGGTCGGCGATGCCCTGCCGGGGCGGAGTCGGGTTCATCGTTTCCGAGAATTCTTTGAGCTTTTTCTCGAGCTCATCAGCAGCCTTAAGAAGGTCAGCGTTTTTCGGGCTGCGGCTCATCCGCGCATTCTCTTTTATTGTCTGGAGAGCTCGTTGTGTCTGCTGAACCTGTCGACTGGCGCGCTGGATAAAGCGCGATAGTTTCTGAGCCTCTTTGGCTTTCTGATAGTTCGCCTTGAGAACTTCAAGGTCAACCTTAAGGCGCGGGTCGGTTTTCACCTCAAAAGTCTGACTGACTTCCTGGTCCTCGTACTTGATTTTGGCCGTGTATGAGCCAGGAAGGACCGTCAGCCCTCCGCCCCGGCCGAAGAACATAGCCGCAGCTCTCTCTTCGGTTGGCTCTTGCTCCCGCTCCCGGCCGGCTTCGGGCTCAGTTTCCTGCAGATTCCAGTACACCCGGTTCAAGCCCTTTTCCTCGGTCCCGCTGAGCTGACTGACAAACCTTCCCTGAGAATCGACGATAGTGATATTGACCCGGGTGGAACCTCGCCTGAACATCTGTTCCATTGCGCCCGGCGGAAGCTGACCAGCCATCTGGCGGATTCTTGCCAATGCTGCACTGCGCTCGGCATCTACTGCTGGCTCCTCAGTCCTTGCTTCAGGCTTTTTTTCGCTTGGAATCAGATAATAAGTTATGGCAGCGCCGAGCGGTTTATTCCCACCCACAAAGGCGGTATCTCCAGGGCTCAAATAGATGCTCATCCTCCCCTGCTGGAAGGCATGAGCAGTGGGGATGGAAAACAGGTGGAGCTTTTTCTTTGTGATTTCCTCCGAAATTTCCCGGAGGGGTGTTATGTCGTCGATGACGTAAAGAGACCGGCCGTGGGTAGCGATGATAAGGTCGTTTTCGCGGGGGTGGATGGCCAGGTCATAGACGGGGCAGGTGGGAAAACCGTGTGTCCATTTCATCCAGCTTCCACCACCGTTAAAGCTCACGAAAAGCCCGAATTCTGTCCCGACGAAAAGGAGGTTTCTGTTAACCAGGTCTTCTTTGACGACAAAGCAATAACCGTCAATCTCGGGCGTAACCAGGCTTTTCCAACTCTTCCCGTAATCCCGGGTGACAAAAACATAAGGAGTAAAATTGGAGCGGCGGTGGTCATCGAGGACAACATAGGATGTGGCCTCATCGAAATGGGACGGTTCGATATGGGGAACCGCCGCCCCTTGCGGGGCAAGAGGCTTTTTCCCTGTGACCAACGCATTAGAAACGAGCTCCCATGTTTTCCCGTCGTCTCGAGTTAGGTGGATATTCCCGTCGTCTGTCCCCACCCAGATAAGTCCTTGTTTGATTGGACTGGGTGCAATAGCCAGGATTGTGCAATAGTTTTCGGCGTTCGTCACATCCAGAGTTAGACCGCCGCTATCTGATTGCTTCTGCTTTTCCGGGTCATTGGTCGTGAGGTCAGGACTGATGATTTCCCATGTCCTCCCCTTATCCGGGCTACGGTGAACAAACTGACTACCGAGGTAAATCATGGCCGGACGGAAGGGGTCAACAGCAAAACCAGCGTTCCAGTTATAGCGGTGCTTGACATCCGATTCTGTGGGGACGATGGAGCGGCTTGTGCCGGTCGAAACGTCAAAATAATAGAGGTTTCCTCCCTGGGACATGCCGTAGCCACAGCTCGGGTTTTCCGGGTCCACAGCAGCATCAAACCCATCGCCGCCGCCAACGTTAATCCAGTGATGGTTCCCGAGAGTCCTTTCGGTGAGCGAATAGGCAGGGCCACGCCAGGTTCCGTTGTCCTGAAGGCCGCCATAAACGTTGTAGGGAATCTCCATATCGAAATTGATATGGTAGTACTGACCAATAGGGAGGTTCTCAACAAATCGCCAGCTCCGTCCACGGTTGGTGCTGATGACGACGCCGCCGTCGTTGCCGACGACCATGCGCTCTCCGTCAGGATGGATCCACATGGCGTGAAAATCCGAATGAGCCTGACCAAAGCCAGTCAACCGGGAGAAAGTCTTGCCGCCGTCTTCGCTCACTGAAAGTTGAGTGGCCAGCATGTAGAGGATGTTCTCATTCTTCGGGTTGACCCAGATTCGACTGTAGTAGAACGGACGGTTGTGGATGTTCTCGGTGTTGTTGACGACCTGCCAGTTGAGCCCGCTGTCCGTCGACCGCAAAATCACGCTTCTCTTAGCCTCGACAAGAGCATAGACGACTTCCGGGCGGCTAGGGGCAAAAGCCAGGCCGCAACGGCCAAGCTCGCCAGCAGGAAGGCCGTTTTTCTCAGTCAGTTTTTCCCAGCTTTCACCGCCGTCGGTGGTCAGATAAATCCCGCTCCCCGGTCCACCGGAAACAAAAAACCACGGCCACCGGCGATGTTCCCACATAGCGACGAGCATTCGATTGGGGTTGGAAGGGTCCATGGCCAAGTCGGCGGCACCTGTTTTCTCGTTCACATAGAGGACTTTTCTCCAGGTCTTTCCCCCGTCCGTTGTTTTGAAAACGCCGCGTTCGAGGCTATCCCCCCAGGTTGCGCCCAAGGCAGCAACGAGCACAGTGTTGGGGTTATCTGGATGGATCACAATTTTGGCAATTTTCTCAGTCTTCTCAAGTCCCATCAACTTCCAGGTCCGGCCGCCGTCGAGCGTCCGGTAAATTCCCCGGCCAACGCTCACTGAATTGCGTGGTGCCGCTTCGCCAGTCCCAACCCAGACAAGGTCAGGGTTTTTCTGGTAGATGGCGATGGCGCCGATGGAGGCGACAGGCTGGTCGTCAAAAATCGGCGTCCACTTCATCCCTCCGTCGGTGGACTTCCAGACGCCTCCCGCCGCCGTGCCGACATAGATAATGTTGGGGTCAGAAATGACGGCATCAATGTCGCTGATCCGGCCGCTCATGTTGGCTGGCCCGATGCTTCGTGCTTTCAGGCCAGCAAAAATGTCCGGCTTGACCTGAGCCGCCAGGTAGCCTGAGGCAAGAAAAAAGCCAAAGAAAAGAAGAAAGATGACACGCCAGCAATCCCAACGTTTCTGGATTCTCACTCGTCGACCTCCTTTATGAATAGACTTAGCCCTTTTGGGCTATCCATTTTTTTGACGACGGTTGATTGTTTTTTCTTCCAAAATTTTTTTCTGATAATATCCTAGCAAATCGATGGAAAAAGTAAGGATTGGGCAATCAGAAGCTCGAAAACTTTGACTGTTATGGGGTCAGTTCACTCCCCCCTTCAGCCTGCTTTTTCCGCCTGGCTAAGCGCCGCAATCTCTTTTCTTCCTGCTTTTGCAGGCGTCGGAGTTCCTTGCTTCTTTTCTCGCTCTTGTAGGCCCGGCTACTTTTAGCCAAGATTCACTCTCCTTATCTTTTTTTTCATGATAACACAATCCGAGCAGTAACAACAATCTTGGGAAATCAGGATGAATTCCTCGACGGCGAAGATACTTTCGCCATCTTGTCCTGGTACATCTGCTCATCGGCCTCCCTAAGAACCCTGGCCAGAGGCATGCTTCTCGCAGCGGTCGCCGTCCCGATGGACAGTCGGAGCGGGCGATCCCGATAGCTCTGATTGTGTTCTTCCAGTCGATTCCTCAGCCGGCTGACGATGGAGGCGGCAACACTCGCATCCACACCAGGAAGGATAGCCGCAAACTCATCTCCGCCGATACGGGCGACAATATCGTCCGGCCGGAAAGTGCTGCGCAGGACTTCTGCAGTCCGAAGCAGGAGCTTATCTCCCTCGGCATGACCATAGGTATCGTTTGTCCTCTTTAGCTCGTCGACGTCGACCATTAAAATAGTCACCGGGTAGGCACGGCTCTTTTCCACCCGGGCCATTTCCTCGTTGAAGAAACTTCGATTGAAAAGCTGGGTCAAGCCATCCCGATAGCTCATATCGCGCAACTGCTCTTCAATATTTTTCTTTTCGGTGATATCCAGGCAGGTGCCGATAAAACCCGCGAATTTCCCCTCCAGGTCGAAAAATGGCCGACCGCTATCAATGACCCATCGGTAAACACCATCATAGCGGCGGAGGCGAAATTCGGTTTCGAAAGGCTTCCTGGCCAGAAAGGCGTTCCGGTATTGCCTCAGCACATGGGGAGCATCATCTGGATGGACATTGGTTATCCAATTGTCCCCCAGTTCTTCTGGCAAGGAACGGCCGGTGAATCCAAGCCAAGTCTTGTTGAAATAGTCCCTTTGACCGTCAAGGCCCGAACGCCAGATAAGGGTCGGGAACTCCTCCAGGATGGTGGTATAAAAATCCCGAGCCCGGAGGATGGCATCATCCGCTCGCCAGCGCTCGATGGCAACCGCATAGATTGAAGCCAGACGCTCCATGGTTGAAAGGTCAAGCTCCGTGTAATCCCGACTGGCATTGGCCACAGAAATCTGGCCGAGGAGCCGGTCGCCGAGAAGAACGGGAGTCGAAATAACCCGGCGGATGACAATTTTTTTCGGGTCGGGAACAGCAAAACGCGGGTCCTCCGCGGCCGAATTGCTCAAAAGGGGCCTTTTGGTCTCAAGGGGCCATCGCCACAGACCGGTGATTTTCCCTGACATATCTTCTTTTTCTTTAATCTGGAAGAGCTCACCGATTTCCGCCGTCATGGCCGAACAGATGTGATGACCAGTTTGGGCATCGATGTAGGTGACATAGCCAAGAACGCTGCCTGTCAATGCCCGGGCATTATCGAGCACAAGCTTGGAGATGGCATCGATAGTTTCTGAAGAGAGAAGCGCATTGGAGAGCTCGGCCAGGGTTGCGTTGGCGACAAGCATCCGCCGGAACTCTTCCTCGGTCTTTTTTCGCTCGGTGATATTCTGAAGGCTTCCCTCATAGTAAAGAGTCTTTCCTTTAGCGTCGCGAATCGCCCGACTGTTATCTTCAACCCAGATGGGCGTCCCGTCCAGCCGGATCATCTCGACCTCAAAACTGCTCACACTTCCCTGGCGTTCAAGTGTCTCCTTCCAGCGGCTGCGGTCGAGGGGGTCTTTATAGAAATCCATCGCATTCATCCTGAAAATGCTCTCCCGGTTTGGCAGCCCGAGGAGCTGAACAAGAGCAGGGTTCGCATCCAGGAACTGGCCGTCGGGAGTGGTGCGGTAGAGTCCGAGGGGAGTGTTTTCAAAAAGCGCCTTGTAGCGGGCCTGCGTTTCGGTCAAAGCCTCCTCGGCCCGCTGTTTCTCCAGAAGAAGATTCCGCTCTGCAAGAATCCTCTCCACGACGCCCGGAAGGAGTTCAAGGTAGCGGCCCGCGTTGTCCTTGACAATATAATCTTTAGCCCCCAGCTTCATGGCCTCGACAGCAATACGTTCATCCCCACTTCCAGTGACCATGATGATAGGCGGAAAAATACCCTTTGTCTTCAGAATCCGGATAACCTCAAGGCCATCTTTCTTAGGCAGAGAGTAGTCAATGATGAGCACATCAAATTTTTCCGAAGCAACCTTAGCAATGCCGGGCTCACTATCGGGAACATGCTCGACGACGTAGGCAGACTGCTCAAGCTTCCTTTTGAGGAGGCGGGCTGAGACGGCTTCGTCCTCAATGATCAAGATGCGAACAGGTGCTCCTTCGTTCATCTTTTAAACTCCTCCCCGAAGCAAATATGCATCCCGCCCCGGACAATTTCCCCCGAGTTAGTGTGAAGGCGATGCATAGCTCGCTTTTTAGATAGCAAGGTCAATCTAAAAAAATGTTATTCTACCCAGGGCAAAGAAGTCAAGCTATCAACCGGCTCTCCAAACTCGCCCCTCCTTTCCAAATCTGAGAACCGAACAAAAAAACAGGCTCACGCGTAATAGAGACAGAAACTGAAGGATGCGACCCATGAGCACTTCTGCCCTTTGGACAGAGAAAAATTGCTTTTTTTATTCCCTTCAGGCTATTTTAAAGAGACGGATGGAAGTTGACCCGAAAGCGGAGAAGGCTGTTGACCCGGTCGATGCCGCGTGTGTTCGCCAAATCAAGGCCGGGCGCACCGACCTCTTAGAACGCCTCATCCGAAAATATTCCGACCGTCTTTATCATATCATTTTGCGGCTGGTTCAGTCTCCAGCAGCCACAGAAGACATACTTCAGGACACCTGGGTGCTTATCATTCGAAATATCGACAAGTTCGATATCAGTTGCCCGCTGGCTCCCTGGCTCACCCAGATCGCTGTGAACGCCTGCCGGTCCTACTGGAGAAAGGAGAAGCTAAGGAGCCTGCTGAATCCGGCTAAAATTCGCGAGAGAATAAGCCGTTCACAATCTGAATGGGAATCGGATGTCCATAGAGAAGTAGAAGATAAAAAGCTTGCCCAGGCAGCGCTTGCCCGCCTTTCTCCGCGCTTACGCGAGGTCGTGGTGCTCAGGTTTTATAGCGGTCTGACTTACAAAGAAACCGCTGAAGCGTTGAAAATTCCAGTCGGCACTGCCAAGAGTCGTCTGAACTTCGCTTTGACGAAGATGCGCGATTTTATTCAAGAGGAGAAAAAAAGATGAAAGAAAAAAACTGCCCGGAATTTCAGGCCTGGCTCGACCGCCTTCCTTCCAGTGAGCCAACCGAAGAGATGAAGCAACACTTTGCTGCTTGCGCTCGGTGCCAGAAGCTTTTTGAGTCGCTGTCTCCTCTCGTTCAGGCTCTTTGCGAAATCCCCTCGCCCATCAAATTGAGCGATGACAAAATCAAAAAGCTCACCGCCGTGGCTGAAAAAGAAGCCCGCCGGATCGCGGACAGAAAAACCGCCTGGGAATTGAGCCGAAACATAGTGATGGGGTTGCCGTTCGTCATGGCCATCCATTGGCTGTGGTTAGGCCTTGGTTCAAAGGCTCTCGCCGAAATATTATCTCCTCTCATCGCCCAGATCTTAACGGCCGTAATCATTGTCGTGTCCTCATTGGCCGCTGCCTTGATCTTTGGAGCCATTCCCCTGCTTTGGGCAACCCTCCGGAGAAACTTATGAAAGGAGTGATGACCATGAACTCAAACGAGAATATGAAAAAGTGTCCTTATTGCGCGGAATTCATCAAACAGGAAGCTATCAAGTGTCGGTATTGTGGAAGCTGGCTTGAGGAAAAGCCGGTACCCCGCTTGAGGCGTTCCAGAGACAAAAGGATGATTCTGGGAATTTGCGCCGGACTGGCCAAGCACTTCAATATTGACCCCACTCCGATTCGTCTGGCTTTCGTCATCGCCACGATCGCGGGCGGATGGGGAATCTTGATTTATCTCATCCTCTGGCCTCTCATGCCCTGGGAAAAGAAAAACACTCGAGACCGTTTTGATAAAAACAATCTGGGACGGGAAAAATGAGAAAAATGCTTATTCTGTTGCTAGGCTTTCCTATTCTTATTCTTTCCAGCCAAGAATCTGTAAAGCCCTGGAAAGAAATCCCTCAACCCGAAAAGAAAGCGCTTGTTGCTTATCTTAAAGCCAACTGGAAAACGCCTGAGGACTATGTGGCAGAGAAGTTTGCTGACCATGACCTTGTTTTCATCGGTGAATACCACCGCATCAAACATGATGTGGAACTAATACACAATCTCATTCCCCGCCTTTATGCAGCCGGCGTACGAAACCTGGGTGTTGAGTTCGGCTGTTATGAAAACCAGGATCAAGTGGATAAGCTCATTACTTCCGACAAGTATGATGAAGAATCTGCCCGCCAGTTGATGTTCAATTTTGCATCTTTCTGGGGTTATGTCGAATACATGGACATTTATAGGAAAGTATGGGAACTTAACAACTCTTTGCCCAAAGATAAGCCCAGGTTCAGAGTTGTCCATCTCAATTATCGCCCGGATTGGTCTGAGCTAGCCGAAAATATGACTCCTGAACACTGGAAGAAAGTATGGCTCAAGGGTGATGTCGATGAACACATGGCCAAAGTCATCCTGAATGAATTTGTCAGCAAGAATGAAAAGGCTCTGATTTATTCTGGTTCTCATCATGCTTTTACCCGCTACCAGCAGCCCATTTACGATTTCGAAAAAAAGACTTTCATCGGATTCAACACCGGGCGGATGGGAAATATCGTCCACCAAAAAATCCCGGACAAAGTTTTTAACATCTTTCTTCATTCGCCCTGGAGCACGAAAGAAAGCTTCTCCAAACACACTTAACCGCTCGGCGGCATCATTGACCTGGTGGTGAATGAATTCAATGAGAAGCGGGTCGGATTTGATAGCAAAGATTCACCTTTTGGCAGACTGGGGGATCCAGACACTTATTACGCAATTGGATACGACAACTTCTCGCTAAGCGCATTTTGCGATGGCTATATTTTCCAGAAACACTTCAAAGACTATGAAGGATGTACGGTCGACGAAAAATTCATCACCGCCGAGAACTTTCAGGAAGCCATCCTCACCCTTCCCAACGTCCAGGCCAGAAAACTCATCACCAAGCCGGAAGTACTGATTCAGGCCATGAAGCAAGATGCTGACATAAAAAGAAGGTTTCGTGACCTAAAATAACTATTCAACTTTTTCCAGAGCCTGGGCAAAAAAGGGCGGACTTCAACCCCCGTGAAATCCGCCCTTGTTGTGGCTAAGAAATGCGCAGTCAGGGGACACGTACCAAATTCCAGAGAATTCGGAACATGTCCCTTTTTGGATTGCCTAAAATGGTGGATTAGTAGTTAGTAGCGCCGGCCGCCGCCGAAGCCACCACGGCCACCGCCACGCCCGCCAAAACCGCCGCCTCTCGGCCGGTCGGTCCGCGGACGAGCTTCGTTGACGCTAATCGTCCGGCCCTTCATGTCTTTGCCGTTTAAGGCAGCAATGGCCTTCTCCGCCTCTGCCTTGTTCGGCATCTCCACAAAACCAAATCCGCGACTTTCGCCCGTGAACTTGTCCTTGATGATGTTGCAGTTCCCCGCGCCGTACCATCGGCATCAGAGGGCATAACTTCCGTTTCTAGAATGGGAACGAGTGTTTTCCCTCCGTCATGATTGCCGGGATTGAAGCCAAAATAAAAATTTATGAGGCAAGTTTGAAGGCAAGCATCGACAACATTCCCTGTGAGATTCTGAATTTTTCAAAAGGTCTATTTCATATGAAAAGCAAGACTCGATTGAGACGCGGATTGAGTTTTCGCTTCATTGGCAAACAAATAAAGGGAATACTCTCCAGGAGCCAATTCTTCAATTTGAAGCTCTATGAGAAAGATCTCGGTAGCCTCCTGTCGATATCTTTT
>FWPV01013317.1_pt1 | contig 12402 bp, 11 predicted proteins | sample 2228371 | NCBI WGS metagenome assembly FWPV01 (sample SAMEA103939776, study PRJEB20133) | metagenome | reverse complement strand
GGCGAAGAAAAGAGACCCAACCCTCCAGACCTAATATTGAGATTGCCGCCTGGACGTGCTTATCTAAGAATAGAAGAGATCATGCCTCCGCTACATTTTGGCATGACTTTTCATTTGGAGGGAGAGGGAAGGCGTGGATAGGACAGAGTTGTCTTCAGCATTGTGCCCTGCGGGAAGGGGGGCGAACGTGCTGTTGAGCCCCCTAGATCAGATGGATCTTCTCGACGAGGCATGGGCTTAGGGGAATGTAAATGAACACTGGTTTCCATGCGAGCGTTTAAGTTTAGAATTGAGATGGCGGTGCGCGAATTTTAGAGAGCGGAGGTAGGCGTGAGGCTCCATCCCGACGAGACTCTTGGTGGCAGGGGAATGGAACGCTTGGGGAAGACGCATGCAGGCTTTATAAATTAGCTGAAAGAGGGCGAAAGCCTGGTTGGTGATGGCGGCAACTTAAAATATATCGGGAAGGAAAGGAAGAGAACATTTTTGGACAGCGAAAATTAAAAAATATACCCCCCGCTGTATGCCACGGTGGACTCGATTCTGCTATACTGTGATTGTTTTAATTTCGGCGGAGAATGAAGGGGTAAGGCCTTGAAGGTTATACTCATAAGCGACATACAAGGATTGGGAAGCAGCGGTCAGATAGTCGAGGTAAAAGACGGTTACGCCAACAACTACCTGATTCCTCAGGGACTGGCGCTGAGGGCTACCAAGGGTAAGACCAAAGAGATTGAACAACTTGCTCGTGCTAAGATATTGCGGGCCAGCCGGGAACGGGATAAGGCCGCCGAGGTGGCGGAAAAGATAGCCGAGCACGTTTTCGAGATTCCCGCAAAAGTGGGGCCGGAAGGAAAGCTTTTCGGCACGATAACCCCTAAGGAGATCTCCGCTCATATCAAGGAGGAGCTAGGAATACAGGTGGACCGAAAAAAGATCCACCTGGATGAGCATATCAAGTACGTGGGATTGTACGAAGCCTCTTTGAAATTGCATCCAGAGGTGAAGACCGTTATTCATATTAAGGTGGTCCCGAAAGAGTGATGCCCTTATGGAGAGGGCTGGCTGAGTGGCGCCTTACGGGGGAATAAAGCTTAATGGTGGTGGGAAATCCGCCAGATTAAATCGCCTAATTGGTATTTGGAGGGGATTCGCTTCTTATAAACACCTGGAGCCTGTTTGTCGTTGCCTGCTTTTACAATAATTTCGAGAGAGAGCTTGGAGGTCTAGAATGACCAGCGGTGTCCTGCAAACCGGAGTTTATGATCGTCTCCCGCCCCACAGCATCGAGGCGGAACAATCGGTTTTAGGTGCGATGATGCTCTCCAGCAAAGCCATAGCGGAGATAACGGAGATATTACGTCCTGAAGATTTTTATAAGGAAGCCCACCGTAAGATTTTCGAGACTGCATATTCCCTTTATGCCATGGGCGAGCCCGTGGACCCCTTGACCATGGCAGAAGCGCTACGTGCCAAAGGACAGCTGGAGAGCGTGGGAGATCGCCCCTACCTGCATACCTTGGTCTCCAGCGTGCCTACCACAGCCAATGCCCTGTTCTATGCTCAGATCGTGGAGAAGATGGCTACCTTGAGGCGTCTTATCGATGCGGCCAATCAAATCATCGCTTTGGGTTACCAGGTTCCGGAGGATGTTACCGAAACCTTGGACCGGGCGGAGAACCTTATTTACCAGGTGTCCAAAACGGGGCGCGAAGAGAAGATCTCCAGCCTCAAATCGTTAATTGAACCCGCTTACGATGAGATCATTCACCTGTATAATGTGGGAAAGCCTATAACTGGCCTTTCCACTGGCTTTCCCGATTTGGATCGCAAGACTTCCGGCCTCCATCCATCCAGCCTGATCATCGTAGCCGCTCGGCCCTCGGTGGGAAAGACCAGCTTGGTATTGAATATCGCTGAACACGTGGCCCTGGAAGAAAAAAAACCGGTGGCGATCTTCAGCTTGGAGATGAGCGGCGCGCAGCTCGTGCGCCGCCTCGTGTCCATGATCAGCGGCGTCCGCGGCGAAGAGCTGGTCCAGCGCATGCTCTGTTCCCAGGCGAGGATAGACAGCCAGGCCTTACGCACCGGTCATCTGGAGGAGAACGACTGGAGAAAGCTGACCATGGCGGTGAACCGCTTGGCGGAGGCACCCATCTTTGTGGATGATAATGCAGGTATAACCATAATGGAACTGCGCTCTAAAATTAGGAGGCTCAAGTCCAAGTACGATCTGAGCCTGGTGATCATCGATTATATCCAGCTAATGAGTTACGATCGGCGCATGGAGAACCGGCAACAGGAAATATCGGCAATAAGCCGGTACTTGAAGATCATTGGAAGGGATTTCGATATTCCGGTGCTGGCGGTCAGCCAGCTCTCCCGAGAGCCAGAAAAGAGAAGGGGCGAGGATCGCAGACCTATACTTTCCGATTTGAGGGAATCCGGAGCCATAGAGCAGGATGCGGATCTCATAATCTTCATATTCCGCGAGGAGCTCTACGAGCCAGATAATGACGATGTCAAGGGATTAGCGGAGTTGATCATCGCTAAGCACCGTCATGGTCCCACGGGAAAATGCAATCTAACCTTCCAGAAGGAATATGCCCGCTTTGACTCCATGCCCTCTTCATCCCTCTCCGAGTAAACGATTCTATGTTGAACAAGAAGCTAGCGTTTTCCGGATAAATTGATTAGGCAAAGGGCATTCTCCGGGTCAGTGACTTTATCCATGACGTCCAACATTCGTTCATGACGTTGTTTACCGAGCATGTCAGGTCATCGATATGCCAGTGATTGCAATGGATGGCGGTACAGGTTATCTTCATGCCTTCACTTGCTTTAAGGGATGCATTTTCCTGGTATGGCGCTTGGCCCGCATCCGGGAAAGCGTCAAAGTAGCCACAGCGCATGAGCGGTTTAGGCCAGTGAAGGAATGTTGAACAGTTCGCTTATATAGTCGATGGTGGAAAAAAGGACTGGTGGAGAAGTGAATTCGGCGGACATAAGAACCCCGTGGGCTTTCTTCCCATAATGTTCGGTGAAGATTAGCTCTCTAGGTAATCTCCTCTCATGCAGGTCTATTTCCATAAGAGGATTCCGGAGCGGGAGAGCTGCTCGTGTCGTTTTATTCCCCGCCATGGAGGCGCTTTTTCGCATTCCTTCCATCTGCTGTGGTAAGATAAAAAAATCGAATACGCCTTTTCTATTGAGAACTGTTAAGGAATTGAGCGTTTGGAGGGAATATTGAAAGGTTATCTGGGAGTGGACGTGGGTTCGGTTAGCACCAATCTGGTGGTAATTGACGAAGCTGGAGAGGTTCTGGCCTCGGTATACCATCGCACCAAGGGAAATCCCATCCGCGCCGTCCAGGAGGGAATGCGGGAACTGGGCGATATGCTTCCTTCCAATATCGAGATAGCTGGTGCAGGGACCACCGGTAGCGCCAGGTATCTGACGGGCACGATCGTGGGCGCGGATATGATAAAAAACGAGATTACCGCCCACGCCATTGCCGCCATCCACGTGGTCCCGGATGTCAAGACGGTTCTGGAGATTGGAGGACAGGATTCCAAGATCATAATCCTACAGGATGGAGTGGTGGTGGATTTCGCCATGAACACGGTGTGCGCGGCTGGGACCGGGTCTTTCCTGGACCACCAGGCGGCGAGGCTGGGTATTCCCATAGAGGAGTTCGGAAGCTATGCCTTAAAAGCCGAGAACGGAGTACAAATAGCCGGAAGATGTTCCGTTTTCGCCGAATCGGATATGATTCATAAACAGCAGATCGGCCACTCCATCGAAAACATAATTTACGGGCTCTGCCAGGCATTGGTGCGTAACTATCTTAACAACCTGGCCAAGGGTAAGCGCATTGAGCCACGAGTGGTCTTCCAGGGCGGAGTGGCGGCAAATGTAGGCATGAAGCGCGCATTCGAAGAGGCTCTCCAGATGGAGATCATCGTGCCCGAGTATTTCAACGTGATGGGGGCAATCGGTGCCGCCCTTCTGGTTCAGGAAGCCCCGCCGTCTTCCACCAATTTCAAGGGATTCGAAGTATCTCAGTATGACTTCAGGACCTCTAGCTTCCATTGTAACGGTTGCTCCAACACCTGCGAGGTGGTCAAGATCACCTTGGACGGTGAAGTGCTGGCTCGTTGGGGTGGTCGTTGTGGCAAGTGGGAGGTGGAGCGCGAGGGCAAGGTCAAGGAAAAAGCGGGGAAGGGATAAACCAGCTATCTTCCCTTGAACCCTTTGCTCTTACGGTTAGACTAAACACTTGCTTTCAAAAACCCAGCGATTGTTTGTGAACAGACCTGGGCACCAATTTAAAGATTTACATACTCTTAGAGGTTTCTCAATAGAAATGGACTTCAGGGGCCAGTATTCAGCTTCCGGACAAGGTTTGCAAATGGATTTATCTGGTTAAAAAGCGGGAATGGCAGCGGGAGTCCAATGGAATCGGAAAGCGTAAGAAAGGTTCCGCATCTAATTGCTGAAAGCCATTGAGTGAACGGGCATAGCGAAGCATATGATAGTATTTGTAGAAGATATTTTACCTCCACATTTTAGGTGTCGCTGGCGGTGATTGTGGAATCTGTAGTTAGCGGATGATTAAGTTAAAGGAAGTTTACCTTTGAAATGTCTAGGTTTCGCCGCTCCGGAGATAGATTTCATGGTCCATCAGGCGGACCTCTTTAATCCTGGCGCTCACCAGCTTCTGCTCGCCGAAGACATCGATCAGGAGAATCTTTTTGCCTTCGGGTTTGATCTCCACCACGTCGTCCATCAATAACTCCTGGCCCTCTCCTCTTTCTATGTATACCACTGCTTCGCACATCTTCAATCCCCTTCCTTATCCGTATCGAAAAATGCCTCCTTCACCATGGATACCGCCTCCTCGATCAATTGGGGAATGGGGCTGTCCCTCATGCCCACCAGGTCTATCCTGGGGTTGGTGAGGGGGAGGAGGATCTTTTTCGCCTTTGAGTCGGCAATGGAGGTAGCCATGGCTGGGGTGAGCTCCCCCATCATGGAATTCGGTATGGTGATGGAAAGGCTTCCCATAATCACGTCCGCGTCCCTCACGCAAACTTTTATGGAGTTGGTACCGGTACCTCCTCGGTTGGCTCTAGCCTTCATCATGTTCATGGTGGCTATGGAGTTAGTTCCCAGGGCTATGATCTCGGTATCCTCGGGCAGCTCCCTTCTCAGGGAAAGAATGATCTGGTGCCCGATAGATCCTCCCATTCCGTCGACTACCGCGATTATCATTCTTATATTACGTCCTCGAACTCCGCTGAGAAATCCTTCTTCGGCCGCGCTCCCACCAGTCTTTTCACCACCTGGCCGTTCTTGAAAAGAATCATGGTGGGAATGGACTGGACCTCATATTTTCGAGCGGCGGCTTGGTGATCATCCACGTTCAGTTTACACACCTTGATCTTTCCTGACCATTCCTGGGCCACCTCTTCTAGAATAGGAGCCATTTTGCGACAGGGCTCGCACCAAGGTGCCCAGAAGTCCACCAGCACATGGGAGGTGCTTTTAAGTACCTCCTCTTCGAAGGTGTCATCGGAAAGCTCCACGACATCGCCTGCCATCTGCCCACCTCCTGGTATCCATGTATTTTCTTACTGTTAATAATACGATAAATCGGGGTCGCTTGGAACTGCAGGACCGTAAATATCGCTAAAATGGAGAACTCGCGGGCTGTAATCTTCTGGAGTTTCAAACGTACTCGGTGCCCTTTAACTTCTCCACGTGTCGCTGGGCGTTAAGCCCGGCAGTAACCCCTTCGCCAACTGCCACGGCCACCTGCTTGATATTCCCGCTGCGTACATCGCCGGCGGCGAAGATGCCTTTAGTAGAGGCCTCCAAGCTGGCGTCGGTAAGGATAAATCCTTTCTCGTCGAGTTGCACCACGTCCTTGAAAGGCGCGGTATTGGGGATATTCCCCACATAGAAAAATATTCCCTCTATCGGTAGTTCCTCTACACCTTCCGAATCCAGGTTCCTCAGCTTAACTGAGGTCACCTTGGACTCGCCTACCACTTCCAGGGGCACCCGCCTCCATAGCACTTCAATCCTGGGATTGGCAAGAGCGCGCTCCTGCACGATCTTGCTGGCGCGCAGGCGATCGCGGCGGTGAATAATGTAAACTTTTGAGGCGAAGCGGGTGAGAAATAGAGCTTCTTCCACCGCCGCGTCTCCCCCTCCCACTACCGCCACCACTTTTTCTTTGAAGAAAGCGCCGTCGCAGGTGGCGCAGTAAGAGACTCCCCGACCCAGCAGCTCTTCCTCCCCGGGGATGCCCAGTTTCGCCGGGCTCATTCCCGTGGCTATCACCACAGCCATAGCCTTGAAATCGCCTTCATCGGTCTGAAGCAGGAATTGATCCCCAACTGAATTCACCTTCCGCACCGGGTTAAAGGTGCTTATTTTCAAGCCGAAAGATTCCGCTTGCTCCCGCATGCGCTCAACCAGTTCCACCCCGGTAATTCCCTCGGGGAAACCCGGGTAATTCTCAATCCTCTCGGTAAAAGCAGGCATACCCCCGGTGGTGCTCTCCTCGAACAGAACCACCTTCATACGCGCTCGGGCATTGTATATGCCCGCGGAGAGGCCGGCTGGACCTCCTCCGATGATAGCTATCTCCAATTCATTCTCCATTTCTTTCCCCACCGCTGATGTCAAGACGAGTACGACCGGATTGCCATTGTCGTTTAAATAAAAGCAAGCTTAATTATTATTTCTTGAATATTATATATGCTGATATTTATATATGTTGATATTATACATGCTGAACCGAAATGCGTAACTGATTTCCGCTTAAAAACGAAATGTCCATATTTCAGCACCTGCATTATTTGGTTAGGCGATATATCCATATTTTCTCAAATGCTACATTTACCCGAACGAGAAGTTGGTATGAAGTGTTAGATACAATGCTACTGGTCAGATTGGGCTAAACAGGGAATCAGATTTTACTCTTGGCGATTTTAGCGGCAACTCTGCGGAAAACGAGGTTTATTATCTCCTTCCCATTGGGCGAGGTTCGGTTATTGCCAAAACAGGATTTTCAACGGTATCCAGGAGCAGCTTTGCATGATTTATTTTCTAAATGTGATTCGCGCTTGAGCCTGGGGAATGCTCTCTCTGTATCAAGCTACTCTTGCATGGTAAATCCATCTATTGGAAGGCGATTGTGGTCCAGGAAATGAAGAAAGCGTTGAAAAGATATTATTAGCTAAGTGCGCTTATCCTTTTCACTTTGCCCATCAAAAGGCCAAACGTCCTTTTTCCCACCATTCCCGGTCCAACTCTCCTTCGAATACCCGTCGCACCGGACCTCTAAGGTAAAAATCGCCTTCGCTGGATGTGCTGACCTCCAAGAGGCCGCCGGGCTGGCGCACGAACATCTTTCCCTTGCCTTTCCCCGTGCGAATGGCTGCCGCCACTGCGGCGCAAGCTCCGGTGGCGCTGGAGAGGGTCTCGCCAACTCCTCTTTCCCAGCTTCGCTGGTTGAGTTCCGACATGTTGAACACCTCCACGAACTCGACATTTACCCTCAAAGGGAAGAGTGCGTGGTTCTCGATAAGCGGGCCTATACTCCTAACTATGGAAGACGAGAGAGTGTCGACGAAAATAACGCAATGGGGAGTGCCCATGGAGAGACAGGTGGCTTTGAGCTCGCCTCCATCAATTTTTAAGACTTCATCTACCGCCTCTTCCCCTTGACCCTCCATGGGAATGGATTTTCGCCGGAAGTCAGGTTTCCCCATCTCCACATCTACTTCCTTTACTTGCCCCCGCATCACCAACAGGGATACCCGCCTGATGCCGGAGGCGGTCTCGATAAGCATCTCTTCCTCGGCATGGATCCCTTTTTCATAGAGATGTTTAGCCAGACAGCGGATGCCGTTGCCACTGAAGAGAGCCTCACTGGCGTCCGGGTTGTAATTGACCATCTTGCAAACCCCCTTGCGAGAGGGGGAGAATACGATGATGCCGTCAGCTCCTATTCCCAGGTTGCGATGGCACAGGGCGCGAATCATCTCCGGGGTTAGGTTGACGGGCTTTTTCATGGCGTCCAGGATGATGAAGTCATTTCCTGCCCCATGGTATTTAGAAAACTTCATAAAATCACCCCAAATAGTTTAAAAGATTGCTCTAAATTAATTAAATAGCGAGCATGGGTAGTTTAGCGCTTGTGCGCTGCCTAGCGCAACCAGCGAGTGCGCTTTATTTCCATGATGATTTGTTGAACCAGTTTAGCGTGGAATATTTAAAGTCTTCTCGAGTAAACCTGGCTGGAAAGGTTGAGGCCTCATTCTCGGTTGGATAAGATCGAATCGCCGATGCCTTTAACCTTTTTAAGATGTTTGAGCATGCGTCGGTGGAGAAGTAACCTCAACTAGAGAAGGTCAATTCGGTGATGCCTATCTCTTCTGCCTTCATCTCCAGTTGAAATTCTTTTGATTCCAAGGTTTCCAGCATTCCCCATAATCTACCCGCCACCAGGGTGGGATAGACTGGGTTTATTACCTGGAATCGGTAACTTCCCTTGCCTTGGTCGAGCATCTGGACCAAGCCTAGACCCCATAACGGGAATCTGGCTAGTTCTTCTTCCATCGAGGTGGAATCTTTGAGGAAACGATAATAACCTCGTGAATAATCGCGCAAGATTCCTTCCATGGTGAGCTCCACTTCCTCACCTAGCTCTTCGCTTAGCACTCGCATAACCGCCACGATGCCCTTTGCGTTATCAAATATAAATCTTTTACGGGAACGCCTCTCTTTTATTTGAGCTTTATCAATGTTCCATTCGAAATCCTGGGAGAGTTCGAGGGGAGCCCCGCATCCCGAACACAATTCATATTTCCTGTCGCCTTTATCCAATAGAGGACTGCTTACCTCCACCTCTTGCTCCATCCGCTCCCCCATCTCGCTTTCTTCCCCCACCGCCTCGACTTTAACCTTCCCCTTGTGGGCATCCCCCGTCCAGGATACTACAGCCCTTCTCATGAAGACCGCCTCGAATGCCCCCGCAATCTGGCCTTGGCACATGGGAAGGTTGTATATCTCTTCCGCCTCCAGATCTACGCTTAACCCTTCTTGGACATCAACGATGTTAGCCTTACCAAAGCCCGTAAGGGGATAGAAACTGGCCAGCGTTCGGAAGAAGCTTTCTGCGTCTGGTTTTACGCCTTTTTCCTCGAGGTGTTTTAAAAGGTTGCGTGTAAAATAAAGGTGGTCTTTTCTCTTAGCCTCGGTAACCAGGCGGGTGACGTCATAGCCGATATATTCCGATAAGCGAGAATAAAGGTAATCTAGCTCGGATACGTCGCATAGTATGGCCCGTATATCCTGGGAACGTTTACCAACTATCACCCCACTCGATTTCCATACATTGCCATTGCCTATTCCTCTGGGAAGTCCGCATTCCGCACATTTCATGGTTTATCCTCCTCGATAACCAATTCTTGCTGGAACAGGACGCCCTGGAGAGCTAAGCCATTTATTAATGGAGGCCATTGACTTGGGCAGCCCATCTCAGACCAAGGCATCCTTCCGAAAGCAAGATATCCATTTTTTTTTCGTCTCACGGGCACATAAGCTTTATAGCGCAATCGAAAAACGGCTCCTTTCGAGAAGGGGATAAACTGGATAAATGAGGGCGATGGAACTGCCGCAGGAGAAGCGGGGATGAACGGCGGAATCCGAACCTAATCTTCAACTGGGAGGATTTAAAGTCTCATTGATTTCCAGAAGTGCTAATTAGAGGGGAGAACCCCATTAATCGATTATCCTACCCTTACTCGTCATTTATGATAGGTGTCAATTAAGAGCATTTCCCGCAGTCTCGGCCATTCGATTCAACGATATTCCATGGTCGGCACGATGACACCGCCGGCTTTTCTTCCTCTCTGCGATGTCGGCGGCTGATCTTTTCGTTTCCCATGAGAGGCAAATTGACCTGGTGGTGAAGGAATAACATAATCTTTAACGAAGAGAAAACGGCGAGGCCCACTGGATTAAGGAGGAGCGTTTGTACGGAAACCAGGTGAGGGCGGTTGAATGGATGAAGAGGTCTCTTGCAGGCTTGGAAGCTGCTGAGCTTATGCTCTCCGCGTCTTTTCCCGCTGAGGCCATTGCATTAAGTTATCGGGCCATGCTTATGGCGGTGAAAGGCTGGTTAGAGTTGAGGAAGGTGAAGTGGGAGGGGGAGTGGGAAATTCCAGGCATTTTCATGAAAGGCCTTTCCCCCACCTTAAACCTGACCAAGGAAAGCCAAAGGTCCCTTCAGATAGTGAAGTCCCTGGCGGAGAGGGTCGATAATGGTATCGAAGAAGCCGATCCCCTTACCGCTCGAGCGTGCTTAGATGATGCGCGGGAGTTCATAGGCGAAATGCGAGATAGGTTGTACGAGGAAATGCAGGGGGAGGACCATAGCGATGGAGGAGAAGGTTAAGTCCAACCGGAGAAAAATATATGGGGCTGAGGCTATGTATTTCTTTATTCTGCTGGGTGTTACCGCGGCGCTGGCTTACTGGATTCTCTCCAGCTACCCCCACCCCCTTGGCTGGGTTGCAACTACGCTCTTTATGGCCTTGAACCTGCTCTTTATCTATTACGCTGGCCATTGCGGCTTGGCGGTAGTGAGATGGGTGAGCAGGGCTACTCCCATCTATCCCGGAGGTTTCCAAGAGGTTAAGGACTTATTGAACGACGTATCCATAGCCACTGGCATGCCCATGCCCGAGGTCATGTACGTCGACGAAAATTTCGCCAACATCTTCTCCCTTAAGCAAGGGGAGAAAAGGGTTATCATCTTCACCCATGGCCTGTTGAAGAGATTGAACCGCGAGGAATTGCGAGCAGCAATAGCCCATGAGATGGCCCATCTTTACAACGAGGACGCCACCCTGAACACCTTCATCGCTTCTCTCAGGGGCTTTTCCCTGTTCGCTAGATTGATCTGGGACAGACTTACAGGGAAAACCATTGAAAATCCCATGGTCGGCGCCTTTATAGAGAGGTTCGTCGCGCCATTAATCTGGATCGCTCTGGCCACCATCACCGTTCTGTTTGCGGTCTTTGCGAAAAACGTCTCAGAGGTTTACCGCATCATCTCTTCCCTGCTTATTCTGGTAACCCTGAATATGCTCTTGATCACCATTATTGGCTTGGTTCTCCAGAGGTTGATCGATCCTTATCGCGAGTTCCTCGCGGATGAATTGGCCGTGGAGTGGACTATGAACCCCGAAGCCTTGGCGAGTGCCCTGCGCAAGACCGAAGTCCACTGTACAGCAGCCAGATTAAATTTCCTCCAAGGAGTTTTCTTCGCTCCTATCAGGATAATCCGTTTTGAGGATAAATGGGAATTTGACTTGCAACCCCGGGTGGACGAAAGGATCGAGAATCTGCAGAAGTTCACCCACATGCTGGTTGATCCGGGGAGGATCCCCTATCCCCAAGGAGACTCCTGGTCAACCTCAATATAATCACAACAACCTCAATATAATCACAATATTTATAAACTATAGCTTTTTCCATCAATGTCTTTCAAAACCCTCAAACCCTAGTCAACATCAGTAAAATCGAGATAATCAAAAGGGCCGAGCTCTCCCAAGCTGGGTTCAGAGCTTTCAGAATGATCTTACCCGCTTCGATTGGGAGCCCAGCGAGGCAGTGGACCATACCGCCAAACCTAATCGGCCCGTAAATCCCGGAATGGGCAGGGGGATCTTTTTGGGATGTACGGTCTTGCAAGTGAATCGTTAGTCAGTGGGATTCTCTCTGCACTTAAGCGCTGGCTTCCCATAGGTCCTTAAAGCGGGAGGAGTCATCCCACATGTAGATATTGTTGAAAAGGACGTAAGCCTTTTCCTTCTTGGATCTGGAAAGGATGTTAATGAGTTTTTTAAGTTCCTGGTCACTGTACTGGTGTCGGTAGCCGCCGATGCCATGCAGTCTCCAGTAGATGATATCCCCTGCCTTCTCTCGACAGACGAAAGGATCCACCACGTGGATAAGGTCCAGTTCCCTGCAGAGTCGGCCCACTTCTTTCAAATCCCACTCTCCCCGCGGTTCCCATCCAAGGTGAAGCCCATCTCGCTGGCATCTTCCGAAAAATGCCCTCAGGTTGGAGATATTTTTCTGAGTGGGACCGAAGGAAGGTGGGGTCTGAAAGATAACGATCTCCGAGTCAAGCGCGTGGGCGATCTCTAGGTTTTTCGTCCAGGCCTCAAATACCTCTTCGGTGGGGCGGAAAGATCCGTAGTTGTCCTTCTTATTCTCGTCCAATACGGTAGTAAGTCTCCGATAGGTGGAGCTGGAGGGACGGTGGGTAATAAGCTGCCAGGCTTTAAGGGTGAATTCGAAAGAGGCGGGGGCTTC
>FWPV01011191.1_pt1 | contig 12402 bp, 14 predicted proteins | sample 2228371 | NCBI WGS metagenome assembly FWPV01 (sample SAMEA103939776, study PRJEB20133) | metagenome | reverse complement strand
TTTTGCCGTAGCAAAAAACATAAAAACTGCAAAGGTTATTGCCGCTGACATTTCTGAAGAGATGCTTCAGGTTTTGCAGCTAAAAAGAACCAAAAATAAAACATACTCAAAAATCATTCCCGTGCATATTCGGACAATCAGCTGCCTGCCGTTTAAAGCAGAAACATTTGACGCAATAGTTGCGGCATTTGCCGTGCGCAATTTTTCCGCTCTTTGCACCGACCTGAAAAAACTGGCAGAACTAATTAAAAAAGGCGGTTATTTTCTTACTCTTGAACTCTTTCCGGCAAATAATTTTTTTGCCCGCAACGCAATAAGATTTGCCGGTTTTTTCATCTTTCCCCTGCTGACAAGAATTTTCAGACAATCAGCAGCAGATTACAACTACCTGATCAGTTCCATCCGTTCATTTCAGAGCGTTGAAGAATACCTGCAAACGCTTGATCAGTCAGGCTTTGAAACTGAAAAAAAAATCAGGATACTTTTCGGAATTGTAAATATAATCATTGCAAAAAGGAGAGGCTAATGAACAAAGCAAAGATCTACCTTCAGGCAATCAGACCATTTTCACTGACCGTAAGTTTTTTCCCGCCTTTACTTGCAGCAGCACTTTTTTTAAGCAGGCATGAAAGCAACAGGCTGCAGCCCGGTTCTGTCCTTCTCTGCCTGGCTGGTGCAATGCTTGCTCATATTGCCGCCAACCTGATTTCTGATTATTTCGACTTTAAAAATGGTATTGACCGCAAAGAGACTTTCGGCTCAAGCGGAGTATTAACCGGCGGACTGCTTCAACCCCGCAATGTTCTTTTTGCCGGTCTGCTGACTCTGTTTTCAGCTGCGACAATTGCTTTTTATCTGATCCTGATCAGTAGTCAGCCGCTGCTTCTTTCTGCATTAATTCTTAGCGGAGCTATTTTAGCCGTTTTTTATACTGCCGGACCTTTTCCGTTTAAATACAAAGCGCTGGGAGACATAGCGGTGTTTCTGGCATTTGGTCCTTTAATGTCAGCCGGATCTTTTCTTGTTTACAGCCAGCAGCTGAAAGCTGAAGCCTTTCTGCTGACAATTCCACCGGCTTTTCTTGTTACAGCAATCCTTCATGCCAATAACTTCCGGGATATGAGCAATGATGCTCAGTGCGGTATCAAAACAATCGCTTTGAAACTCGGCACGCAAAACTCAGTTAGATATTATCGGTTTCTTCTTTTCAGCTCATTTATCACTCTCATTGTTCTGGTTCCGGTTTTAAAACTTCATTTTCTGCTCCTGCTTGCTTTAGCGGCAGTTCCGGAAGCTTTAAGACTTTCCAGACTGATAAACAAAGCCTGTCAGCAAAATAATTTTGAGATAATCATCCCGCTTGATGCTTTAAGCGCCAGATTACATTTACAGTTTTGCCTGCTGATGCTCATCGGGCTTGGATTCAGTTATTTTCTGAAATAGATGCAACGCGATCTAATTATTATCTGCTCAGTAATCCTGCTGGCAGCCATCTTCTGGTTTCTGATTTTTGTGATTCAGCCGTTAAATTTCTGGCTGATGATCAGTGCAGCCACGACAATCTTTATGGCTATCGTATTTCTTTTCCGGGCACAAAACCTGTCAGTTTTCAAATTCAGCAGCAAGGATCTCTTAAGCGGAATATTTCTGGCTTTGCTTCTTTATCTGATTTTCTTTGGCGGAAAATTTTTATTACAGGAATTATTAGGCAGAAATCTCTTTTTTCCATCTTATCAAGAAAAAATCAATCTTGTTTATGCAACAAAATCAACAATAGCCCGACCTCTTTTAGCTTTAATTCTTATCTTCCCAATCGGAGCAGGTGAAGAACTTTTCTGGCGCGGTTTCATTCAGAAAAAGCTTGCTGCCCGCTGCGGCAGGACATTATCCTTTATGCTCACTACCTTCTTTTACACGGCAATACATATCTTCACTCTCAATTACATGCTCGTTCTTGCCGCATTTGTTTGCGGAACTTTCTGGGGCTTAACTTACCGAATCACTGCCAGTATCAGACCGGTTATGCTTTCGCATATGCTCTGGGATGTACTGGTTTTTGTAATTCTGCCTTTTAACTAAAAGCTTCCTGTTTTAACTCTCTTTATCTTTTCTTCAAAAATCTGCAAAGCCCGTTCAATAACTTCATCCATATTGTAATACTTGTATTCAGCAAGCCGTCCGACGGCTATCAGATTTGGAAAAGACTGTGCAAGCCGGCGGTATTGTTCATACTGTTCCTGTGCTTCTGCAGTAAACAGCGGATAAAAAGGCAGATTCTTATTCTTTCGATAAGGCTGAGGATATTCCTTCATAATTGTAGTAACCGGAGTTGAAACAGGATGAATATGCTTAAACTCGGTTATTCTGGTAAAACTATAGTCATTGGGATAATTTACTGTTGCTACTTCCTGAAAATATTCCTGGGGCAATGTTTCGGTTTCAATTTTTAATGAGCGGTAGGCAAGCTCGCCAAATTTGAAAGCAAAAAGCTCATCAAGCATAGCCGTAAAAATCAATGTCCCGTTAAATTCCTGATTGCGGAAAAAGAACCGTTTCCGTTCAAAATCAACCTTTATCAGAGCGTTAAAATCAGTTTCCAGCAGAACCTTAATTCTCTGGCTGGCAAGCATATTGCTGAAAATCTTATGATAGCCCTGAAGCGGAACAACCTGAAACTGATCAGAAAAATAGCGGTTATCATCCCCAACCAGTACCGGCACCCGTGCCGTAACCTGACCAAGAAGCTCTTCCGGTTTTTTTTCCCACTGTTTAGCAGTGTAATTCAAAAAAATCTTTTCATAAATATAATCAGCCAGTTGATGAAGTAATTCATCTTTCTGTCTGCGCAGTTCCAGAATAGGAATTTTTGAACCGGCAGGAAAAAAATGCAGCAGCCTCTCCTTCATCTTCAATGCCAGCGCCCTGGGAAATACCATGTTTATCGAGTTAAAATTGAATGGGAGAGGGATTTTACGGTTATCTACAAAAGCGCAGACCTGATGTTCATAGTTACGCCATTCAGTAAATGAAGAAAGATACCGGAAAACTTTTTCATTATTGGTATGAAACAGATGCGGCCCATACCGATGAATAATAATGTTATGGTCATTGCGCTGATCATAGCAATGTCCGCCAATATGCTCTTTCTTTTCAATAATCAGCACATCTTCCTTTAAAACCGAGCTTATTCTTTCAGCAATAACACAACCGGCTAATCCAGCTCCGACAACTATATAGTTAAGCACTTTCGCCTCACTTTAAACTGAAAACCAGATAGGGCTTAAAGAGCTGTCTGGCTTTTTCGATCTGGCAGATTGCCAGGAAATTCCCTTCACTATCAAAGATGCGATAAAAATTATTATCGCCCGCTTGTAAAACTTTTATAAAGTTCTTTGTTTTCAGAGCTACGCCATTCATTACAAGTCTTTTACCCTCATGATCAACTTCAAGAGCCGGCATTTCCGGAAGCAATTTTTCAAAGGGAATAATAACTTTCAGATAATTACCTGCGCGAACTTCACTGACAAACTGCTCAATAGTGAAAGCATTTTCCAGTAAAAACTCTCCGATCTGATCACGCTTCAAACCGACAAGGTGTGCGCCAACGCCAAGCTCCCTGCCCATGTCATCAGCCAGAGTTCGGATATAGGTTCCCGCCGAGCAGCTCACCCTTATCTCCAGCAAATCTTTTTCTTTTATCTGAAACTGAAAATCATAAATTTCCACTTCGGTTTCAGGAATCTGAATTCCGGAAACTCCATTGCGTGCATAATGATATAGCGGCTTGCCTTTAAATTTTTTTGCTGAAAAAATCGGTATCCGCTGTCTGATTCTTCCCTTAAACTTCTGAAAGGCGCTGCTTAATTCATAATCATAAAGATTGACGGCTTTCTGTTCGGAATTAACTTCTCCTTCAAGATCAAAAGTAGTTGTGGTAAATCCAAAACGTACAAGACCGGTATAAGTTTTAGTCTTATTTACATAAAAATCAAATAGTTTTGTTGCTTTGCCGATTCCCAGCAGCAACAATCCGCTGGCCATGGGATCAAGAGTTCCAAAATGGCCTACTTTTTTTACCCGCAAATTTTTTTTAACAACCTCGACAACTCCAAACGAAGTTACGCCCGGAGCCTTATTAATTATTGCTAATCCATGCATAAAGCCAATTCCCGGTTAATAACTGAGATTAAATCTCGTTTCCCGTTTTCCAGGCTACCCCGGTAAAAAAAGCCTGCGGCATGGTCATGCCCTCCCCCATCGTAGAGCAGGGCAATTTTCTGGGAAGAAAAAGAGCCACTGGAACGAATTGAAACCCGAAAGAAATTTTTCTCCAGTTCCTTAAAAAAAACAACTACTTTTACATCTTTTATCGAACGGGCAACCGTCAGTATATCTTCAGTTTCAATTTCATTCAGATTAAATTTTTTCAGAAAACTGCGTTTAAAATCAATAAACAGCAGACGGTTATTCAGAGCCAGATCCATTGTTGATAAAACCATGGTCAGCATTTTTATTTTTTCCGGAGGATTGGAATTGAACAGAATGTCACTAACCTCAAACGGTTTAAATTTTCCGGCTTTAACCATTTCAGCTGCAATGCGCAGACTACGGGCTGAAGTATTCGAATATTTAAAGGAACCTGTATCAGATACAATTGCCGCATAAATATTAAAGGCAATCTGAGTGTCAAAATCAACTTTCAGACACTTTCCGAGTTGATAAATCATTTCGCCAACGGCTGCCGAATCCGGTTCAACCCAGTTAATCGAAGCAATCAACGCACTTGTGGCATGATGGTCGATATTAACGCTAAAATAATTCTGAAGATTTTTCTGACCGCTGCGTTTTTCATCACTTCCTTCAATCAGAATTACCAGATCAAACTTCCGGGGATAGATCTGTCCGATTTCAATAACCTCATAACCGGGCAGAAGATTGACCGGCGAAGGAGCGTCATCGGCATTAATATAGACAACTCTTTTTTTCAGCTGATTAAGCATTGCATAAAGCGCCAGTCCGCTGCCGATAGAATCGGCATCAGGTCTGACATGGGAACTGATGGCAATAGTCCCGGCTTTCCGAATAGCTTCACAAATCTGCTTTTTAACACTAATCTTCATTTTCACCACAATCAATTACTGCTGCCTGATTTTTTTTGCAGCTCTCTTCTGCCGCTATCTCCTGAATCCGGTTTTCAAGTTCAAAACCATGATCATAAATAAATTCAAGTCGGGGCAGAAATCGGCAATAGATTCTTGATGATAGTTTCTGCAAAATAAAATTACGGGCTTTCTCCAGTTCGGCTAAAATATTTTCCCGGGAAATGTTCCAGCTTGAAACATAGACCCGAACCAGTTTTAAATCCGGAGTTGACTCAACTCTGGAAATCGTAACCTGCCTTAAGAGCGGATCAGAACTCTCCTGGAGCAAAATCTCTGCAAGTGCACGTTGAATAGTACTGGAAAATTTCAACACCCTTTTTGACATTAAAGATACTCCAGACTTAACTGAAAATCGTCAAAAGGATAATTGGCTGAAATAAAATGGTCTATTTCCTGCAATATATTTTGCACAACAACTTTATCATGAGCGATTAATGCCATTCCCAGCTGTACCCTCTGCCAGTTGTCCTGAAAACTGCTTTCAATAACTGAGAGATTAAATCTGTTATGCAGTCGTTCTTTCAGACTGGAGACTATCTGGCGCTTATCTTTAAGACTGTGCGCCAGGCTCAATTGTGCCTCCATAACAATCATTGCCACAATCATTTAATCAATTGCTTTTCAAAAACAGCAATTGTATCACCAATCTGAATATCGTTAAAATCCTTAATCGTTACTCCGCATTCTGTTCCGGCACGAACTTCATTGACATCGTCTTTCACTCTTTTCAGCTGTTCGATAAGTCCTTCAAAAATCGTCTCGTTTTTTCTGATAACCTTAACCGTTGCACTCTTTACTATCTTTCCGTCTCTGACAATACATCCGGCGACATTGCCCACCTTCGAAATTTTAAAAACCTGTAAAACCTCAACTTCACCAATCTGCACAAGTTTATATTCCGGCTTGATCATCCCTTTAATTGCCAGTTCAACATCTTCAATTAAATGATAGATTATGTCATAAACTTTAACTTCCACTTTTTCCTGTCGGGCAAGCATGGCAACGGCAGAAGGTAATTTAACATTAAAGCCCAGAATAATCGCATTTCCCGCCGAAGCAAGCGTAATATCATTCTCCGAGATATTTCCGATTCCCTTATGAATGATTTCAATTTTCAGCTTCTACTGACTCTTTGAATGGAGAAGCATTTCCAGAACCTCAAGCGATCCGAAGCTGTCGGCTTTAATAAGTAACGGCAGCACTGCCTCCTGATCCCTGTTAATCTTTTCAAAAAGATTTTCCAGAGTCAGGCGCTTATCTTCCTTGCTGCTCTCTTCACGCTGTTTCCTGTCTGCCAGCCGACGCATCTCGGCAACGATGCGCGCTTTTTCAAGATAGTTAATGTTAAAAACCTGAAAAAGGTCTCCCGGTTCTGGCATCTGTTCAAAGCCGGTTATTTCCACAGGATCATTAAAAGTAGCCAGGGGAAGATCTTTTCCCAGATCACTGAAAATAGCGCGTACCTTGCCGATTGAACTTCCGCAGATAAAATAATCACCGCGACGGAATTCTCCGTGTTGCAAAAGAATTGTGGCGACAATTCCGGCTTTCGGATCAAGTCTTGTTTCCAGAACAACGCCCCGTGCTGCAACCTGATTGTAAGCCTTTAGCTCCTGCATCTGGGCAATGAGGTTGAGCATTTCCAGCAATAAGTTGAGATTTTTATTAAATTTTGCAGAAATTTCAACACTGACAACATCGCCTCCCCAATCTTCAACAACAACATTAAACTTCATCAAATCTTTTTTTACTTTATCGACATTTGCCCCGGAAACATCGATTTTGTTTATTGCCACAATCATCGGAACATTTGCTGAACGGGCATGATTGATTGCTTCAACTGTCTGCGGCTGCACACCGTCATTAGCGGCAACCACCAGAACAACGATATCGGTAACTTTGGAACCGCGAGCACGAAGATTAACAAAGGCTTCATGTCCGGGAGTATCAATAAAGATAAACTGCCCTTCAGGAGCAATCAATTTATAGGCACCGATTTTCTGAGTAATCAGCCCTGGCTCTTTTTCTGCTACCCGCGTTTTTCGCAGTGTATCCAGCAAGGTTGTCTTTCCATGATCAACATGCCCCATTACAGTTATGATCGGAGCGCGGGGAACAAGCTGAGCTTTTTTCTTTTCAATTTCATTAAAAAAGATTTCATCCTCAAACGATATTACTTCAGCTTTTACACCACAAATACCGGTAACCTTAACCAGCTCATCTTTATTTAAGGGAGTTTTTGAATAGCATTCAATTCCCGAGCAGGTCAGGCGATCTTCAAGATATTTTAGCTTGCACTGAAATTTATCGGCAAGATCTTTAAGTGAAGAATATTCAGAGACAGTTATCTGAGTAGGCAGTTCAATTACCGATTCTTTCCTGACGATAACCTTTTTTTGCTCCTGAACAGGTTTTTGCTGAGGTTCTCTGGAAACTTCCGGGGTGCGTTTTTTCTGCTCTCCGGCAGCCGGCGCTTCCTGCTGCTTTTTAACCGGCGGCTCTTCTTTCTCAGCTCTGTTTTCAGAAGTCTGCAGAGTGGCTTCCTGTTTTTCAGGAGCTTTTTCAGCTTCCGGTAAAATTTCTGCGGGCTGCTCTTCTTTCTGCTTTGCTTTAACTTCGGGCTTCTCTTTCTCTGGTTCTTTCAGCTGTTCTTTCTTCTTTTCCAAAACTTTATCTTTCCGGTCAACAGGTTTTTCCTGTTTTTCCTGAACTGAACTCTTCTTTTTGACTGTTTCCTTTACCTTTTCAGCAGTGACCTTCTTTTCCGCCTGCGGTTTCTCTTCATCGGGCTTTTCTTCTTTTTGTTCTGTCTTTTGAGGCAATTTCTCTTCAATTTTTGCTTTCTTCTGTTGCTGAAATTTCTTTATCTGTTCAGAAAATTTTTCGTTATTCTCCGCAAAGTCCCTTAATATTTCAAGCTGCTCGAAAGTTAATGTCGATTGCAGGGATTTTGCCGGCATATTAAACTCTTCCAGCAGAAATAGGGCTAACTTATTATCTATGTTTAACTCTTTCGTTGCTTCACGCAATTTAACCGACATTAATCCTCCTGAGTGGTATTTGCGTTAATTTTTTTTCGCTCGTTCTGTATTTTAATCTCCCATCCGGTAAGGCGGGAAGCAAGTTTGATATTCAGCCCGTTTTTTCCGATGGCTGCAGACAGACTCTCATCTTTTACCTGAACTTCAGCAATTTTTTTATGCAGATCAACTATTTTCACTTTTTTAACCTCGCCGGGAGTGAGCGCTGAACTAATAAATCTTTCCGGCAAATTGCTCCAAGCAACTGCATCAATCCGTTCACCGAACAGTTCTTTTGTTACAGCCAGAATCCTGCTCCCGTTCATCCCGACTACTGCTCCCACCGGATCAACTGATTTATCTGTAGCATAAACAGCTATTTTTGTTTTAAATCCGGGATGGCGGGCAATATTAAAAATTTTCACAACTTGGAAAACACTCATAGACAAGGGATATTTATTGCCGAATCACACATCATACGAATGGCAAGAAGCAGCCTTAATCATTAATTCTTTTACAAATTCATTGGTGTAGCGGGTTGCCAGAATTAACGGACCCTTGCCTTCCGGAAAAACCCTTTTGATTAAAAATTTTATCAGATCTCCTCGTTTAAAGCTGTCGCGCGGTGAAAGTTCCTTCGGAGGCAGGATTGCCTCTCCAAAATCAAGCGAGATTATCAGATTACCTTTTTCAATTCTCCGTACTTCTCCGGTCATCAGCTTTCCGGTAAGCGGAAAATATCTTTCAAAAATTTTCTGCTGCTCAGCTTTCATAAGTTTGTGCATGATAATATGGCGCGCAGACTGGGCAGCAATTCTTCCCAGTGTTTCCCGTTCAAGATTAATTTTTATTTCATCACCGACAACAACCGCCGGATTTATCTGCACCGCATCTTTCCAGCTGATTTCATTCAAAGGATCCTGCACCTCTTTGACCACTATCTTTTTAACATAAACTTCAATTTCTCCCTTTGCTTCGTTGATATCTATCTGAATATCTGAACCGGCGTCAAAATACTTTCTGGCAACAATAGCCAGGGCTTCTTTGATGGCAGAAAAAAAACTGTGCGCATCGAGACCGCGCTCTTTGCTTATCTGTCGAATCATAGCCAGCAAATCTTCTGCCATAATTTATTCCTTTTTTCATTTAACACTCATTATAGACAAAATTTACTTAAAAAGCAAATTAAACATTTCAGCGCGCCGGAAATCAGTTACCGCTTCCGGCTTTTCGCTTGCGATAAGCAATAATCATTGCCGCTGTGCCGGAAACTGCCAGAATAACAATTATCAGACGAACAGAAAACCGTTCAACAAAAAAAATGATCGAAACAGAAACCATCGTCCACATAATCAGCAGAGCTTTAATTAAAATAATTTTCCTGTTTAAACGGCTGCTGTTCAGGAATTTTGAAAAGAAAGGATGATTTCTGAACCAATCTGAAAGCCTTTTACTGCTTTTTAAAAAGAGAGTAAGCGTTAAGAGCATAAACGGAGTTGTCGGAATGCCCGGAAGAACAATTCCCGCTATCCCGATAAACATTGATAAAAAACCTAAACAAATAAAAAGAACCTTCATTTTCAGCTCAAATAATCAGAAAGCTCAGCAAAACTTTTCATAACTTTCTCTTTAAAAAAACAGGCAGCTCTCCTGGCAAACTTCTGGCAGCATTTCGGACAGCCCGGCTGAAAAGCAGAACTGCCAGCAATTAGTGCCAAATAATTTTAGGTGAAAAATTTATTACTGTCAATTTAAAAAAGAAAGTGTTATAATTAATTTGCTGATGGAAGGTTTTTTTAAAATAGATGCAATCAGAGGTGGAGATGAGTTCCGCACAAAAAGCCGAGCTTCCATTTCAGCTTATAAAAATCAGCAATGAGCCGGAAAAAGCAGATGATGCTCAAACCATTCTGACCTGGATGGATGAAGAAAATCAGCGGGCAATTGCCGGCGGAATGAAAAAGCTCTACTCGCCTTTTTTTTATGATGACTTAAAACTGGCAATTGAAAAAAAGCATGCTCTTTTCTTCTATCTTCAGAAATGCCTGCTCGGCTTCGTCAGAATCCGGCAGCTCGGTTCTAACTTCTGGGAAATAATGTCCGCAATTTCCAGTCCCCTGCTGCGCCGGAACTATTCCGGATTTAACCGTCTTTTTCAGCAGGAATCGCTTTTACAGATTGAAAAACTGAGCAAAATAAAAAATCAGAAAATCAGGGCGGTTTTTATCGTAACTTATCATCAGGCTGTTGCCGCATCAATTCAGAAAATGATTTTAACTGCGGAAGCTTACACCTGGAAAGAGAGAATTTTTGACTTTTCCAAGATTCATCAGCTTTCAGCTTTTGAAATCAGAATTCTGCAGAACAGATTGCAATTAACTGATGATGAAATCAGTCACTGCTTTGTTTTTGAATTAAAAAACTGCATCTCTTCGGTTCAAAAAACTCTTCTCAATCTTCCACTCATTTCAGCTGCCCGGCAGAAAAAGAAAAACAGTGTTTCAGCGCTTGAAAAACTGATTAACTAAAACATCTGAAGCTGCCAGCCTGTTTCGAACAACAATTAATCCGGCAAAATGTCCGAAAGACATTTGCCTTAAAAACAGAAAAGCCTGATCTGTTACGATATCGTCCAAGCTATTGACAAAAAGAGCAAATTTTGCTATCTTATAAATAAGGCTTCCTCAGTAGCTCAATCGGCAGAGCGGATGGCTGTTAACCATTAGGTTGGGGGTTCGAGTCCCTCCTGAGGAGCCATTTTTTCTAAGCAAAAAAGTTTTTTGTTTACTGTTTCAGACAAAAGTCTTCTTTTAATCAATACCTTTAAAAAATCATGCAACCGGGTTTTTCCGGCTAATTAAAAAGAAAGAAGAAATAGCAAACTGCTGCCCGGCTCACTTTTATCCCTCTTGCATATCCGATAATCCGATAATCGCTGTTGAGAATATAGCCATCTGATCTTACAAAGCCAAGAATGCGATAGTATTGATCCAAAACGGTTCCATCTCTTTTCAGATAACCAACAGGCATATATGAACTATTCAAAATCGTTCCGTTATCCCTGATAAAACCAATCAGAGAATAATATCTGTCTAAAATCCGTCCATCGTCTTTAAAAAAGCCCATAATCCGATAATTGCTGTCATAAACAGTTCCATCAGGTTTAATATAGCCAATAATGCGGTAATCTGCTGATTGCAGCATCTGAGCAGATAATTCAGCTGTATAATCAAGCATTATTAAAAAAGCCAGAAAAGATACAATTTTTTTCGCTCTTCTGCTTAAATCACACATCATTAAATTATTTATATTACAAAAGAAAGTTTTTTCAACTCAGCAGTTTTTTTCTGATCAGGGTAAACAAATAAAGCTTACTTTCCAACCGGCATTTGCTTTTTAAAAAATAGATTTTTGTCAGCGGTTAAGCATTTATTTAAAATAAAAAACGAATCAGTCAGTCAGGGCTAAAAACTTTTCATCAACATCATAGTGAACATTTTTCAACCTGAATTCCCCATAGATGAAATCTCCCTGGGGATAATTCCAGATTGCCCTTCCTGCTGATGCAATTCTTCTGCCATTAAAGCTCCGGTAATCAGAAACCGGTGTTGACCAGCGCGCCTGTTTCATTGTGCCATCTTTTTGCAGTGCAAAACGATCGTCGGAAACAAAATTGACTAATTCACCTTTTTGATTAAAGTAAAGAACTGCCGAAACAGAGATGTTTCCATTATTTAAAAAGACCTTTACTGTTTGTCTATCAATGGCGGCAAAAGTTATTCTCTGATCAACAAGATTTGCCGGTGAAAAAAAACAGATGTCATTTAAAATGGTCACCGTTTCAGCCTGGGTAAGCTCTTTACCACTCAAATCAATTACATTGAAAAGGTTTGCGGCTTTAACCCGAAACAGAGCCTCTTTTTTCTGATAAGCATGCAAAGCGCTCAGCGGAATACCTGATTTTTCTGCTTTCATCAAAAAAAAGCGGGAATATTCACCAAAAAAATTATACTGAACTGAATGAGCTTGCAGCGGTTTGTCCTGTGGTTTTTGATACATCAGCGCTTCAAACTCAATGCATACATTATCCGGCTTTTTTTTCCCGATTACTCCTGTGTATTGAAGATATTTCTGCACCGCCTCCGGAAGATGACGAATATCTTCCGGCTGAATAATTTCTGCTTTAGTCAATCTGTTTTCAGCCAAACCGGTTTTTATAT
>FWPV01006361.1_pt1 | contig 12404 bp, 9 predicted proteins | sample 2228371 | NCBI WGS metagenome assembly FWPV01 (sample SAMEA103939776, study PRJEB20133) | metagenome | reverse complement strand
ATCTCCAGGGGTTCGATGTCAACAGAAACGACCTTGACATCGGGTGCATAGAAAGCGCCCGTGCCGTAGTTCAATATCTCTTCGAATCTAACTCCGATAGCGAGGAGCACGTCAGCGCCCGCTATGGCGCCGAAATCGTAGCCCACAGGTCCGCCGCAAAGCGGGTGGTCGTCCGGAATCCCGCCTTTGCCGCCTATAGCATAGCAGACGGGTATCTTGAGGAACTCGGCAAACTTCACCAGCTCAGCCGAAGCTTCAGACCAGAGAATGCCGCTCCCGATGAGAATGCCCGGCCTTTCAGCGTCCAGAAGCCATTTCACAGCCTTCTTAACCAGCTTCGGGTCTCCGTAGGGACGGGCATTAGTCCTGTATTTACTCGCAGGGATGATGGGAGCATGTTTCTCATCGACATCCATGAGGAGTGTGTCATCAGGGAAATCCAGCAGTACCGGCCCTTTTCTGCCTGTATTGGCGTATCTGAAGGCTGTGGCAATATACTCCGGCACTCGCCGTGTCATCGTGCAGTAACCTCTCCACTTCGTAATCGAATGGTACATGTCGCGGGAGTCGAATTCCTGTACGGCGCCCTTGCCCTCGAAGCAACGCGGCGTCGAGGTGCAGATGCCGACAAGCGGGGCACAGGCGTAGAATGCGGCAGCCACCCCGGGAGCCATATTGATAACGCCGGGTCCTGCAGTAACCATAGTAACGCCGGGCATATTTGTGGCCATGGCGTAGCCGGTAGCAGCGTTCGCCACCGCCTGCTCATGTCTCATATCCAGTAGCTCGATGCCCTGTTCTAAGCAGCTGTCGTACATAGTGCTGAGCTCGCCGCACAGGGTAAACACCACCTTGACGCCCTCGTTCTTTAGCGCCCTGCCCACAAGGGCGCCGCCGGTAATCTTAGCCATGTTCTAACCTCCGTGTGAAGAAATTTCAGGTCCCGATTTCCAAATTCCAGACGGAGAAAACCTAATCCTAGCTATCGGATTCCTCATCAGATGACCTCTGAGGGCTGATAGCTGAGCGCTCGATTTGGGATTAGATTGTAACCCATCTACCACAAGGTTGCCAAAATGGATCTTAAAGGAGAATGCAACAGCATAAAGCCTTGCACTCCTATGATTCAGACAAACGCTTCTTGAGGAAATCGATAATCTTTACCGGGTAAGGGTCTGTCTCATAAAGCAGCGCCAGATAGTAGCTCACCCAGTCGCCGAAATAAACCTGGCTCATCATTTGCGCCAGCGCGCTCTTTCCTTTAGCCTCGATGGTCTCATGGCTGACCTTTCTCTGGGCCAGCATCTCAGCAGTGAGCTTGTACCGAAGTAAGGTTCTAGGATGCAGGCGCGGGGAGCGGAGGAACACCACGAAAATGCTCTTAGCCAGTTCAGGAGGGAACTCATACCCGACCACCGAGTTGTGGTTCAACTCGGGTAATATCTCGAAAAAGGCCCAGGCTTTGCTATTCTCGTTTATCTGGGTTTTCCAGCGCTGCGCTACCGGTGAGAGAAAACCTGCCCCGTAGATAACCGCCAGATGGCTGTGAAGTTTGGTTGCAAGTTGTTTGGCGGGGTTAGACTTTAAGGGATTACTCTCATAAATCGTACCCTGCATGTTTTTGAGGACCCTTTCCATCTCTGCAACATCTTTCGATTTGTCGCTCACAACCCCTAGCCTCTGACATATTCCGAGCAAGGGCATGAAGCTATGCGCCAGTGCAGCGCGCGGCGGCGATTTGTAGTTGACGGTAAATACAGGAATGTGGTTCTGCTCTGCTATTTCCTTGAGCTTGCCGCCGGTGGTGATGATAAGCTTTCTGGCTGGCGTCTCCAGCGCCTGCGAGAACGCTGAGATGGTCTCTTCGGTCATGCCGGAGTAGCTTGAAGCGATAACCAGTGTTTTAGCATCAACGGAGGCTGGCAGGCTATAGTCCCGGGATACGATGAAGGGCGTTGTGCTCTCCAGAGATGCCAGGCTGCTCAGCAGGTCGCCTCCGATGGCAGAGCCACCCATGCCCAGGATAACGACCTTGTTCACTCTGGAGTAGTCTGAGGGCAATTTGAAGTCCAGAGCCTGCTGCCACGCTCTCATACATTGCCGGGGCAACTCGCGGATATGTTCCCGCATATCCGAGGGGTCGAGCTTTTTGTGAACCTTGGGGTCATCCAGATCTATCATGTCAATAGCCTTCGGGCGCGCGGCAGTGCGCCTTTGCAAGTCAAATCCCTGCCAGTTCTTTGCCTGCCTTGAGCAGCTTATCTACTTCTTCCATCGAGCTGGCTTCGGCATATATGCGAAGCACGGGCTCCGTGCCGGAGAGGCGAATGAGCAGCCAGCTCCCGTCGCTGAGCCTGAAGCGCCACCCGTCGACTGTGTCGGTGCTCGCTACTTCTATATTCTCAATCTTGTCTGGCTTGAGCTGGCTCAGCCGCTGTACCACTGTTTCTCTTTTATCTGGCGTGAAATGGATGTCGATTCTATTATAGTGGTGAGTGCCCACCTTGCTGTAGAGGTATTCTATCAATTCGGATGGTTTCTTGCCTGTCCTGACCATGAAATCGAGCATGAAGAGCCCGGAGAGGATACCGTCGCGCTCCGGGATATGACCACGAAAGCCGAATCCGCCGCTCTCCTCGCCTCCGATGAGGGCGTTCTCTGCCATCATCTTGGGACCAAGGTACTTGAAGCCGACTGGGGTTTCGAATACGGGCACTGAATAGAGCTTGCCCAGCCTGTAAATCATATCGGTCGTGGTCACAGATTTGACCAGAGCCCCCCGTTCTCTGCGTACCTCCAGCAGATAGAGGGCAAGCAGGCCGAACACCTGAAGCTGTGTAACGAACATACCCTTTTCGTCCATAACGCCGATTCTGTCTGAGTCGCCATCAGTAGCAAGCCCTATATCAGCTTTTATCTCAGGTATCATTTTGGAGAGCCTTGTCAGGTGCTGGGCAATGGGTTCAGGCTGGATGCCGGGGAATAGAGGATTTCGTTCGGCGTTAATCTCTACGACTTCGGTGGTGCCGCCGGACAACAGCGCCTTGAAGTAGCCGGCGCCGGCCCCGTACATGGAATCCACCGCGATTTTCAGGCCGGCACGCCGCAACCCTTCGAGGTCGACAAGCTCCGCTATATGTTTCAGGTAAACAGGCTGGGGGTCGTGAAACTCGATAACTCGCTTTCTTATGCCGTCTGCCAACGGTATGCGTTTAATCGTGCCGCTGCTCAGCACCTTCTGGATGCGTTTCTCCAGCTCAGCCGTTACCTCCGGCGAGGCGCTGCCTGCATACTCCGGTTTGTACTTGAACCCGTTCCAGATAGCAGGGTTATGGCTGGCCGTTATGATAACTGCACCTGCGGCTTTGTTTGCCACGATGGCATAGCTGATGACAGGTGTGGGCGCAGGTCGAGGGTTAAGGTATGCCTTTATTCCGTTGGCGGCGACTACTTCAGCCACCGCAGCCGCGAAATTTTCCGAAGCAAATCTGGTGTCATACCCAATAATCAGACCCTGCGCGGCTGCGTTCTTGTCGATAAGGTAATCGGCCACTCCCTGAGCACAGGCGCGCACATTGTCGAAGGTGAAATCCTCGCCAATTATGGCCCTCCAGCCATCAGTGCCGAACTTGATTGTTTGCGGCATCAACAGGCCTCTTTAGAATGAAATGGCGTTATCCCCGATGGTTTTCCCGGGCCAGACTCTTATGCCACGCTCCAGCTTGTTGTCGTTCCCGATGACTGTATCATCGCCGGCTATTGAGCCATCAACAATGAAGGTATTATCTCCTATTACGCTGTTATTGCAAACGACGCTATTTCTTATTGTGACATTCTTGCCCAGTCTTACATTGTCCCATAGCACAGCTTCATCCACGACGGAGTCTTGCCCAATTACGCAGCCTTTCCCCAGAACAGATGGCCCTGAGATTTGAGCATTCTGTTCGATAATGCATTTTCTGCCTATCACTACAGGCCCAATAAGCCTGGCTGTGGGGTGGACATTGCAGCCATCCTCAACCCAGACATCTTCTGCTATGGACTTGCCCGGGAAGCGGGAGATAGCCTTTCCCATTAGTATATCGTGATGAAGTCTCAGATAATCTGCAGGCTTGCCCGTGTCAATCCAGTAAGCATGAGACCGATAGCCGAAGAAGGGAACACCGCGTTCTACCAGATCGGGGAAAAGTCCGCGCTCTATCATGCAGTGAACGCCGCTGGGAATCAGCTTCAATACTTCAGGTTCGAGTACATAGGTGCCGGCGTTTATAAGGTTGCTGGTCACCCTTTCCCAGCTTGGTTTTTCAATGAAGCGTTTGACCCTGTTCCTGTCATCGATTTCGACTACCCCGAAGGCGGTAGGGTCTTCCACCGGGGTAAGCGCTATGGTAGCTTTTGCTTTGTTCTTCTGATGGAACTCTATCATAGCCGTCAGATCGAGGTCCGTGAATATGTCGCCATTGAAGACCAGAAAAGTGTCGTCCAGGAACTGCTCTGCATTCTTGACGGCTCCGCCGGTGCCCAGAGGCGTTTTCTCAACTGCGTAGGTCAGTTTAACACCGAACGCCTTGCCGTCTCCGAAATAGCTCCTGATGCGGTCAGGCAGATAGCATATGGCGAGTATGATCTCGTGAATACCATGTCGCTTAATGTTCTCAATCACGTGTTCCAGGAAGGGTCTGTTCACAATGGGAACCATGGGTTTAGGGATATTGCATGTCAGGGGACGAAGCCTAAGACCCTCCCCGCCAACGAGAATGATTGCCTTCACTACTGCTCCTTGCTAATCCTTCAGACCAGCCTCAGCTTTCAACTTCGCCGACTTATCGGTGTGTTCCCAGGGTAGTTCAAGGTCGTTGCGCCCGAAATGTCCGTAGGTTGCAGTCTGCCTATAAATGGGACGGCGCAGTTTGAGGGACTCTATGATAGCACCCGGCCGGAAATCGAAATGCTTCTTGAGCAGCTTCAAGATGAGTTCCTCCTCTACCTTGGCTGTGCCGAACGTCTCAATGGAAATGGAGAGCGGGTGTGCTATCCCAATGGCGTAGGATACCTGAATTTCAACGCGCTCGGCAAGACCTGCAGCGACAATATTCTTTGCAGCATAGCGGGCATAGTACGCGGCAGAGCGGTCCACTTTGGTGGGGTCTTTACCGGAGAAAGCGCCGCCGCCGTGTCTGGCGACCCCGCCGTAAGTATCTACCAGGATTTTGCGTCCTGTGAGTCCGGTATCACCCATAGGCCCCCCTATCACGAAACGGCCTGTGGGATTGATATAGTACTTAGTTTTCTTGTCCAGCAAATTTTGAGGTATAACATGCTTAATCACCAGCTCTTGAATATCTCGATGGATCACTTCGTTGCTTGTTGTCTCGTTATGCTGGGCGCCAATAACCACTGCCTCCACGCGTTTGGGTACTCCGTAACTATATTCCACGGTCACCTGTGATTTGCCATCCGGCCGCAGATAGGGGAGTATGCCCTCTTTTCTTACCTGTGCCAGGCGCTGACACAATTTATGCGCTAACACGATGGGCAGCGGCATGAGTTCGGGGGTCTCATTGCAGGCAAACCCTATCATCATTCCCTGGTCGCCCGCGCCCAGGCTCTCCTTCTCGTTTGCATTGGTGTCTTTGCTTCTGGTCTCCAAGGAATGGTCTACGCCCATCGCGATGTCCGGAGATTGTTCCTTAATGGATACTATTACGCCGCAGGTGTCGCAATCGAACCCATACTTGGCGCGGGTATAACCTACTTTCCTTACTGTCTCACGAACAATCTGCGGTATCTCGACATAGCAACTGGTAGTAATCTCGCCCATCACGATAACCAGGCCAGTCGTGGCCATGGTCTCGCAGGCTACTCTGGCCATTGGGTCCTGCGCCAGAATAGCATCCAGCACTGAGTCTGAGATGAGGTCGCATAGCTTGTCAGGGTGGCCTTCTGTCACCGATTCCGAGGTCACCATCATCGAGGCTGATTTCATAAAAGTGGTGGTCATCTACTTGTTTTCTCCTCTTCTCTAAGTTCCTGCTTCCCAGCTTGCCAGATATTCTCTTTGCTCCGGGGTCAGTGTGTCAATAGCGACACCCATAGCTTCCAGCTTCAGTTTGCCCACCTCCTTATCCACTTCTTCAGGGACAGGGTAAACGATGCGTTTGAGTGACTTGCCTTTGTTTATCATATACTCGGCGCACAGGGCTTGATTGGCGAAGCTCATATCCATGACGCTTGCGGGATGCCCCTCCGCCGCAGCGAGGTTAATCAGTCTTCCTTCCCCGAGCAGGTAGAGGCGTTTCCCACCGGTCAGTGTATATTCGACCACGGAATCTCTCATCTGTCTCTTTTTCGTGGCAAGCTTCTCTAAGACAGGTATGTTTATCTCGACGTTGAAGTGGCCGCTGTTTGCCAGAATTGCTCCATTTTTCATTGCCAACATGTGTCTCTCATCAATAATATTCAATCCCCCGGTGACGGTGATGAAAATATCACCTATTCTGGCTGCTTCAAGCAAAGGCATCACCTGGTAGCCATCCATAACTGCTTCCAGAGCGCGGATGGGGTTAACCTCGCAGACGATGACATGTGCCCCCAGCCCCTTTGCTCTCATTGCCACTCCGCGACCGCACCAGCCGTAGCCGCAGATTACAACCTTTTTGCCAGCCCAGAGAACATTAGTCGCTCTGGTGATTCCATCTATCGTGGATTGTCCCGTGCCGTAGCGATTGTCAAAAAAGTGCTTGGTCTGGGCATCATTGACAGCGATTATGGGATATTTCAGTTTCCCTTCCCGCTCAAGGCTTCTTAGCCTGATTACTCCGGTCGTTGTCTCCTCTGTACCGCCTATAATATCACTGAGAAGCTCTTTACGGTCTTTGTGGATTGTTGCCACGAGGTCGGCGCCGTCATCCATTGTTATGTGCGGCTTGTTGTTAAGGGCGGAATTGATATGCTGATAATAGGTCACATTGTCCTCGCCCTTGATGGCAAAGACGGGTATGTTTTCCTTCACTACAAGATAGGCGGCGGCGTCATCCTGAGTGGAAAGAGGATTGGAGGCACATAGTGCCAGTTGTGCACCGCCCGATTTCAGAGTCAGAGCGAGGTTAGCTGTTTCGGTAGTGATATGAAGACAGGCAGATATGCGTATGCCTTTAAGCGGCTTGCTTCTGGCGAATCTTTTTCTGATTAACTCAAGCACCGGCATCTCTCGGGAAGCCCACTGGACGCGCAGTTCGCCCGCTGAAGCCAGTGAGGGGTCTTTGATGTCGCAATTCGTCTTTATCTTTCCGGTCACAATAGCCACTCCTTCAATCTAGTTGCCTTTCTTCGATAATCTCAGGCTGAACTGTTCTGCCACCCACGCTGGTATATCCAGAGTGCCCATAATAATGGGGTTTTGATGGCAATCGCTGCCTCCTGTCATCAGGAGGCTGTGCTTTTTTGCGAACTCGATATAGTGAGCCCTGGTCCTTTCATCGTGCCTTGGGTGCCAGCACTCCACGCCGTCGATGTATTCAAGCATGTACTCTTCGATAACCCTGGTCTGCTCACTCAAGTCTCTTGTTATGGTGACGAGAGAGGTGCCGTTGGGGTCGTTGGGGTGAGATATCACCAGCACGCCTCCCGCATTTCGTATCAGCCTTGATGCTTCGGCTAGCGAGAGCGGGTATTTGGGCACATCGCATTTTACCAGATATTTGTCGAATGCTTCCTGGCGGTCTTTCACAATCCCCTTTTTGACCAGATAGTTGGCTATGTGAGGACGTCCAAAGGCGCCGTCCACAGTAGCCTGGATGTTCTCAAGGTCTTTCTCCGTGAATCTCGGGATGCCCTCCCTGTCGAATTCAGCGTTCAGCTTCTCGAGAATCTGGCGCCCCCTTTTCTCTCTGTGTTCTCGCATCGTGCGCAACTTGGCCTTCAAAGCTTCGTTTTCAATGTCGAACTGAAAGCCGAGGAAATCGAGAGATACGGACTTTGCGTTCTTGTCCCCATCTCCCGGGTACTCGAACGTAATATTCAACTCTACGCCTGTTATGTAGGTTATTCCGTAATCCCTTGCCAGTTCTATTGCTCTAGGCTGTGCTTCGATAGAGTCGTGGTCGGTTATTGAAAGAACCTCGATATTCCTTCTCTTCGCCTCTGCAAGGACCTCCTCGACCGTCAGCAGTCCATCCGAGCCGGTCTTGGTATGGATTTGCAGGTCTATTTTCATATCATTGCCCCATTCCATTGGATGAGACTGTTGCTCTTGCCCAAGATGGCACAGACATCCCCTATCTCTTTTCCATTTCGGTTATATACCATTCGTCCGGCGGGTCTTTTGCAGTGTCCACTGTCAGATAGACGATATTCAGCTCAGGGTTTAACCGCTTCAGGTCGTCCAGATCCACTTTCTCGAATTTCTTCTCGTTGTTAATGTAAGCCTGCTCTGTCAATGCGTTCGATTCATATTTCTCTCTGGTACGCCTGGCTATCCTTGCCAGTGATATCTCTCGAGGGCACTGAGTATGTAATATAACAAAGGTCCGGTTATATTTGGCTGCCAGAGCGGCAGCGCGTCTCCTTAACGATTGCGAGATTAAAGTAGCGTCAATTATAACACCTTTGCCGTTTTTCAGAAGCTCCTCTGCCTGACGGAAGGTCTCATCGTAGACCAGCATTCGTTTGGCCATGTCAGAAGCGATCTTTTCGTCGAAGATATCCTCACCCTTGAGCACCTCTCTTCTGATGAGGTCGGTGCGTACGATAGTATAGCCTTTTATTCTGGCAATCTCCTCGCTGGTCTCCGTCTTCCAGGAGGCGGGAAGCCCCACGGTAATGAGCAATACATCAGATTTCAAATTGGTCTTGACAAACTTGGCGAACGGCTCCCTCATCTTCCATCCCCTTCACTGTATATACGATTCCGCCAGCTCGAAGTACCTTCTGGCTGTGTTAAGGATTTGCGTTTTCTGGTCTCTTGAGATATGCGGGTCGTTGAGTTTGAAGCCTTCCACCTTGCCGCGAACACAGGCGCGGTAGCATTTATAGAAGTCCAGCAATTGCAATAATTCGCTGTCTCCCGATGCCTTGACATATGCCTCGACGAAATGCTTCGCCAGTTCGGGATGTCTGTGGAAATCCAAATCCATAGCCAGGAAAGCTACCTCGCTGGCGACATCGATGTACCTGAACCTGTCGTTGAATTCGATGCAATCGTAAATACAGAGGCCATCAACGAAACAGATATGTGCGGCGTGCAGGTCTCCGTGACAGTCCCTTATTCTCCCTTCTTTCACCCTCTTGGCAAACAGCGCTGCATTCTTCTTTAAGAACGAATCGTTATAGTGCTTTATCCGGTCGTATTGCGCTCTGGTCACTGTCTGGTTGACATAACTCTCAACCTGAGTAAAATTTTCTTCCGAGTTTCGTGCTATAGTCTCGATACCGCCAGTCTTTGCCAGGTCTTCACTCAGTTCTGCCTGACGGTGAAAATCGGCGAGCGTCCCGGCGACTTTCTCGAGCATTTTCGGCGTCACCTCATCGCGTTGAAGCATCCTGTCCATCATGCGCTGGCAGGGGAGCGGGAGCATTTTCACAGCATATTCCACTGCTCTGCCTTTGCTTTCGACTCTGAAATTCTTTCCTTTCAGAGTTATGGGCACTACGCCCAGATATACACGAGGACATAAGCGCCTGTTCAATACAACTTCTTGGTTGCAGTAGAAGAATCGTTTTTCCAGCGTGGTGAAGTCCAGGAAACCGAAATCAACCGGTTTCTTGATCTTATAGACGTAGTCACCAGCGAGGAAGACGAACGATATCTGGGTTTGCACCAGCTCTATCGCCTTGGGCTTGTGTGGGTATGCCCCGGGGTCTTTGAGCGCTTCCACCAGCGCTGTCAGCTCAGGCATCGCAGCAGTCCCCTGTCCGGTTATTCCCATTCTCTTCGACAAGCCGCCCTATTTCAGGTTGCCTTCTGGGCTTTTCTTTTTTCTTCCTGTTTCTTTCGCTTGCGGCGGTGTTTGAGCATTGCCATTCGCTTCCTCTTGTTCATGCAACTCACCTTGATTTCAGATAAAGACTACCCCCGTCCTTTCATCGCTGGATAAATTGCCGGGGGTGTATCCTGTGAATGAATCTTGACCTTCAATCGGGCCTGCCCACGATGCCGACAGCGGCAATAGCCTGAGGCCCCCCTAGGTTGTGGGCAAAGCCCGTCTTGGCGTCCTTGACCTGGCAACCCTCAGCTCTTCCGAGGACTTGCTTCGTAAGTTCGGCTATCATCCTGACTCCTGTGGCGCCGACAGGATGTCCGAAACATTTGAGACCACCGTCAGGGTTTATCGGGAAATCGCCGTCGACGGCGGTGACGCCCGCTTTGATTAGCTCTGCGCCTTCACCTGGTTTACAGAGCTTCATATCCTGGTATGTCATAAGTTCCGTAATGGTGAAGCAGTCATGTACTATTCCGAAATCCAGCTCCTTGCGCGGGTCTTTTATGCCTGCCTCCTTATAGGCATCCTCTGCCGCTCTCACAGTCGCCGGGAATGATAGTCCTGTCCAGCCTGGTTTAAAGAAGGGCCATTGAGTCTCGACACTAAGCGCCATGGCTTTTATGGTAGCATATTTATCGCCCACAAGCCTCCTCGCAATTTCGGGCCTTGTCAATACGACAGCGGCTGCGCCCTCGGAGAGCGCGCAGCAATCGAAAAGCGTAAGCGGATAGGATATCATGGGTGCATTTATCACTGTCTCTATGGTTATCTCTCTCCTGAAATGCGCTTTGGGGTGTTTGGCTCCGTTTTGATGGTTCTTCACAGCGACCCTTGCCAGGTCTTCCCTGTTCCAGCCCCATTCCTTGAATGCTCTGATTGCGCACGGTGCGAAATAGGCTGGCGCAGATTGCCAGGGCAAGGAGGGGTGCCAGTACAGTATCTCTTGAGATAACCCTCTACCGCCCTGATCGAGAACCTTCTCAACGCCACATGCTATTACGATGTCATATCTGCCGTAGGCTACCGCGTATGCGGCGTTTCTCACTGCATCCATGCCCGAGGCGCATTGATTTTCCACTCTGGTGATTGGCTTACCGAACAGCTTCAAAGGTTCGGCGGCTGCCCACCCTGACATGCCGGACCAGTCGTAAAGGGTGGAAACCCACAGAGCGTCAACATCTGTCCTTAAATCAATGTTTGCTTCCTTGCATGCTTCATATACTGATTCGACAAGCAAATCACCGGCATCTGCTTCCCAGTGTTCGCCGAACCTTGTAACACCAGTCCCAATAATCGCCACTTTATCTTTAATGCTTCCTTGCATGAGCCGCCTCCAACATCAACTCGATGTCCTGACTGGTCGGGCTCTCCAGCCATAGAAGGGGAAATCGCTTTTCTGGTGGAGCAATCTGAAGGTCAATTCGACTTGAGTCCCGATATTGATCTCTTCAATCTCAAAGTCTGTCATCTCGAGCCAGATACGGCATCCATCTTCAAGGTCAACAAGCACCCTTGACGTGGGATTTATGCCATCTCCTGTATAATTGCCCGGGCCCAGCAGATAGTCATGAGTGAACGTAAAGACCTTTCCTTTTCTTGCCAGCTTTACCCTGAGATGGTTGTCCTTTATCCCGCAGACTGTGCACACTTTCCTCACCGGATACTGAAGCGTCCCGCACTTCGTGCACTTCATCCCGTAAAGAGGCAGAAGCCAACTCTCGTCCCGCCAGTATTTGACAACAGAGCTTTTCTCCCAATCCGGCCAGCCAACATCTATTTCCTTTTTGGTAGAGAGGAAGCGACCGTACGATGAGACCATTTTTTTGGAGGCTACATATTTGGTGCCTCTATGTTTGCCTCTCTCTTGTTCTAGTTTGCCGGTGGTCTTCAGCAGGAGTGCGTCGCTTCCTTCACCATAGCTGGCGCAGACAATCCTTGCGTCTGCCTTTGCCTCTTCCAGCGCAGCTATGAGAACCAGCAAGCAGTGCGCTGTCCCTGTTACCCCTACGGTCTTGAACAAAAGGTCCTGCACCTGCGTTTTCGCATCTATCTTCAGCGCACCCGCAATAGCAGCGTGGCTTCTTGCGTCTGGTGCATAGAAAGCGAATTTGTTGATATCCTTAGGCTGCACCTTGTGCTTCTCCATCAGACTGGCTACTGCTTGCGGGATGTCCTTCAGCAGACCGTATCTGGAATCAAGCCTCGCATCGAACACTTTTGTATATCTATCGTTTTCCCTTTTCCAGGGACCCGGGATGGGATTCAGTACGGTGGAAAAACCTTCGATATCAGCAATTGACTGCTCTTTTTTCCCTATCAACAAGGCTGCAGCGCCATCGCCAAAGGTTTGTTCGGCATCAGAGCGGGGCATGGCTTTTCTAGCATCAGCGGCGATGACCAGAGCCTTTTTCATCGTCCCGGCTT
>FWPV01013315.1_pt1 | contig 12406 bp, 13 predicted proteins | sample 2228371 | NCBI WGS metagenome assembly FWPV01 (sample SAMEA103939776, study PRJEB20133) | metagenome | reverse complement strand
TATCTGATTAGTTTTGGTGGTCATCCCCAGGCTTCTGGTTTTAGGATAAAAAATGAAAACCTGGAAAAATTTAAAGAATGCCTCTTAAGAAATTACGAAATTTTTACGAAAGCATGAAAGAATAGATAACCCGCTAATTAAATTTTCGTATTTTCGTACCTTTTTCGTAATTTCGTAAGGAAACTATGAAGAAAATTATTATTTACACTGATGGTGGATCAAGAGGAAATCCCGGACCGGCAGCAATCGGGGCTATTTTTGTTAATGAACGAGGAGAGGTCTTTAAAAAATACTCTCAATATTTAGGCGAGAATTTTACCAATAATGAAGCCGAGTATGAGGCGGTAATTTTTGCTCTCAAAAAATTTAAACAACTTTTTGGAAAAAAATTGGCTAAAAACACCGAAATTGAGATTCGCTCTGATTCGGAACTTTTGATTCGACAACTGGGGGGAGAATATAAAATTTTGGAGCCAAAAATTCAGACGCTTTTTCTTGAACTCTGGAATTTAAAATTGGATTTCAAAGAAATCAAATTCAAGCTCATTTCCCGTGAAAAAAACAAAGAAGCTGACTCTTTGGTTAATGAGGTTTTGAAGAGCCACCAGATTAAAATGCTATAGCAAACTAGTGCGAAGAATTTTAATTTTGAAAAAGCTAATAGTTTTGAGTTATCAAATTTTTTTTAAATTTCGCCAAAATACCACAGGTTTTACCAATTCCAAGGCAAGAAATGTTAAAGCTATGAAATTATCATCTGGCTATGAAAACCAATAGGGGGCTTGACCGAGGATTTTATTTTGCTAAAATAATGCTTGCCAGGTAGGAAAGGCAATCGCTTTTGGACCAATTTTCTGGTTCAAAAGAGGAAAGTCCGAACTTCTTTTCCCAGATTTCTATCTCGGGAAGTAACGCTCCGGGTAACGCCCGGCCACCGTAAGGTGAGGGGTGCGAAAAGTGACGCCTTTTCCCGCAAGGGAGAAGGGGCTTCAAGAAATTTACTTTCTTTGGGGCTAGTCTTGCCAAACCTTTGGTGAGGCAAGGGTGATACGGCTAAATCCCGGCGGGAAGCAAGAACAAACTAAAGCTTGAGAATTTCAGGCTTTAGGAAAAGTAGTTCGCTTGACCTCCTTCGCAAGGAGGGGGCTAGATAGATGATTGCCACTAACTGCGAAGCAGTTGGACAGAATTCGGCTTATTTCCTGCCTGGTTTTTAATTTGCGTTTGTTCTTTTTTAAAAAATAAGGTAATTTAAAAAAGAGGGACAACTAAAAATAAAATCATACTCAAAATAATTAGGGCTACGATTATCCCCCAAATTATTTTCCAAATTTTTTTCAAATTATACTTCATAATTAGAGAAAACCCAATTATTTAATAATATCAATGTTCAAGGAAAAAAGAAAGAGGGTTTTGCGACAAAAAAAATTTTTCCAGATTTTCTTTTCGATTTGGATTTTGATTCTCGTTGGTTTTTTGGCGTTTTCAAATTTTAAAATCAGTCAAAAAAGAAAAAAATTGAACGTTGAACTCCAGATTCTAAAAGAAAAAGTTGCCGCTTTAAAAGAAAAAAAAGCCCAATTAGAAGCCGGAATCTCCCAAACCAAAAAAGAAAGTTATTGGGAAGAAAAAATAAGGCAAGAAGGATATGTAAGGGAAGGCGAAAATCCGGTTGTAATTTTGCCGCCCCCGGCCTTTCAAAAAGAGGAAACGTCCCAACAACAAAATTTTTCAAAAAGCCTTTTAGAAAAAGTTAAACAATTTTTTCAATGATTGAGAGGTCTGATAAGGTAAATGACTCAATTGCCAATTTGCGGGATTAGTTGAGTGGTTCAACACAACCTTCCCAAGGTTGGAACACGGGTTCGAATCCCGTATCCCGCTCAAATTAAAATTTGATAACAATTTTCCTTATGATGACCCGAGAGTATTTTGAAAAATTGGTTAAAGAAGGAATTAATTCAATTCCAAAAAAATTTTTAAAAAAATTAGACAATGTTGATATTGTTATTGAAGATGAACCAACCCCTTATCAATTAAAAAAATTGAAAACCAGAAAAGATTTAATGATTTTTGGCCTATACGAAGGCATTCCCAAGACAAAAAGGGGTCATTATTCAGGTGTTTTGCCTGATAAAATCACTATTTTTAAGGGTCCAATTGAAAGAGTAGCTTCTTGTGAAAAAGAAATTAAAGAAATTATTAAAAATACTATTTGGCATGAAATCGGTCATCATTTTGGTTTGGATGAAGGAAAAATTAGAGAGATAGAAAGAAAAAGAAAAATATCAAATTAGACTTTTTATGGAAATGGCAATTTTGTATCGTTTGGAACTGAACGATTATGATTTTGGAGAGGGGCATCCTTTCCATGGAAGAAGAGGGGAAAAATTTTTGGAATTTTTAAAAGAGAATTTGGGCGGGGCATCCCCACCGATGTTAAAAGCCAAAAAAGCCACTGACGACGATTTAACTTTAATTTGTCAAAAAGATTATATTAAATTTACGAAAAATTTTTATCGAGCAGCTCATTTGGGTATAGATTTCGATGGCAGATTTTACCAATATCATTCCTTAGATAACCGACCGATTGGTCAACCAGGAAAAATTGAAGAGGCAGCCAGATATATTGTTGGTCAGGCAAAATTAGCCGCCGATTTAGTTCAAAAAGGCAAATTCAAAAAAGTAGTTTCAATTGGTGGCGGGCTCCATCACGCCAAAGAAAATTTTGGCGAAGGATTTTGCCTTTATAATGATGTCGCTTTTTGCGCCAAGTATCTGCTGAAAAAATATAAACTAAAGAGAATTTTAATTTTAGATACTGATGCCCATTGTGGCAATGGCACAATGGAATATTTTTATGAAATGCCCGAGGTTTTATTGATTGATTTACATCAAGATCCCAGAACTCTTTATCCCGGAACTGGTTTTGAGCATCAGGTTGGTTCGGGCAGGGGAGAGGGGCTTACTGTTAATTTACCCTTCCCACCTTTGGCTGGCGATGAATGTTATCAAATGGTTTTTGAGGAAATCATTGAGCCATTAGTTAAAGAATTTCAACCAGAGATCATTATCAGAAATGGCGGATCTGACCCTTATTTTGCTGACCCCTTAACTAATTTGGCCTTGACCATTAAAGGATTTAAAATGATTGGCCAAAAAACCAGGGAGCTTTCCGAAATTTGCCAAGGAAAAGAAATTGACTTAATTGCTTCGGGATATAATCTCAAAGCCTTGCCTTACTGTTGGTTGGCTTTAATTTCAGGATTGATGGGGAGGGAGGTCCAAATTGAAGAACCATTCAGTCCCAGAATAGAAAAAGAACCGGTAGAAAAAACAAAAGAAATGATCAATCAACTTAAAGAAATTCTTAAAAAATACTGGAAATGTTTTTAATTTATCTTTTTTTAGGAGTTTTGCAGGGGATATTTGAGTGGATTCCAATTTCCAGCGAAGGGATAGTGGCTTTGGTTAGTCGGTTTTTTGTAAAAGAATTTAATGCCATTGATGTGGCTTTGTTTTTGCATTTGGGAACCCTTTTGGCTATTTTGGTTTATTTTCGAAAAGACTGGAAAGAAATTCTAATGCTTCGCAATCCTAAATTATTTCGTTTTTTGATAATCTCAACGTTTATTTCTTTAGTCACTGGCTTCCCGCTTTATAAGATAGTGAAAAATATAGTAATTGGTAATAGCCTTTTAATAATGATGGGCTTTGGTCTTCTTTTGACAGCTTACCTTCAAAAGAAAAAGATGGACCTGAAAATAAATTTCGATCAATTGGCAATAATGGTTGGATTTTTGCAGGGGCTAGCAGTTATTCCGGGACTTTCTAGATCTGGTGCAACAATTTTTGGTTTGTCTTTGGGAAAAATTAAACCAGCCGAGATATTGAAAATCTCTTATCTGATGTCTTTACCGGTTGTTTTGGCTTCCAGTTTTTATCTTTTTTTAGAAAATCCGAATTTGGGTTTTCAGGCCTGGCCAGCCCTATTTTCCAGTTTTGGAGTCGGTTTTTTAACTTTGAATTTTTTACTGAAAATTTCCCAGAGAATAAATTTCTTTAAATTCGCCCTTATTTTTGCCCTCCTTTGTTTTTTAGGGGCTGGCCTTGGATTTTTAATTTAATTTCCTGCTCTAATTTACCAAGGTTAAATCTCGCTCGATCTCCAGCTTGAGAATAGATATTTGAAAAAGTTAGGGAATTTCTTGTTTCCCTGATTTAAATTTCGCCAGCTCATTCATCAGCCTTTCGATTTTTTCTTTCAACTCTCTCATTTTCAACTCCCTGCCTACCGTCAGCTGGTGAAATTTTTCTAATTCTTCTATTCTTTCTCTGAGTTCTTTTGTTCTCTCTCTTACTTCTTGTTCAAGCTTTAGATTTAATTCCTCCAATTCTTGAGTTCTAGCTTTCACTTTTATTTCTAATATCTGATTCATTTCAGCCAATCTTTCCCTTTTCTTTTATCAATTCACTTAACATCTCATTGAAGGTCTCGGCCAAAAACTCAATTTCATCATTGGTTTTAATGTCGGCTCTGAGATCTAATTTTCCTTTCCTTACATCCTTCATCAATTCGGCTAATTTTAAAATAGGATTGACAATTTTTGCTGAAATAATTGAGGCGTTAAGGAAATTAAATATCGCCGAAAATAAAATCAGGGCCAAAGGCAAAAGAAAAAGAAGATTTTTGTCTAATTCGGGCCAAAGATTAGGGGTTTTGGTAGAAAGAATCCCCCAAAAGCCGGCATAGATTATAAGAATTATCACCACCGAGGTGAGCAAATTGACCCCAGCCGTAGCAGTTAAAAGTTTTGAAAAAATTTTCTTTTTGGAAGCCTTTTTTTCTGGCATAATTAATAATATTTATAAGCGAGGTAAATAGAATAGGGAATTAAGAGATAAAAAATACTTCTGGCCAGTAAAATCGGAGAACCTTCAAATCCTTCAAAAAGGCCGAAAACCTCAAAAGCACCTAGGGCTCCATAATAAAGTAAAATCGAGAGAAAAAAGAAATTTCGGGTCGGAAATTTTTCCCCCCTTACTTCTTTTAAAAGGAGATATCCGATCAGGGGCAGGAGAGAAAAAATTAATATCAGAAAAAATAAGTTAACATCAACAGAATATCTAAATAGAGCTTTATATTCGCTGACACTTTTAAATTCAACCAACCTATTGAAAAATATAGTCATTGCCAGAAAGACAAAGAAAAGAAGTAAAAATGCTAAATTTTTTATTTTCTGATTTTGAATTTCGGCCAGAGAAAAAATAAAACTGACAGCTAATATATATTGAAGGTAAACAAATATCTGGCCGATCCTATAAGTCATTAATGCCCGAGTCAAAGAAAAATTAAAATAAACAAATTGAGTGGCGCCTAAAAATACCCAGCCGAGAGCCGAAATTAAAAAGAAGGCAAACAAAATCTTCTCTTTTCTTGAAGAGATTTTTGAAAATTTATAAACTAAAATTGCACTTGCCAATTGATTGAGAGCGGTGAGTAACCCGAAAATAACAGTAAAAATATATTTCCCAGCCATAAGAAATTTCCTTCTTTATTATACCAAAAACTTCTAATAAATCTCCATTAAAATTTCTTCTCAATGAATAACTAGCTGGAAAAAAAGCGAATCTTCAAAAAACGTCTTAACAATACTTTTCACTTACATTTTAGATCATTTAATACGTGGGCTTGACAAGACTTTTTAAGAGAATATGATAAAAAAATAGTCCACATATTAAAAATTGATAATGTAAAGTAGCAAGAGCGTTGACTGACGAGGCAAGGTTGGAAGAGAAACAACTTGCCGAACCAGCTCAATAACCTGTTGCAACTTTACACTTTAAAATATGGTTAATCTTAATTTTATATCTCTTTTTATATCTCTTTTGGCAATTTTTTTTGCCTTTCATTTAATTCGCAAAATAAAAAAAGCCCCTTCCGGTACCGAGAAAATGGTTGACATTTCTGAAGCCATTAGGGAGGGGGCAAGAGCCTTTTTAAAACGGGAGATAAAAACAATGATTTTTGTTTTGATTCTCCTTGCCTTGGCTTTAACCTTGGCCACCAAAAGACCCTTTTCAATATTAACTTTTTTTGCTGGGGCGATTTTCTCCACCCTGGCTGGTTATTTAGGAATGATGATCTCTACTCAGGCCAATGTTAAAACCACTCAGGCTGCTCGCACCAGTTTCTCTCAAGGATTTCAAATTGCTTTTTCCAGTGGTCAAGTTATGGGATTTTTGGTGGTTGGGCTGGGATTGTTAGGAGTGAGTTTAATTTGGTTTTTTAGCAAAAATGTCGAATATTTGGTTAGTTTTGCTTTTGGTTCTTCTATTGTTGCTCTTTTTTTGAGAGTGGGAGGAGGAATTTTCACCAAATCAGCTGACATCGGTGCTGATTTAGTGGGAAAAGTTGAACTTGGTATTCCCGAAGATGATCCCAGAAATCCAGCCGTAATTGCTGATCAGGTTGGTGACAATGTTGGAGATATTGCCGGGATGGGCTCTGACCTTTTTGAAAGTTATGTTGATGCTATTGTTTCCAGTTCAGTGATTGGTTTGGTAATTTTTGGCAGCCAGGGGGCAGTTCTCCCCTTGCTTTTAGCCGGAGCCGGAGTTTTAAGTTCAATTTTAGGTAGTTTTTTCGCCAAAATTTCTCAGAATTTAGAAAAAGCCGAATTTACCCAACAGGTGGCAGGAATAGAAAAAGCAATGAATAGAGGAATTTTGATAGCCAATCTTTTAATGCTCTTTTGCGCCTTTCTTATCTTGGGAAAATTTTTTGGCCAAATTAATCTTTTCTGGTGCTTTTTAACCGGTTCAATCGTTGGTTTTTTGATTGGTAAGGCAAGTGAGCATTATACCTCTGGCAATAAAAAGCCGGTCTTTGAGATTGCCAAAGCTGCGCAGTCCGGTCCTTCAGTTTTGATTTTAGAAGGGGTGGCGACCGAAATCCAAGGAATTGTTTTACCGGTTTTAGGCGTGGCGATAGCTACTGTTTTGATCTATTCTTTAGGGGGGCTTTATGGTATTGCCATTGCCGGTTTGGGAGTTTTAGCAGTTTTGGGAATTAATCTTTCGGCTGATTGTTATGGTCCAATTGCTGACAATTCAGCCGGTATTGCTGAAATGGCTGGACTTCCCCCTGAAGTTCGACAAAAAACCGAAGCCCTTGATACGGTAGGAAATACCACTGCCGCCACCGGAAAAGGATTTGCCATTGGCTCGGCGGCTTTGGTGGCTTTGGCTTGGTTGGCCGCCTTTTTCCAAAGGGCCAATTTAAAAACGGTCAATCTTTCCAAACCAGAAGTAATAGCCAGTCTTTTTACGGGAGCTTTGGTTTCTTTTTTGTTCTCCGCTTTGTTAATTAAAGGGGTAAGTAATGGGGCTGAGGAGGTAGTTAAGGAAGTAAGACGACAATTTAAAGAAATTCCTGGTTTGAGGGAAGGAAAGGCAAGGGCAGAATACGGAAAATGTGTTGATTTAATTACTAAAGTTTCTCTTCGGGCAATGTTAGTGCCGGGATTTTTAATTGTTGTTATCCCAATTTTAATTGGACACTTTTTAGGAACCGAGGGCTTGGCTGGATTTTTGGCTGCTAGTTTAATTGTTGGTTTTCCCTTGGCTTTGATTATGGCTAATGTCGGGGGAGCCTGGGATAATGCTAAAAAATATATTGAGGCTGGTAATTTTGGCGGAAAAGGCTCACCGGCCCATCAAGCAGCGGTAATTGGCGATACGGTCGGTGACCCCTTAAAAGACACGGCCGGGCCAGCCATTAATATTTTAATTAAGTTAATTGGTAAAGTGGCTATTTTGTTTTTACCACTCTTTTTATAACAAATGGAGAGAGAAAGAGCTTTAGAACTTTTGAAGGCAAATATCAAAAATCAAAACTTGGTTAAGCATTCTTTGGCAGTTGAAGCAGGAATGAAGGCTTTGGCTGAATATTTTAATGAAGATAGTGAAAAATGGGGAATTTGTGGTTTGCTCCATGATATTGATTATGAAAAAACCAAAGGAGATCCCAATTCCCATTCCAAAATGGGTTCGGAAATGCTTAAAAATTTAGGAATGGATGAGGAAATTTGTCAGGCAGTTTTAGCCCACAATGAAGCTCACGGTATTTTACCCGAAACAAAAATGGCAAAAGTCCTTTTTTGTCTTGATCCTTTAACCGGTTTAATTGTGGCTTCAACCTTAGTTTTGCCTTCAAAAAAGATTCAGGATTTAAAGGTGGAGAATGTTTTAAATCGATTTGGAGAAAAGGCCTTTGCCAGGGGGGCTAATCGGGGGATTATTAAAAAATGTGAAGAATATTTAAACCTACCATTAGGTGAATTTGTGAAAATTGTACTTTCTGCAATGCAAAAAATTTCTGATCAACTAGAATTATAAAGGGCTTGACTTCATTTTTGGCTTCAATTAAGGTAAAATAAAACTAGGGAATAAATCCCAAAAAGGTCGATGAAAACCAAGTAAGAATTTGGGGAATATAATTTTTAAATTTTATGGCCACAACAGCCTATTGTGTAAAATGTAAAAAGAAGCAAGAAATGGTTAATGAGAAGGAAGTTATGATGAAGGGAAAGGGCGGGGTCAAGAGAAAAGCGGTTTCTGGGGCTTGTCCCAAATGCGGAACAAAGATGTTCAGAATTTTGGGAAAGGCTTAAAAAACAATATTTGAGAATTTTTCTGTCGATTTTAATAGACCCAAGACCAGGAAAAGTGGTTTTGGGTTTATTTTTTCTCAATAAATGAGGGGAAAATCTCAAAATTTTCTTTTTTCCATTTTGGCCACTCTCTTTTGCCTGAATGTTTTAGCCTGGGTGGCTGTTTATGAACTATCGCAACCCCGATTTTTAGAAGTTATTTTTTTTAATCTTGGTCAGGGAGATGCCATTTTTATTGAAACCCCCAAAAACCACCAAATTTTAATTGACGGAGGTCCGACCTCCGCAATTTTGGAAAAATTGGCAAAAGAGATGCCTTTTTGGGACCGAACCCTGGATTTGGTTATCCTAACTCATCCAGAAAAAGATCATCTTGCCGGTTTAATTGAAGTTTTAAAAAGATATAAAATTGATTTTATTTTATGGACAGGTGTGGTTAGAGATACTTTCGAGTGGAGAGAATGGCAAAAATTAATCGATGCTCAAAGAAAAAAAGGAGCCGAACTCATTGTTGCCCGGGCTGGCCAGAGGATAAGTGCCTCAAAAATGGTTCTTGACCTTTTTCATCCTTTAGAGAATTTGGCTGGACAACCATTAAAAGACAGCAATAATACCTCTCTCGTGGCAAAATTGATTTATGGCCAAAATTCTTTTCTCTTTACCGGTGATATTTACCAATCAGAGGAAGAAAAATTAATCAAAGCCGGTTTTGATATTGATTCTGATCTTTTAAAAGTTGCCCACCATGGGAGCAAAACTTCCTCGAGTGAGGAATTTGTGGCGAAAGTTTCACCTGAAATTGCTGTAATTCAAGTTGGCAAAGATAACAAATACGGCCATCCTCATTCAGAAGTCTTGGAGACTTTAGCCAAATATGGTATAAAAATTTTAAGAACCGACCAACATGGTGATATAAAAATAATTTCCGATGGTATTAGTTTAAAAATTAATCGATAACATCCCATATCGGAAGGGGGTCGGGGAAACTCTTCGGTTTCCCCGTCTAGGAAAATACTAGAAACCGAGGGTTTCTAAAGAGCGAGCCCGAAGCGAGGCGAAAGCCGAGCGCCTGAGCGAGCGTAGCAAGCGAAGGAGAGGGCGAGCGATTACCTTAGTATTACCACTATGCCATTTCCAATTTTTAAAACTAAAATTGAAGGAGAAACCAAAAAGTTCAATTTAAACGAACCCAAAGAGAGAAGTGAGTATTTTCAATTAAAAGCCGGGCCGGAAATTGAAAAACTGAGAGAGTATTTAAAAAGAAATACTTTCGTCGCTTATTTGCTGGGAAAGAAAAATTCTGGCAAAGGTACTTATTCAAAAATGTTTGCCGAAGTTGTCTGGCCGGAAAAGATTGACCATTTTTCAATTGGCGATATGATCAGAGAGATTGATAAAGAGTTAATTGATGGGGTCAAGAGAAAAGAACTCGGTGCTTTTTTGGAAAAAAATTATCGAGGTTTCCTTCCCCTTGAAAAGGTAATAAAGGCCCTAGAGGCAAGAGACACAAGAACTCTTTTACCTACTGAGTTAATTTTAGCCCTGGTGAAAAGAGAGATGGAAAAAAGAGAGAAAAAGACTCTTTTTATTGATGGTTTTCCCCGAGATTTGGATCAGATCAATTTTTCCCTCTTTTTTAGAGATCTCATTGGCCACCGTGACGATCCTGACGTTTTTATTTTAATTGATGTGCCGGAAAAGGTGATTGATGAAAGAATTAAATGGCGAAGGATTTGCCCAAAATGTCAGACCTCAAGAAATTTGAAACTCTTGCCCACCCCTGAAATTGGTTATGAAAAAGAAAAAAAAGAAATTTATTTAATTTGCGAAAAATGTAACCTAAAGATGGTTAAAAAAGAAGGAGACGAATTGGGAATTGAGCCAATTAGAGAAAGATTAAAAATGGATCAAAAATTGATGGAAATGGCCGCCTCTCTTTATGGAATCCCAAAAATCTTTTTGCGAAATTCAATTCCAGTTAAAGAGGCAGAAAAATTTGTTGATGATTACGAAATTACCCCAGAATATATTTTTGAATGGGATGGAGAAAAGATAATCAAAAAAGAAAGACTCTGGATAATTAAAGATGATGAGGGAGTTGATTCTTATAGTTTGTTACCCCCACCGGTAGTTGTTTCTTTAATTACGCAATTGGTTCAAGTTTTAAATCTCTAAAAAAAAGAGGACTGGATTAACCAGCCCTCCTAGACCTCGGTTATTAAATAACTATACTTTTCCAGCCCCCCTTTTATTAACTGGCAATAGATTTCTCGGAGCTTTTTGGTTATAGGCCCTATCTTTCCCTTGCCGACTGGTTGGCCATTGATAAATGTAATGGCCGCGATGTTACAGGCTGTTCCCGTAATGAATACTTCTTCAGCTATAAAGAGTTCGCTTCGATCAACCGGCCGCTCCAAAACTTTTATTCCTAGCTCTTTCTCAGCCAGCATGATCACGATCTTCCTAGTGATACCTTCCAAGATATTCTCCGTCACCGGTGGAGTAATCAAGAGGCCATCTCTGACTAAAAACAAATTGGCAGCCGAGGCCTCAGAGACTCGACCATTGCTGTTGAGGACTATTGCTTCGTCAAAATTAGTAGCCAGAGCCTCGTCCTTGGCTAGGGCGGAATTGACATAGGCACCAGTAATTTTTGCTCTAGCTGGAATGGCGCAATCATCAATTCTTCGGATGCTGGAGATAACTGCCCTGACATCTTCCTCGTTGCGATAGTAACTACCAAAAGTGAGAGTGAAAATGGCAATTTCACCACCCAAACCACTTAATCTCACCCCAATTGTTTCATCTTTCTTGTAGGCAATGGGGCGAATGTAGCCTGGTTCTTGATAGCCTTCCTTACGGAGAAGCTCGAGCGTAATCTGGCAAAGTTGATCAATAGTATAAGGCAGTTCAATTTTGAGAATCTTGATAGATTGAAAAAGCCTCTGGAAATGTTCCCTCAGAGCCAAAACCACGCACTTTCGTTTTGACTCATTCCAATAAAATCTGATTCCCTCAAAGCAGGCTGTTCCGTAATTAAAAGAGTGAGTAGCGATTGAAATCTTTGCCTCGCTGTAAGGCCTAATGGCGCCTTCAAAGAAGGCGAACCTCCCCATCTTTCCTGTCATTTCCGATCACCCCTTTTTAAAGATCTAAAATTGAATCCAAAGACCTTCTTTATTGTAATATAGAGTTTTTCAAAAGTCAAACTGAAAAGTTTTCAAAAATAAATAAATTAACACCCCCTTGACAGGTAATTTTTAAAAGAGGTAAAATGAAAATGGCCCTGCTTTTTCTAGGATTCTGGGACAAAAGTTTTCGTCGGGAGTCGGAAATGATTCTGTTCCTTCGGGGACAGACTGCGACACCCACCTGAAACTCTTTCCAGATGAATCACTAGAAACGAAAGCAGGGCCATAAAAAAGTGCCCAAGCGCTTTTTTGTTTTATATTTTTATGCATTGAAATATATTGAAGGCATTAAACCAATGTTACACATATTTTTGCCATGGCAATTTTATGTGTCACATTTGAATAGGAGGTTCGGTTAGTCTAGATTAAAAAATCTAAAATAGTAATTATTCAACACCTAATTTTATTTTTAATTTTGAAAATTACCTTCAAAATTTTTTCCCAATTTATTACTAAACGATAGCAATCACCATAATTTCAAATAAAATTTACAGCAATAAAAAACCATGGTAAAAAAGTGTTGTAAATTTGTGGGTTTGT
>FWPV01013314.1_pt1 | contig 12407 bp, 13 predicted proteins | sample 2228371 | NCBI WGS metagenome assembly FWPV01 (sample SAMEA103939776, study PRJEB20133) | metagenome | reverse complement strand
GTATTTTTTCTTTCAATAAATGTCCTTCAGTATTCTAGTATACTGAAGGACATTTTGCGTAGTGTTTCTTATATTCCCGTGAAGTTCATGAGAGTCTTCAGGAAATAGGGGATGACGAAGATGAGAGCGATGAGGGGAAGAAAAAACAAAACAGCGGTGACAATGGCAGTCCAGAGGATTATTTTGTAGGTTCTGTTTGCCGAGATTCTGGTTTCTTCTATTTTTTTCTCAATTTGGCTTAGCTTCTCTTGCAAATCTTGATCCATGTTTTTGCTTATTATTTAGGGCATCATTTATCTTTTCATTTTGCTCTTTCTGGATTTCATTCATCCGATTGCGGACGATGTCAACTTGATTTTGGGCGTTGGGGAGTGTGGTTGGCTGATTGAGCGGGTCATTTTCTTCAAGACCGTTTTCTTTCAAATTCTCGGATTGTCTGAAATAAACCTTGTTCATGACATAAACAGACAAAAGAACGATGAGAAGAACCGCCACCAGAAGAATAATCAAAGTTTGTCCGGAGGAGTTGAGTTTCTTTTTCGTAAACAAATTATAGCACATTTCGGATTGTAGAGATAAGCGAAAAAAATGATAAGAAAACCGCCGGCCACTGATGAAAAACAAAGCTGGGGCGGTAGGATTCGAACCTACGAGTGGCGGCTTCAAAGGCCGCTGCCTTACCGCTTGGCTACACCCCAATTTGTCTATATTTTTCGAGTACTTTTCTTGCGAAAGAATCCATTCTGTCTATTAGTTCTTCCAAAACCAATCCCGTTTCTTGCCGATATTTTCTTACATCGGAAAATATTTTGCCTAATTCTTTGTCCAATATCTCTCTATTGCTTGGGAGAGATTTAATTATCCCACTTAGATATTCTCCTAGTTTTTGAAAATAATTAATTCGAAATTTATTTTTTCTTTTTGCCTCAAATTCTTGGTCGCTGTGTTCATCAGTTATGAAAGAATTCGGCATCTTTTGCCACTCGCTTAGCATATTTTCCGCATTAGTAGCAAATCTATCAGTAATGCTTTTTTCTCTACCAAGTCTTTCCATAGAATTTACAATTAAACAATTCTTCCTCCAAAAATATCCACCGCTTCTTGTAATAAGCTTTTTTTCTCCTTAAAGTCGGGATATTGCGAGGAAAATTCTTTTTCGGTGAGAGCTTTCACTTTCAGTGAAACGCCGGTTATCTTATCAATCGCTTTTTCAATTGTCAACCGGTTTTGGGTTTCGGAAATTTTGTCGTTGTAGAAAGAATATTTTGTTTTCAGCACCAGATATTTTCCATCAATGAGCGCTGGTTGAGACATTTTGAGAACGGAGGAGAGAGAGTGGTTATAATCTTTCAAGGCCTCGATGACATCCGGCCAGCGGGAAGCGACGAGTTCGAAGTTGTCGCTTGAACTAATCGGAGGGATCCGGTCCCTACGATTATCGGATTTATTTGTTTTCTCTTCTTTGTCAGTATTTTTTATTTGTACATTTTTTGGAGCAAGTGGAGGGACCGGATCCCTCCAGAGTTTGGCGAAACTCACTTCGAGATAAAGCTGGGGAATAGGGCTATTGCGGAATTTTTCAATATTTTCCTGAAGGACGTTGATTAATTCCAGTATTTCTTTAAGTTCGATATTATTAATTTGATTATCTATTTTTCCTAATCTTTCTTTTGTCAACTCATAAGAAAGTTTATTTCCGAGGTCTGGGTTAATCTTCAAGACCAACATCTGGCGAAGGTAATTCAGCAACGATTTTCCAAAATTCTTGAAATCAACTCCGGATTCCCGAAGTGCGCTGATTTTTTTGAATATGTTGGCGATATCGCCAGAGACAATCAAATCAGCAAAATCAGCCAACTCTTTTTCGGAAATTGTTCCAATCAAAAATTCGACTTCTTTGGCGGTGATTTTTTTGTCTTCAAGGGCAATGATTTGTCCAAGGAGACTCTCGGCGTTTCGCATGCCGCCTTCGGAATGGGTGGCGATGATCTCGAGGGCTTCACGGTCAACTTTCACTTTTTCAAAGTGTGCGATTTCTTCGAGACGTTTGATAATCTCCTCAATATTAAGTCGGGTGAAATCAAATCTTTGTACTCGCGACAAAATCGTTTCCGGAATTTTGTGGACTTCGGTCGTGGCGAGAATGAAAACCACATGGGCGGGCGGCTCTTCAAGAGTTTTGAGAAGGGCATTGAATGATTCACCGGTCAGCATATGCACCTCGTCAATGATATAAACTTTATATTTGAGAGTGCTGGGCGGCAGTTTGACGGTTTCTTTTAGTTCTCGAATGTTCTCAATTCCTCGGTGCGAGGCGGCGTCTATTTCGATGATATCGAGAGCGCGGTTGTCGTTTATAGTTTTGCAAGAAGCGCACTTAAGGCAAGGCTCACCACTTGGAAGTTCGGCTTCCAAGTTAGCGGCGCAGTTTAAGGTTTTCGCAAAAATCCGGGCGATTGAAGTTTTTCCTGTTCCTCGGGGTCCCGCGAAAAGATAAGCCTGTCCAATCCGGCCGGATTTCACGGCGTTTCGAAGAGTCTGGACAACGTGACTCTGTCCGATAACTTTCGAAAAAGTCTGGGGGCGGTATTTTCGATAGAGAGTCGTGCTCATACTGGATTATTATAGAAAATTAAAGGTCAAAAATCAAATATCAGAATGACAAATCAAAAATTAAGAATATTGACAGAAAAAAAGTTATTTTGCTAATTTTTTTACGAATACGGAAAAATCCCCAAAGGTTGCTAGTGATAGGGCTGGCATGAAGGCTCGATTCCTTCATGGGTGTCTCTCTGTGGGGTTCGGGATGCGTAGGATAAGCGGGAGGCAATGAAAGGAAGTTTTCTGGAACTTCTGGAGCCATTGTTTAGTTCCATGAGATTATTAACAATATCGAAAGCTCTTTAGAACAAAATTTTCCATTCCAAACTAAAAAAACACCAGATTTTGGTGCGGAGCAAAAAAGCGTTTGCGCGCTTATGACCCCCTCTTTATTCTCCCCCTTATAAAGGGGGAGAGGATTGGAGGGCTACTTCTTGAACACCCAAAACTTGTATCCGATGAAATTCCAGATGAGGGATACGCCGGTGGCGGCGGCTTTGGCGAGATTTGCCCAAAGGACGCTCGAAATGCCAAACATCGGCGGCACATAAGTTGTGATGATGAAGACTACCGAGCTATTGATAACCACGCCCATAATACTAACAGCCAAAAACTGCGAGAATTTTTTGCCCGGATCTTTCCTTGAAGTATCCTGAAAAGTCCAATATTTGTTGAAAAAGTAGCTGTTTACCGTGGCGATGGAAAAGGAAATGGCGTTTTGAACGAGCATATATGGTCCTTTTGAGATGCCGGTCAAAAACATTTCCACATTCAAAACCAAAAAATCCACGCCGGTATTGATGAATCCAATAACAACGAATTTGGAAAACTGCTGAATAACAGGATATTTTTTGCAGAGATTGTTCACAAATTTTTGGCACATAACTTTTATTTTTCAGTTTATTGACATATTACAGGTTGTTTCTGTGTCAATTTGCCTGCATCCTTTTATTTTACTGTTACAGCAAACTTTTACATTATCAGAGTCACTTTTTGCTGCAAAATACCAATTGCTTTTTGGAAAACAGCCACTTGTGGGGATCGGCAAATGAGATGCTAAAGCTTTTTTTACAAAAAGGTACTCTTTGAAATCGAAAGAAAAATTCGCTTCATTTTTTTCCGCGGGAATAAGACCTAGATAAGAGCAATTATCGGGTGAGCAATTATTATTGTCGGTATCATTAATGTAAGAATAATCACTTCCAATTTCAGATAGATCGGGCCATTTACCATATTGATCAGCATTTGTTGTTTGCGAAGTGTCGAGGTAGCAAATATTTTCGTTAGAGGCCGGAATACGTACATCACCGTTCGCGAAAGTCCAACAGTTTTGCATGCTGATGACCGCGGAATTGAGCGCGCCAACTATTTTTGCGCTTCTGGCCTTTGAACGATAACTAATCATTGAGACGAGCGCAACGGCCGCTAGGATTCCCACTATTGCGATAGCGATCATTAATTCAATCATCGACAAACCACTCTTTTTTTATTTTTTCCTTTCATTTTTTTATTTTTATTATACTACCGGCTTGCTGGCTTCTTCCCGTAGTTTTTCGAGCTCCGGGGTCCATTCGTCAATGAAATCCGACTCAAATTTTCCGTCCTGGCCGAGATAGTCTTCGGTTTTCTTGACGATTCTCTCGCTTTCTTTCTTTGCTTCTTCTTTCTTTGCTTCTTCCGATTTATTTTCAATTGTTTTGACATTATCTTCCGCTTCCAGCCCAGTAGCCGCTCCTTTTTTCACTAAATTTTCGATGGCGCCCCAAACTGATTCACTGTCTCGAGGAACAACCAATGTTACTTCGTCTCCCGGTTCGGCTTTGAAATAAGTGACTGAAGCGAGAAGCACGCGATAGGCTTTTCCTTCGGCAAGGACGACATAATTCCCCAAATCATCCTGGCTCACAATTCCAATGAGCCGCTTTCTTTCCACCGGCCCGATTTGCTTATACACAAAAGAACCGTCCGGAGTGATTGTGAGTTTGAGCATATCGCCTTCGACCAATTTTGATTTGGAAGCATAGTTGGCCGGGACGGGATACTGCTTTCCGTCGGTTCCCATCATAACTTGTCCATCAAAAACTCCTTCCACAATCTCTCCGTCTTCGTCAGAGGAAATTTTCGGAGCAGGTCTTTTTGCCGGCTTTCCTTCAATTTGCGCCAGCATTGCCCGAGCGGACGTGATGGTTCGTTCGGCATTGGCGATCATTTCGCGAATGGCGGCAATCTTTTGGAGTTCTTGATCCTTGTTTTTTTCGTTGGTTTTCTTTTTTGACATTTTGAACTTTTCAATTGGCTGGTAAAGAAAAACCCCCATCAGCCAATCGCTTTTTGTTTCTGTTTTGGTATTACAATTATATTATATAACTGCTTTCAAAACTACGCAACCCCGTTTTGAAAATTCCAATAATCAAGCACCGACAACCAAATAATAATCAACAACCAATTTTTCAATGACTAAAACTTTAATTATTCAGTTATTGAATGTTGGAATTTATTTGTCCGGCTTTGCCAGATCTGACATAGCTAGAAAATTTGGAGCCTGATTATTGATAATTGGAAAATAAGTGGATAACTTGTGGGTATTTCTGGCTCCTCATCGCTTGTATAAGCGATTTTTTTATTTAGTGCAAGGTGTTGACGGATGTTTTCAAGTGGTATAGAATGTAATCGTAGTGTTGAAAAGTGGATAAAAGTGGGGATAACTCGAGAGAAATGTGGATAGGTTGATAAAGGTAAGGCGGAACTTTCTCTACGAACTACGAATCAATTACGAATATACGAAAATATTAATTCGCAGTTTGTGGGGGAAAATAAAATTTCTTTGCTGATTTTTTGTTCGGTTCGTATTTTCGTAATATTTCGTAGTTCGTAGAAATTTCCATGTTTATCGGCGAATATTCGCACAACATAGATCCCAAGAAACGGGTGGCTATTCCGTCAAAATTTCGGGAAGCTTTTTCTGGACGAGCGGTGGTGACGCGAGGCTTGGACAAGTGTCTTTTTGTATATCCTCTGAAAACATGGGAGGATTTGTCTTCGAAACTTGGAAGTCTTCCGATGGGGGAGTCGGGAACAAGAAGTTTCGTGCGGCTGATGCTCGCGGGCGCGGTGGATGTTGATATTGACAAGCTCGGTCGGGTTCTTATTCCGGATTATCTCAAAGAGTATGCCGGGCTCAAAAAAGAAGTTGTGATTGCCGGACTCTATAACCGGCTTGAAATCTGGGATAGCGAAAATTGGAGCAAATATAAAAAAGAAGCCGAGAAGAATACGGATGAAATTGCGGAGCAGCTGGGTAAGCTAGGAGTTTATTAGTTAATGACGTCCTAAGGCCGAACCTTAGGAGAACATTTTTTGCAGGTTTTACGCAGATACACAAATTGGTGCAGATTAATCTGTGTATCTGTGTGAAATTTGTCTCTAATCTGCGTGTAATTTGCGCGTCATGATCCATAAGCCGGTATTGCTGGGGGAGGCAATCGAAAATTTGAATCTCGCTCGAGGGATGACTGTTGTTGACGGGACCCTCGGAGCGGGTGGACATTCAAGTGAGATTTTGAAAAAAATATTGCCCGGCGGAAAACTGATTTCAATTGACTGGGACGAGCGCGCCATTGAAAATTTCAAAAAAAAGATTTTTGAAGGAATTTATATAAAAGGATACGGGAAAGTCACGGGTGTCCCCGCGCCAGTAACAAACAATGCAAATGGCGAAAATATTTCTCCTTCGGCATTCGTGCCGCTATTTTTGGGGGATAAAATCGTCGGATATTGGCGCGGGGCAAATGAAAATTACGCGAATTTAGATAAAATCGTCAGAGACTTGAAAATAAATGAAGTGAATGCGATTTTTGTTGATCTCGGATTTAGCTCTGATCAAATTGAAGATGAAAAGCGAGGGTTTAGTTTTTTGAAAAACGGACTGCTCGATATGCGCTATTCGCCCGGAGCGCAGAAATTGACGGCGGCGGAGGTTGTGAACAAATATCCAGAGGAAAAATTGGCGGAAATTTTCAAAAATTTCGGGGAGGAAAAGTTTGCGCGGAAGATCGCAAGGGAAATTGGGGCAAGGAGAAAGATCAAGGAGATTGGGGAAACCGGAGAATTGGTTGAAATCATTCTGAAAGCAGTCCGGCCGCGCGGCCAAAAAGGAATGCGGACGGGTCGCCAGGGAATTCATCCGGCCACAAAAGCATTTCAAGCTTTGCGGATTGAAGTGAACAAGGAACTTGAAAATTTGAAAATATTTTTGAGAAAAGCGGCAAATTTGTTGAAACCTGGCGGAAGATTGGCGGTCATTAGCTTCCATTCGCTTGAGGACCGAATCGTCAAAGATTTTTTTCAAAAAGAATCCCGGGACTGCGTTTGTCCGCCGAAGTTTCCGAAATGTGTTTGCAATCACAAAGCGAGATTGAAAATTGTAACCAAGAAGCCGATTAAACCGGGCGAAAAAGAAATGGAAGAAAATCCGAGAGCGAGAAGCGCGAGACTAAGAGTAGCGCAGAAGATTTAGATAGCACGTGTTCATCTCTACGAACTACGAATCAAATACGAATATACGAAAATTTATTAATGGTACTTTTTGGTTAGTTCGCATTTTCGTATACATTTCGTGGTTCAGCAGAGAAAAACACTAAAACAAAAACTAAAAACAGGGGGACGCAAGTCCAATGAGCCGATATCTCACTATCACCAATTCTAGTTCTGTCCGTTTTGGCGAAAGAAAGAAAACAATCAACGCCAGGCCTCAAATGGGCCGGGTGACTTTGAGTTTTGTTCTCGCGGCGCTTGTTTGCGTAGCCGGGATTTTTTATATTTTTGAAGTGAACAATTTGGCGACGAAAGGATACGAGATCGGAAATCTTGAAAAAGAACTTGATAAGCTGAAAAAGGAAAACGAAAATCTTCGTATCCAAGAAGCGGAATTGAAATCAATGTATAAGATTGAAGAAAAAACGAAGGATCTCAATATGATTGTTCCAGGTGATATCAGTTATATAAATTTGCCGGGAGATATGGCAATGAAATAGGGCATAATGCCAATCAACGAATTACGAATACGCGAATTTAAGCAGGATTAGCGATTGGCAAAATTAGCATGTATTCGCATTATTAGCATAGTAATGAATGGCTCGAAATAAATTTCAAAAAAGCAGGCTCGGTTCTCTCAAAATGAATTTCCGGATATATATTCTGGTTTTTTTTATTTTGGCAAATGTGGGACTGGTTTTTTTCCGGTTATACACTCTCCAAGTTCTTGCTCACGAATATTATAGAGAGTTGGCTTCTGACCAGCACAAGATTTTCGATGACCTTGTTCCCAAGAGAGGAGAAATATTCGTGAAAGATTCAGAAGGATATTATCCCGTGGCGGTGAACAAGGAGCTCAATCTTGCCTATGCTGTTCCCAGGGAAGTGGATAACACAAAAGAAACAGCAAAAGCAGTTGCGTCAATTTTGGGAATTGACGAAAGGGAAACAGAGGAAAAACTGGATCAGCCAAATGGCTGGTATGCGGTTCTTGCTCACAAAGTGGATGAAGGAAAAGCCGATGAAATAAAAGCAAAAAAAATGAAGGGAATATATTTCTCCCCGGAAAGCGAACGGTTTTATCCCGGCGGCACTTTTGCTTCTCAGATTATTGGTTTTGTCGGGTCCGACGGAAATCGGATCAAGGGGCGCTATGGACTGGAAGCTTTTTGGGAAAAAGAGTTAGCAGGTGAAGAAGGCAGACTGGAACAAGAAAGGGACACGGGAGGGCGTTGGATTTCAATCGGCGAAAGAACGATAAGCCCGGCAAAGAACGGTTCAGATCTTTACCTCACAATTGATCATACTATTCAGTATCGAGCAGAGATGGCTGTCAAGAAATCGGTTGAAAAATACAGCGCGGACAGCGGATCAATTGTCGTTTTGGAGCCCTTCACGGGCGCAGTTTTAGCCATGGCGTCGTGGCCGACTTTCAATGCCAATGATTTTTCACAGGTTGAGGATATGTCCGTTTTTGTTAATCCAGTTGTGAGCGGCACCTATGAATGCGGATCGGTTTTCAAGCCCATCACTATGGCGGCAGGGCTGGACGCAAAAGTGGTAACACCGGACACAACGTATACCGATACCGGGGCGGTGAACGAAGCTGGCTATACCATCAAGAATTCAGATGGAAAAGCCAATGGAGTTCAGACAATGACGCAGGTTTTGGAAAAATCTTTGAACACGGGAGTGATTTTTGTTGAGAAACTTTTGGGAAACTTGCGTTTCTATGAATATGTGAAAAACTTTGGTTTTGGGGAAAAAACGGGAATTGAAACAATAGGAGAAGCCTCCGGAAACATTTCCGGGGTGGCTGAAATGCGAAACATAAATTCTTTCACGGCGACATTTGGACAGGGGATTTCAATGACGCCGCTTCAGCTGGCCAATGCTTTTTCTGTTATTGCCAATGGCGGAGAGCTGATGAAACCTTTTATTGTGGAAAAAATCAGGAAGAGCGACGGCGAAGAAATAAGAATTCAACCTAAGGAAGTTAGGAGAGTGATATCAAGAGAAGCCAGTCTTGATGTGACCCGAATGCTGGTGAACGTTGTCAAAAACGGCCATGGAAAAAAGGCTGGTGTGCCTGGATATCTGGTGGCCGGGAAAACTGGAACAGCTCAAGTTCCCAGAAAAAGCGGAGGGGGCTATGAAGAGAATCAGCATGTTGGTTCGTTTGCTGGTTTTGCTCCGGCTTATGATCCGAAGTTTGTTATGCTGGTAAAGCTGGACAATCCTAAGAATGTGGAATGGGCCGAATCTTCAGCCGCGCCGACATTTGGCGAGATGGCCAAGTTTATGCTAGATTATTTTGGAGTTGAGCCGACGGAAGAATATACACAAAAAGACATAGATATTTTCAATGCGACGCACGATGTTTCCATATATCAAGCGCCGAAAACGGAAGAACAGCCGCCGGCGCAGCCAACGTTGCCAACGAAAAAGAAGAAAGATAAAAAAAAAAAAAATTAATTTTTTACAAATTACGAGTCTTTTACAAATATACAAATGCAAAGAATTCATAATTTGTATATTCGTATGGATTAGTAATTCGTAAAGCTGTCTATGAAATCCCGCAAAATTCTGCTTCTCGAGAAAATATTACGCTATTTCGCCGTCAAAACTCTTCGCCGTTTCCAGCCTCGCATCGTCGGCGTAACAGGTTCAGTGGGAAAAACTTCAACCAAGGAGGCGATTTTCGCTGTGCTTTCGTCAAAATTTCGGGTGCGCAAAAATGAAAAAAACTACAACAATGAAATCGGCTTGCCTCTGACGATTTTGGGACTCGAAACTGGCGGAGGAAATTTGGTGAAATGGATGTTTGTGCTGGCTAGGGCGGCAAAGAATGCTTTTTTTCAGCGCAAGAAAAACTATCCCGAAATTTTGGTTCTGGAAATGGGGGCCGATCGGCCGGGAGACATAAAATATCTGGTGGATTTTTTGCGCCCGGAAGTGGGCGTGGTGACAGCTGTTGGAATCAGTCATCTTGAATTTTTTGAGAGCAAGAAACAAATCGCCAGAGAAAAAAGCATGCTTGTGAAATATCTCAAAAAAGGGGGATTGGCGGTTTTGAATTGCGATGACGAGGAGGTGCGGGCAATGGCGGAGGGCATTCGGGCGAAAAAAATATTTTTCGGCTTTTCAGAAAAAGCAAATGTGCGGGCCTCGGATATTTTTTTTGGTTATGAAAAAGCAACTGATTTTCATGGAGAGAATCTGGATAAAATAAGAGGAATAAGTTTCAAGTTGAGTTATGACGGAGCGACGATTCCAGTGAGGCTCGTTCGATCGATTGGTCGTCCGCAAGTGTATTCATTTTTGGCGGCGGCCGCAGTTGGTATCCACTTTGGGATGAATCTTTTGGAAATTTCTGAAGCTCTCAAAAATTTTCAAGCTCCGGCAGGAAGGTTGAATATTGTTGACGGAATCAAAAACACAATCATCATCGAAGATAGCTACAACGCCGCTCCGCAATCCACCCTGGCGGCTCTTGAAGTCCTTGAAAAGATAAAGGCTCGTCGGAAAATAGCGGCTCTTGGCGATATGCTTGAACTTGGAGCTAAAACCGAAGCGGGACATCGAGAAGTGGGCCGGAAAGCGGCTGAAACGGTGGATATGCTTTTTGCGGTTGGAGAAAAAGCCAAATTTATTGCGGATGAAGCCGAAAAAGCTGGTCTTGACAAAAGAAAAATATTTTGCTATAATGATTCTTCTGAAGCTAAAATCCCTATTCAAAATATACTCGCAGAGGGAGATGTGATTCTTGTGAAAGGCTCCCAAGGAGCCCGAATGGAGCGAATATCAGAGGAAATTATGCGCTACCCAGACCAAGCTGAAAAACTGCTTCCGAGGCAGAGCGCGGAATGGAAAACCTAGAGCACAGGTTAAACGTGGATTTATAGCAGATTCAATTCTATGCGGATTTAACACAAATTAATCTGTGCAATCTGCGTGAAATCTGCTTGTAATCCGCGTCAAATCCGCGATTAGAGTTTGTGGATAACTCTCCCTTGACTCGATTTTTGAGAGAAAAGTATAATAAAAGGGTGTTGAAACAAACAGGGGAAAAACAAAATCGGAAAAATTGAATATGTGAAAAGGGTTGACAATTGCGCAAATAGGGAGCAATTATCAGCTCTTTAACAAACGATCCACGCAGATTTGCCTGGGTCGTTTTGTGTTTATAAAAGACCTGAGTTAAATAAAATAAGGAGGGAAAGGCCGTGATCTACAAGTGTCTTGACTGTAATGTGGAGTGGGAAAAAGAAAACGGTTTCTGTGGCTCTGGAAAAAGTCACGGTTATTGTCCTTCCTGCTTCAAAAAAAGATTTACTAGACTGGTAAGGAAAAGACAAATAAGGGAAGGAAACTTTGATTGTTTCGGCAAGGCACTTGATGGTTATTGCGACCAAGTGAACTGTATGTATCGCGAGCTTTGCTTGCCGCATAAGCCGGGACCGGAAGCAGTTGAAGTTCTCCTGCATCGTCTTAATCGTCTTACTTAACTCCTTCAGGATGGCTCACACTTGAACCTTTTAAGGACTCGTGGCGTTGGCATTGTCCAACGCATTCAACTCAACACGAGCCCTTTTTCTTTTGGAAAAATTTCAATGTTTCATTTATGCTTCTATATTTGAAGCGGAGAATGAAATACTACCGTTATACAGATGACGGTAGTATTTTGTGAAGTATCAATGTACTAGCACATTGATAAAAGGCAAAAGTATTGCAAAAAGATATTCCACTTATTTCTGTTGCGGTGCTCTAGGGCATCACAGTAAGACATGCCATGCTTTTTTGGGTGGACAAGGTTGGTTTTTTTTAGTAATGTATTGACTGATGCGCCGTGTTTGCCTAGCGGCTTAGGATATCTGGTTCTTCCGCCCTTGCTTCATCCTTTGCCAAAGCTGTGGGCGATAAAAAAGCTTCAGCGGACAAGCATTCTAAAAAATAAACGGCCTCTTCGTCTATCGGCTAGGATATCAGGTTCTCATCCTGAAGAGAGGGGTTCGATTCCCCTAGAGGCTAAAAAAGATAATTGGTGCGGGGCGAGTTCCATACGCGGTGTTTGAAATAAAAAAATGCCCCGGGCACCAAATGGAGAAATACTAATCGCTGTAGCTTGGTGTGCCCGGGGGGAGGGGTTATCTCGAGAGGGGGAGTCGGACGACGCCCTCTATACTAATTGGGACTGTCGCCAAGCGGCAATTTGATAAAAAATTAGCAAAGGTTCACTAGGAACAGCTAACTTTTGTTAACTTTCTATCAAT
>FWPV01013311.1_pt1 | contig 12408 bp, 10 predicted proteins | sample 2228371 | NCBI WGS metagenome assembly FWPV01 (sample SAMEA103939776, study PRJEB20133) | metagenome | reverse complement strand
CTGTGATTAACCCGGAAGGAGAGAAAAAATGGAAATCCCACGACACTGGCGATTGAAAAAACAGCGTTACGCCCTGCAGGGCGAGGTCTGCCCGCATTGCGAGGGCAAGATCTTCCCGCCGCGGGATGTCTGCCCGCACTGCGGCAACGAGGCCCGCACCACCTTCACCTTTAGCGGGCGCGGCAAGGTATATTCTTTCACGCATGTGACCGAGGCGCCGGCTGGCTTTGAAGAAACCGCCCCTTACACCGTGGCGCTGGTGCAGTTGGAGGAAGGGCCGGTGGTCACTGCCCAGTTGACCGATGTGGATGCCGACGAGGTTGAAATTGGTATGCCGGTGGAGATGGTCACCCGCAAAATTCGCTCGGACGGTGATGAACGCGGCATCATCATCTACGGCTATAAGTTCCGCCCGGTCATGCAGCATTAAAAAACAATGGATAATTTGAAAACGCCCTCCCGAAAGGGGGAGGGCGTTTTTGATTTTCCGACTTGTTCCCTTCCTGCCCTTGTCAGGCCCAGGCTGTCATGGTGCAGGAGGCAATGATACAAGTAAACCAAAAAAAACACAATTTCGATAATCTATTGCTGATACCTGTAAGGAAGATAATCCTAAAGTGATAAATTGAACACACGGCCCTGATTTTGATCGGCTACCGCGGTGATGGAATTGATTAGATGCTCCATCCTTTCAAAACCCGGCACATCACGCCCTTAGCGGATGATTTTTTCATAACACAGATAGGTTTGGTGACCGATGGGCTTGGAGCGGTATTGAACCGCGCCTCGATACTGGTAGCCATGCCGTTCATAGAACTGCTTTGCCGCCGCGTTACCCTTAAAGGTATCCAGGCGAATACATCCGTAGCCGTTTTCTACGGCCAGCCGTTCGCAGGCCTGTAAAAGAGCCGACCCAAAACCGCGCCCTTGCCAAAGCGGCTCAATCGCCAGCGCGTGGATGACGAGCACAGGGGATTCTGACGCTTCCCATTCTATCCCGCTCCATTCGGGTGCCTGCCACTCGTCCAGCACCACGCAGCCGATAAGGTTCCCATCATCTACGTAAACGAACAGGTTGCCGTCTGAAATGGCTTGGCGGAGGAAGGCACGGTTGGGATAGGTTGCATCCCATTGGAAGATGCCCTGCCCCATCAGGGAATTAATCACCCGCTCAATCAGATTACTGAGCGGGCCAAGGTGGTCAAGACGTGCCTGAATCAATGGCATGAATGACCTGTGGTTTCCTTTGCCGGCGGAAAGACCTCGATTAGTTCAAAATGGATGGCGATCATTTCAAATTCATCATTTAAATCATCATCCAGCCAGCAGAGCCGGTGTGCCTCTTGAAAATGCTCCGCGCTTCGGCAGGCTTCCCCTCTCCACAGTTTTTCGGGAATAGCACCAAATTTCACCGGATAGACTTCGGTGATGCGGATGCGGCAACGCAGCCGCTGCTTAAGGTCGTACACATCAACCATATCGCCCACTTCCAGCCCGCCGTCATCAAATTCGCCGTAGGGCTCGTTGTAATCATCCGCTTTGCTGACCGTGGCCGTCTTTTTGCCCTCTATGATTTCTACAACCAGATGGTCGTCGTTTTCATCTGCTCCCCAAAACTGGATTCTTTTTAGTCGGTTCATCATTATCCTTGTCTGGTGTTCAGTTTTTTGTATTGCCTGACTTGATGATACCTGCTCAGGCAAATAAAAGCCAGCCAGAAACCAAACCGAACAGCAGGCTGAATACAATCATTTCAAATTGCAGTTTCCAGAACGCGCTTTTCTTCGGTTACCTGCACTTCGCTGGATGACACGCTGGCACGCAAATCACCTGTGACTACACTGTCATTGTCGGTCAGATTTTGCTTGATCTGGTCTTCCAGCAGCTTGCCGGCTTGTGCCATTGCATCGCGAATGGGAAAATAAACTTCCTCTCGCAAATCACCGCTTTGCTCAATTAATTCTATAAGTTTCTCCAAGCCCTCAATTACCAAATCTTTTTTGGTTGACATATTGAAATTGCCTCTTATCTATGCTAAAATAACATTGCGCTTGGGGTGTAGTCGCCCAGAGCACGCCTTGAGAAGACCGGGATGGTGGGCGCTCCGGCAAGCGCAAAGCCCGAAAGGGCTTTTATTTTTTAGGCGGTTTGTGAACTCGATGGAATGTGACCATAAACGGTGAACCTTCACCAGGTGAAATGACAATCATCCACCATTTTCCACTTTTGTCTTGTATATAATGTCGAACATCATTAAACTTTCCCGGCTTTTGAATGCTTCCTTCAATCCGATTGATTAGCTCTTGCAAAGATTGACTTGTTGATTCTGGATGTCCAAACCGAGCATGACGCAAGCGCTCACCAGTTACCCGTACGCCTCCAATCTCAGTATAAGCCTGTATATCCGTAGGTAGCGGTCTTTCATGTAAATCAATCCCTCGATGTTGTGCGGGAAGGGAATGGCACTGGCAAAGTCGGTATATATAAACATCAGTCCGGCCAGAAAGGCGAAACGGACAGGATAGGATAACTCTCCCAGAAATCCGATGATGGGGTAAAGCACAATTGAAAGTAAAAATCCGCGCACAAGCTGTAACGGCAGGGCTGTTTTGGCCACGCGGGCATTTTCTGCTGGGTCGGCCATGTCTTTCAAGAAATCAAGCAGGCGGTTTTCACCGCGGTAAAGGTCGTGGCTGATGCGGTAGGCCAGCAGTCCAGCTGCAAGGTAAGCACCGCTGAAAATTACCATAAAAAGCAAACTAAACTTGATATATTCCATTTTGACTTGATCCTGAAAATTATTGAATTCGATTATGCGGTATGGTGCTATGCTGTGGCCCAGTCTAGTCAGGCGGGGGAACGAAACAGGCGTGCTCTGTTTATTGCCGCTCCCCGAATTGTACCGACCAACACCATCCTCTTAAACTAAGACGGTTTATTATCTTCCTAGCCAAGATTGATGAGGTATGTGGCAAGGTTGACCACAAAGAAACCAACATGCGCCGCCGCATGGGCGACCATGGCCACTTCCAGACCGCGCTGCCAGAACAGCCAGCCAAAGAGGATGCCGCCCAGCGCGTTCAGCAGGATGGTGCGGATAACGAGCAGGGGAGTCAACGCAACCATGTTCGCCAGGGCCGGCAGGTGTCCAATTCCAAACAGCACGGCTGCAAGGATGATTGCGCCCCAGAACATCGCAGGACTTACCTCTCCCTGTTTGCGGAGGATCACCCGCCATCCCAACCAGACCAGCAGACTCATCACGCCCCAGCGCAGCAGTAATTCTTCGACAATCCCGCCATACAGTAAGCCGAGCAGCAGTTGACTGAAAATGCCGGGCAGCGTGGCAGTTTCAAGGGTCAGTTCTGCCCCGCCAAACGGATTCAGGATTGCATCCAGCCCCAGCACCACAAAGGCAAACAAGAAGCCCAGCCCAAACGCCAGTGGCAGATGGGGGCGAAGTTGCTGCCAGAGCGGTATTCCATGGCTGACTTTTTCGGCTACCAGTGAACGCAAGCCAACCCGCTGAGCCAGCAGGTTACCGATGACAATCGCAATCACCAGCAGAATCAGGGGATTGACCAGTGCCAGCACGGTCACCAGTTGCGGCGGTAAATCCATCAATTCGGGCGGCAGGGACTCGACCTGCCGCACGGCAGTCGGAATAAGGGAGAGGATACCGGCAGTTCCCAACCCCAGTAGAGCCAGAAAGGTTTTACCAAAATGAACCTGAGCCGGTTTTGGAGTGAGGGTTTGTCCTGTCATTTCAATCTCCGTGTTGAACTTTAACCAAATTTTTTTTTGAAAATTGCACATGATCTTCGTCTTTTACAGTTTACGGGAAAAGAAATTTTGACGGACTACACAATCATGTAGTTTGACCCCGAAATTATGTGGTTCGAATGACAGGCGGATTTTGTTGCTGGGCGTTTAATGGGTGAAGTAGAGAAAAATTGTAAGGTTTGATAGGTTTTGATAGGATTTTGGCTTATCCTTGATAGCAATTGACAGGATTCAGCCCCTAAACTGTACACTGGTACGATTTACAAGCAAGAAGGAGAGATAAAAAATGGAGATTCCGCGACACTGGCGATTGAAAAAACAGCGCTATTCCCTGCAAGGTGAGATCTGCCCGCACTGCGAGAACAAAATCTTCCCGCCACGGGAGATATGCCCGCATTGCGGCAGCAATGCCCGCACCACCTTCACCGCAGGCAAAGGCGAGAAAGTATACGCCTTCACACCTGTGGCCGAAACTGCCAGCCGGGTTTAAGAAAACCGACTTCCGGCAACACTGGGACGCCGGCGCGGTCAAGTGTGATTGACCAACAGTCATATTTGGAGAAGTGAAAGATATCCTGCCGCTGGCAATGGTCTGCCGCATGATCCGTCTTAACGGTGATGAAGAGAACATTATCATGTAGAGGTACAGGTTCTGCCCGCTGGTAAAAGACTGAATGAATTGATCATCCCGCCTCGCACAGCCCTCCCCAAGGAGGGTTTTCTTTTTAAGTTTCCAGCGGCAACCTGCGGCCCTTAAATCTTCACAATGCCCTTTCGAATTGCGTAAATCGTTGCCTGTGTTCGATCATACAGGTGCAATTTGGAGAGAATGTTATTGATGTGATTCTTGACCGTTTTTTCGCTGATCAAAAGGCTTGAAGCAATCTCTTTATTGCTCATCCCCTCCGCAATCCGCTGGAGCACCTCAGTTTCCCGCGGCGTCAAAGTGTCCATCACCCCAGCCGGTGCCTTTTCCATTCCGGCAAACTGGCGCATGACCTTCAGCGCAATGGTCGGCCCAAGCAGTGATTCCCCGTTTGCCACAGCGCGAATGGCACGCAGCATCGTTTCAGGGTTGGCGTCTTTGAGGATGTAACCGCGCCCCCCTGCCTGAATACCGCGGAATACATACTCATCATTCTCGTACATGGTAACAAAGACGATGCCCACATGCGGCATTTCGGTGTGGATCAGCCGGGTGGCCTCAATCCCATCCATGTCGGGCATCTGGATATCCATGAGGATCACATCGGGCATCCGTTCCCGGGCAAACCGCAGGGCTTCGCGTCCGTTGGATGCTTCCCCCACGACTTCCATATCCTCTTCCGCTTCGAGCATTTTGCGGATTCCGCGGCGAAAGAGGGTGTGGTCATCCACAATCAGGATGCTGATTGTATCCATTGATTGAGATCCTCCTGAGGGGTGGTTTCTGCCGGAATCTGAACGCTGATTCGCGTTCCACAGCCCGGGGCACTCTGAATCAGCAGGCAACCGCCCAACTGCTCAACCCGTTTTTGCATACTCCACAATCCCAAATGATTTCCAGAGATGGGCGCGCGTGGATCAAAGCCCACCCCGTCATCTTTAATCTGCAGGGAAATGCCCCTGTCCGTTTGCTCTAACACAACCATAACCTGCTGAGCGTGGGCGTGCCGGGCAATGTTGGAGAGCGATTCCTGCAAAATACGGAACAGCGTGATCTCGGCGGCTGGCGAAAGTGCGGTCACCTGCTCAGGACAGATCAGGCGGATGGCAATGCCCTCTTCTTTCTGAAAGCGGGCAGTGTATTCGTGAAGGGCCGCCGCCAGTCCCAGCTCATCCAGCGCCGTCGGGCGCAGATCGTAAATCAGGCGGCGGATATCCTGCATATTGTTCTGCACCTGTTGAGCCAGCTCTTCCACCTCCGCCGTAGCCGGATGTTCCTCATATTTCAGTTGCTTGCCCATGGTTTGCAGCCGGATATTCAGGCTGGCCAGCGAAGGTGCCACGCCATCGTGCAGTTCTCGGGCAATCCGGCGGCGCTCTTCTTCCTGAATCTCAGTGGTTTGCAGCACCTGCTGGCGCAGAAGTTCGATATGTTCCTCATACAACCGCGCATTTTCAAGCGCCAGAGCGGTACTGTGTGCCAGCATCGAGAGCAGGTCGCGGTCATCCTGACTAAAAGGAATACCTGAGCGCCGGCTCTGGAGGATGAGGATACCAACGAGTTTCTCGCCGGAGAAGAGCGGCACGGCCAGTTCCGCCCCCAGCCGGGCGAGTTCTTGCGAGGCGGGGTCATCGTCGTTTGGAAATGGACAATGCAGACTCCGAGTAGAGACCAGCCGCTGAACCAGAGGCCCTGACCACAGCAGAGTGCTTTGCGGGCTTGAACATTCGGTTGAAGGTTGCAGATTCCCATTTTTGGGCAGCCAGAGGGTGGCATCTCTGGCTCCCAGTGTTTCGATGATGGTATCTCTCACCAGCCGAATCACCTCTGCCTGGCGGCGCAGCGTGGTCAGTTCACGGCTGAAATGCGTCAGGGTCTGATAGACCTCGTATTCATGGCGGAAGAAGGATTTATCCACCCATATCTGAATCCGCTGACGGAGCGGCTGGAAGAAGAACGCTACGATGAGAGCCGGGATGATCATCGCCAGCAGAGACTGCCGGCCGGTGAAGAGTTGAAAAAGGGAGGCGCTGAACAGCGCCATCAGGACAAATGCCGCCGTAAGCACTGTTGTCAGAAGGGAGTAGATCAGCCCTTTGCGGATGACCACGCGGATATCGAGCAGCTGGTAACGCAGGATGCCGTATCCAATCGAAAGCGGATAGAGAGCGGGTATCAGTCCTTCCAGAGGAAACTGGGCTATGGGGACAACGTGAATCGCAGCCGGTGCCCACAAAAACAGGTGCCATGCGGTTAAGCCGGCAATCAGTCCGGCCAGCATCACCCACGCCTGAGACCGTAACAGACGATTACCTTTCCTTACGATGATGAGGATCAAAGGGGTTCCTTTGACCACGTACGAACCCAATCCAAAAATGAGATAATACGGCCAGCCCATCAGGAACGCTAAACTATTCCACAGCGCAACATGATCCAGTACGTTTGCCAGCACCTGCAAAGCGGACATCAGGAAAATCGTCCCGCCCCCCAAAAGAATGAAAATTTTGATGAGCGGCCAGCGTCGTAAAAACTCCAAGCGAGTTCGGTCAGCCGGAAAGCTCCAGAAAAAGATCCAGCCTGCCACCGGTGCAGATACCGCGTAGGGGATCAACAGGTACGCCATCCACTTGTTCTGGCTGAGAAAACATTCCCAGATAATTCCTCCGCCGATTGACCAGATCAACAGATAAGCCAGCAAATAGCGGTTGATTGCGGCGTAGGGATTTTTCAGGTAGACAAAGATCCCAATCAGCAAAAATACCAGCGATGAAACCATATAGCCGGGCAAGAAGCGGATGAGGATATCTTTGGTAAACAGCATCGTTTGGACAGGGATGACCAACAAGCGACCGTCCCGTTCGACTGTATACGTCAGGGGAGTGCCAATCCCTGCCTCTTCGACCAGGCGGGGCATCTCTTTCACGGGGTGGCCGTTGACGGCCACAATGATATCCCACGGCCGAAGGCCGGCCTGCCAGCCGCTGAACTCCGGCGGTGTGAAACTGGAAAACACCCGCATGGGGCTATAAAAAAAGCCCGGGAAGGGCTTGCCAACCTGACTGGCAATCGAAACCAATCCCAGACTCCAGATACAAACCATCACCAAAACCGATAGTGTAATCCCCCTGACCGGGTGCTTGGTGAAATCTTCATAAAAGCTCCCCCGTGAAGCCCTGAGGGGTGAAGATTTCATGGGACACCTCCAACGCGTTCCCTAAATATAGTATAGCACCCGGCTGAACAAATCGTATGGGTCAATTGTTCCACCCGCTCATAGGCCTTTCTTCCTGTGCCTGTTTCCATCAAAGGCTTCTACCCTGCCCAATTAGCCCGCTGTATTGTGTAGGCAGGACAAATCTCTTTTGTTGGATGCCGGCCAGTCCACCGGCAGGAAAAAGAAAGGAAGGGCAAGATGATCTGGGAAGGCTGGAATATTGGCGCGGTGACTGTTCGCCGCGTACGTGTAGACGAAAGCGGCGTGGTTTCAGTCCAGGTGAAAAGGCACGGCGGAGACCCGCGCGGTGTGATCGGCATGATGCTGGCGGAGGATGGCGGGGCGGTTGAAGAACTGCAGGGCGGCATGGTCACGGGGCCGCTGGCTGGCAGCATTATGAATCTGCCTTATCTGCCGGAACCGGTGAGCATCGAAAAAGCATTGCAGGAATTGAACATCTCACCGGATATTGTCCTCTCACTGGGCGGGGAGAGTTTCATCGTTTACTGCATTCGCGAGCAGAAGGTACGAAACATGACTTCCAGCAGCCGATGTGCCGCCGGAAGCGGTGAGTTCGTTCTTCAGCAATTCAGCCGCATGGGATTGAGCCTCGATGAGGGGCTAAAACTCGCCCGGAACGGTAAACACGTTCATCTGGCTTCGCGCTGCTCGGTACATATCAAGTCGGATGCCACTCACAAATTGAATAAGGGAGAGTGCACGCCAGCAGATATTGCCTATACCCTGTGCGTTGACCTCGCCGCTCGGATTCACACCCTCATCGAATCAACCCCGTGGAAAAAGAATCATATTCTGGTGAGCGGCGGTATGGCTCAAAATGAAATACTCGTCAACGAATTGCGCCGCCTGCTGCCCGAGAGCAAAATTGAAACACGACCAGAAAGCACTTTTCTTGAGGCGTTAGGGGCGGCCGTTGCCGCACGTGCCAATGGAAAGTTCACGAAACCCACCGGCGAACTACTGGTAACCCGCCAGAGCCGGCAGTTTGAGGTGCTGACGCCGCTTTCTGAGGGAATCCCGCAGGTCACTCGCTTGGAGGCAGGAACACCGCCTGTCCCGTATGACGGGATGAAAGTCCTGCTGGGGATTGATGCCGGTTCCACCACCACCAAAGCCGCACTGGTCGAACTGGAAAGCGGCAGGCCGGTGGCTTCCTGCTATTTACGCACGCACGGCAACCCGGTTACAGCGGTTGGAAAGTGTCTGGATGAAATCAAACGGCAGGTGGGGCAATACGCCCTCGAAATCATCCAAACAGCCGTTACCGGCTCGGGACGCGAATTGGTTTCGGTAGCCATGGGCAACTGCCTGAGTTTCAACGAGATCCTTGCCCATGCGCGGGCTGCCAGTGAAGCACATCCCGATGTGGATACCATTTTCGAAATCGGCGGACAGGATGCCAAGTTCATCTCACTGCTGGAAGGCATTCCGGTGGATTACGCCATGAACGACGGCTGCTCGGCTGGTACGGGCAGTTTTTTGGAAGAAGCCGCGTCTTCCGATTTGAAATTCCCGGTAGAAAAAATTGGTTCGGCCGCCCTGCAAGCCGATGCTCCGCTGGCCTTTGGAGAACGCTGTGCTGCTTTCATCAACTCCGAAATTCGTACTGCCTTACAGAGCGGAGAAGACCAAAAGAACATCCTCGCCGGCCTGGTCTATTCTATTGTAAAAAATTACCTCTCCCGCGTGGTGGGCACGCGCCATATCGGCAGTACCGTGCTGCTGCAGGGCGGGGTTGCGCTCAATACGGCGGTTGCTCCGGCCATGGCGCTGCTGAGCGGGCGAAACGTCATCGTTCCCCGCCAGCCGGAACTGATGGGCTGTTTTGGAGCGGCCCTGATGGCTCGTGATCTTATTCGAGAGGGAAAAATACCAGTGCAGCACCTCTTGCTGGATCAGGTAGAACGCCAGCCGATGAATCTGCAAGGGGTTTTCCGCTGCGGCGCATGTGCAAATCACTGCGAAATCCAGCGGATTATGATAGGCCGGCAGACCTATCCATTCGGCGGGCTGTGTTCGCGCTGGGAGATGCAGCGCCGGCCCAAAACGCTCCAATACGCTGAGGGTAAAAATCTCGTTGATCTGCGCACAAAACTGATGTTTGAACAGTTTGCGGCTGAAAACCCGCGGCAGCCCCGCGGCAGGGCTGGTCTGCCGCTGGCACTGACCACGTTTGAACTGTTCCCGTTCTACAGCAAATTGCTTACCGAATTAGGTTATGAGGTGGTTCTTTCGCGCCCCGGCAAAGGACGCAAAAATACCCACGCCACCTTTTGCTACCCGGCCGAACTGCTCCATGCCGCAGTAGATGACTTGCTGGAACAGGGCGTGGACTGGGTTCTCGTTCCGCAGGTACGGGAATACGGTATCCCCGAACAACACCTGCACGCTTATGCCTGCTCGTTCAGTGAGGACAGCGGCGGAGTCATCCAGACCTTTTTTGCCGGCCAGCGGGAGAAGATTTACACCCCGGAGATCGGCTTTTCCGCTCACCTGCTCAGCGCCAGCCGGATGGAAATTATCCGCATGGCGAAATCGCTGGGTGTTTCCCGAGAAACGGCAGAACATGCCTTCGAAGCGGCGCTTAATCATCAGGCTGCTTTTGAAAAAGCCTACCACGCTGAAGGTCAGTCCGTACTGAATACACTGGAAGGGCCGCTTGTCATCCTGCTCGGCCGTCCTTATGCCGCCTACAACGGGGCGGTGAACCTTTCTATCCCCCGCAAGATTGCCAGCCGCGGTTTCCATGTCATCCCCGCCGACCTGCTGCCGCTCAAGCCGCCGCCGGTTGAACGGAATGTCTGGCATTTTACACAGGTTGCCACTTCCGCCATCGAGTATGCGCGCCAGCGGGAAGATGCCTACATCTGCATCCTGTCCTGTTTTTCCTGCAATCCAGATGCCGTAATTTACCATCACATCCGGCAGGAATTGGAAGGCCAGCCGTTCTGCTTCCTCGAAATCGACTCTCACACTGCTGACGCCGGCATTGATACCCGCATTGGTGCTTTCATGGACATCATTGAAGAGCGGCGGCAAATGGGTGAGCAGGCGGTCAAAAACCTGCCTGCCCGGCAGTTTTACGGGCGGATTGATTACAGCGGTAAACAACCCAAAATCATCACCGATCAGGGTGAAATCATCGCTTTTGATGATCCGCGGGTGCGCCACGTGCTTCTGGCCGACACGCCGCTGATTACCTCCCGCCTGTTTGCCTCTCTTTACAGCCGCATGGGCTGGCACTGTCTTGTTACGCCCTTCATGGATGAACACGTCCTTCAGGCAGCCCGCAAAGTATGCTCCGGAAGGGAGTGCCTGCCATTTCTGGCCATGCTGGGCAAAATTGTGCTGTACCTCGAAAAGCGGCCGCCGGGAGAAGTTACCCTGTTCCATTTCCTCGAACAGGAAGGCCCGTGTCAGATCGGCAACTGGTATGACGCAGCCGAAGTCATCTTCCGGCGGTTAGGCGCATCCAATGCTTTTACCGTCTGGCCGCGCATGGCGAACAACTACCTTGGCGGCGGCGAAGCCGTGGCAATTTCAGCGGCCACTGCTGGTGTGCTGGGTGACTTGATGTGTGAAGTCCGCTCGGCGCTCAGTTGTCTGGCAGAGAACCCCGCGCAGGCACTTTCCCAACTGGATGCGCTTGAAGACCGCCTTGTGGATGCCGCGGCGCATGGTCTGCTGGCGGCTGATCTTGAGCTGCGGCGGGTTACCCGCGCTTTGAAGCAGATTCCACTGGCAAGCAGGCTCGAGGATCACCCCAAAGTGCTGCTTTTCAGCGGCGTCAACCGCATCTTCGTGGATAAGATCATCCGGGATTTCTTCGAACGGCGCGGTATCCTCTCCAAGACCGGTGACATCGGCGAGTTCCTCTGCTTTTACGAAACCGAGCCGATTGTGCGGCGCGGATTTGCCCTCGGCCGCCTGACCCCCGGGCAGCACTTTGCGCTGGGAACTCTGCTGGCCGGTTTGCTGCATAATCCCACCGATCAGCCCCGCTTTGCGGCACTGCGAGCCAGTCTCCATGTAATGGCCATCGAGGTGCTGGATCATCACTGGCGCAGCCTGATGGCCGACTGCGGGCTGGTATTTGCGCCGGATATCCATTATCGAAAGGTAATTCAGGCCGGTCATCAGCGGGTTTCCATCAACGGCTGGACGGAGGCCCCCTGTACCGCCGGCCGCTACCTGATCTCGATAGATGAGGGAGCATTCGATGGGTATGTGAACATCGGAGCGTTCAATTGCACCCCCGCCAGCAACGCCACAGCCGTCACCCACGATGCCGCCATCATCAACGACCAGCCCTATGCGGTCATTGAGGCAGACGGCGCCAACATCACCGCCAGCCAGCTGCGTCAACTGGAAGCGGTTGCCTCGCAATGCTGGGAGAAAAAGAGAAATGGGCAGAGCAGCGGGAGGACAAAGGGAAAAGTGTAAATGTGCTGGCTAAGAATATTCCCGCGATGACATGATAAAAAACAGGTTATGCCCCGCTTCAACCGAAGCGGGGCGCTGTTATTAGAAATAACGGGAGCGGAAGCGCGTTTCATCACTCAGGATGATAGCCAATCCTTTTCACCCTGATGGGTGATGACAACGAAACCATCAAAAACCCTTTGAATTTGCCAAAAACAAAACCGATTGCTCGCACCTGAGCGGTAACCGGTCTCTTGTCTTGTATTATGCAAACTTTTTAACTATCATGGTTTTATCCATCACGATGTGGTTCTGGAAAGGC
>FWPV01013310.1_pt1 | contig 12408 bp, 9 predicted proteins | sample 2228371 | NCBI WGS metagenome assembly FWPV01 (sample SAMEA103939776, study PRJEB20133) | metagenome | reverse complement strand
TGATGAATTGGTATTCTCTCATGCGCATCTTTACTTTTTGAAGAATTGCGTTAATGTAATAATCGGATAGATTTAAATTAAGGAGACCATATATTAATGCAGGGTGCAAGGAAAAAAACATCCCCATATGAGGGATTTGAACAGGGGCCTATCCGTCCCCCCAGCGAAGCTTACAGTCTTTTGATCCGTATCACGCGCAATTGTCCGTGGAATCACTGTACGTTTTGCCCCGTTTATAAAAATGAAAAATTTTCTATACGGCCGGTGGATCATGTTCTTAAAGATATTGATGCAGTCCACCGCCATGTGGATGCATTGCGGAACATGAGCAATTCCAGGGGGGAGATATTGAGGCGGGATATCGAGGCCTATGCCGCGCGTCTAAGCCTTGATGATCGTTCGGCGTTTCATGCCGCGTTGAATTGGTTTGCCTGCGGGATGCGGTCTGTTTTTTTGCAAGACGCAAACAGTCTGATCATACATCCCAATGACTTGGCGGCGATATTAACCCATTTGAAAAACCGCTTTCCCTGGATTGATCGGATCACCTCATATGCAAGGTCCCACACCATTTCCCGGATCAGCGATGAAGATCTGGCAAAAATTGCCAATGCAGGATTGAACCGGATTCATATTGGGATGGAATCCGGTGCGGATGAAGTGCTCAAGCGCGTCAAAAAAGGGGCCGACAAATCCACCCATATCAAAGCCGGTAAAAAGGTCAAACAGGCGGGCATTGAGCTTTCGGAATATGTCATGCCTGGATTGGGCGGAAAAGAATTATCGGAAATCCATGCCCGGGAAACCGCCGACGCTTTAAACCAGATTGATCCGGATTTCATCCGGCTGCGCACCCTCGCCATTCCCACCAGTGTGCCTTTGTACGACGAATATGCCTCCGGCCGGTTTGAAAAAATCTCTGATGAAATGACAGCAAAGGAAATTTTGTTGTTTTTGGAATGCCTCCAGGGCATCAACAGCGTTGTTCAAAGCGATCATATCCTAAATCTTTTTCAGGAAGTGGAAGGAAAACTGCCCGAAGACAAACATAAAATGATGGATGTCATCCGTAATTTTTTAAACCGAAAGCCCTATGAGCGTATGCTCTACCAGGTTGGAAGGCGCGCTGGATTGATGCATCGCTTAAGTGATTTGGATAATCCCCACCTGGCGGAGAAAGTGGAGGGGATATGCAACACGTATGGGGTCACCCCGGAAAATGCGGACACCATGATCCATGAAATGATGCAACAGTTTATATAATGGTTTGTTCCATGATCCTTCCTTGGAGCAATCGAGCCGGCATTTATGTTCATATCCCGTTTTGCAAAAAAAAATGTCCTTATTGCGATTTTTATTCCATCACCGACCTCAAACAGCTGGATTCCTTTGTCCGTGCGGCCATAAAAGAGATTGAATTGCTGCAAGTCGCAACGCCGTCTGTGGATACGGTTTATTTCGGCGGCGGGACGCCGTCTTTGCTGAACCCGGAACATATTTTATCCATTTTGGATGCTGTCCGGCGAAAGTTTGCGTTTCAGGATGATGTTGAATTCACCCTGGAAGTCAACCCCGGCACAATAACTCGGCAGAAACTCGCTGAATACGCTCAATTAGGCGTCAACCGCATCAACATCGGGGTCCAATCGTTTGAGGATCGGTTTTTAAAAACCCTTGGCCGGATCCACAACGCACGAGATGCTATGTTATCCATTGAGTCTGCAAGACAGGCAGGGTTTGATAATATCGGCATTGATTTGATGTATGGAATTCCAGGACAAAATTCAAGAAGCTGGAAAAAAGAATTAAACGCTGCCCTCATGTTTTCGCCGGAGCATATTTCCTGTTATATGTTAACATTAGATCCCAATACACCGATGGCTTCGGCGATCCGAAAAAAAGAGATCAAGCCCTTAACGGAAAACGCCGCCGGCAGACTCTTTGAAATGACCCACAGGGTTTTAACAAACGCAGGATATATCCATTATGAGATTTCCAATTATGCCAAAAACAGCTCATGGGCATCTCGGCACAATCTCAAATACTGGTTTTTTGCCCCATATATCGGCATCGGCCCTTCGGCCCATTCGTTTGTGAATGGCCTAAGATACTGGAATGTCCCATCCGTTAAAGAATATATCTGCCGTGTTGAGGCCGGTAAACTGCCCCACGCCGGCAGCGAAATGCCGGACAAGGATCAGCAGATCTTAGAAGCCATCTACTTGGGGTTGAGGTGCAGTCAAGGCATTTGCATGGCGGATTTTGATAAACGATTTGCCGTGGGTTTTGAGGCGCAATTTTGCCGCGCCGTTTCTTTGTTGGAAAAAAAACACCTGTTGGCGCGGCACGACGGCCATTGCCGGCTCACCCCCAAGGGCATGCGTTTTTTAGACAGCATTGTCCAATACCTCGTCTGCGACATGGACAGGGCGTCTTACGTGGATAATGCCTCGGCCAGCAATCCCACATAGAAGCGCGCATGACTGATATGCGCCGCCATATTGGCCCGATGATTGGCGAAAATACCGTTTAAATTGGATTCCGTGACAAAGAGCCAAGGTTCTAAATGAGCGGCGTGATGGCAGGATTCAATAGCCCGGTGAAGGATTTCATCGCCGTTGCGGATATTCAATGTTTTATCAAAATCGATTTCCACGGCCTCTAAAATAATAGCCATGGCGCTGGCAACCCCTTTGGCATAATAATAGTAGTTATCGGCCCTGAATGTGCTGACAGTGTCGCCGTTTTCTTCTTTTGATTTCACGAGATTTTCATCACAGCTTCCCAGCAACTCTTCAAATGCCTTTAACAAGGGGATGAGGTTGTCCGGCCGGTTATAAAAAGACGCTTCATTTCGATTCAGTTGTTCTTTATACTGCTCCAGTTTGCTTAAAGATTCCCGATATTGGGTTTCGGCCGGCGGAAAAAGATAACTATCCGAACTCAGCATTAATCCGTTCATGGCTTGTTCCAAATAGGGATTTAAAGCGGCGGTGCTGCCGGTGCGGGAGATATTGTCCGTCAGCCGGGTGGTGGCCCGGCGGGTCACTTCCAGCACGCCCCGCTGGAACTCATTGACATTATCTGTAAATTGGATCAGGTCGTTGGTGCGCCAACCCCAGAATCGTTGGTTTAATTCATAATCCAAGGGTTTGATGAGCGCTTCCACAAACGCGACGCCAGTGGGCTTGGGGGCTTGTCCGGGACTCGGAAGGCTGGATTTGAGGTCGCTTTTGGCCTCATGGGATTGACTTGGTTTTTGTTCATGCATAGTTCCGGATGAGACGTTTGTGAGAGCGTGTTTTTTGCCGGCATCTGTTGCATGACCGATTGCGTTGTCATTATCGCTCTGTTTGGTTTGAACAACGGGGACTGAACCGGATGGGCTCAGCCGGTCAATGACAAACGCCACGCCCCAAAGCAGTCCTGCGGCAATGCTGATGCCTGCGATAATCCGCGTCCATGCGAATTTTCGGTATTCATTCATGGTTGTCTTGTCTTGTTTGTTTTTCTCTGAGTGTGTCATATGCGCTCCCATGTTTTTTTGATGATCCCAATTATGTTAAGCGTCGAAGTCTCAGTCTTGTTTTCGAAGTTTTCGGATATCTCCAATCCGGATGGTGATGTTTTCCGAATCAAAATATTCCAATAGCGGTATGGTGTATTTCCGTGAAACGCCGGTCATGTCTTTGAACCGGGGGGTTGTGATTTCCCCAAAGGACTTTAAATAATCCAACAATTTGGTCTTTAATTCAGCAATGACTTGGGCGTCAAAAAAAAGATCTTCTTTGACTTTAATAAGCATTCCCTCATTGACCAAAAGCATCAGCATGTTTTTAGCTGATTGCATATCCGCGCGCAACTCCGATACAAGGTCTTTGACTGTAGGTGGCTGAAGGCCGGATGTATGATACGCATGAAATATTTTATTTTTCAAATGCGATTGGTCAGCCCCCAGCGTCACCTCATGGTGGGGCAATCGAATGATGTTTTCGGTGAGGATGATTTCTTTCTCATGAGCCATTTTGGCAAGCATCATATTGAAGAGCTTGCTGCTGAGACTGGTGGGATATGCCGACGGCAATTCGCCCTTGGGCATTCCGCTTTTAAGGGGGTTTTGCGCGTGATAGTCTTTCAAACGCTGGACAGCGGAAGCTTTGAATGATGCGTAGGTTTCCCGATGGATATAGCGACGGTTTTCTTTGTCTGTTTGAATGAGCAAATGTTTGGATATCAAGGATTGCAACGTGTGCTCCAATTGAGTTGTGCTGAGGTTGGTCATGATGGCAAGATCGGCATAAGCGAGCTCATTAAATCCTGCGTGCCGGGCATGTTCGGCGATCAATGATTCGGGATCGCCTGATAAAAGAATTTGGAGGTGTTTGACGGTTTCCGGCTTGAACCGTTTGTGCTTTTGGGGGATGGGGTTTAAGATCCGGCCGCCCCCCAGGGTTCTCACCGGAGAATAGCTTCGGATGACGAAGCGGTCGTCTCGGACGCAGGCCACCGGCGCATCCAATCGGATTTGAACAAGGCTGGTTTGGCCTGGCGTCAGCGTGTCTTTGTCCAATAAGATTATATGGCAAGGGATTTCCGCAGTGCCTGCATGAAAACGGACTTGGGTTCTGTTTTTCATGGGTTTGTCCGCGCTGTTGAGTAAATGAAACTCCACATCCAGCATATGGGAATTTTTTAAAGAATCCGGACGCGCCACCACGTCTCCCCGGTTTACCGCAGTTTTTTCAATCCCTTGAAAATTAATGGCCGTGCGCATACCGGCGACAGCTTCTTCAACGCTTTTATCATGGACCTGGAGCCCCCGGATTTTGGATGTGATTCCGGAAGGATAAATCATCACCGATTCCCCGACGCGGATTTTTCCGGAAATCAACGTACCGGTGATGACCGTGCCGAAGCCTTTCATGGTGAAAACGCGGTCTACAGGAAGTCTGAATACGCCAGAGGGTTTTTTTTCAGACAGTGATTGACACAGGGCGTCAAGGGTTTGGATCAGCTCCGGGATCCCCTCTCCGGTGACAGAGGAAACAGGCGCCAGCGGGGCGCCTTCTAAAAATGTTCCGGCTGCAAATTTCCGGATATCATCCACCACCAGTTCGCGCCATTCTTCATCCACCATGTCAATTTTTGTCAACACAATCAAACCGTGTTGAACACCCAGCAGGGAGCAAATTTCAAGGTGTTCGCGGGTTTGCGGCATAACACCTTCATCCGCCGCAATGATCATAGCAACAACATCAATGCCGGTGGCGCCGGCCACCATATGCTTGACGAACTTTTCATGGCCCGGCACGTCCACGATTCCCAAATGTATTCCGCTTGGCAGATCCAGCGCGGCAAAACCCAATTCAATGGTGATGCCCCGAATCTTTTCTTCCTTTAACCGATCCGTATCATAGCCGCTGATGGCTTTGACCAGGCTGGTTTTGCCGTGATCGATGTGACCGGCGGTTCCTAAAATCAATTGTTTTTTCAAACCAGCCATTTTTTAATTATTTGAATTTCTTTTTCTAATATATTCAATGGCATATGCAAATCCCACCAGAAGTGCGGCAAAACCAGCCGCATGAACCGGTCGGGCATCGGGCCGAAATATTTTCAGGATGATGACAGCGATCAATCCCCCTGTGATGATTCGAACCATCAGCAGGTATAACTTGTTCATACAGATTCCTTTTGAACTTTGGATGGACTTATGTAATAAAAATGATACCCAGGGTCAATATTGTTTTTGAGGATCATCGCCATGCCCCCGGAACGTGAAATGGATTGGTTTAAAAAAAATATGACGGGCAAGGTCAGAAAAACATCTTGAAATGCGCCGATACCTTTGCTAAAAACATTTGCCTTTCATGGTGAGTGTAGCTCAGTTGGCAGAGCACCAGGTTGTGGCCCTGGTGGCCGTGGGTTCAAGTCCCATCACTCACCCCATACATTTATAAAAAACCACTGCAGACGATGGCGTCTGTAGTGGTTTTATCGCTTGCGCGCCCGTAGCTCAGCTGGATAGAGCGCCGGACTTCGAATCCGTAGGCCGGGGGTTCGAATCCCTCCGGGCGCGCCAATAAAATCAATGGGCTATAGCTTTAAGCCTTAACCCGTTGTCTTTTTGTGTCAGACTTTTTTCATTAATCTCTTTTTCAAGCACTTTTATGGCTTTTTCTTCAGATCCACCGAAAACACCATATAGCCGAACACCTATTTGATATACTTTTCTTTGTTTAGTCCAAAGAAAAGTATCAAAAGAAAAGCCACCCTGCATCTTGATTCGCCTGCGGTGAATTCCCCTTCCGTCGGTGGATGTTTCGGCGAGGTCAAAAACTCGTCCCGCTTTGAATTAAGCTTAAGGGCGGGGCTCAAACATTTGCCCCCTTGTGTCCGCAACATTCTCCGGCCTCGGCTGCGTTGCAACGGGAAAAACCCTTAAAAACCCTATTTCTTTTTAACCATAATAAATTATTATGCCAAAATAATTTGTTTGGCGTTGCCGCTATTGCCGGGTTCCATCTACGCAAAGCAGGACGCGTTTTTGACGTCAGGCGCTGAAACCGCCGCACAAGGTCAGCCCGGCAAAGCGGGCCTGTGGTGCAGGGGGAATTTCTTTGGTTTTTTCTTGGTCCTTTAAAGAAAAAACATTAAAAATGGATGTTCCGCCTGCGGTTTTTGGGTATCGGCCCGAACCCGGAGCCAACAAAATTATGTTTAAATCAAATTGACGTAAGGCAGACCTCCGCGCCTGCCCATTTTCGGTCGGCGCAGAGGCTGATTCTGTCGAAATTCGATGTTGGCAAAAAACAGATTTGTCCGGTTTTAGAGTACATGAATTGTCCAGTTGCCATATTTTTCCTTGGCGGCCAAATTGCCATGGGCTAGCCTATACCGTTGGTTTTCTCGGCCCATGAAATATCCTCAAATCCCCATCTAAATTCATGTGTTCCCGGATTTTATGGCAACCGGTATTCATCTGCAGGAATTTGAATTGACAGTTCTTATCCACCGGCGCTCAGTTATGGGAAATCTGATCCAATCGCTTATCCGTCAGTTTCTCCAAGCCGCTTTCTTCATACTGATGAACATACCAAAGAAACGATCTGTCACACATCCCCCCAGCCTGGCTGCCTCTTCCCGCGTCACTCTCTTGTTTAAACAATCATCATAAGCTTCAAATCTCATTTTTCGGACTTCTTGTAACAATTTTGTCTTTTCCATGGATGCCGCCTGTCGGGTATCCATATGATCCATTTAACCCGGACAAATCATGGATTGCCTTTCCGGACAGTTTGTTTGCTTTTAACATATAGATAAATATTTCTTGACATAGTTGTAATAATTTAGTTAAATGCCAAAAATTTTTTAATTTTAACATTCTTTAATTATTATAAAAACATATTTTCTACTTTACGTTAACGTTATATCTAAACTTAAATTTAGATATTAATTTAGCTGTAATTTTGTATGTTTTTCAGAACGTCCATCCACAAACAGTTATTTATTAAGGAACTCCGATGAACAAATCATTCCCTTTGAGCGTTTTGATGCTGATGTTGATGATGACATGTGTCCTGCAGACATGGGCGGAAGATATGTATTGTTGCGGCGAATGGGGCGCGGTCCAGATCAATAAAAACCTCGTTGTTGAAGGCAATTGCCAGTGCATCCTCCACGGCACAACGGTGATCGGCTCGATCACTGTTAAAAACGGCGGCAGACTCCTGGCTGAGGGTGCAAACATCATCGGCGATGTCTATGCCGATAAAGCCGCATGGATTCAGCTGACCCGTCAAACAAAGATTCAAGGCGTCTTGGATATCTCAGAAACCATAGGCACGGAACCCAGCCGCGTCATTGGCGTTAACCTTTTCGGGGATTTGAAGATTCAAAAAAATAAAGCGTTGATTGAAGTCCGACGCAATATCATCAACGGCGGCGACCTTGAATTGATTGCAAATACCGGCGGGCTGATTCTCACCCACAATGATATTGACGGCGATCTGATATGCAAAAAAAATAATCCGTCTCCGCTGGGCCTTGCCAATCTCATCAAAGGTGATATCATCGGCCAATGTCTTGCCATGGTTGCACCTCAGATCGCTGTGCCGGATGTGGTTGGATTGTCCCACGCCGAAGCAAGGACGGTCATTGAAGGGGCTTATCTAATTGTCGGCACGATCTCTTCCGAATACAGCTACACCGTGCCTAATGGCCATGTGATCCGCCAGAATCCAATTGCAGGAACTCTTGTTGAAGAAGACTCCTTGGTCAACCTTGTAATTTCCCTTGGATATCCGCCGCCCACCATAACGCTTACAGCGGATCCCACCACGATTATTGAGGGACAATCCACGGTGTTGTCCTGGGTGTCTGAGAACGCAGAAATGGTCGTCGCAGATAACGGCATCGGCGAGCTGCCGCCTTATGGCTCCATCACGGTCTCTCCTGGAATGACAACGTCATATACTTTTACGGCAATGGGCCCGGGCGGAAATGCTTTGGCCGACGTGAATATCACCGTGATCTTAAAGCCAAGGGTGACATTGAGCGTAACCCCTGAGAAAATTCCATTAGGCCAAGCAGCAGTGTTATCCTGGGATGCTCAAAACGCTCAACGATGCCGTATCACGCCTGGTCCTGACAACTTGCCGGTCTCCGGCGTCCTTGAAGTTTCACCGGCGACCACAACCGATTATACCATTACAGCCTTTGGCCCGGGGGGTGAAGCAGAAGCCTTTGCTGCTCTGATCGTTGTACCGCCGCCCCAAGCCTCCCTAATGGTTCATCCGGCTGCCCTGATCAACGGCGAATCCGCCATCTTGTCATGGAATGTCAGCCATGCGGACACCATCACCATTGATCCAGGAATCGGCCCGGTGGAGGCAACCGGTTTTCGAGTGATAACCCCTGACGACACCACAACCTATACCCTTGTTGCTGTGGGATTTGCCGGCACTGTCCGTGTTTCAGCGACCGTAACGGTTTATCATGTGCCAACAGTGCACATTGAAATCAATCCGCAAACCATTAAAAGAGGCCAATGCGCAACCCTCTCCTGGTCATCCATCCATGCAGACACCTGCGTCATTGAACCGGATATCGGCCTGGTGAGCCCCAGCGGATCCACACCCATTCAACCAATGGAAAGCACAGCTTATACCATCACAGGCACAGGGCCCGGCGGTGCGGCAACTGCTGCTGCGGCCATAGAAGTGGAACAATTTGCCGAACGCCGATATGCTGGTGATGATTTTGGGGAAGGCAAATTCAACAATGTGGCATTTACGGCCCAGGGCGGGTGTCTTCAACTGAGCCAGGGGCAGAGCACCTTGCCCTTTATTTGGGTGGCCAATTCCGGTGAAGGGACCGTGTCCAAGATCAATACGTTAACCGGCCAGGAACTCGGCCGGTACCGAACAGGCCCTACAACCGACACCAGTCCTTCCCGCACAACTGTCGATTCAGAAGGCAATCTCTGGGTGGGCAATCGCGGTGCAGCCTCGGCCACCAAGATCGCCCTGTATCCTCGCGACAAGAACGGGGACGGCGTAATTACGACATCCACCGGCCCTTCAAACATACTCCCGTGGGGGCAGGATGAGGCGATTGAAATGTATCTGACCCCTGTGGACTCCGGCCCCCGTGCAGTGGCGGTTGATGCAAAAAACAATGTGTGGATCGGAGGATATGGCAATCATATGGGATATTACAATGGTCAAACTGGACAAAAACTCAAAGATATTAATGTAGGGGTAGACTGCTATGGCGCTCTCATAGACAAAAACGGCACCTTGTGGATCTCCATTATGACAAAAGGTCTAGCCCGCATTGACAATCCTTCCGGCGCACACAAAATGACCAAATTCAGCGCCGGCGGATGGGTGTATGGTCTTGGCATTGATGCCGATGGATATATTTATACATCTGCTTATTCGAACAACCGGTTGCGCAAATTCGATCCATCAACCAACACTTGGGTCTACCATGTAAGCATCCCGGGCGGATCTTATGGCCGGGGCGTGGCAGTGGGGCTGGATGGCGATGTATGGGTGGCCCACACGGGATCCAACCGGGTGACGCGGCATCATCCTGTTGACGGGAGCCTCAAAGCCACTGTCGGCACCCAATCCGGACCCACGGGTGTGGCCGTGGATTCAGCTGGAAAAATATGGGTGACCAATTTAAACGCCAATAGTATTCAGCGGATTGATCCGGCCACCAACAAAGTGGACTTCACCCAGACAGGGCATACCAGACCCTACAACTACAGCGATATGACCGGTTTTGTTTCCCGGAATATCACCTCCCGAAACGGCGCTTGGAGCGTGGTTTTTGATGGTGAAATCGCCGACCTTTCTTTTGGCGTGATTTCATGGACAGGGATTGAGCCCAAGGGAACCCGAATTCTGGCTAAAGCCCGCACATCGGCCGATAAAATCAACTGGTCCCCCTGGCAGGCCGCCCAGAGCGGCATCGCTATTCCAGGTCTTCCATTAGGTCGCTACCTTGAACTTGAAATTACCATGACCATTATGGAAGGTGAAACTTCACCGAATCTGTGCGGCCTTTCAGTATCCTCTATACCGGAAGGGTTTTCCAATACGGCGCCCCATATCACGTCCACAGCCGTCTTAGCAGCTCAAGAGGGACAACCGTATGCTTATCCGGTTGCGGCAATGGACAATGAAGGCGACGCCCTTATTTACAGCTTGGATGTATGCCCGCAAGGCATGGTTATTGATCCAGGTTCCGGGCACATTGCCTATTTCCCGGATGCGTATATGTCCGGAACTTATCCCATTACCGTTCGCGTCACCGATACGCATGGCGCGTATGATCTTCAGCATTTTACCTTGAAAGTGGCCGAGTGTCTTGACTGCAATAATGGCGACACCCGGGAATGTGGGTCAGATATCGGGTGTTGCAAAAAGGGCATTCAGACCTGTATCAATAACCTTTGGGGCGATTGCGAAGGCGGAATCGGTCCGACAGAGGAGATTTGCGATGGTTTGGATAATGATTGTGATGGCGATAATGACGAAGGCATTATGCCTCCTTTAGCGGATAAGCAATGCGGGGTATGCGCCGGCGCCAAAAAGGTTTGCGCTGGCGAGGATGGTTGGCTTGAACCGGATTATACACAAATTCCTGGATATGAAGCCATTGAGGTCACCCGGGACGGCCTGGACAACAACTGCGACTGCCAGGTGGACGTGATTTATACCATTGTTCCGGATATAAATGGTAAAAGCCGCATTCAGGCCGAATCAATTCTGGTCGGTTCTGATCTGAAATTAGGCGCTATCACCGAAACATTCAGCCATGAGGTTCCGGAAGGCAAAGTGATTTCCCAAGAACCGATAGCCGGGACAACCGTGGCAACCCAAACGCCGGTGGACATTGTTCTCTCATTGGGAGAGCCCCGCGCCATTGTGCCGGATCTTCGGGGAATGACCATTGAACAAGCTCAAGCCGCTCTTCTGACAGCGGATCTCAACCTGGGGATTGTCACCGAAGACTATGTGGACATTCAACCCGAAGGAAGAATTTTTCAGCAAAGTATACCCGCCGGTGCCTTGACCGCTTTTCAATCCAAAGTGGATGTCACGGTTTCCAAAGGCATATGGACGGGCCTGGATCAAGCACCGCCCCATGTTGAAATCCATCTTGAGCCAAACCGGATTAAAATCGGCGAGACCGCCGTGGTTACTGCAATTGCCTGGGACAACGTGGGGGTGGTTCAAAAAGAATTAAAGATCGGCGGTGAAATCGTTCCCCTCACAAGCAACAATTACACTTATACGGGAACTGCCGCCGGGTTTATCTCCATTGAATTTACAGCTTCGGATGCTGCCGGCAACACATCCCGGACCGCGGATGTTCTGGCCGTCTCCCAAACCATTGACACCACCCCGCCCATTGCAGTCTTGGATGAACACGACTGTGTGGATGTGACGGACCTGTACAGCATCACCGGCAAGGTGCAGGATGTAAGCGGTGTTGCGTATACCCTTAGCCTAAGACGGAAAGGAACGTCAACCTGGGAAGTGTTTGCTGAAAATAGCAATCATACCTTTACCGGCGAATTGGGCATTCTGGATCCCACGCTTCTCAAAAACGGAGTTTATGAAATCCTGTTGTATGCCCAGGATATGGCCGGGAATTCATCCTATGACAGGGGCTGTGCTGTCGTGGATGGTCAGATGAAGCTGGGTCAGGTGACGCTTCCTGCGGTGGATGGGCAAATCCCGCAACCTGGATTTCCGCTGACATTGGAGCGCCAATACGACAGCCGGGATGCATCGGGTGATTTTGGGCCGGGCTGGAGTCTGCCTGCTTCAACGGTCAAACCCATGACCACCCGTGAGCTTGGCGGCGGCTGGGCCGAGGAAGCCCGGG
>FWPV01012035.1_pt1 | contig 12408 bp, 13 predicted proteins | sample 2228371 | NCBI WGS metagenome assembly FWPV01 (sample SAMEA103939776, study PRJEB20133) | metagenome | reverse complement strand
GATGCCCATTGCCAAAGAACTGGGTTGCAGCATGGCTCAGCTCGCCCTGGCATGGTGCTTGAAAAATCCAAACGTCAGCACGGTGATCACCGGCGCGTCGAAAGCATCCCAGGTGGTTGAAAACATGGCGGCTTTAGAGGTGGTGCCGAAGTTGACCGATGATGTGATGCAGCGCATCGAGGCGGTATTGGACAATCGCCCTGAGGGTGAGCCCGATTATCGCTGATCTCAAAGCCAAGTCGCATCGGGGTTGTGCAGGTGCACAGCCCCGGTTGGTTTATCAAACATCCCCTCGCGGCAACTGGTAGTTGGGGGCTTCTTTGGTGATGATGACATCGTGGGGGTGACTTTCAATTAATCCCGCATTGGTAATACGCACCATACGCGTCCGGGTGCGTAAATCATCCAACGTCAACGCCCCGGCGTAACCCATCCCCGCACGCAAACCGCCAACCAGCTGGTAGACATAGTCATGCAAGGGACCCTTGTAAGGCACTCGCCCCTCAATCCCCTCAGGGACGAGCTTGCTGCCATCCGCTTGAGCGCTGGCATACCGATCGCGCCCATAACCTTGCATTGCCCCCTGGCTGCCCATGCCGCGATATTCCTTGAATTGTCGCCCTTCGTATAGAACCACCTCCCCTGGCGATTCGTCCAGTCCCGCCAATAAACTGCCCAGCATCACCGTGTTTGCCCCGGCGACAATGGCTTTTACGATGTCACCGCTGAACTTGATGCCGCCGTCGGCGATGACCGGTATGCCATACTTGCCTGCCACACGGGCGCACTCGTAAATCGCCGAGACTTGCGGCATGCCTGCCCCGGAAATCACCCGGGTGGTGCAGATGGAGCCTGCGCCCACGCCCACCTTGATGGCGCTGGCTCCTGCCTTGATCAGAGCCTCCGCGCCTTCAGGGGTCACCACATTGCCGGCGATCACCTCCAAATCCGACCATTGGTCATGGATGCGTCGGATGGCATCCAGAACGCCAGCCGAATGCCCGTGGGCAGTGTCCACCACGACCACATCCACGCCCTCATCCACCAGCAAACTGAGGCGTTCTTCCAGGTCAGCTCCCACCCCAACCGCTGCGCCAACCAGCAGCCTTCCCTGGCTGTCTTTCGCCGCCGCAGGAAAATCGCGCGCCTTCTGGATATCCTTGACCGTGATCAGCCCTTTGATCACGCCGTCTTCATCCACCAGCGGCAACTTCTCGATCCGATACCTCTGGAGCAACTTCTTCGCCTCATCCAGGGTGATGCCCACCGGAGCTGTGACCAGGTTTTCATGGGTCATAAACCGGCTGACCGGCAGATCATAATCTGTCTCCTCTACGAAGCGGATGTCTCGGTTGGTGAGGATACCCAGCAAATGCCCCATCTGGTCAGTTACGGGTACGCCGCTGATATGATAGGTGGACATGATAGCTTCTGCCTCTCTCAAAGGCGCATCGGGCGGGAGGGTGATCGGCTCGACAATCATGCCGGCTTGTGAGCGCTTCACTTTATCCACCTCTGCCGCCTGCGCCCTGGGAGACATATTACGGTGGATAATGCCGATGCCGCCTTCGCGCGCCAGGGCGATTGCCAGCCTGGCTTCGGTCACCGTATCCATCGCAGCCGATACCAGAGGGATATTTAAACGGATATTGGGAGTCAACTGGGCGCTGACATCGGTCTGGCTGGGCAACACCTCCGTGTACCCCGGGACGATCAGCACGTCGTCGAAGGTCAAGGCTTCAAACTTGTTGAATAAATCCTCATTCATAAGCTCTCCTCACTCGAATTGCAAGCCCGATATGGTCAGTCTGTCGCAGAGGTTTCAGATCATACGCTGATTGTTTCTCGGATGGTTTGAGCGAGCCGGCGGGCGCGTTGCGGCGCGTCGCCGACGTGCCCGCTGGCATCCATCAAGGAACGCAGTTGCGGTTCAGCCAAAAAGTTCTGGATGAGAGGGTCGCTTGCCAGATATTCAGCCAGCAGATTCCTCCCGCCCGCTTGCACCTCTTGCCAGGCTGACATGGCGATCTGACGCAGTCGCTCGTGCACCTCCTGACGGTTGGCGCCAGCTTTAACCAGCCCCATCAAGATGCGCTCCATGGCGGCAAAGGGGCTGTATAGAGCCAGGTTGCGAGCGATCATGGCGTCGTTCACCTGCAACCCGCTTAGCAGACGGTTGACAGTGGCTAAAAGCTCGTCGGCGATCAAGAAGGCTTCAGGCAACAAGCTCCTCCGGTTTGCCGAATCGTCCAGGGTGCGTTCCAGCAGGGAATGCGCGGCGTTATCCCAGGCAACCCTGGGCATTTGCGCCAGAGCGCGCGCCAAAGAGTCCATTTTCTCAGCCTGGATGGGATTGCGCTTGAAGGGCATCGCCGAAGAGCCCACCTGCTTTGCTCCAAACGGCTCGGCAAGCTCTCCAATCGGAGGCGATTGGAGGAGGCGCAAGTCGAACGCAAATTTATATAAAGATGCCCCCATGCCTGCCAGGGCGCTGATGATTTGATAATCCTGCTTGCGGGGATAGGTTTGGGTAGCCACGGGATAGAAAGCTAACCCGAGCCGGGTGGAGAGGCGGGTCTCAAATTCAGCCAGATTCTCAACCCCAATCAGCTCAGCATACGAAGCCCCTGTCCCCACCGCTCCCTTAAAGCCCTTGCCGCGCAGATGCCTGCGCTCCCGGCGCAAGTTCTCCCAGTCCATCAACAAGTCCTGAGCGTACACCGCCAGGCGATATCCCAGGGTGGACGGCTCAGCAGGTTGTAAATGGGTGAACGCAATTATAGGTAATTCCGCCCAGGTATCAATCCGACTCGCGAACAGGGACAAGAGCGATCCCAGCTTCTCGATGATGACATCGAGCGATTGACGTAAACGGAGGGCGTCGGCGTTATCTTCGATGTCTGTCGAGGTGGCGCCGAGATGGATCACCCCGGCGGCTTTTGGGCACTGCTCAGCGAAAACTTTGACCTCCGCCATTAAATCGTGTTGAATCTCCGCCTCGATTTGGGCAGCGCGTTCCAGATCAATGCGACCCTGGTTTTCCTTAAGCTCCGCTAACTGCTCGGCGCTGACCAGCCCATATTCAGCCTGGACTTCTGCCAGCGCCACCCAGATCTCGCGCCACAAACGGCGCTTATGTGCTTCGCTCCAGATGCGGCGCATCCCAGGCGAGCCATAACGCCAGGAATATGGCGATTGATAGGTTTCATCATCCATCATATTTCTCCGCGTTTCATTGACTTTCTATCCCTGTCATTTATCCATATAAAATTAAACAGACCTCTGTCAGTTATTTTTATGGACCTCCGCGCCTGATTCAAGCATCTATTTGGGATTAAAATTTACGTTGATAAGGATGCCTAAAAATAGCGGGAATTTGGATGGTAGAATTATAGACGAGGGTTGTCAGCTCGGAAGGTCTGCTTTTCAGATTAAATCAACACCGAGGGTTGTTCAGACAGGTTGTTAGATTATACTGAACAGTCTGGATCTTGAGAAGAATACTGCGCCAGACGATCTTCTCAGGGTCAAGCCTCAAACACGGACTGGTTTTGGTGGTAAGGTGGCTGGATATTTAATTGAGCGATATGATCTGCCCTGCTGAAAATGCTCATTTATTTGCATTTCCTTTAGGAAGACAAGGAATATTTGCAATTCTGGGCATAGATGGCTATAATGGATCAATCATCGAATAAGCAGCGATAAAATGTCGGATATCGAAACTCATCGGATTACCCAAAATTTTGACCCCAATTCCGCTCCTGGTCAAACCCAGCAGCTTACTTCTGGCACTACTTTAGCCAACCGCTACCTCATTCAAAACGTTATCGGTGTTGGAGGCATGGGGGCGGTTTATCGGGCGCGTGATCTACACTTCCCCAACGTGGTGAAGCTGGTAGCCGTAAAGGAAATGATCAACCAGGCTCGCGATGAGCTTGTCCGCAGCACAATTGTGCGCAACTTCGAACGCGAAGCCAACCTGCTAGCCACATTAGATCATCCGGCAATCCCCCGCATTTACGATTATTTCTCTTACAACGATCGCTCATATCTCATCCTGGAATATATCAACGGTAAAGACCTGGAAGCCATCCTGAGCGAGACAGAAAACTTCCTGCCTGAGGAGCGCGTGGTTCAATGGGGGATTGAACTGTGCGATGTGCTCAGCTACCTCCACAACCACAAACCCGAGCCAATCATCTTCCGCGATATGAAGCCCTCCAACGTGATGATCAACCAGCATGGGCATGTGGTGTTGATTGACTTCGGCATCGCCAAACCTTTTCAGGGAAACCAACGCGGCACCATGATCGGCACAGAAGGCTATTCGCCTCCGGAGCAATACCGGGGAGAAGCCGGGCACTTCGCCGATATCTATGCCCTGGGCGCCACACTCCATCATCTCCTCACCCGCCGTGATCCACGGTTGGAGCCGCCATTCTCTTTCTCGGAGCGACCCATCCGCCAGATTAACCCGGCGGTGTCATTGGAAACCGAAAACGCCATCAACAAAGCCCTTCAATATGATCCTAAAGACCGCTTTCAGTCTGCAGAGGAGATGAAAGACGCTTTGCTGAAAGTTGCCCGCGATACGGGTATCCTGACCAAAATTGCATTGACCAAATCGGTCGCCCGCGTGGAAGGTGAGGAGGTTAAACCCGTTTGGGAATTTGCCTGTGAAGATGAGATTCGTGGCACGCCGACTTTCTATGATGGCGTTCTATACATCGGCTCGTATGACAATAATCTGTATGCCTTGAATGCAGCCACGGGCGAATTTCTATGGAAATATCCCACAGAAGGCGGTATTGTCACTCGCCCCCTCGTCTTTGAAAATAACGTGTTCTTCGGTTCCGAAGACAAACGCTTGCATGTCATCACCGCTCGTTTTGGTCGCCTGAATTGGATGTACTACACTGAGGGACCAGTGCGCTCATCTCCGAACATCGCCGAAGGACATGTAATCTTCGGCTCCGACGATGGATACCTGCATGTTGTCAACACCATCAGCGGCAGGCGAGCCTGGCGCGCTGACGTAGGCGCGCCAATTCGCTCCACTCCCTATATTCATAACGATTTTATTTATGTTGGTTGTGAGAGCGGCGAGTTTTACTGCCTGGACTTCCGCAGCGCGATCAAATGGCGTTTCAAAGCCAAGCGCGCAGTCACATCATCGCCCATCGTCTCGCAAGGTGTTGTCTATTTTGGCTCCGTAGATGCCACGCTATATGCGCTCGACGCCCGCACCGGTTGGGTTGTCTGGCGATATCGCCTCAACAAACCGACCATTACGACGCCCTGCATCGCTGGTGATTATATCTTTACCGGCTCTATCGATGGAAAAATCATTTGCATTGATATCCGAACATCTAAAGAGGTATGGAGTTTTAACACTGAAAATCAGGTAACTGGTTCACCCATCATTTATAAAGACTCGCTTTATTGTGGTTCCGTAGACGGGTACTTATACTGTCTGGAGTTCCGCTCCGGACGCCTGCGCTGGAAATTCCGCACCCAGGCGCCCATCACCGGCACTCCCCTGGCGGTGGATGACCTGGTCTATATCGGCTCCACCGATCATCGTCTTTATGCTCTACTAGCCTAACAACGCGCCAAGAAACGGGGAGGTAATCACCTGTGAAAGGGTTTTTCAAGAAAATTTTTACCCACGCTAATACTTCCAGCGGCGAACAAGAGAGCCAAGTCGTTCAGGAAGAACACATTATTGAAGAAACGGTTGAACCTGTCTTAATGACAGTGATCAACCCACCCCAATTGATGGCTGCTTGTGGTCAATCAGTTGGCATGCAGCGCGAACATAACGAAGACGCCATGTTCGCCCTGACATCCATACTGACCACCGATCATAGCAGCCTGCCGTTTGGTTTGTATATCGTCGCTGATGGTATGGGTGGGCATGCACACGGCGAAATCGCGAGCGGCATTGCCACGCGATCCGTGGCAAGCTATATCATCAATAAACTTATTTCGCCTTTATTGAATGTCAAGCCGATCACCCCAGAGGATTCTCTCCAGGAGATTATGCAGTCGGGCGTCCATGAGGCTCACCGCGCCATCACCCGTCAGGTGCCGGGAGGGGGCACAACTCTGACCGCTGTCTTAATCATCGGAGAACAGATCGTTATCGCCCATGTGGGAGATAGTCGGGCTTATGCGATTTCACCTGAAGGTAAAATCGAGACCCTTACCCGGGATCATACCCTGGTAAAACGCCTGGAAGAACTGGGGCAAATCAGCCACGAAGAAGCCAGTAATCACCCACAGCGAAATGTGCTCTACCGCGCTTTGGGTCAGGGTGAACCGTTTGACCCAGATATAAAAACCTTACGCCTGCCAAACGAAGGCTATTTACTCTTATGCTCTGATGGACTCTGGGGAGTGGTACCCGAGAACGAAATCTCTGAGATTGTCATGAAATCCGTCCGTTTGGACTACGCCTGCCAGGCACTGATCGACAAAGCGAACGCGGCTGGAGGTCCGGACAATATTACCGCGATATTGATACGTCTGCCAGGGACGATCGTCTAAGATGCCTGCTCCACCTGATTACTATGCCATGCTGGGGATCCCCCGAGACGCCTCTCCGGAGGAAATCCGGCGCGCTTATCATCAGGCTGCTCTTCGATTGCATCCCGACGTAAATGTCGAAATCGGCGATACGGAACTATTCCTGGATATCCAGCGCGCTTTTGAGGTGCTGGCAGACCCCGAATTGCGCGCAAAATACGACAAACAACTCCCTCCATTGGAGAGCGAACGCCCGCCCTTTGACATCTACCTGCTCTATAGCCGCAATGTGTTGCCGATTATTGACGAACCGCAGCTCGTTTATACTCTTATCAACATTTCGCCACTCGGTTCTGAAGCGGGCTCTGAAAACTCCCCATTGAACGTTTGTCTGGTGCTCGATCGGTCCACTTCGATGCAAGGCGAGCGCATGGATACGGTCAAGAATACTGCCATTGAACTCGTGCGTCAACTCCAACCCGGAGACATTCTCTCCATTGTCACGTTTAGCGACAGGGCGGAGGTGATTGTTCCGGCTGATCGCCGTGTGGATCGAACTACCTTTGAAACCAAGATTCAGATGATCCAGACCGGCGGCGCCACAGAGATTTTTCGCGGTTTGGAAGCCGGTTACCAGGAAATTCGCGTCAATTACCAGAGGAAATATATCAACCATATCGTGCTCCTCACCGATGGACGCACCTATGGCGATGAGTCGAACTGCCTCAGGATTGCCGATCAGGCGGCTGCGCGCGGTATTGGCATCAGTTGCCTGGGCATCGGTGAAGAATGGAATGACGCCTTTCTGGATAACCTGGCAGCCCGCACAGGAGGCACCTGCACCTATATCGCCCGTTCAAGCGATATCCGCCGTTTCTTGAAAGAAAAAATCCTGGGGCTCAGCCGGACTTACGCCGATAATGTGCGCTTCGATTTCCATTTGGGCAAGGATGTTGAACTGCGCTATGCCTTCCGCCTGGCGCCGGATAACGCCCCCTTACAAACCACCTCCCCCATCCAGTTGGGCAATATCCCCTACGGCAGTACTCTTTCGATTGTGCTTGAGTTCCTGGTCCCCCCTATCCCGGCGCATGTCAACCGAATCGCCCTGGCGAGCGGTCAGATCGTCATGGATATTCCCAGCCTCTCGAGTCCTACCAGCGTGAGCAGGTTGAGACTCTTTCGAGAGGTGCAGAGCGAACCTGCCCCAGAGCCAGCTCCCACGGGCATGTTGAATGCGCTCTCCCGCTTGACCCTCTATCGCATTCAAGAGGCTGCCAGCGAGGAGATTATGCGAGGCAATGTAGATGGCGCCACAAAATATTTGAATAACCTGGCAACCAACCTCTTTGCCCAGGGACATCCTGAACTGGCTCGTTCGGTGTTGCTCGAGGTTGAACGAGTTCAGGAGGGGCAGAGTGTCAGCGAAGAGGGCAAAAAACGGATTAAGTATGGCACACGCGCCCTGCTGCTCCCTGCCAGCGCCGATGCTTTCTCCCCGGCGGAGATTTACGAAGAAGGTGAGGCATGATCACCTGTCCATCCTGCCATCATCAGGAATTTGTGGGGGCATTATTTTGCAGCAGCTGCGGCGCACAACTGACCTATCAAACCAAAAGCCCAACGGAGACTGTCCAATACCCCGAGCCGGAAGAGGGCATCGGAGCTGCCGCAGAAACCCGTGTCATCTCCTCCTCAGCCGCCTCCCAGGCGCGGGTGTCAGTTAAAATCAAGGAAACCGGTCAGGTCATCCCTCTCGAGGGCAGCGACGAATTCACCATCGGGCGGGTGAGCGGCACCCAACCCATCCTGCCTGATATTGACTTGACGCCCTTCAAGGCGTACCAGCAGGGCGTTTCGCGCTTGCATGCTATTCTACGCATCAAAGGTAATGACATCACCATCTCAGACCTTGGGTCAGCAAATGGAACATACGTCAATGGCGTTAAAATACCCGCCTATGAACTTATTCATCTATCTAACGGCGATATCCTCTCCTTAGGCAAATTCACGTTGGAAATCATCATTCGCTGAGAAGGAGGCTCGTGTGCCTTATACGGTAATCCTTCATATTCAAAATACCGACCCGGTTGTTGGAGAAGTTGACGATCTACCGGCTACATCCGATAATCTGGTCGTGCTTAAGAATCCACGTCGACTGGATGGGAAAGACCTGCATTACCTCTCGGAAAATGTGGTAACCGTCTACTGGCCCATCGATAAGCTTAATTTCATTGAGGTAATCGCAGGAAAAGAGGAAGAGGAAATCATTGGATTCGTCCGGGAGTAATCAATGATGGATACTCGTATTCGAGACAGGCGGATTCTGGTTGTGGACGACGAGGAGCGGATGGTGCGCTTCATCCGTCTGAACCTGGAACATGACGGCTTTCAGGTCATCGAAGCTTTCCGGGGCGCCCAGGCGATCGACAAACTACGCAGCGGCTTGCCCGATTTAATCTTGCTCGATGTCATGCTCCCAGACATAGACGGTTTCGAGGTCTTGCGCATGATCCGTGAGATTAGCTCTGTGCCGGTAATCATGTTAACCGCCAAAGGCGAAGAGGATGACCGTGTGCGCGGGCTGGAGTTAGGCGCAGACGATTACATCACCAAACCCTTCAGCCCCCGGGAACTGGTCAGCCGCGTGCGGGCAGTATTGCGCCGCACCGAGTCAACCACCGGCGCCATTCATGGCTTGATTGAGGTTGATGACCGTCTCAAGCTGGACTTTGACCGCCGTGAGGTCTGGGTGGATGGTGAACTGGTGCAATTGCGCCCGACCGAATACCGCCTGCTCTATCATCTGGTCCAAAACGCAGGCTGGGTGGTCACGCACGACCAGTTGCTAGCTAAAGTCTGGGGATATGAATACCGCGACGAACCCCATTATGTCCGATTGTATATTAACTACCTCAGGAAAAAGATCGAAAAGGACCCCGCCAACCCGCAATACATCCTGACCGAGCGAGGCGTTGGTTATCGCTTTGTGGACTTTCGTCGTCAGTCTCCACCATCGGATTGAAATCGCCCGTTTGCCTTGCAGCCTCTCTCACAAAACATTAATAAAAGGCATACATTTTTCTTATCTCCGGGGGGTATATTAACATTTCGTACCTACCTTTGCAGCACCGATTTGCATGGAGATTGACTATGCCTGTCTATCGTTTTTATTGCGAGGATTGTCGAGCTGAGTTCGAGAAGTATCTTTCGTTCAGTGAACACCCTGACACCATGACTTGCCCCAATGGGCATAACAAAGCCAGGCGATTATTCTCACCTCCTGCCATCATATTTAAGGGAAATGGTTGGTATTCAACCGATCACAGATCGGCGAAAAACACCGGGAGCGATTAGACCGTCCAGGGTTAATATCTGTCCTCAACGCCTTTGCCTGGAGATCCGTTCAGCTCAACCTTGCCAGGTCTGCCGCAATCGGCTATACTCATGGGGCGAAGGAGAGTAAAACAGTGACAAAACAACGAATATTACTGGTAGATGACCATGAGGTCGTTCGTCTGGGTCTCAAATCGCTCCTGGACCGCCACCCAAATTTCGATGTCGTCGCTGAAGCAAGCACCGCCCGCGAAGCCGTAGAACGGGTGGCAACCCACAACCCGGATGTGGTCGTGATGGATATCCGCCTCCCGGGTGGATCGGGGATTGAGGCTTGCGAGGAAATCTCCGAAAAATATCCGAACACCAAAGTGATCATGCTCACTTCATACGCTGAAGATGAGATGTTATTCTCCGCTATTCGCGCCGGAGCATCAGGCTATGTGCTGAAACAGATCGGCGGTGAAGACCTGATCAAGGCGATAGAGGCAGTTGGACGTGGCGAGGCGTTGCTGGATCCGGCGGTCACCCAACGCATATTTCAAGAAGTGCGCAAAGCAGCAAAAGAGGAAGAGGCTTCTGCCTTTTCAGCTCTGACCCAGCAAGAACGGCATGTGTTGCTCCTGGTTTCGGAAGGGAAAACCAACCGCGAGATCGCCAAAGCCCTTTTCTTGGGTGAAGGCACCGTGCGAAACTATGTCAGCAGCATATTGTCCAAATTAGGCGTCAGCAATCGGGCTGAGGCAGCCGCCTACGCCGTCGAGCACAACCTGCGTGATTATCTGTAGATAAAAATCCAGGCGTCGTACAGCTTCGACGCCTGGCAACCGATTTACCCCTTACCGAGATTGCCTAAGCAACCCTATTCAGGAGTTGTATCTCCGCCTGATCACCCGCGGTTTTTTTCTCTGCCATCCCTTTTACTGACAATAATGAGTATTCTTGTGCGCGATTTGACTGTCTCCACCCCTCTGACGCGCCGACTGATACATCAACCCCCATATCCAGTCTTCCAGATATCTATCCACCTCGTTCAATAACAAAATCCGTCGAGCCAACTGGCTCATCGCTTCTTTTGACGAGTTAAGCAATTGGCTGCACTCCATCATTTGTGATTCGTCCTGAATCCCTTCCTGGCGCAGCAAACTGCCCAAACAAGCCGCCTCCAGACTGGACATTGACGTCCGTTGCGATAGCCAAGTCAGATTGACGCCCCAGCTTTTCAATTTCTCTTCCATATTCGAAAAGATACGGGCTATTTCACCCTGAAGTTCCGCGCGCTGAGAGATGACCTCCGCCCGAATCTCGCGCAGCGCATTCAGACTGGCTGGTCCAGCCAATATCAACCCCTCAACCAGCTTTTGTAAGGGTACGGCACTCTCCTCCTGCAGGCATGTCGCCAACACATCTTCTGCCTCGATGCGCACAAACGCCCTTTCGACCATTAGAAGGACAGATTCCAGGTTGTCATCAAACATGGTCACGCTCCGAGCGACACTCCGGACAAGGGCATAAAGCTCTCAAATAGTTCCAATTGTAGATGCCGTAGTGATGTCCGTCTTCCCATTCGATCGTCAGGGCATAAGTACCGACCGCCTCCAGGTTACGCATGCGGGTGGCAGGGGTATCCATATCGGGCAGAGAGAAAACCCGAGGATCCGGTTCTGATCCCATTTTTTCATGCCCTCCCCTGCACTCTGCGCATGGACACGCATTGCGAAGCAAGGAAAAGGAATAATTGCTGATGTGGTTATCATTCCAGACAATTGTCAGTTCACGCGTCTGACGATTAGCGGTAATGCTTGCTGGCTTGTATGTTCCCATAAGATGGTCTTCTGCTTCTCCTTTGGATAGGATACGAATAACAGGTCAATATTATTTGCTCAAATCCAAAAAATCTCAATATATGGTTATCTATCATATGTAATCGTATCAATGCCTTGATTTGTTACTTTTATGGCACCGATTTTGCTAAATTGTCAGGATTTTTTACATCAGGGATTCTGCATCACCTTCAAGTAATTGGAGACAGCCCATCCCCGCACCGTTTCATCATATGGGGCGACGAGAAACCACCAGGTGTAGCCATCTACCATCTGCGGACCGTCTTCAACCAGGAAAATCTCCCCCTCCAGACCCAGGTATTTGATTTCACCTTTGAGCCCCGGTTCGGTGCGCAGGCGCAGCCCATCTCCACCGGTGCCGCTAATCTGCACGGATACACCAGTGAAAATATCCCCCGGCGGCGGCGAAGGGGGAAGCGTCTCATCATCCCCCGACGACGTGGGTTGGGGGGTGGGCGTGGTTGGAAGCGGCGTGGGAGAGATATATGGAATCACGTACAACACCGCCGTCGGCGGGACAGACTCAACGCTGGATGGGCGGATGAGTAAGAACAATAACAACGTCCCACATAGCAAGCCGAATCCAATCACCGCCGCCCCTACCAATATCCAAACATTGAGGAATTTGCGCAATTTGGGAAGCACGTTCATACCGCTACGGTATCAAAAAGAATGCCAGCCCCCGGATAAGATAGATCGC
>FWPV01013309.1_pt1 | contig 12409 bp, 14 predicted proteins | sample 2228371 | NCBI WGS metagenome assembly FWPV01 (sample SAMEA103939776, study PRJEB20133) | metagenome | reverse complement strand
GTTGGCCGAGGCCATTCGCAGAATCTATGAGGACGAATCGGTCAGTGATCTTTTCGTATAGATCTTCCCATCCCTTCGCGTCTCCTCGTTCATAAGCGGGAGGACGGGAGAGGGACGAAATCTTTGTGAAGGAGCGAGGCATGGAGAGACCCGTTTTGAGAGCAGAGATCCGTGACGAAACAGGAAAGGGAGGCTCGCGGAAGCTCAGGGCAAGAGGTTTAATCCCAGCGATCTTCTATGGGCCAAAGACCGAGAGCATTCCTCTCATCGTTGATTCGAAGGAGCTGGGGAATAGCCTCAAGACAGAGGCGGGCGAGAACGTTCTGATCAACCTACAGATTGTGAGAGATGGAAAGACAGACGAGAGAGTGGTGATGGTGAAGGACCTCCAAATCGATCCGATTCAGATGAGGATCATCCACGCCGATTTCTACGAAGTCGCCATGGATGTGATGGTGACCGTAGAGGTTCCAATCCATCTGGTTGGGAAACCGGAAGGCACAAAAATGGGAGGCATCTTGGAACAGATTCGCAGGGTCATCCAGATTCAATCCCTTCCTGGAAATATTCCGAAAAGCATCGATCTGGACGTGACCTCGCTTAAAATCGGCGATTCCATTCACGTGAAGGATATTCCCGCGGGAGATTTCAAGATCTTGGTGGAACCGGACGTGACGATCGCAACGGTTGTCCCACCTGTGGTGGAGGAGAAGGTGGCAGAGGCAGCGGTGACAGCAGAAGCAGCGCCAGCGGAGGAAGAGAAAGAGAAGGGAGCGGAGAAGGAGAAAGGGAAGGAAGAATAACCCCGTGTGAAAGCGATCATAGGGCTCGGCAATCCCGGGATACGCTACCAGGGAACACGACATAATATCGGGTTTCAGGTAGTGGACCAGCTCGCCTACAAGCACCAGATTTCCATCTTCACGAAGCGTCTCAAAGCCCTCTACGGAGTCGGGAGAATCGATTCGCAAGAGGTCATCCTCGCGAAGCCGATGACGTTCATGAATCGGAGCGGGGAGGCCGTTCGACGAATCGTTGACTTTTTTAGCTTGACCCTCCAAGACATAATCGTCGTCCACGACGACATGGATCTTCCCTTTGGAAAGCTCCGAATTAAACGCCGAGGCGGAGATGGTGGACATCAGGGCGTTCGTTCGATTATCGAGGCGATGAACGGAAACACCTTTTTGAGGCTGAAGGTGGGGATCGGACGACCGCCGCGAGGAGTGGAACCGGCTTCTTACGTCCTCTCTGAGTTTGATGAAATGGAACATCCTCAGCTGAGCGAGGTCCGCTCGAGAGCTGCCGAAGCCGTTGCGGTCATGCTCGTCGAGGGCGTCGAAGCGGCGATGAATCGGTTTCAGAAGAGATAAAGGACCACCTGCCGATTGTCCCCTCACTCTCCCTTTTCAATTTCCATGAAAATCTTGCCCCGATGAAAGATGCGAATGCCCCCCGTCTCCTCCGAGACGACGATCGCCAACGCATTCGTCAGTAAAGTGATCCCCGCAGCCGCCCGGTGGCGGCTTCCGAGACCGAGGGGGATCTCGATATTCTCCCCGGAAGCATCGAGGTGGCGACCTGCTGCCAAAATGACCCCATCCTCGCGAAAAATGAAGGCGCCGTCGATGGAAGAAAACTCTTTGACCGTTTCTTTGAGCCGCGGATCCAGGATATTTCGTTCCTCCTCTGGATAGCCTTGGAAGGGATTGATGACCATGGGATGCGAGAATCGGAGAACCTCTTCATGATTTCCTAAGACGAAGATGGTGCCGACGGGTTTTCTCCCCTCCTTTCCCTCCGTAGAAAGCTCCAAGGCGAGATGCAGAACCGTCTCGAAAACTTCGGGTCTCACAATTTCCGAGAGAACGGGTAAGTCCGAGGAGGAGAGGATTTCAAACTCCCGTCCGAATTCGAGAATGAGGAGGTTGTCCAGAGCCTTCGATCGGGGGATTCCAGATAGACAGACCCACTTATCCCCTTTCTTGACCAGACCCTTCGACAGCGCCTGAATGACGGCCATCTTGATCTGGTTGATGCGACCAAGAGGAACGTCGGGGATCCTCAGGACCTTTCTAAAAACTGCGGCGGCCTCCTTGAACGAGGCATCATCCTTAATGGCCAGAATCAGCTCCACTCCCTTTTCCTGTCCAATCTTCGCCAAAGCGGTATAGTCGTCAAAAACATCGCCATAGAGCAATACCCCTTCGGCCTTGGTCTTCTTTGCGATCGAACAAGCAGTTTCGACCATGATTCGGTTCTGTTGCCTCATAAGTCCCCCGTTCCACTTGAAGGCTTTATTTTCTTGTGGATTTATTATACAAATATAGGTAAGGAAATCCATAAAAAAGTGTTCAACCCAAGGAATGCGTCACTGAAGCGTGGGGGAGATCGGGTCATCGGACAGGGATACCTTCAAAAATCTTATGAAGCGGACGATCCGAAATGATTATTTGGCAAAGGTCACTTCGCCCATGACAGGAAGAGCCCTCCCAATTTCTAATTGAATTCTTCGAGCCAAGGGACAAGCTGAGGGTTCCGCTATAAGATTTTCTCCGACATCCCTGTCCGATTCCACTGAATTTCCCCGGCAGACTGAGCGATTACTCAATCCGAAGTTAGAAATTTCGGTATTTTTTTCGTATTTCCGCACTCGCATTTCGGATTTCAGGGGTCGAAGGGATGGGCTTCCGATGCGGGATTATCGGCCTTCCGAATGTGGGAAAGTCGACGATCTTTAACGCTCTTACCGCTGCCGGAGCAGAGGTGGCGAGTTACCGCTTCTGTACCATCCAGCCTAACATTGGTATTGTCCCCGTCCCGGATAAGCGCCTCGAAGCAATCGCAAAGCTCATCCACCCTAAGAAGATGATTCCAACGACTCTCGAATTCTTTGACATTGCTGGGTTGGTAAAAGGGGCAAGTCAAGGGGAGGGCTTGGGGAACCAATTTCTGGATCACATCAGGAATGTCGACGCCATCGCCCATACGGTGCGATGCTTCAGAAACGAAAACGTAGCGCACGACTTTGGCACCCTCGATCCTGTCAGAGACATCGAGGTGGTCAATACCGAGCTGATTTTGGCTGATCTTCAAACGCTTGACCGAAGGATTGCGAAGGCGGAAAAAATGTACCGTGTCGGATCGAAGGACGCCGGTCTTGAGCTGGAGGTTTACCGGGAAGTCCACGCGATTCTGAATCAGGGGAAAATGGCTGGGTCTCTTCGTCTCACAGGGGAAAGAGAGACAATCCTTCAGAACATTCACCTTCTCACTGCGAAACCGATCTTCTATGTCATGAATGTGGATCAGGAGGAGCTGAGAGGGGAGGGGGCCTGCCTGAAGACCGCAAGGCAATGGGCCGAAAGCACCAAGAGCAAGATCGTCGTGATCTGTGGGGATCTTGAGGCAGAGATTTCGGAGCTAATGGAAGAAGAGAGAGAGGAGTTTAGAAAGGAGCTGGGCCTGGAAGGGTCAAGCCTTGAACGACTGGTTCAAGTGGGTTATGAAATTTTAGACCTCGCCACCTTTTATACGACCGTCAACTTAGAGCTGAGGGCGTGGACCGTTCCGAAAGGAACCCCCGCTCCCAAAGCGGCAGGAAAGATCCACAGCGACATGGAGCGAGGATTTATCCGCGCAGAGGTGGTATCTTTTGAAGACTTTATGGCCTGTGGTTCAGAGCAGAGGGCTAGGGAAAAGGGGCTTCTCCGATTGGAAGGTAAGGATTATATCATTCAGGACGGAGACATCGTGCACTTTCGTTTTCATGTATAACGGGAAGGCAAAAATCCGAAGCACGAAATCCGAAATGCAAAATAGAGCGAAATTCTTAAGTTCAGACGTTCCAAATTCCTCCTAACTCTCTCTCATCCCATATTCGGTTTTGTTCCGAATGTGGATATTCGAATTTGAGGGGGATCAAGAAGGTATGAGATTCATCCGATATCTGCTGAACATGATCCCTGTCCTTTGGTCCTTTGTGAAGGACATGGTTTTTGAGGAGATCTCTCTGGAGGAGATCCGGACGAACTATCTTTTTGGCAAGGCCAACGCCTATGAGCACGCAAATCTTCTGGAGAATGCTATTCGAGTCTATGAGAAGATCGTGGAAGGAGACCCGAACAGCCTCGCCGTCTTTTTGAACCTGGGCGGATTGTTTTACCGCAAAGGGGAGTACGACAAGGCCATCCCATATTATGAAAAGGTGATTCAGAAAAATCCGAAGCATTATCAAGGTCACTACTGGTTGGCCATGTGTTTCTGGAAATTGAAGCGTTACTACGCCGCCATCCATACCCTGGAGGAGGTGCTTGAGTTTCTACCTACTTTCAAAGATGCTCTGAATCTGCTCGGTGAGTGTTACGAACGAATCGGCGAAGGTGCCAAGGCAGAACACTACTATCTGAAGGCCATCAGTGCGGATCCGGACGGCATCATTATTCACGGAGGTCTCTTGGATGGGCGTACGGGAGAGAGGAAGAGGGAAGAACGGATTAAACATTGAAGGCATGGAAGGGGTGACACGGGCCAGGGAGAGGGAATGGCGTTCGATCCGGTGTCCGGAGAGGCAACGCCCAACCACGGTGATGACGGAATGGGATGTTCTTCGGAAAGGAGGACGGATCCTGCGAAGAACTCTCAGACAGATCGATTGCACGAACCCGGAATTGGCCCAATTTGGGGGGAAGGATTGCCATTGGGGATGTGAAGAGATAATGAGAAAAAGGGAGAGGTAAATCGTTCGTCAGGGGCTCGTTTGTTTTCTCGGGAGGTTGGGGCTTTCTGGGTGCGGTCAGAACGTACCTCCCTCCTTCTTCGGTTCAGCCTTCTTCTTTGCAGCCATGAATTTCTCTTCATCCATAATCCTTGGCGAGATTCCTCGAAATCCCCCCAGGTTTTCGTCAGGCGGCAAGAGAATCCACGCAATGCCAAGGGCCTCATCAATTTTGATCACTTCATCACCGGGTTGGAGTTTTTTCATGAGATGAGCAACGCATTACACAAAGGATAGCGAATGGCACGAACAAGGACCCGACCCTTTCCCTCCCTCGTTCGAAGTAGTCTGCGCCTGTCGATCAGTTGATTTTATTCCCTATTTAGAATTATTTTGCAAGGGTCGAGATGATTTGGGTCGTTCGACAATTTGTCACCCATCAAATTCTGGATATGGGAACCGAGAGGGTGAAATTTCCGATCCGGGTGGAGTTGGAATATCAAGAAAAGGATGGAGCGGTCTCCTTTGAAACGCTGCGCAAAAAAGTGCTGTACAACAAGGCCTTCCTCCTCAAACGATACCCGGGATTGAAGGAAAGGGATCTGGAGCGCTTGGTCGAAGAACGAATTCAGCAGGCAATCCAGAATGAATTGATCCTCTCTGAGAGGACAGAATAGAATGGAGACCGGGGAACGATTTCAGAAGATCCGGGATGTCCTGCTCTATGTCCTCGTTCTCAACTGGGGAGTGGCGGCAGCCAAACTATTCTATGGATGGATCACTCGCTCCGCGAGCATGAAGGCGGACGGCTTTCACTCGTTTTCGGACGGGGCGTCGAACATTCTTGGACTTATCGGAATTTGGTTGGCTTCGAAACCGATCGACCGGAGCCACCCCTACGGCCACAAGAAATTTGAGACCCTTGCATCTGTCGTCATTTCCGGTCTTCTCTTTCTCGTCTGTTTCAACGTCGTCCGAGAAGGAATCCTTCGGTTCTTCCAACCGGTTATTCCTATCGTGGATGGGAGGAGTTTCCTGGTCATGGGGGTGACGCTGGCGATCAATGTTGGGGTGATGATCTATGAGCGCAGGAAAGGAAAGGCATTGAAGAGTGACGTCCTCGTCTCCGACGCATTGCATACAGGGGCGGATATCCTCACCTCCTCTTCCGTCATCGTGACCCTGATCGGGGTGAAGTTGGGATATCCCATGCTCGATCCTATCGCCTCCCTTGTCATCGCTTTTTTCATCGGGTACGCGGCCATGGAGGTTCTAAAGGAGAGCTCGCGTGTCCTTAGCGATGGGGTGGCGATTCGGAGAGAGGAGATCGAAAGGTCTGTGCTTTCGATCAAAGGGGTGAAGGCGTGTCACAAAATCCGAAGCAGGGGACGACCGGACGACATTCACATCGACCTCCATGTGCTCGTCGACCCAGAGATGCACATCCATCGAGCGCACCATCTCTCTTATGCGATTGAGAACAAGATCAAGAAGAATTTTCGTGGCGTAACCGATGTGGTCGTTCATATCGAACCACTGGAGGAGAAAAATTGAGAGGCGGATCTGGAATCTGTCCAGATCCGCCTCAGATCTGCGCTCTTGCGAGCTTATTCCTTTACGCCTCACAGAGGATGGTTTCTTATTTTTGCTCAGTCCCTCCTTCGGTTTTTTTCTCTGAAGAGGTCGTTGCAGCTTCCTCCCGTTTCATTTCCAGTTTCGACTTGATCTCACTGATGAAGTAGATCAAGACCCCAGCGCCGATAAGGATGAGGAGGGCAGGAACGAGTGCCATCAGCGCTTTGACGAACATAGGCCACCATACGACCAACAGGATCAGACCGACAACGATGGCCACCACTCCGATGATGATACCGAGCACATTTCCCACGGATATCACCTCCTTTGTCCACAAAAGTTTTTAAAAAAACTATCAAACTCAAGACCATAAGTCAAGGCTTATTTCATGTCAGGTGCTGACCAAGAGCCCCGTACGTTGATTGAATTGCTCTATGAGGGCGTCGATCGCATCCACCTGCTGATGAATTCTGTCCCAATAATCTGGGAAGTCATACCACTGGGATTTCAGCTCCGCCAGCTCTTTTCCCTGCTGCTCCACCCAGGTGAAATATTTTAGGTTGTGAATCCGGCGTCTGTCGTAATGACTGAGTTCCAGGACGTGGGCGATGGACTCCCCCAGTAAAAAGCGAGAATAGTCTTTTGCCGCCTCCATCTCTGAGTAGGGCCCATAGGTCTCTTGCAGCTGTTTCAATCGCGTCTGGTAAAGAGCGGCCGAATCCGTCCAGACGGTAACCACCACATCGCGACAGGTGAGTTCAAAATATTTTGCAAATTTTATCGCACAGAGGAGGTTTCCAATACTCGAAATTCCAAGGAGAGGCAGTTTTGAAATCACATCCTCGTCGACGCCCTGTTTTTTCAAGAAATTCCAGCCTTCCGGTTCGTTGAAGAGGCGAAGGAGACTGATGCAAGACTCGTCATTTACGGCAATCACCACGTCGGTGTTCCTTACATTGTGTATCCAGGGGACGTGCTTGTCTCCAATCCCTTCAATACGATGTTCACCATATCCTCCGAGCAGAAGCGTAGGACATTGCAGTGCCTCCCCGGCCACGATCCGGCTCTGCGGAAAACGCTCTTTCAAATAATCGCCAGCCCCCAGTGTTCCGGCCGAACCGGTCTGGGAAATGAATCCCGCATATCGATCCTCTTTCGACATCACGCGTTGGAGAACCTCTTCGATGGCATGCCCTGTGATCTCATAGTGCCAGAGATGGTTCCCGAATTCCTCAAATTGGTTGAAAATGACGATATCCTGCCTGGTCCTTCGGAGCTCCCAGCATTTATCGAAAATTTCTTTGACGTTGCTCTCTGTACCTGGGGTTGCGATCACTTCCCCAGCGATTCTGGACAACCAGTCGAATCGCTCCCGGCTCATTCCCTCGGGCAGAATAGCGATCGAATCGCACCCTAAAAGAGCCGAATTGTAGGCCCCTCCTCTGCAAAAATTCCCGGTCGATGGCCACACAGCCCTTTGAGACGTGGGGTCGAATTGTCCGGTGACGAGGCGAGGGACCAGACAGCCAAAAGTGGCACCCACCTTGTGAGAACCCGTTGGAAACCATTTCCCCACGAGGGCGATGATTCTCGCGTCGACCCCTGAGAGGGTAGGTGGAATTTCCATCATGTTCACCTCTCCGAAGTCTCCCCCCGAATCGACCGGTTCGTTTTTCCAGGTGATCCGAAAAAGATTGTAGGGATGGAGGTCCCAAAGGGAGATCTGCCTGAGTTCTCTTCTTATTTTTTCAGGGATTAACCGCGGGTCCCTCTGCTGACGAAAGGTGGGAATGATGATATTTCTCTCGCGAGCCCGCTCGATGGCTCTCTCGAGTTGCTTTTGATGAATCGTAAGGTCGATCATTTACGGGTTCTCCTTTAAAATGAAGGCGGTTTCCTGTCGTTCCCCTTGCAACGCTGACTTGACAGCTTGGAGGTTTGGCTTGATGCGCTTCGGCCTCTCCAAGGCTCTTAAGGTTGCCTGGACATCCTTCAATCCAGTTCCGGTAACCAAAAGGACGATTCGTTCATCGGCTGCCACCAAACCGGTTGTGATGGCCTTCATCATCCCAGCAAGCGAGGCAGCTCCGGCGGGTTCTGCGAAAACTCCAGAGGCTTGGGCCAGTAATGGAATGGCTTTCAGGATCTCTTCATCGCTGACCGTTAAGAAGGCTCCGTGGGTTTCTATGACTGCGCGCATCGCTTTGATTCGGTCCCGCGGAAGACCTGCAGCCATACTGTCGGCAATCGTATTTGTTTGAATGGGCCTTATCTCGGTCGGAGGTACCCCCTTCTTCCAGGCATCGTACAAGGACGACGAACCCGCGGCCTGAACGCCAATGAGCCGTGGCATTTCTTGAATCCATCTCAAGGCGATGAGATCTCTTAAACCCTTATGAACGCCCCCAAGAATGCATCCGTCTCCCACAGGAACGAAGATGACATCTGGACTCTGCCATTTCAGTTGCTCCAAAATCTCGTAGACAACCGTCTTCTTTCCCTCAGTCATGTAGGGATTGTAAGCCGTATTTCGGTTATACCATCCGTATTCTTGAGCTGCTTCCAAACATAGGTCGAAAGCGTCGTCATAATTCCCTTCGACCAAAAAGACTGTTGAACCAAACGCCAGCAGCTGGGCGATCTTCGGTTCGGGAGCTGAGGCAGGGACGAAGATCACATTTGGCAGATTGACGCTCGCACACAGACCCGAGAGGGCTGCTGCGGCATTACCGGTGCTTGCTGTCGTGATGGCCTTTGCTCCCGTTTCATAAGCCTTTACGACGGCAATCGCACTCGCACGATCTTTCAGTGAACCGGTGGGTTGGCGAGTGTCATCTTTAATCCACAGGTGGCGGACCCCCAGTCGGGCTGCCAGCCGTTGTGCATTGTAGAGGGGAGTCCAACCCACTTGCAGAGGGGGAACAGGGCTGTCAGGCTCTACCGGCAAGAGAGGTCTATACCGCCAGATGGAAGGGTCAAGAATGGATTCAAGATCGGTTCTGGAAAAGGAGGAGGCGATTCTATCGTAATCGTACTGAACGTCTAAAATTCCTTCATTCCCATGGTGGGGGCAAACGTACTGGACCTCCTTTGCTCCGTATTCTTTCCCACAGAGGAGGCACCTCAAATGTTTCACATGCTTCATCTCGCTTATCCCATGGTGAGGGCCATCACGGCCTTCTGAACGTGGAGGCGGTTTTCGGCTTCGTCGTAGACGACAGATTGTGGGCCGTCGATGACAGCGTCCGTGACCTCCATATTGCGATCTGCGGGAAGGCAGTGCATGTAGATGGCATCCTCTTTCGCCAGTCTCATTCGCCGCTCGTCACAGATCCAGTCGCTGTAATTCTTCCCAATCATCGCTGACATCTTTGGGTCTTCCGTGGTGAGCCACGATCCCCAGGATTTTGGATAGACGATGTCTGCGTTTCGAAATCCCTCATCCATCTGATTCAGAATCTCGAAGGTGCCCCCTGATTTCCTGGCATTCTCTCTCGCTTGATCAATGATGTCTGGCATGAGCCGATATTCCGGTGGGTGAACGAGCCTCACATGCATTCCGAAACGGGTCATGAGGAGGATGAGGGATTGGGGTACACTGAGTGGCTTTTGATAGCTGGCTGCATAAGCCCATGAAACGGTAAAGATTTTGCCTCTCGGATCACCTTTCTTCTCGATAACGGTCATTAAGTCAGCGAGAACCTGAAAGGGATGATACAGATCGCACTGCATGTTGAAGACAGGGGACCGGCTTGAAGCCGAAACCTCACGGATATAAGCATTTCCAACTTTCCAGTCACAATGGCGTATGGCGATCCCATCGTAATAACGGCCCAGGATTTCTCCGATCTCCTTTGGCGTATCTCCGTGAGCGATCTGTGTCGTCTCCGATTCGATGAATGCGGCGTGCCCACCCAATTGTGCCATGCCTGCTTCGAAGGAGGCTCGGGTGCGAGTGCTTGAAAAGAAAAAGAGCATCGCTAAGACCTTATCCCGAAGAAGAGGATGGGGTTCTCCCAACGCCCTTTTTCTTTTCAGATGAAACGCCACATCCAGAACGGTCTCGATTTCCTCTTTTGACCACTCCTGCGTCGTAATCATGTGACGTCTGCGTAGGTGAGTTTGCATCTCTCGTTTCTCCTTATTCTACGGCTCCGAGAATCAGCGCGAGAAGGGCCATCCGAATGACCACCCCATTGTAGGCCTCAATCCAATAGCGGGCATGACGGGTCTCATCCACATCCGGGGGGAGTTCATCCATCCTTGGAAGGGAGTGAAGAACGATGGCATCTCGTTTGCCTCTATCGCGGAGCATCTCTCGGGTTACCCGGTAGGCCTCCGGAGTCCGCCCGCGATCTCCCGTTGCCTCCACGCGGGACTGCGTGTAATCGGCTTGCACCACCGGTTCCATATAGATCACATCCGCCTGAGAAATGGCTTCCTCCGTCGTTTTCGCCTCGTTGAACCGAAGATTCAACGCTTGCAGTTCTTTCTTGAAATCATTCGTAAGGGACATCTCCGGCGGAGCAACGAAGGTTGCGGTAATGTCGAATTTCGTCATGGCATAACCCATCGAGTGCATGGTTCGCATGCGCATATCCCCTACGAGCAAGAAGTGGAGACCATCTAACGTCCCCTTTTCGCGCCAGATGGTAAACATGTCGATCAGAACTTGCGTGGGATGTTCCCCCCAGCCGTCGCCACAATTGATGACGGGGACACTTGCCCACTTTGCCGCCTCGTGAGGCGCGCCTTGTTGGAAATGCCGCATGGCAATCACGTCGCCGTAATATTCAAGCATGCAGACCGTATCCTTGATAGACTCCTGATAGAAGTCCCCGGCCCGTGTCATCTTTGGGTCCGAAAAGCCGACGACACGACCGCCCAACCGGTGCATGGCCGCCTCGGTACTGAGCCGTGTACGGGTACTCGGCTGGTAAAAGGCCGTCACCAGCGTTTTGTGTTTCAGCAATTCACCATTTCGACGATTTCGTGCATAGGGCTCCAATTCCTGGGCCACCTGAAACAGTCGCATGTAGTCATGTCGTTCAAAATCTTTCAGCGTAAGGATATCTCTTCCAAGAAAGCTTCTCATAGAAGGCTCCTCCTTTATGGAATGGGTCTCTCTATATTCAATAGAATCCAAGCAATTTTGGAATCGCCATAGGAATATCCGGGATGAAGGTGATAATGAGCAAGGTAATAAATTCAACAACGACGAAAGGCCAGATGGCCTTGGACAGCTGCTCAAGCGTTAGCTTGGTGATCCCACATGCCACAAACAGACATGCGCCCACAGGAGGCGTAATGAGTGCGATATTGAGGGAAAAAACCATAATGATCCCAAAATGGAGAGGATGAACCCCGTGGCTGACAGCGAGGGGATGAAGGATCGGGCCCAGAATGATCAGCGCCGCAGCGATATCCATGAAGCACCCGACAATGCCCATCAATATCAAGATAAGAAGCAACAGGACATTTTTGTCGTCACTGAGGGAGACCATTGCTTTTGCGACCGTTTCGGGAATTCTTTCAGAGGCGAGGATCCAACCACAGATCGAAGCCGTGCCGATGATAAGAAAGACCACACCGGTCGTCATGGCCGTCTTGTAGAAGAGCTCGGGGAAGTCTTTCAGCTTAAGGGTTTTCAGAACAAATAAACCAACAAAGGCTGCGTATCCGACCGCAACAGCAGCCGCCTCCGTGGGGGTGAAGACACCGCCCAATATGCCGCCGAGAATGATGAGAGGCATCAGGAGGGGGAGGATTGCCTCCTTCGTCGTCTTCAGTATTGTCCTTAGGGGGCTTCGCTTTTTTTTGGGATAATTGCGTTTGGCGGCATAATAGGCCGCGAGCAACATCAACAAAAAGGCAAGAAGCAGTCCGGTCAGTATCCCTGAAGCAAACAATCCGGCGATCGAAACGTTCAGGATCGATCCGTAGATGACCATCATGTTACTCGGTGGAATCGTTGGTCCAATGATCGAGGACGAGGCGGTCACCGCAGCACTATAATCCAGCTCATAACCATCTTCTACCATCGCGGGGATCAACATCGTTCCAATGGCAGCGGTATCTGAAACGGCTGCACCGGTCAACCCGGCAAAGAAAATGCTT